>Ga0299914_10000293_pt1 | contig 30008 bp, 34 predicted proteins | sample RVTome_10_FD_201361 | JGI IMG/M metagenome (GOLD analysis project Ga0299914, IMG submission 201361) | Soil microbial communities from uranium-contaminated site in the Upper Colorado River Basin, Wyoming, United States - RVT153D57 (version 2) ... | reverse complement strand
CCGAGCCTGAGCCCGGACGTGCTCACCCAACGGCTGCGCGACCTCGGCGAGGCCGGCGTGGTCGAGCGGCGCAAGCTGGACCCCCCGGCGGGCGCCTGGGTCTACGAGCTGACGCCGCGCGGACGCGAGCTCGAGCAGGTCGTGATCGGGCTCGGGCGGTGGGGGGCGCTGGCGCCGTTTCCGCCGGGCGAGATGCGGATCGGAGTCGATTCCACCGTGCTCGCGCTCAAGACCCTGTTCGAACCGGACGCGGCCGGCGACCTCGACGCGACCTACGAGCTCCGCCTCGACGGCCAGCGGTTCACCGCGCGGATCGCCGGCGGCGAGCTCGACCTCGCGCGGGGTGGCGCCGAGGCGACCGACGCCACGATCGAGGCCGCTCCGGGAGCGCTGACCGAGCTGCTTTGGACGGGTCTGTCCCTGGCCGCGGCCGTGCGCTCGGGCCGGGTCCGGATCGAGGGGTCGAGGCGGGCGGTCGCGCGGTTCGTCGAGCTCTTCCCGCTGCCCGCGGCGCCGGAGTAACCTCGGCGCCGTGGCCTACGACGAGGCGCTGGCGGAGCGCGTGCGGGACCTGCTCACGCTCCGCGGAGACCTGACCGAGCGCAAGATGTTCGGCGGCATCGCCTGGATGGTCGGCGGGAACATGGCGTGCGGGATCCTCGGCGACGATCTGATCGTGCGGCTCGCGCCGGACGAGGCGGAGCAGGCGCTGGCCGAACAGCACACCCGCGAGTTCGACTTCACCGGCCGGCCGGCGAAGGGGATGGTCGTGGTCGAGCCCTCGGCGATCGCCGACCCGGCCGAGCTCGCGAGCTGGGTCGAGGCCGGCGTCGGATTCGCCTCGTCGCTGCCCGCGAAGTAGCCGGCCCGCGCCAGCGCCCGCCGCGCATCCCTGGTCGCGAACGGCTCGCGTATCCCGCGGCGGACCTCGTCGGTGAGCCGGTCGCGGTTCGCGATCCCGATCCTCATCGGCGCTCGACCCGCTCGCGGCGGCCGATCGCCCAGTGGACATCGGCTCTCTTCGGCTCGTCGGGACTCACGCCGCGATCCTCGCGGATCCCGCCGCCTCGGTCCGCACGAAGTCGAGAAAGGCGCGAGCGGCCGGCGAGAGCGCCCGCCGCTTGCGCCAGAGCAACACCAGGGGCAGCCGGATCACCGGCTTCAGCGACCGGACCGAGAGCGGCGGCCCCGGGAACTCCGCGAACGACCGGGGGAGCACCGCGACCCCGAAGCCCTGCGCGGCGAGCGCCCGGATCAGCAAGAGGTCGGAGCCCTCGAGCGCGATCCGCGGCTGGGCGCCGGCGCGCTCGAGCGCGCGGTCGAGCGCCAGGCGCACGGACGAGCCGCGGCGGAAGGCGATCAGGTTCTCGCCGTGAAGCCGCTCGATCGGCAGCGGGCTCTTCGCGGCCAGCGGATGGTCGGGGCTCATCGCGAGCACCATCTCGGCCTCGGACAGGTCCAGGCGGCCGAGCTCGGGGGGTTGCCGGTCGGCCTCGAGCACGAAGGCGGCGTCGAGCGCGCCCTGGAGCAGTTGCTCGCGCATGTAGGACGCGGTGCCCTCGCGGAACTCGATCTCGATCCCCGGATACCGGCGGCTGAACGCGGCCAGCAGCGCCGGCAGGTCGAGCGGACCCGCGGGGAGAAGGGCGCCGATCAGGATCGTCCCGCGCAGGAGGCCGCGCAGCTCGTCGAGCTCGCCCGCGATGCCGTCGGCCTCGGCCAGCGCCGCCCGCGCCCTGGCGACCGCGACCCGCCCCGCGGCGGTGAGCTCGACCGAGCGCGTGGTGCGCTCGAGCAGATCGATCCCCAGCTCGCGCTCGAGCCGGCGCACCTGGTGCGAGACCGCGGACTGGGCGACGTGGAGCTCCCCGGCGGCGCGGGTGAAGTGCCCGTGCCGGGCGACGGCCTCGAGGTATCTCAGCTGGCGCAGCTCCATCGGAGATTCAGCGTAAATCACGATCAATCTGTTCGCAAGTCTGTGTTGCGGCGATCAATCGCCTCCGTCAACATCGCCCGCATGTTGATCCGCGACGTGCGACGAGAGAACGGTCTCGACGAGCTGCCGGCCCGTCCGGGCCGGCCGCCGCGGCCGGCCCACGAGATCCGCCGCGAGCTGCGGCCCGGCGACCCCGAGGCGATCGTTGCGATGCACGCGCACATCTACCCGGCAGAGCACGATCGCAACGAGCTGTTCGTCGAGACCGTCGCGAAGAGCGTCGAGGACGCGCTCGCCCGAGGGTGGCCGGAGCGCGGCGGCGTCTGGATCGTCGAGCGCCGCGGCGAGTTCGCGGGCTCGGTGGCGCTGACCGCCGAGGACGACGGCGTCGGCATGCTGCGCTGGGTGCTGCTGGCGCCCGAGCTGCGCGGCGCCGGGCTGGGCCGGAGGCTGGTGGGCGAGGCGGTCGGCCGCGCCCGCGAGCTCGGCATGCGCCGGCTCGAGCTCTACACCTTCAGCGCGTTGGCGACGGCCGGGCGGATTTACCGCGAGGCCGGGTTCCGGGTCGTCGCCGAGCGCGAGCGCTCGGACTGGGGGCCGACGATCACCTACCAGGAATACGCGCTTGAGCTGTGAGGCGGAGGCCGCAGGCCGAAGCCGAGCCCCGGCGTCGTTGAGCCGGCTCATGTGAGGCGGAGGCCGCAGGCCGAAGCCTAGCCCCGGCGTCGTTGAGCCGGCTCATGTGAGGCGGAGGCCGCAGGCGCCGGCTTGTCCAGGCGTCAGTTCGCGCCGAGGTCGTCATTGATGCGGTCGATCGCCCGGTCGATTTCGGTGCCGATCACCTGGCCCTCGGATGCGAGCGCGGTCACGGCAGAGAACGCCTCGCTCCCCTCGGCCTTGTCGACGTCGTTCGCGGTCTGCGCGAACAGGGCGCGGAGATCGTCGATCCCCGCCACCAGCTCCGGGTGTCCGTCCTCGACCTCCTCCGGGACGTCCACGCCTTCGAGCTCGGCGACCGCGTCCGCCAGCGCCGCCTCGCCCGCCTCGAGCTGCGCGACCATCGCCCGCGTGTTGGCCGGCGTCGAGTTCGCGGCCTGGTTGAACGCCTCGAGCGCGCTCTCCTGGATGCCGTTGACCGTGTCGACGTAGTCGTTCTTGGTGTCGGCCGAGCTGCAACCGGCGACGGTCGCGGCGACGATCGCGGCCGCTGTCAGGGTGCGAGTGGTCGTTCGGCGCAAAGCTCTCCCCGGGTCTCCTGGTCGGGGCGCCAGCCTAAACGCTGGGGCGGCGCTCAGCGCCGGGCAGCGCACGCACGTGGCTTACGAGCGCGGCATCGGCGCCGTGGAGGTGGACTGCGTAGCCCGGTGGACCCGGGACCAGCCTTACCTCGGCGCCCGGGGTGAGGTCGAACGCCGCCTGGAGGTGGACGCTGGGGGAGACGAACACCGGCGTCCGCCCGAGCGCGCCCCGCAGCGGCAGGTGGATGTGACCGGAGACGATCAAATCCGGCGGGTGGTCGAGCGCGGCCAGGGCGGCGCGGTCTTCCGGCGCGAGCGGGATCTCGACGTCGAACTCGTGGATCCCGGTCAGGATCGGCGGGTGGTGCATCGCGAGGATCGTCGGCTCGCCCGCGGCCCCCGCGAGCTCTGCCTCGATCCACGCCAGCCGCTCGGGGCCGAGGCGCCCCCCGTACCAATCCGGATCGTGGGTGTCGCAGGCGATCACCGTCAGCGGGCCGCAGCGGGCGGTGTACTGGACGAAGCCGTCGCCGCCGTCGATGCCGGGGTGGTCGGCGAATACGGCGCGCAGCGCCTCGCGGACGTCGTGGTTCCCCATCAGGGGATGGACCGGCATCGCCAGCGGCGCCAGCAGCTCGCGCACGCGCTCGTACTCGCGCGCCTCGCCGTTGGCCGCGATGTCGCCCGTGAACAGCACCGCCACCGGCGCCGGGTCGAGCCGCCCGATCGCCTCGACCGCGCGCGCGAGCGCCCGGGCCGACTCGGTGTCGCCGGGGCCCACCGCGACGTGGGAGTCCGTGATCTGGGCGATCAGGTGCGGCGCCATCAGGACATCGGCGGGCGCCGCTCCGCCCAGGGTCGCTCCGCCTCGAGCTGCGCGGACAGCGACAGCAGCGTCTCCTCGTCGTTCGGGCGGCCCACGAGCTGCACGGCCAACGGGCTGCCCGCGGGCGTGAAGCCGGCGGGCACCGAGGCGGCGGGGTTGCCGAGGTGGTTCCAAACCGCGCAGAACGGATACGCCCTGCTCATCCCGAGCAGCGTCCGCGTGGCGCCCTTGCCGGCCCAGCGGCCCACCTCGACCGCGGTCTCGCCGACCGTCGGCGTCATCAGGACGTCGTAGTCGTCGAAGATCGAGAGGATCCGCCGCGCGTCGCGGGCCTCGGCGCGGCGCGCGCGGCGCAGGATACGGCCGCCCTGGAGCCGGCCGAGGCGGCGGAACTGGAGGGTGCGCCGCTCGAGGCGCTCGGGATGCGGGACGCGGGCGGCGTCGGTGGACGCGCCGTTCAGGTAGCGCGGCACGACGTTGTTGCCGACCAGCCCCCAGTCCGGGTCGCGGGCCTCGACCTCGTGGCCCAGCGACCGGAGAAGGTCCGCCGTCTCTGCCAACGCCACCTTGACCTCGTCGCGCACGATCGGCGGCGCGATCAGGAGCGGCGGCTTGGCCGAGTACGCGATCCGAAACCGTCCCGGCTTCGTTCCGGCGGCGCGCAGAAACGGATGCTCGGGCGCCGGCGGGCCGCCGCTGACGCCGCCCGCGCAGACATCCAGCCAGAGGGCCGAGTCCGCGACCGTGCGCCCGAGCGACCCGACGACCGAGAGCCCGTGCCAGTGCTCGGTCAGCGGACCGAGCGAAATGCGATCTCGCTGCGGCTTCAGGCCGAAGAGCCCGCAGAGCGCGGCCGGGATCCGGATCGAGCCGACGCCGTCGGAGGCCGAGGCGCCGGCGCAGAGCCCGGCGGCGACCGCCGCCGCCGAGCCGCCGCTGGAGCCTCCCGGCGTGTTGGTCGTGTTCCACGGGTTGCGGGTGATGCCCCACGCCTCGGTTTCGGTGAAGCCGCAGATCGCGAGCTCGGGCAGGTTCGTCTTGCCGATCACCACGGCGCCCGCGGCCCGCAGGCGGCGGACCATGGCGCCGTCGGTGGCTGCCGGTTCGTCGAAGGCGGCGGTGCCCCAGGTCGTGACCTCGCCCTCGAGGTCCTCGACGTCCTTGAGCGCGATCGGAACTCCGGCGAGTGGCATCACGTGGCCGCGCGCCAGCCGGTCCTCGACCAGCTTCGCCTCACCACGCGCGCGCTCCTCCAGCACCACCCGGTACGAGTTGAGCTTGGGATCGAGCCGGGAGATGCGATCGAGGTAGAGCTCGACCAGCTCGGTCGGTGTGATATCCCCCCGGCGAACCATCTCCGCCTGGCGGACGAGGCCGGCGAAGGCGACGTCGCTCATGAGCGCGGAACCCTAGTTGGTAAGGCGGTGCCGCCGGCCCGGTTCGGCGGGTCTTACGTCGGCTGTCGGGTCGGCCGGATCAGGATCTCGTTCACGTCGACGTGCTCGGGCTGCGAGAGCGCGTAGATCGCAGCGCGCGCGATGTCCGCGTCGTGCAGGGCGTTGTCGCGGCCCGGCCGGTTCTCGAAGAACGGCGTGTCGACCATCCCGGGCTCGATCAGGGTCACCCGGATGCGCTGGTTGTCGTGCATGGTCCGGAGCTCCTGGCGCAGCGACTCGCCGATCCCGGTGACGGCCCACTTGGTCGACGAGTAGAGCGAGCCGGGCAGCGCGCGCCGGCCCGCGACGGAGCCCGTGATGAGGAAGTGGCCGGTGCCCTTCTCCAGCAGGTGCGGGAGGGTGGCCCGGATCGTGTAGGCGACGCCCAGCACGTTGGTCAGGACCATGGCGCGCCAGTGCTCGGGCGACTCCTCTAGGAACCCCCGCGTGGCGCCGAAGCCGGCGTTGGCGAAGACCGCGTCGAAGCCGCCGAACGCCTCGTGCGCGGCCGCGGCAAGGCCCTCGCAATCGGACCATTCCGTGACGTCGCAGCGCACCGCAACCGCCCGGTCGGCGCCCCCCAGCTCCGCGGCCAGGGCCTGCAGCTCGTCCTCGCGCCGCGCCGCCAGGACCAGCCGGTAGCCGGCCTCGGCGGCGTGGCGGGCGGTCTCGGCTCCGATGCCGCTCGACGCCCCTGTAACGATCAGGACCGGGTCGGGCACGAACGCCACGATAGCGGGGTGTAGGTTCACCCCAACCGACCGAAGGGGGAGGTATGTACGCACGCGTGGTGAGATTCACGGACGTGGATCCGCAGCGGATCGCGGCCCTGCTCGAGGACGTCAAGGGAAGCGAGGGCCCGCCCGAGGGGGTGCCGTCGACCGGGTTCCAGTTCCTGCACGACGAGGAGCAGGGGACGGCGGTCGTCGTCCAGCTGTTCGAGAGCCGCGAGGACATGAGCGCCGGCGAGGAGGTGCTGAGCGCGATGGATCCTTCCGAGACGCCCGGGACCCGGGCGTCGGTCGACCGCTGCGAGATCAAGGCCGAGATGCACGCATAGGCACGGGTCGCAGGGGCGGTTGCGAAACCGCCCCTGCGATAATCCGGGGCCCCGATGGACCCGGATCGCAAGCGCAAGATCCGCCTGGTCGTCGCGCTGACGGCCGCGGTATTACTCGCCACGGCGCTCGTCTACACGTCGTTCAGCGCCTCGACCGAGGCGCGCTCGCCGTCCGAGCTGCTGGCCGAGGAGCCGGCGGGGACGTCCGAGGTCTTCGGCACCGTGGTCGCGGGATCGGTCGAGCGGCAGGGCGCCGACATGAGCTTCGAGCTCGCCGACCGCGAGGACCCGACCAAGTCGGTGCCGGTCGAATACTCCGGGCAGGTGCCCGATCCGTTTCGCGAGGGCCGCGAGGTGATCGTCGACGGGGAGCTCGTCGAGGGGACCCTGGTCGCCGAGAAGGACAGCCTGATCACCAAGTGCCCCTCCAAGTTCCAGGCTGAGCAGGACCCCGACAACGTGATCTACGACCCCGACGCTTCGTGATCGAGCTCGGGGTCGCCTGCCTGGCCGGCGGGCTGATCGCGTTCCTCTACGGCGCCGGCGCCGCGCTCTACGGCGGATTCACGCGAGACCGGCGCTGGGTCGACTCCTCGCGCCGCTCGGTCTATGCGGCCGCGGTCCTGCTGACCGTCTGCGTCGTCGTCCTCGAGGCCGCGTTCCTGCGCGACGACTTCTCGGTCGAGCTGGTGGCCGACCACTCGTCGACCACCACGCCCACGCTCTACAAGATGACCGCGATGTGGGGCAGCCAGGGCGGCTCGCTGCTGCTCTGGGCCTGGGTCCTCTCGCTGGCGGCGAGCGGGGTCCTGTTCGCGACGCGCCGCAGGCACCGCGAGGTCGTGCCGTGGGCGACGGCCGTCCTCTGCGGGCTCGGGATCTTCTTCACCGGCCTGATGCTGCTGGCGGGCGGCGCCAACCCGTTCGCCCGGCTCGACCCGGTGCCGGCCGAGGGCGTCGGCCTGAACCCGCTGCTGCGCCACCCGGCGATGGCGATCCATCCGCCGATGCTCTACTCCGGGTACGTCCTGTTCTCGATCCCGTTCGCGTTCGCGATCGGCGCGCTGGCGGCGCGGCGCCTGGACGCCAGCTGGATCCGCTCGACCCGGCGCTTCGGCCTGCTGGCCTGGATCTTCCTGACCTGCGGCATCCTGCTCGGCGCCGGGTGGTCTTACATGGAGCTGGGCTGGGGCGGCTACTGGGGGTGGGACCCGGTCGAGAACGCCTCCCTGATGCCGTGGCTCGTCGGGACCGCGTTCCTGCACTCGATCATGGTCCAGGAGCGCCGCGGGATGCTCAAGGTCTGGAACGTCTCGCTGATCTGCGGCACGTTCGCCCTCTGCCTGCTCGGCACCTTCCTGGTGCGTTCCGGAATCCTCGAGTCGATCCACGCGTTCGGGGCGTCGACCGTGGGGACGCCGCTCCTCGGGCTGATCGCCGTGGTCCTCGTCGGCTCGACGGTGCTGATCGTCTCCCGCCAGCGCGAGCTGCGGGCCGAACGCCGGGTCGAGTCGCTCGCATCGCGCGAGGCCGTGTTCCTGGTCAACAACCTGCTCCTGGTCGGGCTGGCTCTGATCGTCTTCTGGGGGACCTTCTTCCCGCTGATCTCGGAGGCGATCACCGGCGAGCGATCGTCGCTGGGCGGCCCGTGGTTCGACCGCTACGTCACCCCGCTGGCGCTGACCCTGGTCCTGTTCACGGGGATCGGCCCGCTCCTGGCCTGGCGGCGGGTGAGCGCGGGCCGGGCGCTGCGCCTGTTCGGCCCGCCGCTGGCCGTCGCGTCCCTTCTCGCCCTGCTCCTCGCCGCGTTCACCGGCGCCGCCGACGAGCCCCTGGCCCTCGTGATGTTCACCTTCGCGGCGTTCGCCCTGGCCGGGCTCGCCGGCGAGTTCGCCCGCGGAGCCGCTGCCCAACGGGCCCTCGCGGGCGGTTCGTGGCCGGCGGCGCTGGGGCGGCTCGTCTCCCGCAACCGCCGGCGGTACGGCGGCTACATCGTCCACTCCGGGGTCGCCCTGGCGTTCGTGGCGGTGGCGGCGTCGTCGAGCTTCCAGACCAGTCGCGACGTGCGGATGGTGCCCGGGGACACGACCCGGGTCGACGACTACACCGTCACCTATCAGGGCGCCTACACCAGCGTCGACGAGGGCGAGGACCGCCTGACCTTCGGCGCCGTGCTCAACGTCGAGCGCGACGGGGCCCAGCAGGTCCTGACTCCCTCGCGCAACTACTACTCGGGGCGTTCAGCGGGAACGCTCGCATCGTTCTTCGAGGGCGAGGCGACGAGCGAGGTGGGTCGCAGCGGCGGCGCGGCCGAGGACCTCTGGACCGCGATGCGGCCGGACCTGACCTCGGTCGACGGCTTCATCGCGGGCGCCGACCGGCGGATCGACCGGCTGACGCTGCCGGACGACGACGAGCGACCGGACCCGACCGCGCCCGGCGGGGTCGAGCGGATGCGCCAGATCGCGGAGGCGCGGTCGCAGCTTCAGGGTCTGGCCGTGCAGAGCCTCCGCACGCGCTACGAGGAGGGCGAGCTTCCGGTCGACTTCCGGATCAACGTCAACCCGATGGTGATCTGGATCTGGATCGGCGGCGCGATCGGCGTAATCGGCGGCCTGCTGGCGGCCTGGCCCGCGGCGGCGGCCCGCCGCCGCCGGGTCTCCGACGTGCACGCCGCACGGCTCGCGCGCGACCTGGGCCGCGCCTAGCACCCGCCGGTGGAGGTCCTGCTCGTACTCCTGATCGTCGCCGTCGTGGCGGTGTTCGTGACCGTGCCCCTGCGGGCGGGGGGCGACGGGGACCTCGCGGTCGACGAGACCGAGGATCCGCGCCGGGCCGAGCTCGAGGCGCGCAAGGAGGCCAAGTACCGGGAGATTCGCGACGCCGAGCTCGACCGCGAGCAGGGCAAGCTCTCGCGCGAGGACTGGGCCCGGCTGGACGCCGAGCTCCGGCGCGACGCGATCGAGATCCTGCGCGAGCTCGACGAGCTGTAGCCGGTCAGCCCGCGGTGCTGATCTCGGGCGAGCGGTCGCCGCTGCAGGCCTTGCCGTCGCTGACTCGCACCCGCTTCACCTTCGCCCGGGCGAAGTCCTCCGGGAACGGGATCTGCTCGGCGACGAGGTACCGCCCCCGGGGACCGGTTCGATCGCGACCCAGGACGCGGGTCGCGTCGCCGGCCTCCACATCGCGGCCGATCACCAGCACCCGGCGCCGCTTCTCGCAGGCCCGGCGCGGCGAGCCAACCCGCCCCGAGAAGCGCACCTCGTCGCCAACCGCTTCGTACCCGTCGATCAGGACCTTGGTCTTCACCGTCGGCCCCGCGCCGGCGAGCGCGGTCGGCAGCCATAGGCACACGAAAGCCGCAGCGGACGCGGAGGCGACCCGTTTCAGCATCAGCGATCCCCCTTGGGCTCGGCTCGAGTTGCAGTGCGCCAGGCGACCCTACCCGGAATCGCGACTCTCTAGACTGCCTGCCCGATGGAAAGCATCCTGAACGCGGTCCAGGTCCTGATCTGCGGCCTCCTGATCTTCCTGGTGCTGCTGCACTCGGGCAAGGACGCCGGCCTCTCCGGCGCCTTCGGCATCGGCCAGAGCGGCAGCTCGTTCGGAGGCGGCTCGCTGGTCGAGCGCAACCTCGACCGCTGGACCATCTTCTTCGCGATCGTGTTCGTGGTGAACACGCTCGTCCTCCTCAAGATCTGACCCGCAGGGGACCCGTGACGACGCGACGGAGCCGGGCGAGTGCCCGCGCCGCGCTGGCGGTCGCGCTGCTCGCGGGGGCTGGGCTGGGGGCCTGCGGCGGCGACGGGGAAAGCGAGGGGACGCCGGCCCTGACCAGCGGCCAGCCGCTGGGCGAGGGCGGCACGCTGGTGTGGGCCGTGGCCGACCCGGTGCGGACGATCGACCCGCTCGTCGCCGACACGCGCGCCGAGCAGCTCGTCACCCGCCAGATCCACGAGCCGCTGGTCGAGAGCCTCGCGAGCCCGTTCGGCGATACCCGCCGGGTGCCGGGACTCGCGCGGCGCGTCTCGTCCTCCCGCGACGCCACGCTCTGGACCCTGCGGCTGCGAAAGGGCGTCCGCTTCCGGGACGGCGAGCCGTTCAACGCCGACGCGGTGGTCGCCAACGCGGAGCGCTGGCAGGCCGCCGCCTCGGGGCGGGCGCTGCTGCCCGACCTCATCGACGTCTTCGCGCCGCGGTTCGACGTCGTGCGCTTCATCCTCGGACGGCCGGACCGCCGGTTCGACCAGCGCCTGGCCGCCCCGCAGCTCGGGATCGTCTCCCCGGGCGCGCTGCGGACCATGTCCGCGGGCGAGGTCGCGATCGCCCGCGGGCTCGCGACCGGAACCGGTCCGTTCGAGTTGCGCGAGCGGAGCCGAGACCGCCAGCTCCTCGCGCGCAACACGGAGTGGTGGGGCACGAGCGCCGGGGTGGAGCTCGGCCCGGCGCTCGAGCAGATCGAGTTCCGTACCGAGCCCAGCTCGGCGTTGCGACTCGCCCTGCTCGATGCGGGCGACGTGCAGCTCGCGGACGAGCTTGCCGCAAGCCAGGCGCGACAGGCGCGGGCGGATGCCCTGCTCTACGCGCTCCGCGGTGCCGGCGGGCTATGGCTGGGGCTGAGCCGCGCGGTCCGGGGCGTCGACTCGGCGCGCGAGATCCCGTCGCTCTCCGGCGCCTGGCTCGCGACCGTGACCGTCGCCGAGTGAGCGCCGCCGGCAGCCTGCCGCCGGGCGGAAGCGGTCAGCACCTCCGGGCGCGGTCGCTGACGTGGCGGGCATCAGGCCGCCGCACTACGGTCGGCATCGTCCAGCGGCTCGAGCCTGAGCACCGGGATCTCGCGGTCACCGGCCCAACGGGTGTAGCGCTCGAACCCGGGGTAGATCTCCGCCGCGCGGGCATAGCCCTGCGAACGCTCGGCGCCGGTCAGCTGCCGCGCCGCGACCTCTCGCCGGCGCCCCTCGAAGACGATCGTCGCCCTCGGGTTGGCGCGGAGGTTGTAGTACCAGGACGGGTGGCGGGTGCGGCCGAAGTTGGAGGCGACCACGATCATCGCGTCCCCGTCGGGGAGGCCGAGGACGGGGAGGGTCCGCGGCAGGCCGCTCCTCGCGCCCGTGGTCGTGAGCATCGTGATCTCGACGTCGCCCAGCCACGACGACGCCGTGGTGCGGCCGCGAGTCAGCCGGTATACGAGCCGGTCGAGGGGCTGCTGGATGACGCCGTAGAGCCTGGTCATCGGGCGCGTCGCCGCGGTCCGTCGCACCAGCCGGGGGAAGCCGCGTGCCTGTCGGTAGCTGCGCATCTCGCCGAGGCTAGCAAACGCAACGTCAAGTTGCGTTATGCTTCCGGCCGTGCCGAGCGCGCGCGAGACGAGGACGAGGCGAAGGCCGAAGGCGGCGCCGCCCCGGCGCCGCCCCGGCGGCAGGAGCGCGCGGGTTCGTTCGGCCGCGCTCGCCGCGACCCTGGCCGAGCTGGCGGAGACCGGCTACTCGGCGCTCAGCCTCGAGAGCGTCGCGCGGCGGGCCGGCGTCCACAAGACGACGCTCTACCGCCGCTGGGGGAACCGGGAGGAGCTCGTGCTCGAGGCGATGCTCGCCCGCGCCGGCGAGCGGATCTCGGTTCCCGACACCGGTTCGGTGCGCGACGACCTGCTCGAGCTGGCGCGTACGGCGGCGGCCAATGCCGCCAGCCCCGAGGTCGCTGCAATGTCGCGGGCCGTCGCCGCCCAGTCGCCCCACGACGACCGGCTTGCCGCCGCGAGCCGGCGCTTCTGGGCCGAGCGCCTCGCGCTCGACGAGGTCATCGTGGAGCGTGCGATCGCGCGCGGGGAGGCCGCGCCCGGGACCGATCCGCGCCGCGTGATCGAGGCGGTGCTGGGGCCCATCCACCTGCGATTGCTGCTCACCGGCGAGCCGGTGGACAGCCCGTTCCTCGAGGGGATGGTCGCGTTGGTGGTCGCCGGCATCGCGCCGGCTTGAAAGTTCGTCAAGCGTGTGAGAGGGTGAGCCTGCCTGGGGGGCATAACAAGACTCCAGGAGGCGGAGAATGAAGCGTTCGTTGGTCGCGGTATTGGGGGCGGCTTTGGCTGTCACGCTGAGCGCGCAGGTCGCGGTGGCCGCGCCGGGGGGCGCCGACCGGCTCGACGTCTACACGGCGAAGGTCGACGGGGGCGGCCTGAGCACGCTCGTCGAGCAGGGCTTCGACGTCTCCGACCAGCGTCGCGTCGGTGACCGGATCGCGGTCGACATCGTCGCCACGCGCTCGCAGCAGGCGAGCCTGGCGGAGGAGGGAATCGACGCCGGCCTCAAGCGGATCCGGGGCGGGCAGACGGTGCAGCAGTTCGCCGCCGCCCAGGCCGAGAGCGGGTTCGACGTCTGGCGCTCGTTCGACGAGCCCGGGGGTTTCGAGGATCAGATGCACCGCATCGCCGACCGCAACCCGCAGATCGCCAAGCTCGTCGATCTCGGGGACACGGTCCAGGGTCGCGACGTCCTCGCGATCAAGCTCACCCAGGGGGCTCGCGGCCACGCCGACGGCAGCCGGCCGGCGGTCCTCTACATGGGGGTCCAGCACGCCCGCGAGTGGATCTCGGCCGAGGTCACCCGCCGGCTGCTGCTCTCGTACGTGAGTGGCTGGCGGTCCAACGACCAGGCCGTCAAGCGGCTGCTGAAGACCACCGAGCTCTGGTTCGTGCCGGTCGTCAACCCCGACGGCTACCAGCACACGTTCGACGCCGAGCGGCTGTGGCGCAAGAACCTGCGCGACAACAACCAAGACGGCGAGATCACGATCGGCGACGGAGTTGACCTGAACCGCAACTTCCCGAACCACTTCAACTACGACGAGGAGGGGTCCTCGTCGGTGACCTCGAGCGAGACCTACCGGGGGCCGAGCGCGGTGTCGGAGCCCGAGACCGAGGCGCTCAAGGGCCTGTTCGACCGGATCGGCTTCGAGTTCATCGTCAACAACCACTCGGTCGGCGAGTGGCTGCTCTACGCCGAGGGCTGGCAGATCGCCGCGCCGACCGCGGACGACCCGATCTACTTCGCGCTCTCGGGCAACCTCGACGAGCCCGCGGTCCCGGGGTTCCATCCCGGCGTCAGCTCCGACGTGCTCTACGTGACCAACGGCGAGACCACGGACTACGGGCATGCCGCCACCGGCGCCCTGGGCTGGACCCCGGAGCTCGGCGACGGCTGTCCGGACGAGGACTGCGGCTTCGTGTTCCCGGACAACGAGCAGGCCGTCCAGCAGGAGTTCGAGCGCATCCTGCCGTTCCTGCAGTCGGTTGCGAGCTCGGCCGAGGACCCCGACGACCCGGAGTCCGTGCTGGGAATCGAGACTAAGCCGTTCTACGTCGAGAGCGAGGACCCCTACAAGGACGGGATCCCGGCCGCCAACTTCACCTTCGAGTACTCCTACGGCGATCCGCAGCCGGTCGCGGTCCTGGCCAAGCGCAGCCTCGGTGAGGTGACCGTGCACTACCGGATCAACGGCGGCGACGAGCAGACCGCGCCGACGACGGAGTGGGACGGAGGCGAGCGCTTCGATCCGGCCGACGTCTACTACCGCCAGATGCGAGGCGTCGTCGAGGGCACCGACCCCGGCGATGAGGTCGAGGTCTGGTTCGAAGGCGGCGGCGAGCGCAGCGACTCGTTCACGTATGAGGCCGTCTCCGAGACCGGCAACCGGGTGGTCGTAGTCGCGGCGGAGGACTACACGGGCGCGTCGCCCGCGCAGGCCCCCGGCCCCCACTATCTCGGCTACTACCTCGACTCGCTCGCCGCGAACGGCGTCCAGGCCGACGTCTACGACGTCGACGCCCGCAACCGGACGGCGCCGGATCAACTCGGCGTCCTCTCGCACTACGACGCGGCGATCTGGTACACGGGCGACGACGTCGTCACCCGTGAGGCCGGTCAGGGGCCGGGCAACGCCGACCGGCTCGCGCTCGACGAGATGCTCGAGTTCCGCGCCTACATGAACGAGGGCGGCAAGGTCCTGTACACGGGCAATTGGGCCGGAGAGCAGTACACCGGCAACGTCGGCGACCAGCTCTACGACCCGAAGGGCGAGGGACCGTGCAGTCCGCCCGACCCGTCCTTCGACCCGCGCCAGTGCCTGCTGCTGCGCGGCTCCGGCGACGGCACGAACGACGTGCTCCAGTACTTCCTCGGCGGGTACCTCGCGGTGATCGGCGACGGTCTCGACGAGGACGGGAACGCGTTCGACGTGACCGGCGTAGACGACCCGTTCGCCTCCCTGAGCTGGGGGCTGAACGGCGGCGACAGCGCCGCCAACCAGGACACGACGTCGTCGTTCCTCGCGACCGGCGGCATCCTGCCGGCGGACGACTACCCGCAGTTCGAGAGCTGGCCGTCGAGCCGCTACGAGAAGCCCGGCGGGCCGTTCGAGCCGCACACGGGCGAGCAGTACGTCTATTCGCAGATCGCGGACGTCTCCTATAAGCGGCTGACCCGGGAGATCGAGGTCCCGGATGCCGGCGGCCAGACGCTCAGTTTCTGGACGTCGTACGACACGGAGCCGGCCTGGGATCACCTGTTCGTCGAGGCCCGCACCGCGGGCGGGGACGACTGGACCACCCTGCCCGACGTGAACGGCCACACCACCCAGGCGACCGGCGACAGCTGCGACGCGGGCTGGACCGAGGAGCTTCACCCGCATCTCGACCACTACGTGACGTTCGACGGCGCGACCTGCGCCAACGGCGGCACCACGGGCGAGTGGAACGCGGCCTCGGGCAACTCGAGCGGCTGGCAGGAGTGGGAGATCGATCTCTCCGAGTGGGCCGGCGGAACGGTCGAGGTCTCGATCGCCTACGCGAATGACTGGGCGGTCCAGAACCTGGGCGTGTTCGTCGACGACGTGACCCTGCCGGACGGCACCTCGACCTCGTTCGAGGACGACCTCGGCGGCTGGGAGATCACCGGCCCGCCGGAGGGCAGCGGCCCGAACGCGAACAACTGGATCCGCACGACGTCCTCAGGGTTCCCGGTGGGCGCCTCGATCAGCACTCCGGACTCGCTCCTGATGGGGTTCGGGTTCGAGGGCATCTCGACCCAGGCCGAGCGCGACGCGGTCATGGGCCGGGCGCTCGATCACCTGCTGGATTGAGGCGAGAGAGGAGGGGAGGGTTGACCGCCCGAGGCGCGGTCAACCCTCCCGGTGCGCCCGCCGGTTGGCCTCGCCGCCCGGGTCCGCCGACGCCGCCTTGACATGGCGCCAAGCGTCGGTGTAGGTTGAAGCGGTCAGGCCACTTGACCACTTTGGGTGGCCGCGCCGGGAGAAGAGCAGGCCCAGATTGGTTTCCGAGTACGCCCTGGCAGGTTCCCGTGAGGAGGCCGTGCGCCTCGTCGCCGAGGACCCGGCCGCGCTCGTGATGGGCGGTGGAACCACGTTGATGCCGCGCGCCGCGCTCGGCCAGCTCGGCGGCCGGCGGGTGATCGGCCTCGCCCACGCGGGCCTCGACTACGTGAACCGCAACGGCGCGATGACGATCGGGGCCATGACCCCGCTCCGGGACGTCGCCGGCTTGAGCGACCAGCCGGCGCTGGCGGCCGCGGCGCGCTCGGTCGGAAGCTGGCCGCTGCGCACGACCGCGACGATCGGCGGGAACCTGCTGGTCGGCGAGCCGTACGGCGACACGGCGCCGGCGTTGCTGGCGCTCGACGCCGAGATCAACATCGCCGGAGCAGACGGTGAGCGAACGATCGCGCTGGCCGACGCGCTCGGTGACGGCGAGCCGCTGGCCCCCGGCGAGCTGCTGATCGAGATCATCGTGCCGGCGACGGATGGTGCGGTGAGCTATCTGCGATGTGCGCGGCGCGCGGCCGGCGCGCCGCCCGTGGTGACGGTCGCGGTGCGCGTGCGCCGCGCCACAGACGTGGTCGATGCGCGGATCGCGATCAGCGCCGTCGGCCCCCGCGCGGCTCGCGCGACCGAGGCCGAGGAGCTGCTGATCGGCTCGCCCGGGGACGACGACGCCGTCGGCGAGGCCGCCGCGGCTGCGGCTCGGGCCGTCGAGCCCCGCGACGACTCGGTCGCAAGCGCTTGGTACCGGCGCCGGATGACCGAGCTCTTCGTCCGGCGCGCGCTGGAAGCCGCGGTGGCGGAGGCGGGGCGATGAACGCGCGAGCGGTCAGCTTCGAACTCAACGGCGAGCCGGTCACGGTCCTCGCGCAGCCCTTGGTGGCGCTGCAGTCGGTGCTGCGCGACCAGCTGGGCATGACGGGGACCAAGGCGGGATGCCGGCAGGGCGGCTGCGGGAGCTGCACCGTGCATGTCGACGGCGAGCCCACCCTGTCGTGCCTGGTGCCGATCGAGAACGTGGAGGGGCTGGCCGTCACCACCATCGAGGGGCTCGGACCGGCCGATGCGGCCGGCGCGCTCCAGGCCGCCTTTCACGAGGGCTTCGCTACGCAGTGCGGATTCTGCAGCCCCGGCATGATCGCGGTCGCCGCCGCGCTGCTCGAGCGCAACCCCGACCCCACGCGCGAGGAGATCGGCGAGGCGCTGGCCGGCAACGTCTGCCGCTGCACGGGCATCGCCCCGATCGTCGATGCCGTCGAGGCCGCCGCGGCCCGGATGCGCGAGCCGCAGGAGGCACCCGCATGAGTGAGCAGGCGACACCCGCCGCCGTCCCCGGTAAGCCGTTCGACGTGATCGGGCGCACGCACGAGCGCCGGGACGCGCGCGGGCACGTCACCGGCGAGACCGTCTTCATCGACGACATCAGCTTCCCCCGCATGGGCCATTTGAAGGTGGTGCGCAGCCCGCTGCCCCACGCCCGCATCCGCGGCATCGACTTCTCCGAGGCCGAGAGGGTGCCCGGCTACATCACCGCGCTCACCGCGGAGGATGTGCCGAAGAACGTCTACACGATCCTCTGCCTGATCGGGGTCGAGCCCGACGAGGAGCAGGTGCTGGCTGCCGAGCGCGCGCGCTACAAGGGCGAGCCGATCGCCGTCATCGTCGCCGAGTCCGAGGACGCGGCGTTCGAGGCGGCCGCGAAGGTGAAGCTGGACCTCGAGGAGCTGCCGGCCGTCTTCGACGTCGAGGAGGCGCTCGAGCCCGGCGCGCCGATAGTCACCCACTGGGGGACGAACTACTTCGTCTACGAGGGCCACCACTGCCGGCGAGTGCGCTACGGCGACGCGCCCGCCGCCCGCGAGCGGGCCGACCATGTGATCTCCGGGCGCTACCAGATGAGCCCGATCGAGCACGCTCCCGTCGAGCCCACGGGCTGCGTGGCGAAGCCCGAGCCCGACGGCCGGATCACCGTTTACACGAACACCCAGGCGATCTTCTTCAGCCTCGACAACACGGCGATCATCCTCGACGTCCCGCCCCACCAGCTCCACTTCGTCGGCGGCACCGTGGGCGGCGGCTTCGGCGGCAAGGTCGACGTGATCGTCGAGCCGCTCGCGACCCTCGCGGCGATGCGCACGGGACGCCCGATCAGGTACGTCTACACGCGCGAGGAGGAGATGCAGGTCTCTTCGACGCGCAGCGCCAACCGCATCTACATCACGGACGGGGTGACCGCGGACGGCACGATCATCTCGCGCGAGGTCACCAGCTACGAGGACGCCGGCGCCTACAGCCGCCATACCCCGTACGGCTGCACCAAGCACGCCGCGAATGCCGCCGGGCCCTACACGATCCCGAACGTCTCGATCGACGTCCACTGCGTCTTCACCAACCGCACCCCGTCAAGCGCGATGCGCGGCTTCGGCGTCACCGAGGCGTCGTTCGCGCTGGAGATGCAGATGGACCGGATCGCGCGTGAGCTGAAGATCGACCCCTGGGAGCTGCGCCTGCGTCACGCCTATCGCAACGGCGACGAGCGCCCGTACCGGAAGACCACCGAGGACGCGACCCTGGTCGAGACGATGCAGGCGGCCGCCGAGATGGCGGGCGTCGAGCTCTCGGCGGAGCTGCGGGCGATGACATCCGATCGCCGCGAGGGGGTGGCCGGATGACGGTGCTGCGCGGCCGCGGGTTCGCCGCGGTCAACTACCCGACCGGGATGAACCTGGGCGGCGATCCGAGCCAGGCCCTGATCCATTCCACGCCCACCGGCGCCTTCATGATCAGCCTCTCGAGCGCCGACCTCGGCCAGGGGCTGCGGACGGTGATGGCCCAGATCGGCGCCGAGACGCTCGGGGTGCCGATGGAGACGGTCCACGTCGACACCGCCGACTCGGACACCGGGCCGCACTGCATGGGCACCTTCGCGAGCCGCGCGACGCACCGTGTCGGCAACGCGATCATCGCCGCCGCGGAGGAGGCCAAGGAGGCGCTCTTCGAGGTGGCGGCGAACGAGCTCGAGGCCGCGCCCGAGGACCTCGAAACCGACGGCGAGGGGAACGTCCGGGTCGTCGGGACGCAGCGCAGCATCCCCGTCACCGACGTTGCCCTCGCCGCCCACTTCAAGCACGGGCGCTCGATCTCAGGGCGCGGAATGTTCATGAAGCCGAAGAGCGAGGTCGTCCCCGAGACGGGGGAGATGGACCCCGACTCGACCGAGGCGCACGCCTGCACCGAGGCCGAGGTCGAGGTCGACACCGAGACCGGGCAGGTGCGGGTCGTGAGCCTGAAAAGCGCCTATGAGATCGGCCGGGCGCTCAACCCGGCTCTGGTCAAGGGCCAGATCGTCGGCGGCGCCTGGATGGGCATCTCACACGCCCTGTATGAGACCACAGCGCCCTACTACCCGGCGATCGACCACGGTCCCGACGATTTCACGCACTATCTCATGCCCGGTGCCGCCGAGTTGCCGGAGATCGAGGCCCGGATCCTCGAGATCCCTTCGGCCAACGGGCCGTTCGGGATGAAGGGCGTCGGGGAGATGACCGCCAACTCGCCGATCCCGGCGATCGCGAACGCGGTCACCGATGCGATCGGCGTCCAGATCACCGAGCTTCCGATCACGCCGGAGAAGGTGCTGCGCGCGCTTGAGCAACGGGAGGCGGCGTGAGCCCTGAGCCCAAGTCCCCGTTCGGCACCTTCAACGGGGTGGAGACCTTCGAGTTCGCTCCCGGCGTCCACATCCACGGGGTGGGCGGCGAGCAGGTGATGATCTGCCGGGCCACCTACGAGCCCGGCAAGCGGGTGGCTCGCCACAGCCATCCCGAGACCGAGCAGGTGATGGTGATCCTGGACGGCGAGGTGACGATGACCGTCGAGGACGAGACGCGGACCCTGCGCGCCGGGGACACGGTCGTCGTCAACCGGGGGCTCGAGCACGAGCTGTACTCGGAGGGCGGCTGCACGTTCATCGAGGCGCTGGCCCCCGTGCCGCTGGACCACGTGGCCGACCGCGAGCGAGACCTGGTGCTGGGACCGGACGGCGGCGCCGGACACGTCGAGCGCTGAGCCCGAATTTCAACCAGATTCGATCCGAGGAAAGGAACTCAGAATGAGCTACGTCGTGTGCGTGAGGTGGGAGGCAAGGGAAGGGGAGGAGGAAGCCGTGGCGGCCGCGATCGAGGGGCTGGCCGCGGCATCGAGCGAGGAGCCGGGGGTGCAGCACTACCTCGCGCATCGCGACGCCGAGGATCCCAGGGCCTTCTTCATCTACGAGCGCTACGCCGACGAGGCCGCCTGCCAGGCCCATGTCGAGACCGAGCACTTCAAGCGGTTCGGCGTCGAGGGCGCGTTCCCGCGGCTCGCCGCCAAGCGCCGCGAGATCTACGAGTCGATCGACTGATGCGGGCGCAGGCCCCGGACCCACCGGCGCGGTTCCTGCCGCTGGCTCGCACCGGTTTCACCGCCGACGTGATCCGGGTCGTCAAGGACATGGTCCTCGACGGGCGGCTGCGACCCGGCGACCGCTTGCCCGCCGAGCGGGCGCTCAGCGAGGCGCTCGGCGTCAGCCGGCCAACCGTGCGCGAGGCGATCCGCTCGCTGCAGGCGATGAACATCGTCGAGAGCCGGCCCGGCTCCGGCACATTCGTCTCCTCGCTGAGCGTCGAGGAGCTCCTGCGCCCGCTTCAATTCGCGCTCGCGCTCTCCGACTTCGGCCTTGAGCATCTCTTCGAGGTCCGGCTGATGCTCGAGCCCGGGGCGGCGGCGTTGGCCGCCGAGCGAGCCCGCGAAGAGGACCTCGTGCGGCTCCGCGACTGCGTGCAGCGCGGCGCGGCCAAGGACCTGACCCTCGACGAGTTGGTGTCGCTCGACGCCGAGCTCCACGAATGCATCGCGCGGGCTGCCCACAACCCCCTGCTCGAGCGCCTGCTGTCCAGCATCAGCGCCCTCGCGCAGGAAAGCCGCGGTTATACGGTGCGCGTGCCGGGCGTCGCGAGGCCGACGGCCGGCGAGCACGAAAGGATCGCCGCCGCGATCTGCGCCGGCGAGCCGGAGCGCGCCCGGGCCGCGATGACCGCGCACATCGGACGGATCCGCGACGCCTCGGTCGCCCACCAACGAGGGAGCGCGGCGCTGGAAGCTCTCCCCGCCGCGCTGCCGGACCAGCGATGATCGAACGTCGGCTCTCATGCGCCTCGGAACCGCGCGGCTAGGCGACCGCCTCGTTCCCGTCGATGCGGGGGGCGCCGGGCTGGTTGGATTGGACGCGCCCTCGCTGCTCGACGTGGTTCGCGCCGGCGAGCCGGCTGCCGTCGCGACCGGCGAGGAGCTGGAAGGTGCCCGGCTCACCGCGCCGCTCCGACCGGGCAAGGTCGTCGCGATCGGACTCAACTACCTCGATCACATTCGCGAAACCGGCATGGCGGCCCCGGAGCGGCCGCTGGTTTTCACCAAGTTCACCTCCAGCGTGATCGGCGATGGCGAGCCGATCGAGCTCGACCGCGCGCTGACCGAGCGCGTCGACTGGGAGGTGGAGCTGGCCGTGGTGATCGGCCGCCGGATCCGTTCGGTCGCGGCCGAGGACGCCCTCGACCACGTGTTCGGCTACACCGTCGCCAACGACGTCTCGGCGCGCGACGTGCAGTTCGCCGACGGCCAGTGGGTGCGCGCGAAGAGCTTTGACACCTTCTGCCCGCTGGGTCCCGTGATCGTGACGCCCGACGAGCTCGACGACGTCGGGTCGCTGGCGCTTCGCACCCGGGTGAACGGCGAGGTGGTCCAGGATTCCTCGACCGCCGAGATGGTGTTCGGCGTAGCCGAGCTGCTGGCCTTCTGCTCGCGCAGCTTCCCGCTCGATCCCGGCGACGTGCTGCTCACCGGCACGCCCTGGGGCTGCGGCGAGTTCATGGACCCACCGCGCTCGCTCCAGGACCGCGACGTGGTGGAGGTGGAGATCGACAGGATCGGCACGCTGCGCAACCCCGTGGTCGAGCTCTAGCCGGAAACTGGCGCTCCACGAACCCGAGCCTGCCGCTGACTACCCTGATTCGTGTGGGAGCTTTCAGATGAGCACGAGAGAGATCCGATCCTGGCTGTTGGACATGGATGGGGTGCTCGTTCGCGAGGAGCACGCGATCCCGGGGGCGGACGCGTTCATCGCGCGCCTGCGCGAGCTCGGGATCCCGTTCCTTTTGCTGACCAACAGCTCGATCTACACGCGTCGTGACCTCGCCGCCCGCCTCGCCGCCGGCGGGCTCGACGTGCCCGAGGACTCGATCTGGACCGCGGCTCTCGCCACGGCCGGCTTCCTGGCGGACCAGAACCCCGGCGGCTCGGCCTACGTCGTCGGCGAGTCGGGCCTGACGACGGCGCTCTACAAGGCGGGCTACACGATCAACGAGCGCGACCCCGACTACGTCGTTCTCGGCGAGACCCGCACCTACAGCTTCGAACGGATTACGAAGGCGATCCGGCTGATCTCGGCGGGCGCCAGCTTCGTCGCCACCAACCCCGACAACATCGGCCCCACGCCCGACGGGCCGCTGCCTGCCACGGGCTCGGTGGCGGCGCTGATCAGCCGGGCCACCGGCGTCGAGCCCTACTTCGTCGGCAAGCCGAACCCGCTGATGATGCGGTCCGCGCTGAACGCGATCAACGCCCACTCCGAGCACACGGTGATGGTCGGGGACCGGATGGACACCGACATCGTCGCCGGACTCGAGGCCGGCCTCGAGACGATTCTCGTCATGAGCGGGGTAACGGCCCGTGAGGAGGTCGGCCGCTACCCGTACCGCCCCTCGCGCGTCGTCGAGTCGGTGCAGGAGCTGATCCCGGAGCTCGGCGGTGCGGCCCGCAACGACGGCCCGGGCGAGGCGAGCAAGGCGGCCGGGTTGGACGAGGCGCCGATTAGCGCCGCCCCGCCGTCCGAGGGCTGAGCCCGAGGGATTCGAGTGCGGCTGAGAGGAGTCGAACCTCCACGAACCTTGCGACGCCCGCTCGACCATCTCGGCTTCGAGTGGTCGTGGCGATCCGCCGTTAGGCGACTTTCGCAATCACCCGCAAGCAGCAGTACCGCTTGCATGGAGAGCGACGGTTTCTGGGGCCGCGTCGGTCCGCGGCCTACCGCGCTGGACGGCGGAGCCTGATCACGTCGTCGTGTCGAGTAAGCCGCAGCTTCCTGCCGTGCCGAACCCAGTCCGGATCAGACCCTATGAATCGTGATACCCAGCGCTCCTGGAGGGCCAAGGGCCGCTCGCAACCAATCGCCGTGCCGGTGACCTGCCCAACTTCAAGGCGCGTCGGGGTGATCTCCACCCTCGCACCGAAGAAGTTGCATCCGGCTCGCCACCGGATCAGGTGGCGTTGATCCTCGCGTGCGAATCTCACGCGAATGCGCGTCCCCTCTACGAGCGGAGCGCGGTGGCCGTTCTTGACGACGGCCTCCGACGAGACGAAGGGCTTGCCAAACAATGCCGAGCCGACGCGCTTCGCATCAACGGGAGCGCCAGTGAGGAGAGCCAAGCCCAGGATCGCTGCGAGGGCAACAACAGTGAGGCCTGCCTGCCGGACTCTCATGGTCACTACAGATGCTACGTCCGTCAGCGCGAATCGTCACGACTTGATACGAGGCCCTACCGACGCTCGCCTACCGGTTGATTGAGCTGTAGCGCTGCTCTGACGGCCGGCCACGCCAGGGGGGCCGAGACGCGCGGGCGTCGGCGCCAGCGCTACTCCTTCCACGCGAAAAGCCAGATCACCGGGCGGGTCTTACGGGACACCCGGAGCCGGGGCCGCACGAAAGGCGACCGTATGCAGGCGGAGTGCCCCGCAAGGGGTCCCCACGATGGGCTCGGAGCTAGATGAGTGATTCCATGTCGAGAGGCTCTGTCCGGCTCCGCTCACCAGGTGAAGGGCCTCGACAGGCGCAGCCCACGACACCAGGAGATCACGATGCCGAAGTACCTGCTTCTCAAGCACTACCGCGGCGGCCCGGAGCCGCACCGTCCCTATCCCCCGATGGACCAATGGGCGCCCGAGGACGTGGAGGCGCACATTGCCTTCCAGCGGCACGTCCGCGAACTGCTCGAGGAGAACGGCGAGTACGTCGACGCGCAGGCGCTCACGCCCGCGCGCACCTGGGTGCGCTACGGCGGCCCGGATGCGGCGCCGGTCACCACCGACGGCCCGCTGCCCGAGACGAGCGACCTGGTCGCAGGATGGTTCATGATCGACGTCGAGTCCCACGAGCGCGCGCTCGAAGTCGCGGCCTACGTCTCCTCCGAGCCCGGCCCCGGCCGCGAGCCCCTGTACGAGTGGATCGACGTCCGCGAGGTCATGTCCGACGCGCCGTCGGAGGACTGATCCCGCGTGATCGACGGAACTGGCGTGATCGACCCGCCGGTGCAACCGCTGGACGAGGGCGCGCTGCGCGCCCTCGTCCCGCAGGTGCTCGCAGCGCTGGTCAGGCGGGGCGAGGACTTCGACGCCGCCGAGGACGCGCTCCAGGAGGCGCTGCTGGAGGCGCTCCGGGTCTGGCCCGAGCACCCGCCGCGCGATCCCGGCGCGTGGCTGGCCACCGTTGCCACGCGGCGGCTCGTCGACGCCCGCCGCAGCGAGGTCGCCCGGCACCGCCGCGAGGAGACGACGCACGCGGCGCCGCGGCCGGCCGCCACGGAGGAGGGCGACGACACCCTCTTCCTGCTCTTCCGATGCTGTCATCCCGACCTTGCCCCCGCGTCCCAGGTGGCGCTGACCCTGCGCGCGGTCGGCGGACTCACCACCCGGGACATCGCTGACGCCTTCTACGTCCCCGAGGCGACGATGGCGCAGCGGATCAGCCGCGCCAAGCGCACCCTGCGCGGTCGCCGCCTGGACCAGCCCGGCGACCTCGCCGTCGTGCTGCGCGTGCTCTACCTCATCTACACAGCCGGCCACGCGGGGCGGGTGGACCTGGCCGACGAGGCGATCCGGCTCGCCCGCCAGCTCACCCTCGCTACGGAGGAGCCCGAGGCGCGCGGGATGCTCGCGCTGATGCTCCTGAACCACGCCCGGCTCCCGGCGCGGTTCGACTCCGAGGGCCGGATCGTCACCCTCGACCGGCAGGATCGCACCCTTTGGGACACGCGGGAGATCGCCGAGGGCGTGCGCGGCCTGCGGTCGGCGCTCGCCATGCAGACGGACGAACGACGCCCGGGCCGCTACCAGATCGAGGCCGCGATCACCGCCCTGCACGACGACGCGGCGAGCGCCGAGGAGACCGACTGGCCGCAGATCCTCGCCTGGTACGACGACCTCGTAGCTTTGACCGAGGACCCGGTGCGCCAGGACCCCGCCGCGGTGCTCGGCCGCGCGGTCGCGGTCGGCCATGTCCTCGGTGCCGCCGCCGGGCTGCGCGAGACGGACCGGCTGCGGGAGGTGATCGGCGAGCGGCACCGGTGGCACGCCGTGCGCGGGCACCTGCACGAGCTCGACGGCGACCTGCCCGCCGCCGCCACGGCGTACGCCGAGGCCGCCCGCCGGGCCACGAACGTCGCCGAGCGCGACCACCTGGTCCGCCAGGCCGCCCGCGCGGGGGCCGCCGACTAACCGGACGACGACATGGACAGCGGTACCCGGATGACCGCCCGTAGTTGACGGACCCTGAGAATGGAAGCTCGTGGACCTGCAAGAGAGGGCAGGAGCGCGCGTACGTTCCGGCAGAAACCCGCGATATCGGCAACGAGAAAGGTCTGGCGTAGGTGCTGCTCGGCTGCGATCATCACATCATGAGCCCTTCGATCTCAGCGCTCATCCTGCCGCTCGCACAGTGGGATCACCACGATGCGGACGGCGGCTGGTGGATCGTGATGGCCGTCGGGATGGTGCTGTTCTGGGGACTCGTGATCGCCGGGTTGATCTGGCTCGCGCGGACGGTACTCGCCGACCGGCACCGTGATGCCGGTGTAGAGCGCGAAAGCAGCGCCATTGACATCCTCGACCGGCGTCTCGCTGAGGGCGACATCGAGATCGAGGAGTACAGGGCGCGCCGCGGCGAGTTGGAGCGGACCAGAGCCCCCTGAGCTGGCCGTACCACGAAGCCCCTGCATTGCAGGGGCTTCGCAGTGCGGCTGAGAGGAGTCGAACCTCCACGAACCTTGCGGTCCACAAGGCCCTCAACCTTGCGCGTCTACCAGTTCCGCCACAGCCGCTTGACCGCAGGATTGTAGTCCGCCCGCAATCCGCCGCCCGCCCGACACCGCGATCCTTGCATCCGTCCGGACGGGGGGCTACTCTTACGAACATGTGTTCCCGTCAAAACGCCCGACGCCGGGAGGAGCTAGCCCTCAGATGGACCTGACCAAGCGCCAGAAGGAGATCTTCGACTTCATCCGCAAGTACGCGGAGAAGACCGGCTACCCGCCGACCGTGCGGGAGATCGGCAAGGCCGTCGGGCTCCACTCGTCCTCGACGGTGCACGCGCACCTCGCCAACCTGGAGAAGATCGGCTTGCTGCGGCGCGACCCGACGAAGCCGCGCGCGATCGAGCTGTTGGTCGACAAGGCGAAGCAGGCGCTGCGCGGCCCCGGGCTGCCCCTGGTCGGCGAGGTCGCCGCGGGCGAGCCGGTTCTGGCCGAGGAGAACATCGAGGAGTACCTCGAGCTGCCGGGAGTGATCGGGGGCGAGGACGGCGACTACATCCTCAGGGTCAAGGGCGACTCGATGAAGGACGCGGGCATCCTCGAGGGCGATTACGTCGTGGTGAAGCAGGCGGACGACGCAGTGAACGGCGAGATCGTGGTTGCCCTGCTCGACCACGAGGCCACCGTAAAGCGCTTCTTTCGCGAGAAGGACCGGGTGCGCCTGCAGCCGGAGAACTCGGCCTACAAGCCGATCCGTACGAAGAACGCGCAACTGCTCGGCAAGGTCGTGGGGGTCTTCCGGAGCGTCTGATGTCCGCCACCGCGACAACGCCGCCGCGGGCCCGCGAGGGGCGCGAGCACCGGGCCCGCGCGCGCCGCCAGCCCGGGTGCCAGCCGGAGCCGGGGCGGGCGACGCTCGATGACCGGATCACGGCGGTCTGGACGCGGCTGGTCGAGACCGGCGAGGCCGAGTGCCCTGTCTGTACGGCCGGGATCGCCACCGGGCGACCCTGCGGAGCCTGCGGCTCCGAGCTGACCTGATCCCTCGCCTACAAGATGTAGGCAAATTCGCCTACTTTTTGTAGGCAAGGTAACCTCAACGGGATGACTGGGCCGAACCCGTTCCGATTCTCAGGGCCGCTTGCGCCCGAGGAGATGATCGATCGCGATCCTGAGGCGGATTCCCTGCTCGAGTTGACCACTGGGCGCCATTCGTTTCGCCTGGTCGGACCCCGGCGCTACGGCAAGACGACGCTGCTGCGCCGCGTGCTCGACGCATCCGAAGGCCAGGGAATGGCCACCGTCCTGGTCGACCTACAGGACGTTCTCAGCGTGGCCGAGATCGTCGTCAGGATTGAGCGGGCTTACAACCGCAGACTGAAGGGACCGGTGCGTCGTCAAGTCGACGCGCTGCTCAAGAGCTGGAACATCGGCGTTTCCCTCGGCGCCGGCGGATTCACGGCAACCATGCAGCGAAGTCCCAGCACCGACGCCGAAGCTGTGCTTCTGCGCATCCTGGAGTTGCCGGCGGAGCTCTTCGACGCCAAGGGAATCACGAGCCTCATCGTTTTCGACGAGATCCAGGACGTTCTCGCCGTGCCGGGCGCAGACGGGAAGATCCGCAGCGTGATCCAGCACCAAGGGGACGCGGCGACCTATGCGTTCGCGGGATCCGCGCCGGGTGTCATGGAACAGCTCTTCGCCGATCCGAAGCGGCCGCTGCTCGACCAAGCGGTCCCGAAGGGCCTGGCGCCGCTGCCGCTTGATGAGGCCAGCGCATATGTCACGAGCCGATTCGAGGCCACCGGTCGAAATGTCGCGAGGGCGCTCGACCCGATGATCGAGTTCGCGCGTGGGCACCCGCAGCGCACCATGATGCTCGCGCACTACCTCTGGGAGGTGACGCCGCCCGGTGGTTCGGCGTCCGAGGAGAGTTGGCTCGAAGCTCGCGACGGGGCACTCCGCGACTCGGCGGGCCTGATGCGGGCAATCTGGACCGCCTTGCCTGCTAACGAGCGGAGGGTGGCACGTGCGCTCGCGGTCTTGGACTCGCCGATCCATGCCGCGGAATCCGCCGCCGCGGTTGGGATCAAGCGGTCGAGCATCACGCGCGCCGTGGACGGCCTGCGAGACAACGCCGACGTCATCGTCGATCCACAGGGAAGGCTGCGGATCACGGATCCACTGTTCGAGCACTGGCTCGCGGAGCAGGGGCTGACGCCGGCGACCGGGGCCGATGCCGAACCGCTCGACGCCTGAGTCGCGGGCTATGTGGGACTCCATAATGGCGCGCGACATAGAGCGCGCGGCAAGCCTTGATCGGCGGCGTAGAATCGGTGGCGCAGGCTACGCAGTCGCGGGAGGTATCTCTCGAGGAAAGTCCGGACACCGAAGGGCAAGGACGGTCGGTAACGCCGACCCGGGGAAACCCGCGGGAAAGTGGCACAGAGACAGACCGCCTATGGCGCCCCTGCACGTGCGGGGCGTCAGGCAAGGGTGAAACGGTGCGGTAAGAGCGCACCAGCGTCGCGGTGACGCGGCGGCTGGCCAAACCCCGTCCGGTGCAAGCCCAAGCAGGATCGAAGACCCGGCCCGGCGAGATCCAGGTGGGGCGCACAGATAGATGGCTGCGCACGACAGAATCCGGCTTACAGGCCTGCTAAGGGAGAGCCCCGCTTCGGCGGGGTTTTCCTATGCGGTCACGACTGCGGCGTGTCGGCTGGCTGGAACAACTCGATTGGGTTGCCGGAGGGGTCGTCGATCAGGATCTGCCGGCCACCCGGGCCGGTGACAATGTCATTGCGAAACGCCAGCCCGGCTGAGCGCAGCCGCGAGACTTCGGCCGCGATGTCGTCGACCACCAGGTGGATGCGGTTCCAGCCGCCGGGCTCGGGCTGGCGCCCGTCGGGCATCGGTCGCCCGGCCGAGCTCTTCGGCCCCGCCAGCAACAGCCGCAGCCTGCCGCGCACGACGTCGGCGAATGCCGGCGGCGCGTCGTGGCGCAGCGTGAAGCCGAGGTGGCGCGTGTAGAAGTCGATCGACTCCTCGACGTCGTCGACCATGTAGCGGACGCTGACCAGGTCGTCGTTGGGCACGTTCATCCCACCTCCTGGGTTGTTCCGGTCTGTTCGATCAGCTCGAGCAAGAAGGCGATCCGAGTCGCGAGCTCGTCGGCGGTGCGCTCGAACGCTGGGTAGGTCTCCTCGTCGGTCTGGCCCTCGCGCGCCGGGTCGGGGATGCTCCAGTGGATGAGCTCGGGGTGGTCGCGGAACTCGGGGCAGACCTCGCGCACCCGGTCGCAGAGGCTGACCACGTAGTCGAAGTGCTCATCGGCGAACTCGCTCAGATGCTTCGAGCGCCGGCCGCCGATGTCGACGCCGCGCTCGCGCATCACCCGCACGGCGTTCGCGTGGAGCGGCTTCGGATGACTGCCCGCGCTCCGGGCCTCGACGCCGCCGCCGGTCCGCTCTTCGACGAGCGCCTCGGCCATCTGCGAGCGGGCGCTGTTGCCGGTGCACAGGAAGAGCACCCGGCTGCGGGGCGAGCTCGCGACTCGAACCCACTCGCGCGGTGGCGGCGCGGCCGGCCCGAGGGCAGGGTGGAGCGCCGCGCCGCTGGTCGCGAGCAGGTCGCCGCAACGCGCGAGGTCGAGCGCGTAGTAGTAGTCGCGCCGGTCGGCGGCGCTGCGCCGGCTCGACACGATCCCCTCGGCCCGCAGCTTTCCGAGGTGGTAGGAGACCAGGTTCTGCGGCTGGTCGAGCAGCTCGCACAGCTCGCGGACGCGGCGGTCGCCGCGGGCGAGCTCGGCCAGCAGCCGCCAGCGGACGGGGTCGGACGCCAGCCGCAGGAAAGTCGGCGGGGTGAGTTGGGCGCTTGCGGCATCTGGTCCCATTCCGTCCAGAATACATCAATCTAGGTTGATATATCTTTGCACCAAACGCCCTACCCCGATCGCTTGACAGCGGCGCGGGCGCTGGGATCATGGCTCGGTGGCCGGTGCGCTCAGGGCAGGCCGTCGAAGCGGAGGGATCGTCGCGGGAATCGCGACGGCGCTCTGTATGTGGGTC
>Ga0299914_10000292_pt1 | contig 30008 bp, 25 predicted proteins | sample RVTome_10_FD_201361 | JGI IMG/M metagenome (GOLD analysis project Ga0299914, IMG submission 201361) | Soil microbial communities from uranium-contaminated site in the Upper Colorado River Basin, Wyoming, United States - RVT153D57 (version 2) ... | reverse complement strand
GCCCGCTCCGCCTGCTGCTCGCCGCGTGCGCGGCGTGGCTGCTCGCGCACGAGCTGCGCGTGCTGCTGGTCCCCGGGCTCGACGCCGGGCTGTTGTTCTCGCGCTTCGCCCATGACGTCGTGCTGGTCGCGGCGGCGGCGGTCTGCCTCGCCCGCGTGCCGACCGTGCGCGGGCCCGAGCGGCTCGCGTGGGCGTTGATCGGCGCGGGCGTGCTCGCCTGGGCGTTCGGCGAGATCTACTACACGGCGGTCCTGTGGACCGACCCGGACCCGCCCATCCCGTCGCTCGCCGACGCGGGCTTTCTGCTCTTCCCGCCGCTGACCCTGGCCGGCGCGCTCGTGCTCCTGCGGGCGCGCGCTCGCGGCCTGCCGCGCCGGCTGTGGGTCGACGGGCTCACCGCCGCCCTCGGCGTGGCCGCGGTGAGCGCAGCGATCGTGTTCGAGACCGTGCTCGACAGCGTCGAGGGCGCCCCGCTGGCGATCGCGACCGGCCTCGCCTATCCGCTGCTCGACCTCGTCCTGCTCGGCCTGACGGTCGGCGCGCTGGCCGGGACCGGCTGGCGGCTGGATCGCACCTGGATGCTGCTGGCCGCGGGCGTCTCGACGTTCTGGCTCGCGGACTCGCTCTACCTCGTGCGGACCGCCGAGGGCGTCTACGAGTCCGGCGGCTGGTTCGACGCCGGCTGGTGGGCGGGCCTCGCCCTGATCGCCGCCGCCGCCTGGCAGCCCGCGCCGCGGATCGCCACGGGCGCGGCCGACGAGCGCGTGCGCGTGATCGCCGTCCCGCTCGCCTTCGGCGCCGCCGGCGTCGGCCTGCTCGTCTACGGCGCCGTCGCCGAAATCAACCTGCTCGCCGTCGCGCTCGCCGCCGCCTCACTGCTGGCGGTGATGGCGCGCGCGCTGCTGACGTTCCGGGAGAACGCGGCAATCCTTCGCGCCACCCGCGGTGAGGCCCTCAGCGACGCGCTCACCGGCCTCGGCAATCGCCGCGCGCTCGCCGCCGCGCTCGACGAGCTGCTGCCGCGCGCGTCGGCGGACCGGCCGCTCGTGCTCGCGCTGTTCGACCTCGACGGCTTCAAGCTCTACAACGACACGTTCGGCCACCCGGCGGGCGACACGCTGCTGATGCGCCTGGGCGCCAACCTGCGCGCCTTCCTGCACGGCCGCGGCCGGGCGTTCCGCATGGGCGGCGACGAGTTCTGCGCCCTCTTCCAGACCGCGGGCGAGTCGCACGAGCCGATGGTCCAGGGGGCCGCGGCCGCGCTGTCGGAGCAGGGCGACGGCTTCGCGATCACCTGCTCGCACGGCGCGATCGCGCTCCCGCTCGAGGCGACCGACGCGTTCGACGCGCTGCGGATCGCCGACCAGCGGATGTACGCCCACAAGCACGCGGGCCGCACGTCGGCCGGCCGCCAGAGCAAGGATGTGCTGCTGCGCGCGCTGACCGAGCGCGACCCGGGCCTCGGCAGCCACGCCGAGAGCGTCGCCCTGGCGGTCGCCACGGCCGAGGCGCTCGGGCTGGCGGGAGACGAGATCGAGCAGGTCCGCCACGCGAGCGAGCTGCACGACGTCGGCAAGGTCGCGATCCCGGACGCGATCCTGGGCAAGCCCGGGCCGCTGACCGACGAGGAGTGGGCGTTCGTCCGTCGCCACCCGATCATCGGCGAGCGGATCATCCTCGCCGCGCCGGCGCTCAGCCGTGTCGCCACGCTCGTGCGCTCCAGCCACGAACGCTGGGACGGGACCGGCTACCCCGACGCCCTGGCCGCGGACGAGATCCCGCTCGGCGCGCGGGTCGTCGCCGTCGCCGACGCCTTCGCGGCGATGACCGGCGGCCGCCCGTACCGGCCGGCCCGCACGCCGCAGGAGGCGCTGGCCGAGCTGCGCCGCGAGGCGGGCACCCAGTTCGACCCCGTCGTGGTCGACGCCTGGTGCGCCGCGCACGAGCGCCGCAGGCACCTTGCCGCCGCGTAGCGGCGGCCTCTCTGCCCGCTGCTAGGGTCCGGCGTCGCATGGCCGCCGGTGCCGAGACGCTCAAGCGCACCCCGTTGTACGACCGCCACGTGGCGGCGGGCGCCCGGCTCGTCCCCTTCGCCGGCTGGGAGATGCCCGTCCAGTACGCGGGCATCCGCGACGAGCACGTCGCGGTGCGCGAGGGCGTCGGCGTGTTCGACGTCTCGCACATGGGCGAGGTGGAGGCGACCGGGCCCGACGCCGCGGCGTTCCTCCAGCGCGTGCTGTCCAACGACGTCACCAAGATCGCGCTCGACGGGGCGCAGTACTCGGTCATGTGCCGCGAGAACGGGGGCGTCCTCGACGACCTCTTCACCTACCGGCACGGCGACGGGTTCCTGACCGTCACCAACGCGGCCAACCACGAGCGCGACCTCGCCTGGATGCGCCGCCAGGCACGCGGCTACGACGTGACCGTCCACGACCGCCTGCACGACTTCGCGATGCTCGCGGTGCAGGGCCCGCGGGCGCGCGCGCTCGTCGCCGGCCTCGCCGACGGCGAGCTGCCCCGCCGCTTCCGGACCGCCCGCCTGGGCATCGCCGGCGCGCCCGGCACGCTCGCCTGCGGGACCGGCTACACGGGCGAGGACGGCGTCGAGCTGCTGATCGCGCCGGGGTACGCGACCACGGTCTGGGACGCACTGGTCGCGGCCGGCGCGACGCCCGCCGGGCTCGGGGCGCGCGACACGCTGCGGCTCGAGGTCTGCTTCCACCTGTACGGCAACGACCTCGTGGAGGAGCGCGGGCCGATCGAGGCGGGCCTCGGCTGGTGCTGCAAGGAGGACACCGGGTTCATCGGCTCGGAGGCCGTGCGGGCCGCGCGCGAGGCCGGGCCGGAGGAGAAGCTCGTCCCGTTCGCGATGACCGGGCCGGGCATCGCCCGCCAGGGCAACCCGGTGGTGGGGGGCGGCGAGGTCACCTCGGGCACGATGTCCCCGTGCCTCGGCATCGGCATCGGCATGGCCTACGTGCCGGCCGGCAAGGCGGAGCCGGGTACCCCGATCGAGATCGACGTCCGCGGCAAGCCGCGCCAGGCCGAGGTGCGGGAAAAGCCGCTCTACTCCAAGGAGCGCTGAACGTGGCCGACGCGAGCTACCCCGACGACCTCAAGTACCACCCCGAGCACGACTGGGCGCGGATCGACGGCGACGTCGCCACGTTCGGCATCACCTGGTACGCCCAGGACCAGCTCGGCGAGGTCGTGTTCGTCGACCCGCCGGAGGTCGGCAGGACGGTGATGAAGGACGAGCCGTACGCCGAGATCGAGTCCGTCAAGGCCGTCTCGGATGTCGTGGCGCCGCTGTCGGGCGAGATCGTCGAGGTCAACGAGGCGCTCGGCGACGCGCCGGAGCAGATCAACGAGGACCCGTACGGCGGCGGCTGGCTGGTCAAGGTCCGGCTCAGCGACGCCGCCGAGGTCGACGATCTGCTGGACCGCGACGCCTACGAGGGCAGCCTGAGTTGAGCCGCTACACCTCCGCCACCGACGCCGACCGCCGGGCGATGCTCGAGGAGATCGGCGCCGGGTCGATCGACGAGCTGTTCGCCGACATCCCGCAGTCCGTCCGGCTCGACCGGCCGATCGACCTGCCGCCCGGCAAGCCGGAGCAGGAGGTGTACGCGTACCTGCGCGACCTCGCGGCGCGCAACGTCTCCGCCGAGGACGAGGTCAGCTTCGTCGGGGCGGGCATGTACGACCACTACGTGCCGTCGCTGGTCGACGCGCTGCTGGCGCGCTCGGAGTTCCTGACGCCGTACACGCCGTACCAGCCGGAGGTCTCGCAGGGAACGCTGCAGGTCATGTTCGAGTACCAGACGGCGATCAGCGAGCTGACCGGGCTGCCGGTGTCGAACGCGACGCTGTACGAGGGCCCGTCGGCGGTGGCGTCGGCGGGCTGGATGGCGCGGCTCCAGAACGGCCGCGGGCGGTTCCTGGTCTCGCGCGCGCTGCACCCGCACTCGCGCGAGGCGCTGGCCACGACGGCGGCGGGCTACGGCACGGCGGTCGAGGAGCTGCCGCTGGCCGCCGGCGTGACGGATGCCGGCGCGCTGCGGGAGGCCGTCGGCGACGACGTCTCGGCGGTCTTCCTGCAGCAGCCGAACTTCCTCGGCGCGGTCGAGGACCTCGAGCTGCTGGCCCCGATCGCCCGTAATGCGGGCCCACCCGCCCCGCTGCTGGTCGTGCAGGTCGACCCGATGACGCTCGGCGTCCTGCGCCCGCCGGGGGACTTCGAGGTCGACGTCGCGGTCGGCGAGGGGCAGTCGCTCGGCAACCGGCTCGACTACGGCGGCCCGTCGTTCGGCTTCTTCGCGACCCAGGAGGCGTACATGCGCCGGATGCCGGGCCGGATCGCGGGCGAGACGGTGGACGCCGACGGCAAGCGCGGCTTCGTGCTCACGCTCCAGACGCGCGAGCAGCACATCCGGCGCGAGAAGGCGACGCACAACATCACCACGGCGCAGACGCTCAACGCGCTCGCCGGCGTCGTGTACCTGGCGTGGCTCGGGCGGCGCGGGATCGTCGAGCTCGGCGAGCTGCTGCTGCACCGCACCGCGTACGCGCGGCGGACGCTGGCGGGCCTCGAGGGCGTCGAGCTGCTGCACGAGCAGCCGGTGGTGCGCGAGTTCGCGGTGCGCCTGGCCGGGTTGGGTGGGGGCGGTTTCTCCCGGGTGATCGAGCGCTGCGCCGAGCAGGGCGTCAACCCCGGCTACCCGCTGGCCGCCGACTACGAGGAGCACGCCGACGGGCTGCTGGTGGCGATCACCGAGCAGCGGTCGCGGGCCGACATCGACCGGCTGGCCGAGGTGCTGGGCGCCGCGGTGGCGGCGGAGCGCGAGGCGGTGCACGCGTGACGCAGACGATCTTCGAGAAGTCCGTCGACGGCCGGCGCGCGTTCGTGGCGCCCGCGCTCGACGTGCCCGAGGAGCCCGACGCGCTCCCCGCGCGGTTCCGCCGCGCCGAGCCGCCGCGGCTGCCTGAGATCGCAGAGCCCGAGATCGTCCGCCACTACACGCAGCTCTCGACGAAGAACTTCCACGTCGACGCCGGCTTCTACCCGCTCGGCTCGTGCACGATGAAGCACAACCCGAAGCTGCACGAGCGGGTCGCGGCGCTGCCCGGCTACGCGCGGCTGCACCCGCTCCAGACGCCGTCGCGGGCTCAGGGCGCGCTCCAGCTCATGTGGGAGCTCCAGCGCGCGCTGGCCGAGATCGCGGGGCTGCCGCACGTCTCGCTCCAGCCGTCGGCCGGGTCCCAGGGCGAGCTGGCGGGCGTGCTGCTCACGCGCGCGTTCCATGAGGCGCAGGGCTCCCGCCGGCACAAGGTCCTCACGCCCGACACCGCCCACGGCACCAACCCGGCGACGGTGACGATGGCCGGCTACGAGGTCGTCAAGGTCGGCACGGCCGACGACGGCGGCGTCGATCTCGAGGACCTGCGCTCGAAGGTCGACGACGACGTCGCCTCGCTGATGCTCACGAACCCGAACACGCTCGGCGTCTTCGATCGCAACATCGAGGAGATCGCGACGATCATGCACGACGTCGGGGCGACGCTGTACTACGACGGCGCGAACCTCAACGCGGTCATGGGCCGCGCCCGGCCCGGCGACATGGGGTTCGACATCGTGCACTACAACCTGCACAAGACGTTCACGCAGCCGCACGGCGGCGGCGGGCCGGGCGCCGGGCCGATCGCGGTGTCCGACCGCATCGAGCCGTTCCTGCCGCGGCCGCAGGTGGTGCGCGTAACGTCGCCCGGCGGACGAGCCGGCGAGTCGGGCCGGTCGCAAGCCTCTTTCGAGCTGGACTTCGACCGCCCGCAGTCGATCGGGCGCCTGCGCGGCTTCCAGGGCAACTTCGGCGTCTTCGTGCGCTCCTACGCCTACATCCTCTCGCTCGGCGCCGACGGGCTGGCCGAGGCGAGCGACACGGCGGTGCTGAACGCCAACTACCTGATGGCGCGGCTGCGCGACCTGTGTGGCGAGCACCTGCCGGTCGCCTTCGACCGGACGTGCATGCACGAGTTCGTGCTCACCGGCGGGCCGATGAAGAGGGCGCTCGGGATCAAGACGCTCGACCTCGCCAAGCGCCTGCTCGACCACGACTTCCACCCGCCGACGGTCTACTTCCCGCTGCTGGTCGACGAGGCGCTGCTGATCGAGCCGACCGAGACCGAGACGCGCGAGACGCTCGACGCCTTCGCCGAGGGCGTCAAGGCCATCCTCGACGAGGCGGCCGAGGACCCGTCGATCGCCCGCAACGCCCCGTACGGCACGCCGGTGCGGCGGCTCGACGAGGCGGGCGCCGCGAAGCGACCGGTGGTCCGCCAGGCGATGTAGTGGCCGAGACGTCGATCCGAGCGGGGCGGCGGACGATCCGGATCTCGAACTCCGACAAGGTGCTGTTCCCGGCCGACGGCATCACCAAGGAGGACCTCGCGCGGTACTACGCGGCGGTGGCGCCGGCGATGGTCCCGCACGTCAAGGACCGTCCGCTCAACCTGTGGCGCTGGAACCAGGGGATCGAGAACGACGTGGTCGTCCAGCAGGCGATCCCCAAGGGCGCGCCGGACTGGGTCCGGCGGGTGACGGTGCCGCGGCGGCGCGGCGGCGACGTGGTGCACGCCGTCGGCGGCGAGGCGGCGACGCTGGTCTGGCTGGCGAACCAGAACTGCATCACGCCGCACGTGTGGACCGCGCGCGCCGACCGGCCTGACCACCCCGACCGGCTCGTGTTCGACTTCGACCCGCCCGACGACGGCGACGACCACCTCGGGGCGATCCGGGACGGCGCCCTGGCGATCGGCGACCTGCTGCGGGAGAAGGGGCTGCGGCCGTACGCCATGACGTCCGGCTCGCGCGGGATCCACGTCGTGGCGCCCCTGCGCCGCCGGCACGCCTCCGACCACGTGCGAGCCGTGGCCGGCGAGCTCGCCGAGGAGGTCGCCGAGCGGCTGCCCGACCAGCTCACGACCTCGTGGCGCAAGGCCGGCCGCGGCGGGCGCGTGCTGGTCGACGCCGCCCGCAACACCTACGCGCAGACCGCCGTCGCGCCGTACGCCGTGCGCGCCAAGCCGGGCGCGCCGGTGGCGACGCCGCTGTTCTGGGAGGAGGTGGCGGCCGCCGAGCCGCGTGGGTGGACGCTGCGGACGGTGCCGGGGCGGCTCGACGAGCGCGGCGACCCGTGGGCGGGGATCGCCTCCGCCGCCGCGTCGCTGCCGGCGTAGGAACCGCGGCTGGGCAGGGGCGGGTGCATTTCTGCACCCGCCTTCAACGATCCGGCGAAGTGGTGCAGTTGCGCACCGCATAGGTGCTCAACTGCATCCGCGGCGGGCGGACGGCGGCCGGGGTGCAGAAGCGCACCGCTTCCCTCAGTGCCGGGGTTCGCCGAGGCGGGCGGCCGGGCGGAGGTCGGCGACGTCGTCGGCCGCCAGCCGGTGCCCGAGCGCCGGGGCGTGCTTGAAGAGGTTGTTGCCGGCCACCAGGCGCAGTGCGCCGGCCTCCCACACCGCCAGGCCGTCGTGGCCCCATGGCAGCTCGGTCACCCAGCACGTGCGCGTCCCGACCGCCGTGGGCGTGAGGCCCGGGAGCTGCTCGGCCACGTAGCCGGCCGGGTCGCCGTCGCCGCGCCCGACGGCGTAGTGCGCGTCCCCGGGGAGCGGGTCGCCGTAGGCGCCCGCCGCGCCGTCCAGTAGGCAGGCGAGCGGGCGCGGCTCGCGCACTGGATACGTGAAGCGGGTGTGCGTCCACACGCGGACCGGCAGGTCGAGACCGGCACCGGCGGCCAGGACGGCGGTGTCGCGGCCGGCGCAGACGATCACGCGGTCGTGGGGCGCGATCGCGCCGCCGGCGCGGACCTCGCCCGACCGCGCGACCGCGACGACCTCGTCGCGGACGATGGCGCCGCCGAGCGCGGCGACGAGGGCGTCGACGGCCGCGCGCGTGCGGATCACGCCGCCGTCGTCCTCGATCATCCCGGGCCGGGGCGCGAGGATCGGCAGCGCCTCGGCCGCGTCCACGAGCCGGGCGTGGACGCCGGCGTCGCGCAGCAGCGCGAACCGGCCCTCCACGGCCGGGCCGACGGCGACCGCCCCGACCGGCGCCACCAGCTCGACCCCGAGCTGTGCCTCCCACGTCCGCCAGCGCGCCCGCGACTCGACCGCGAGCGCGACGAGCCGGGCGTCGTCGTGGGCATGGCGGAAGATCCGCGACTCCCCGCCCGACTGCGCCGCGCCCGGCGCGCCGCGCTCGTAGACCATCACCCGCGCGCCGCGCCGCAGCAGCTCGTACGCCGTCGCGAGCCCGACGATTCCGGCGCCGACGACCGCAACGCTCACGCCGTCACGCGCCGCGCGAGGTCGAGGACCGCGGCCTCGACGGCGGGCGCGTCGGCGCCCTCGTCCTCCAGCAGGTGCCACACGAGGTCGGCCGCCAGCGGCGCCAGCAGCATGTGCGCGCGCAGCGCGTCGTCGTCGCCGAGCAGCAGCACCGCGTGCTGGAGCCACGCCCGGTACGCGCCGGTCCGGTATCGCGCCGCGGGCGCGGCCCGCTCGACCTCCAGCAGCAGCTCACGGTGCTCGACGGTCAGCTTCACCAGCGCGGCGAGGAACGCGAGCAGCCGCTCGCGCGGCGGCGCGCCCGGTCCGAGCGGGGGCGGGCCGCGCAGGATGCGCTCCTGGAGCTCGCGCTCGTGCTCGTCGAGCAGGGCGAGGGCGAGCCCGGCGCGGTCGCCGAACCGGTGGAAGACGGTGCCCTTGGCGACGCCGGCCGCGCGCGCGACCTCGTCCATGGTCACGGTCCGCACGCCGCGCTCGGCGAACAGGCGGCGGGCGGCGACGAGCACGCGCTCGCGGTTGCGGGCGGCGTCGGCCCGCTCCGCCCGCGGCTGCCCGGCGACGGGGAGATCGGGCTCCATGGACCGGCATCGTACGGCTGAACTTGACCACGGACAAGTTCGAGTGCTAACTTAACCACGGTCAAGTTATGGAAGCGCTCGCCGTCCCGTTCCTGCTCACCGTCGGAGCCCTGCTCGCGGTCCAGGCCGGCGCCAACGTGCAGCTCGCGGCGGCGATGGCGCATCCGGTCGGCGCGTCTGCGCTCCAACTCGCGATCGGCGCCACGGTGCTGATCGCGCTCGCCGCGGTGCTCGACGGGCTGGGCGCGGTCGCCGCGCTCGACGACGTCGCCGCCTGGCACCTGGTCGGCGGCGTCGGCTCGGCGGTCTACATCACCGCGGGGATCCTGCTCTTCCCACGGCTCGGCGCCGTGGTGACGGTCGCCCTGTTCATCGCGGGCCAGATGCTGGTCTCGCTGCTGCTCGACGTCGGCGGCTGGCTCGGCGTGGCGCAGGACCGGCTCGCCCCGCAGGCGGCGGTCGGCGCCGGCGCCGTGCTCGTGGGTGCGGCGCTGATCGCGCGTGCCCAGGCCGGCGCCGACGCCGTCCGCGGCCGGTGGGCGTGGGCCGCGCTGGGCCTCGCGGCCGGTGCGGCGCTGCCGCTCCAAGGAGCGGTCAACGCGCAGCTGCGCGCCGGCCTCGGTGCGCCGATCGCGGCCGGAGCGTGGAGCTTCGTCGTGGCCGCGGCGGCGATGGCGGCCGTGCTCGCGCTGACGTGCCCGCGCGCCGCGCGCGTCGACCGGCTCGGCCGGCTGCCGTGGTGGGGCTGGCTCGGCGGCCTGTGCGGTGCCGTGTACGTGACGTCGGTCTTCCTGCTGATCCCGGAGATCGGCGTGGCGCCGACGATCGGCCTGACCGTCGCCGGCCAGCAGGTGGCGTCCGTGTTCGTCGATCGCCACGGGCTGCTGCGCCTGCCCCGGCGGCCGGTCTCCCGTGCCCGGCTCGCGGGGGTGGCGGCGCTGCTCGCCGGCGTCGCGCTGCTCCAGGCCTAGTGGGTCTTCTCGGAACGTTGCGCCCGGAAGACCGGCCGCCGGCGCCGCCAGGCAAGGACGCAGACCCGAAGGAATCCCTTTGGGATTTCGAGGGTCGAGACGCCGCATGGCGGTGATCGGCGGTCGCCGATTTCGGGTGGAACGTTTCGAGAAGGCCACTAGTCTTGAGTGCGCCCGTTCACGCGGGCACCGCGCGCCACAGGCCGCGCACGCGGCTGCGCCCGCGCGGCCGCTCGGCGGTGAACCTGTACGAGTAGCGGCGGGCGCGCAGCAGGTGCGCGCGGCGCTCGCGCAGCAGCGCGAGGATGTCCGCGGTCGGCCGGAAGCTGTCGGCGACCGCACGGTCGTCTCCGACGGTCAGCGCGGCGATCACATAGCCGTCGAGCTCGGCCAGCAGGACCTCGCCGTTCAGCGCCTCGGCATCCTCCATCTCGACGAGCCGCGCGATCGCGCGGGCGTCGGCGTCGGTGGCATGGCGCAGGGTGAGCGTTGCGTTGGACATCGGGTCTCCGTTCCGGTGTGGTGAGCGCAGTCCAACGGGGCCTGCCCAACGCCCGGTTGCCTACAGGTAAATGGCCGACTTCTGTCGGCGGGCGAACCAAAGCTCCTTGACTTCGTCGTGCCGGCCCGCTGACGTACGAGTGGGACTTCGGTGCGCGTGACGAGGCGGCAGCGGCTGCGGGGCGCGCGGCGCGTGCGGGCGACGCTCGTGACCACGATCTGCACCGCCGACGGCATGCCCATGCTGCGGCGCAGGATCGTCCTCCGGCGCTGAGCCCCGAGCGGGGCGCGCTCGGCGTTACCGGAGCGCCCCGAGCGGGCACTCAGCACGGTGGCGGGCAGGCGACACAGGGCCGGGGGCAGCTGCGGTCTCATCGCTGACCGGCGGGAGGCGAGCGATCGCGGGAGGGTCGCTCGCCCCCGGCTCCCCGTGATCGCGCGTGCCGCGCAGGATCCGCAGCGTCGAGCCTCGGTCGCGTGCTCGCTCCGGTTTCCGGCATGTCGATTTCCGATCGTTTGCGGCTAACGACGCACTGGGAAGTGACCACGGGTCAACCGAACCGAGGGGGGAATCCTCGATGTCACGTACTCGCCTGGCCGCCGTGGCGGCCACGCTCACCTGCGCCGTCGTGCTGGGCGGTGCCGGAACCGCCGCCGCCCAGACCGGCGCCGCCACCGATCTCACCAAGCGGATCGCGGTGACCGGCACCGGCAAGAACGGCAAGAAGTTCACAGGCACCTACCGGATCGACCGCTTCATCTCGCGCCGCGGCGAGGTGTTCAGCGTCGGCACGCTCAAGGGCAAGCTCAAGAACCGCCGCGTCACGCGCCGGAACGTGCGGATGCCGGTCTCGGGCTTCGGCGTCGCCGGCACGGCCCAGAGCTCGCAGCTCGTCTGCCGCGTCCTCACGCTCACGCTCGGGCCGCTGGACCTCAACCTGCTCGGCCTGCGCGTCCAGCTCAACCGGGTCAACCTCCGGATCACCGCGATCCCCGGCGGCGGCCTGCTCGGCGACCTGCTGTGCGGGATCGCCAACCTGCTGGACCCGTCCGCGATCCTGGGCCGGGACCTCGCGGCGGTGCTCAACAGCCTGCTCGCGCTCGTTCCGGCACGACCGACCGGATAGCCCCGGCCACGGGGCGGCAGTCGCCTAGACTGCCGCCCCCGTGGTCATCTTCTCCGGCATCCAGCCCACGGGGCGCAAGCACCTCGGCAACTACATCGGGGCGATCCTCCAGTACGTCGCCGGCCAGGACCGCGCCGACCCGGCGATCTACTGCATCGTCGACATGCACGCCGTGACCGTGGCCTACGACCCCGCGGAGCTGCGCGAGCGGACCTACGACACGGCCGCGATCCTGATCGCCGCGGGCCTGGATCCCGATCGCTGCATCCTCTTCCGCCAGGGCGACGTGATGGAGCACACCGAGCTGTGCTGGCTGCTGTCGGCGGTGACGCCGATCGGCGAGCTCAACCGGATGCACCAGTTCCGGGACAAGTCGGCCTCGCAGCGCGAGCTGGTCTCGGCGGGACTGCTCTTCTACCCGGTGCTCCAGTCCGCGGACGTGCTCGCCTACCGCGCCCACGAGGTGCCGGTGGGGGAGGACCAGCGTGAGCACCTCGAGCTCATGCGGCGGACCGCTGAGCGCTTCAACAGCCGCTTCGGCGAGCTGCTGGTGGTGCCGGAGGCGCGCATCCCCGAGGTCGGCGCACGGGTCGGCGACCTGCAGGTTCCCGAGCGCAAGATGTCCACCACCGGCGGCTCCGAGCAGGGCACGGTCTACGTGCTCGACGAGCCGGACACGATCCGGCGCAAGTTCAAGCGCGCGGTGGCCGACTCGGGGCGCGAGATCGTCCGTCGCGAGGACAAGCCGGGGATCTCGAACCTGATCGAGGTCCTGGCCGTGGCGCGCGGGACCGGGCCGGAGGAGATCGAGCGCGAGTTCGACGGCTCGGGCTACGGCGACTTCAAGACGGCGGTCGCCGACGCGGTGGTCGACTGGCTGGCGCCCGTGCGCGAGCGCTACCACGAGCTGCGCTCGGATGAGAGCGAGCTCGAGCGGATCCTGGCGGGCGGCGCGGACAAGGCGCGGGCGATCGCCTCGGGCACGCTCGCCGACGTCCGCGACGCGATGGGCGTCGGGCCGCCGCGCGGCTCCGTCGGGCCGGGCGCCTAGCCTTCCGGGCCGATGGCCACGATCGCGCATCGCCTCGAGCTCGACCTCGACGTCTTCGCCGGGCCGTTCGACCTGCTCCTGTCGCTGATCCTGCGCGAGGAGCTCGACCTGCTCGAGGTCGAGCTGGCGGAGATCGTGCTCGCCTACGTCGACCACCTGGAGGCCGAGGGCGAGCTCGACCTCGAGGCCGCGACCGAGTTCCTGGTCCTGATCGCCGCGCTGCTGGAGCTCAAGTCGCGCCTGATGCTGCCGGGGGAGGAGCTGCTCGACGAGCTCGAGGGCCTGGCGCCGGCCGAGGCGGCCGAGGAGCTGCTCGAGCGGATGCTGCAGTACGCACGCTTCCGCGGGGCGGGCGGCTGGGCCGCGCAGACGCATGCGCTCGGGCAGGCGTTCCTGCACCGAGCGGCGCCGCTCCCGCCGGCGCTGCGGCGCGTCTCGGTGGAGATCGCCGAGCGTGCGTACGACCCGGAGGTGCTGGGCCAGGCGATCGGCTCGCTGCTGCGCACGCCGCCGCCCCTTGACCTGCGCCACATCGCGACCCCGCGCGTGTCGGTGGCGGACCGGCTGGCAGTGCTGCGACGCCTGCTGGGGCGCGGCCGGTTCTCGTTCGACGAGGCGGTCGACGGCGCCGACCGCGTGACCGTCGCGGTCACGCTGTTCGCGCTGCTCGAGCTCTACAAGGGCGGCGAGGCGGCGTGGGAGCAGGCCGAGCCGTTCGGGCCGATCACGGTGCGCGCGGGCGAGTCCGGCCCGCGCGGCGAGGCGGTGGCATGAGCCCGCTCGCGCGCCAGGTCGAGGCGTTGCTCTTCCTCGCGCCGGAACCGGTCTCGGTCGAGGACCTTGCCGACGCGTTGCAGGCGGGCGAGGAGGCCGTGGCCGAGGCGATCCGCGAGCTCGGTTCGGCGCTCGACGGCCGCGGCGTCGTCCTGCGCGAGGTGGCCGGCGGGTGGGCGCTCGCCTCGCACCCGGACGCCGAGGAGGCCGCGCGGCGCCTGCTGGCGCGGCCGCGGACGCCGGCCCTGACGGCGGCGCAGGCCGAGACGCTCGCGATCGTCGGCTACCTCCAGCCCGTCTCGCGCCCCGAGGTGGCGCGGATCCGCGGCGTCGCCTCCGAGTCGGCGACCGCGGCGCTGACCGAGCGCGGCCTGATCGAGGAGTCCGGCCGCTCGCAGTTCGGCGCCGTGCTCTACCGCACCACGCCGCTGTTCCTCAAGCTGTTCGGCCTGCGCTCGCTTGACGACCTGCCCGCGATCGAGCAGTGGGACCCGACCCCCGAGGACGAGGCCGCGCTGCGTGACCGGCTGCTGAAGGCGGGCGAGCAGCGGGCGAACGGGCCGGCGGCGTAGCGCCGCGCGAAGAACGTCAACGTAGCGCCGCGCGAAGAACGTCAACTGCGCTGGGTGGGAGGCGGCGATGCAGAACGTCACTCTCGGTCCCCCGACCGCGCAGTTGTGGTGATTTCTGCACGCCGGCGATGCACAACGTCACACACCCCGCGGCGACGGCGGACGAGAGTGACGAAATGCACTGCCCAGCCTCCCCACCCAGCCGGGGTTGACGTTCGTCAGGCCGCCTTCGCGGCCAGCTGCCCGCAGGCGGCGTCGATGTCGCGGCCGCGCGTGAGGCGCACCGTGGCGCGCACGCCGCGCTCCTCCAGCGCGGCTTTGAAGGCCGCGATCGCGGCCGGGGACGAGCCGTCGTACGTGCCCGTCGGGTTGTACGGGATCAGGTTCACCTTGTAGATCCGCGGATCGAGCAGTCCGGCGAGCGCGACCGCCTGCCGGTATGTGTCGTTGACCCCGGCGAGCATCACGTACTCGATGAAGACCTTGCGACGGCGGCGGGCGTGGTAGGCGCGGCAGGCCTCCAGGACGTCCGCGATCGGGTGGCGGTCGTTGACCGGCATGATCTGCGAGCGCAGCTCGTCGTCGGGGGCGTGCAGCGAGAACGCGAGCCGGATCGGCATGTCGGTCTCGGTCAGCGCCCGGATGCCCGGGACCCAGCCCACGGTGGAGATCGTCGTGCGGCGGTGGGTGATGCCGGCGTCGGGCAGCCGGCGGGCGGCGGTCAGGACGCTGTCGAGGTTCATCATCGGCTCGCCCATGCCCATGAACACGAGGTGGTCGACCGGCTCGATGCGGCGGAAGTGCAGGACCTGGTCGAGGATCTCGGAGGCGGTCAGGTTGCGGCCGAACTTCATCGTCCCCGTCGCGCAGAACGTGCAGGTCAGCGGGCAGCCCGACTGCGAGCTCACGCAGACCGAGCGGCGCCCGTCGCGGTAGCGCATCAGCACCGCCTCGACCGCGCGACCGTCGTGCGTGTGGAAGAGCGCCTTCACGGTCCCATCGGAGGCGTGCGCCTCGCGCACCGTCTCGAGGCTCGAGAACGGCACCTCCGCTGCAAGCCGCGCCCGCAGCGCCGCCGGCAGGTCGGTCATCTGCTCGTAGCCGGTCGCCCCGCGCGCCGTCCAGCTCCACACCTGGCGGGCGCGGAACGCGGGCTGGCCGGCGGCGGCCAGCGTCTCGTCGAGCAGGGCGAGGTTCACGCCCCTATGGTGGCAATGTGGTCCCACCGATGCGCCTCGCCAAGTACCTCGCCCATGCTGGCGTCGCGTCGCGGCGCGCCTCCGAGCAGCTCGTGTTCGCGGGCCGCGTGAGCGTCGGCGGCGAGGTCGTGCGCGACCCGGCGCGCGACGTCGACGGGAGCGTCCCGGTGGAGGTCGACGGCAAGCGGGTCCGGGTCTCGACCGGCCAGCGCGCCGTCTACGCGGTGCACAAGCCGCGCGGCGTGGTCTCGACCGCCCACGACCCGCAGGGCCGCCCGACGATCGTCTCGCTCGTCCCCAGCGCGCGGCGGCTGTACCCGGTCGGGCGGCTCGACGCCGACACGACCGGCCTGATCCTGCTGACCGACGACGGCGCGCTCGCGCACCGCCTCACACACCCGAGGTTCGAGGTGCCGCGCACCTACCACGCCAAGGTCCGGCGAGCGCCCGTGCGCGACGACGCGCTGCGGGCGCTGCGCGAGGGCGTCGAGCTCGACGACGGGCGGACCGCGCCGGCGCGCGCCAAGCGGCTCGCGCCCGACCGCGTCGAGATCAGCATCCACGAGGGCCGCAAGCGGCAGGTGCGGCGGATGCTGGAGGCCGTCGGCCACCCCGTGGTCGCGCTCGAGCGGGTGCGCTTCGGCCCGCTGTGGCTCGGCAAGCTCGAAGAGGGCCGCCACCGGCGGCTGACCGCTGTCGAGATCGACAAGCTCAGGCAGGCGACGGCGAGAACGCCGGCGTCGTCGTCCAGGCGTCGCTCCGACCGCGACGGTCGCCGCCCGGGCGATCGATAGTCTCGCCGCCGATGAGGCTGATCGCGCTCCGCGGCGCCACCACGGTCGAGGCCAACGAGGCGGAGCCGATCCTGGCCGCCACCGGCGAGCTGATGGGCGAGCTGCTGAGCCGCAACCGGCTCGACTCCGACTCGATCGTGAGCTGCATCTTCACGCTCACCGAGGACCTCGACGCCGAGTTCCCAGCCGTCGCCGCCCGCCAGATGGGCCTCAGCCGCGTGCCGCTGCTGTGCGCGCGCGAGATCCCCGTCCCGGGCGCGCTCCCGCGCGTGATCCGCGTGCTCATGCACTGCTATCCGCCGGTCGGCGTCGACCCGCAGCACGTCTACCTCGGCGAGGCACGCAGGCTCCGGCTGGACCTCGAAGGCGCTCAGTAGGGGTGCCCGACGGGACGTCGCTCGACACGGAACGGCCCGTCGGGCGGGACCCCAGGGGTTCTCCTAGACTGCGAACCATGGCGCTGGAGTTCGCGAGCAAGGTCCGCCGCATCCCGGTCTACCCGGCCGCCGACGGCTACGCCTCCGAGGGGGAGATCGCCAAGCTCGCCTCCAACGAGTCGCCGTACCCGCCGGTGCCGGCGGTCGTCGAGGCGATCACCAGGGCTTTGACGGGGCTCAACCGCTACCCGGACCCGACGAACTCGGCGCTCCGCCGCAAGCTGTCCGACCGCCACGGCGTGCCGGCCAACCGGATCGCGATCGGCAACGGCTCGTGCGACATCCTGCTCGCGGCCGGTGACGCGCTGCTCGAGCCCGGCGCCGAGCTCGTCTACGCCTGGCCGTCGTTCTCGGTCTACCCGCACCTGTCCGCCGCCTCCGGGGCCCGCGCGATCGAGGTCCCCGTCGACGCCGAGCACAAGCACGACCTCGAGGCGATGCGGCGCGAGATCACCGTCGCCACCCGCCTGGCGATCGTGTGCAACCCGAACAACCCGACCTCGACGGCGCTGCCGCTCGACGAGATCGCGGCGTTCGTGCACGACGTGCCGCGCTCGGTCTGCGTGATCCTCGACGAGGCCTACTGCGAGTTCAACATCCTGCAGGACCCCGACGAGTCGATCGCGCTGCTCGACCGCCACCCGAACCTCGTCCTGCTGCGAACCTTCTCGAAGGTCTACGGGCTCTGCGGCCTGCGCGTCGGCTACGCGCTGTGCGGCTCGGAGGAGTTCCGCACGGCCGTCGACCAGGTGCGCCAGCCGTTCTTCTGCAACGCGGCCGCCCAGGCCGCCGCGCTGGAGGCGCTCAACCACCAGGACGAGGTCGCCCGGCGCGTCGAGCGCAACCTCGCCGAGCGGATCGGCCTCGAGGACGGGCTGCGCGAGCTGGGCCTCGCGCCCGCGCAGTCGCAGGCCAACTTCGTCTGGTTCGACCTCGGCGACGGCCGCGAGGAGGCCGAGGTCATGCAGGGGCTTGCCCAGCGCGGCGTGCTGGTGCGGGCGGGCGGGTCGCTCGGCCGCGAGGGCGCGCTGCGCGTGACCGTCGGCACCCAGGCCGAGAACGAGCGGTTCCTGGAGGCGCTGGGCGCCCTGCTCTGATGGAGCTCGCCGCGCGCCCACCGCATCCGGCGCTGGCCCCGCTCATCCGAAGCCTGGCCGGCTGGCACGAGCGCGCCGACGGCCCCGTGCGCCGCTCCGAGCTGCCCGGCGGCCGGATCGTGCTCGTCATCTCCTTCGGCCCGACGCTGGACGTCGACGGCCGCCGCTTCGGCTCGTTCGTCGCCGGCCTGCACGACACGCCGGCGCTCACCGAGCACGCGGGCGAGGGCCACGGCATCCAGGCGTACCTCACGCCGCTCGGAGCGCGCCGCCTGCTCGGCATGCCGATGGGCGAGCTGACCGGCCGGGTTGTCGAGCTCGAGGACCTGGTCGGTCCGCGCGCCCACGAGCTCGCCGAGCGCCTCGCCGACCCGCCGGACTGGCACGCGCGCTTCGCGCTGCTCGAGCGCGTGATCGCCGAGCGGGCGATCGAGGCGCGGCCGGTCCCGCCCGAGCTCGAGCACGCCTGGCGCCGGCTGCAGCGGACGGACGTGTCGATCGGCGCCCTCGCCGACGAGATCGGCTGGAGCCGCCGCCACCTCGCGGCGACGGTCCGTGAGGAGATCGGCATGCCGCCCAAGCCGCTCGCCCGGCTGCTGCGCTTCGAGCGCGCCGTCGACCGCCTGCGCGACGGCGCCGCGCTCGCCGACGCCGCCCTCGACTGCGGCTACTACGACCAGGCGCACTTCAACCGCGACTTCCGGCGGTTCGCGGGCTGCACGCCGACCGAGTACCTGGTCACATCCGTCCAAGACATCTCGGCCGTCGCGGCCTAGCCTCGCGCCATGATCATCCCCACGCTCCGCTACCAGGACGCCAAGGCGGCGATCGACTTCCTCGAGCGCGCCTTCGGCCTCGAGCGCCACCACATCACCGAGAACGACGACGGCACGGTCGCGCATGCCGAGCTGACGCACGGCTCGGGCGTGGTCATGCTCGGCACGGCCCGCGGCGACGACACCTTCTCGACCGGCCGTGCCGTGATCTACGTCGTCACCGGCGACCCGGACGACGTCCACGATCGCGCGAAGGCGGCCGGCGCCACGATCGTCCAGGAGCTCACCGACCAGGACTACGGCTCGCGCGAGTTCGCGGCCGAGGACTCCGAGGGCAACGTCTGGTCGTTCGGGACGTACGACCCGTTCGCCGCCTGACCCCGCCGCCGACTTCCCGGTAGCTTTGGGCGGGCGGATGAGCCCTCGGGGACGGAGCAGGCGGTCGATCCTCGGCGTCGCGGTGGCGATCGCGCTCGCCGCGGCGGCCGGATGCGGTGAGGACGACGAGCCGCGCGGCGCGGACTTGACGGAGACGAGGTGCCCGCTCGTGCAGGCCGGCGACGGCAACGCGTACCTGCCGGCCGACGACTCCTTCGACACCGCTGAGCTGGTCGGCGAGCCGTTCGAGCGGGCGCGCGCGACGGCCGCCGAGCACGGCTGCGACGTCGTCGTGGCCAAGCGCGACGGCGAGGGGGTGCCGGTGCCGACCGACATCGACCCGGCGCGGATCTACGTCTACACCCAGGACGGCGTCGTGACTGAGATCGAGGGCGTCGGCGGGGGCATCTGAGCCTGAGCAGGCTCTCCGCGTTCGCCGCGAGCCGCCGCGGCAAGTGGGTCGTGATCGGCGCCTGGGTCGCGCTCGCGCTCGGTCTCGCGCCGCTCCAGGGCGAGCTCCAGGAGAGCGCCGCCGACGAGAGCGACACGTTCCTCGTGCGCGGCTCGGAGTCGGCCGCGGCCGAGCGGCTGATCGACGAGCGGTTCCGCAGCGGCCGCGAGGCCGCCGCCGTCGTCGCCTACTTCCGCGACGGCGGGCTCACGTCCGCGGACCGGCGCCGGATCGAGGCCGACGCGGCCGAGCTGTGCCGGTCAGGCGCGATCCCGACCCTGACGCGGGTCGGCACCCCGTACGCGCTCGCCTGCGGGAGCAGCGACCCGCTCGACCTGAGCCCGGGCGCGGCGCTGCTCGTCTCCAGCGACAGCAGCGTCGCCCTCAGCTCGGCGCTGATGGGCGACGACAGCACGCCGACTGCGGAGGCGGCGGTCGCCGCGATCCGTGCGGTCGTCCCGCCGCCCGCGGGCGACCCCACCGGCCTCCGCGCGTACGTGACCGGCGAGGCCGGCTTCGAGGCCGATCGCAGCGCGGCCGTCGAGGGCATCGACGAGCTGCTGCTCGCCGTCACCGTCGTCGTGCTGCTGGCGCTGCTGCTCGCGATCTACCGCTCCCCGCTCGTGGCGGCCGTCCCGCTCGTGGTCGTGGTGCTCGCGTACCTGGTGGCCGCCGGGGTGGTCTACGGGCTCGTCGCCGCCGGGCTGACGACCGTCAGCGGCCAGACCACGGCGATCCTCGTCGTCCTGATGTTCGGCGCGGGCACGGACTACTGCCTGCTGATCGTGGCCCGCTTCCGCGACGAGCTGCGGCGTACCGACGACGTGCACGTGGCGATGCGGCGCGCCGCGGAGCGCACCGGCCCGGCGATTCTGTCGGCGGGCGCGATCGTCGTCGCGGCCATGCTCGTCCTCGCTCTCGCCGACTTCAACGCGACACGCGAGATGGGGCCGTTGCTCGCGCTCGGCGTCGCGATCATGGTCGCCGCCGGGGTGACGCTGCTGCCGGCGATCCTCACCGCGCTCGGGCGCCGGTCGTTCTGGCCTGCCGTCCCGCGACCGGCGGCGCAGGGAGCGTCGCCGAACCGCGCGTGGCGGTCGGTCGCGGCGCTCGTTCGCAGTCGTCCCGGACGGACGGCGGCGGCCGTCGCGGCCGTCCTGGCGGTGGGTGCGCTCGGCAACCTCGGCGGCCGCGAGCGGCTCGACTTCTCAGAGGCGTTCCGCGACGCCCCCGAGTCGGTGCTGGGACAGGAGCTGATCCGCGACCGCTTCATCCCCGGCCGGGCCGCCCCCCTGCGCGTTGTCACGGAGCTGGGGGCGGGCGAGGAGGTGACAGCCGCGCTCACCGCAGGCCGCACGACGCCGGTCGAGGAGATGTACCTGATGGCGCGCTCGGCGGTGGGCCGGCCGGACCTCGTGCTCGCCGACGCCTACCTGGCCGTGGACCCGTTCTCCGACGCCGCCACCGCCGCGATCCCGCGCGTGCGCGCCGAGGCCCGCGCGGCGGCCTCCGGGTCGCCGGTCCTGATCGGCGGCGAGGCCGCCGAGGCGTACGACACGCAGCGCGCGCTGACGCGCGACACGCTGCTGATCGCGCCCGTCGGCCTGGCCTTGATCCTGATCATCCTCGCCACTCTGCTGCGGGCGCTCGTGATGCCCTTGTACGTGGTCGCGACCGTGGTCCTCTCGTTCGCGTTCGCGCTCGGGACGAGCTCGCTGATCTTCACGCACCTCCTCGGCCAGCCGGCGAGCGATCCCAGCCTGGCGCTGTTCGCGTTCATCTTCCTGGTGGCGCTCGGGGTCGACTACAACGTGTTCCTGCTGGCCAGGATCCAGGAGGAGCGCGAGCGCCGCACGACGCGCGACGCGGTGACCGCCGCACTTGAGCGCACGGGCGGCGTGATCACCAGCGCCGGCCTCGTGCTCGCCGCGACCTTCGGCGTCTTGATGGCGCTGCCGCTCGAGTCGCTGTTCCAGGTCGGGTTCGTGGTCGCGCTCGGGCTGCTCGCGGACACGTTCCTCGTCCGCGCGCTGCTCGTCCCGGCGATCGCCGTCCTCCTCGGCGAGCGCAACTGGTGGCCGTCCGCGACTTCTGCGTAACGATCACGAAAAGTTCGTTGACGATCTGGCGTAATTGGATTAGCTTTCCATCACGTCCTGTCGAAGTTGCGGGAGCGGTTAACGGCGGAGCCCGGGGGAGTGGGGAGATGACCAAGGGAATGCTGGCGTCGAGCGGCATCGTCGTCGCTGCGCGGATCGCAGCCGCCGGGATGGTCGCGCTCCTTGCCGGGCTCGCCTTCGGCCCGGCGCCCGCCGTCGCCCAGGGCGAGGCGGGCCGCGTCCTGCTCTACACCGGCACCACCGGCTATCGCCACGCCGACGCGATCAACCAGGGGCAGCCGGTCGTCCAGGACGCGCTCGAGGACGCCGGCTACGCGGTCGACTGGGAGGACTGCGACAACAACGGCGGCGGCACGGGCAACTGCGACCACGCCGAAAAGAACGCGCGCGTGTTCACCGACGAGAACCTCGCGCGCTACGACGCGATCCTGCTCCTCAACGCCTCGGCGTCGTGGGCCGGAGGCGGCCGGCCCGGGCCGCTCTGGGACACCGACCAGCGTGCGGCGATCATCCGCTTCGTCCAGAACGGCGGCGGCATCGCCGCCAACCACAACGCCACCGACATGGGTGCCGGCGTGGTCAGCTGGGACTGGTGGGACGGCGGCAACGACTCGGCCGTCGGCTCGCTGATGAAGGGCCACGCCGCGACCAACATCAACAACGTCGCCGACGTCCAGGTCGCCGACCGCCACCACCTCTCCACGCGCGACCTGCCCGACACCTTCGGCTTCGGGGACGAGCACTACAACTTCGCGCGCAGCGTGCGCGGCACCCACCACGTACTGGCGACGCTCGACGAGCGCACCTACACGCCGGGGAACCCGATGGGCCAGGACCATCCGATCTCGTGGTGCAAGCTCTACGACGGCGACAGCGTCGCCGACGGGACCGGGACGCCGAAGCCGTACGCCGACGGGCGCGTGTGGACGAGCGGGATGGGCCACTTCGGCGCCTCGTACGCGGAGGACGGCGGCGACAACGAGCTCGTCCGGCACATCGTCGGCGGCGTCCGCTGGGTTGCCGGCGAGGGCAAGAAGTCGGACTGCTCGGGCACCGTCTGGTCGAGCTTCCGGCGCACGATCATGGTCGACGACGTCAACGGGCCGATCGGCCTCGACGTCGCGCCCGACGGCAAGGTCTTCTGGACCGAGATCGGCCCCGATCAGGGCTACACGTCGGAGGGCTACCTCAAGGTCCACGACCCGAACGGGCCGGCCGGCAACAAGACGACGGTCGCCACGATCCCGACCCGCGCCGACCACGGCAACTCCGAGGACGGCGTGCTCGGCATGACGCTCGAGCCGGGCTTCGACCTCGCGGACCCGGACAAGCGCGACGTCTACGTCTACTACTCGCCGCGCAACCCGGACTGGCCGACGACCGGCAACGTGATCGCGGTCGGCTACAACCAGGTGAGCCGCTTCACGCTGACCGCGGACGGCACGGCCCTGGTGCCCGACTCCGAGCGCGTGATCCTGCACGTGCCGAAGGCCAAGATCTCCGGCTCGCCGGCGGGCTTCCCGGGCGGGCCGACCGACTCCGGGCCCGGCCACGTCGGCGGTGCCGGCCTCGACTTCGACTCGGACGGCAACCTCTATCTCGGCGTCGGCGACGACGTCTCGCCGAACGCGCCGGGGCACGACCGCTACACGCCGATGGACTACCGCGCCGCCGAGCGCTGGGACGCGCGCAAGACGTCGGCCAACTCCGCGGATCTGCGCGGCAAGGTCCTGCGCGTCCGCCCGCTCGACGCGATCGCGGCGGACACCGAGCCGGGCGCCGGCACGACGTACGAGATCCCGGCGGGCAACATGTTCGCGCCGGGTGCCGCCCAGGCGCGGCCCGAGATCTACGCGATGGGCTTCCGGCAGCCGTTCACCGTTCAGGCCGACCCGGCCAATCCCGGCGCGGTGATGGTGGGCGAGTTCTGCCACGACAACTCGGCCAACAACGCGACCCGCGCACCCGCCGGGGTCTGCGAGTGGAACCTGGTCGACGAGCCGGGCTTCCACGGCTGGCCGTTCTGCATGGGCGACAACGCGCCGATCAACACCAGCTTCCGCTGGGACTACGCGGCGAACGCGAGCACCGGCCAGCAGTACGACTGCTCGCTGGCAGACCTGCCGTCCGACATCCGCTGGGCGCCGGACGGCCAGCAGTCCGCCGAACCGACGTTCGACGGGCTCGACACGCTGCCCGGCCCCGCCGAGCCGGCGACGATCTGGAAGAAGTACCCCGGCGCCGCCGGCGGTCAGTCGACCGCCGACTTCGGCGACCTGTCGGCCGGCGGCATGCAGCCGATCACCGGCCCGGTCTACCGCTACGACGCCGACACGGCCGGCCCCGGCGCCTTCCCGCCCTACTACGACGGCTCCTGGTTCATCGCCAACCGCGGCGCCGACAACGGGTTCTGGAAGGAGGTGCGCCTGCGCTCGGACGACGACGAGATGCTGCGCGTCAACGACTGGGCGCCGACGGGCCAGTTCGGCGCGCCCAACAACAGCTTCGTGATCCCGAGCCGGTTCGGCCCCGACGGCGCGCTCTACATGGCGCGCTGGAGCTTCGGTTGCTGCCGCAACCAGCTCGGCGCCGGCAGCGAGACCCAGCTCGTCAAGATCGAGTTCGCCGTCCAGGACGAGTGCCTGGAGGACACCGAGGCGCCGACCGTCGACCACAACGTCGCCGGCCGGGCGCATCCCACCGAGCCGGACACCTACCTCGACGCGGCCACGCTCACGTTCGCCGCGGGCGACGTCGGATGCGCCGGGGTCGATCGCGTCGAGTACCGGATCGACTCCGACGCCGAGGACGACTGGCAGACGTACTCGGAGCCGCTCGAGTTCGACGAGCCGGGAACCTACAGCGTCGACTATCGCGCGACCGACCGGATGGACAACGTCTCGGCCGTCGAGGAGGCGACGTTCACCGTCGAGCAGCTCGACGACGACGAGGCACCCGCCGTGACCGGGACGCTCTCCGGGTCCCAGACGTCGGACGGCTACTACGTCTCTCCCGCGGCACTCGCGATCGAGGCCGCCGACGCGCTGTCGCCGGTCGCCTCGATCGAGTACCGCGTCAACCAGGTGCAGGACTGGACGACGGTCGACTTCGACGGCGAGGAGCTGACGGTGCAGCTCCAGGAGGAGTTCGCGGACACGGGCTTCCAGTACGTCGAGTTCCGCGCCACCGACGACGCCGGCAACACCTCGGAGATCGAGGCGGTGAGCTTCTCGGTGATCGGCTCCTGTGTGTACGAGCGCTCGGACGAGTTCGACGGCACCGAGCTCGACGACCGCTGGCTGCGTCACACCCGCAACGGCGGGACGCCGACCACCGGCGCGCTGGCGCCGACGGTCGCGGACGGCCTGCTCACGATGCCGACGAACGACTTCGAGCTCGACGCGGCGAGCGCGACGACCTCGGTCGGCCCGGTCAACTTCGTCGGCCAGGACCTCGCCGCGCTGGGCGACGACTGGGAGGTGGAGACCCAGCTCACCGTCGAGCACACCGGCGGCTGGCAGGGCGTCGGCCTGATGCTCTGGCAGGCGGACAACAACTTCTTCCGCTCGACGATCACCCACAGCCTCACCGGCGGGAACGTCTACGTCGAGCAGTCGAAGGACAACCCGACGACCACCGAGGGATCACGCTCGCAGGCCGGCGGCAACGTCACGATCCTGCCGAGCAAGGCCCCGGTGACGATCCGGATGCGCTACGCCCGCGAGGACGGCGCGAACACCGTCACCGCCCAGTACCGCGTCCTGGCGCCCGAGAGCGCGGCGATGGACGACTGGGCGAACTTCCCGGGCGCCGCGAACTTCCTGGATCTCAACCCCGCGAGCGGGTCACGCCGTGACGCCGCCGGCTCGCGGGTCGGCATCTACGCGGGCGGCAACTTCCCCGGCACGACGGGCAACAACCCGTACCCGGGCACCCCCGCGACGGTCGAGGTCGACTACTTCCGGGTCATGCCGGACGAGGTCGTGTCGTGCCCGGACGACGACGTCGAGCCGCCCGTGACCACGGCGACGCTCGACCCGGCCGGCGACACCGCCGACCGCCCGGTCACCGTGACGCTCTCGGCCAGCGACGGCGAGGACGAGAACGCCTCGGGCGTCGACGTCACGGAGTACAGCGTCGACGGCGGCTCCTGGCAGGAGGGCAGCGAGCTGACCGTCTCCGACGAGGGCGACCACTCGGTCCGCTACCGCTCGCGTGACGAGGCCGGCAACCTGGAGGTCGCTCAGACGGTCGCGTTCACGATCGCGTTCGAGCGGGACATCTTCGCCCAGGGCACGACCTGGAATCCAGACCAGCTGACGGTCCCGTTCGGCGAGACCGTCACCTGGCACTTCGACGAGCCGGCAGCCGCGTTCGCGCACGACGTCTGGCTGACGCCGCCGGGTGGCAACACGTTCCAGGTCACGGACGGCCCGGTCGCGCCCGGCGGCCCGCCGGTGTCGTACACGTTCCGGAACGCCGGGTCGTGGAGCTTCCTTTGCGCGCTGCATCCGGGCATGACGGGCACGATCGAGGTCGGCGACCCGCCGCCGGACCCCGACCCCGACCCGATCCCGTCGCCACCGCCGCCGCCGCCCCCGCTCCCCGACCCGCTCCCCGACCCGCTCCCGGACCCGCTCCCGGATCCGACGAAGGCGAAGCTGAACAAGCTGCCGAAGACCACGCTGGCGTCGTTCGTGCGGAAGGGCGTGCGGATCGTGACCCGGTGCGAGTCCGGCGAGCGCGGGACCGTGCGGATCACGATGAACCGCCGCCAGGCCCGCAAGCTCCGCCTGCGGCGCGCCGCCACGCTCGCCAAGCGGACGGTGCGGTGCGGCAGCAACGACCGCGCGGTGGTGCGGCTCAAGCCCAAGGCGAAGCTCAAGCGCAAGCTGCGTGGCGCACGGGGGCGGCTCGTGGTCACGGTGAGGGTCCGCATGGGCTCCGGCGGCGACGCCACGAAACACAGCCGGCGTCTCGTGCTCAGGTCGCCGAAGCGCCGCTAGCTCCCGCATGGGGTCCGGGCGCCGGTGGCGCCCGGGCCCCGCGGCTGCTACAACTTCCACTCCCATGGCCGCCCGACCCGCGATCAACACCTCGCCGCGGGCCACGCGCGCCTATTCCTTCTCCTACCGCACCTGGCGATTTAGCTAGGCGCTCGGCCGGGTGCGCAGTGCGCACCGCCGGATTGGGGCCCACCCACCCTTCGGGCCGAGCGCCGCAGCAGCGGATCGTTCGTAGAGTGTGCAAAGGACCTAGGAGAAGCAGCAGATGATGATCGTGATGAAGGCGACGGCGACCGAAGCGGAGGTCCAGGCCGTCATCGACCGGATCGAGTCGGTCGGCGCCCGCGCCCACCCGTCGCGCGGCGAAGAGGTCACCGTGATCGGCGCCATCGGTGACCGCGAGCACGTGGCACGGCTCGAGCTCGACGGTGCACCGGGCGTCGCCCAGGTCGTGCCGATCCTCAAGCCCTACAAGCTCGCCTCCTCCCAGGTGCGGGCCGGCGAGCGGACGGTGATCGACGTCGAGGGACGAAAGATCGGCGGTGAGCACTTCTCGCTCATCGCCGGGCCGTGCACCGTCGAGTCGCGCGACCAGACCCTCACGACGGCGCGCGCCGTCGCCGCCGCCGGCGCCTCGCTGTTCCGCGGCGGCGCCTACAAGCCGCGCACCTCGCCGTACGCCTTCCAGGGGCTCGGGCAGGAGGGCCTGCGGCTGCTCGCCGAGGCCAAGGCGCAGACCGGCCTCCCGATCGTCACCGAGTTGATGGACGCGCGCGACCTCGAGGCCGTCGTCGAAGTCGCCGACGTGGTGCAGGTCGGCGCGCGCAACATGCAGAACTACGCCCTGCTGGCCGAGATCGGCCGCGCCGGCAAGCCGGTGCTGATCAAGCGCGGGCTCTCCTCGACGCTCGAGGAGCTGCTGATGGCGGCCGAGTACGTGCTCAAGGAGGGCAACCCGAACGTGCTGTTGTGCGAGCGCGGCATCCGCACGTTCGAGACCGCCTACCGCTTCACGCTCGACCTGACGGCGGTGCCGGTGCTCAAGGAGCTCTCGCACCTGCCCGTGATCGTGGACCCGAGCCACGCCGCCGGCCGGCGCGACCTCGTCACGCCGCTGTCGCTGGCCGCCGCCGCCGCGGGCGCCGACGGGATCATCGTCGAGGTGCACCCGCAGCCCGAGGAGGCGATCTGCGACGGTCCGCAGCAGCTCTACGCGGACCGCTTCGCCGAGTACGCCGAGCAGGTCGAGCGGGCCGCGGGCGTCGCCGGCAAAGTGCTCTCGAACGTCGTCTGATGGCCGACGGCTCGCGCCGGCCCGTCGTGGCCGTGGTCGGCGTGGGCCTGATCGGCGGCTCGATCGCGCTGGCCGCCCGCGAGCGCCTCGGCGCGCCCGTGCGCGGCTACGACCCCGGGCCCGGCGTCCTGGAGACGGCGCTCGCGCGCGGCGTCCTGACCGACGCCTGCGCCTCGGTCGAGCAGGCGGTGCGCGGCGCCGACGTCGCGTTCGTCGCGGCGCCGGTCGGCGCGCTGCCGGCCGCGGTCGGCGAGGCGCTGTCGGCGGCGGGCGAGGAGTGCGTGGTCAGCGACGTCGGCTCGACCAAGCGGTCGGTCGTGGCCGCCGTCGACGATCCGCGCTTCATCGGCGGCCACCCGCTCGCGGGCGCGGAGACCGCCGGCGTCGAGCACGCGCGCGCCGACCTGTTCGACGGCGCCACCTGGTACCTCACGCCGACGGCGCGCACCGGCGGGATCCTCTACGAGCGCCTGCACCGGCTGCTCGTCGACCTCGGCGCCCACCCGGCGGCGCTCGACGCCGAGACCCACGACGCGCTGCTGGCCACGGTCTCCCACCTGCCGCACGTGCTCGCCAACGTGCTGGTCGCCAGGGCCGCGCGCATGCTGAGCGAGGAGGGCGAGCGCCTGCCCGCCACCGGCCCGTCGTTCCGCGACGCCACGCGCGTGGCCGGAGCCAACACGGACATCTGGCGCGACATCTACCTCGCCAACGCCGACGCGCTGGTCGATGCGATCGACGACACCGTGCGGCGGCTGGGCGAGGTCCGCGAGGCGTTTGTCGCGCGCGACGGGAGCGCGGTGGCGGCGTGGAACGACGGCGCCCGCGAGGAGCGGCGCCGGCTGCTGGAGGCCGATCTGGCGGGCGGCGACGTGCACGAGCTGCGCGTCGCGGTCCCGAACCGCCCGGGCGTGGTGGCCGAGGTCGCGCTCGCCCTCGGGCGCGCGGGCGTCAACATCCTCGACATGGCGCTCTACCCCGCCTCCGACATGTCCTCGGGCACGATCGCGCTGTGGGTGGCGGGCGACGGCCGCGCCGACGAGGCGCAGGCGCTCGTCGAGGCGCTCGGGCTGACGGTGGCGCGCCCGTGACGCGCTTCGCCCCCGGCGGGCCGCTGCGCGGCACGGTCACCGCGCCGCCCGACAAGTCGCTCTCGCACCGGGCCGCGCTGCTGGCCGCGATGACCGACGAGCCGGTCGAGATCACCGGCTACCTCGACGCCGCGGACACCAACTCGACGCTCGCCGCCGTCCAGGCGCTCGGCGCTCTCGTGGAGCGCCGCGACGGCGCGCTCGTGATCCGCGGCGCCGGGCTGCGCGCGGCCGCGCCCGCCGACGTGATCGACGTCGGCAACGCCGGCACGCTGATGCGGCTGCTGCCGGGCTGGCTGGCCGGGCAGGCGGAGGGGAGCTGGACGCTCGACGGCGACGCCTCGATCCGGCGCCGGCCGGTCGACCGCATCGCCGCGCCGCTCGCGCTGATGGGCGGGCAGATCGAGGCGCGCGAGGGGCGCTTCCCGCCGTTCACGGTCACGGGCAGCCCGCTGCGCGGGATCGAGTACGAGCTGCCGGTGGCGTCAGCGCAGGTCAAGTCGTGCGTGCTGCTCGCGGGCCTGCTGGCCTCGGGGCCGACGACGGTCGTCGAGCCCCGCCCCAGCCGCGACCACACCGAGCGCATGCTCGCGGCCGCCGGCGTCCGGATCGCGCGCGACGGCGACCGCGTCACCGTGGCGGCCCAGGACGAGCTCGAGCTCGGCGTGCTGCACGTGCCGGGCGACCCCTCGTCGGCCGCCTTCCACGCCGCCGCGGCGGTGCTCGTGCCGCACTCGCGGATCGTGGTCGAGGGGATGGGCGCCAACTGGACCCGCACCGGCTTCTTCCGGATCCTGCGGCGCATGGGCGGCGTCGTCGTCGGACCGCTCGAGGAGCCGGGCGGCGGCGTGCCGGCGGAGGAGCCGGTGTGCGAGCTGGACATCGCGCACGGCCCGCTCGTCGGCACCGTGGTCGAGCCCGAGGAGGTCCCGCTGGCGATCGACGAGCTGCCGCTCGTGGCGCTGCTCGGGTGCTTCGCCGACGGTGAGACGGTGGTGCGCGGCGCCGCCGAGCTGCGCCTGAAGGAGAGCGACCGCATCGCCACCGTGGTCGACGGGCTGACCGGCCTCGGCGCGGGCATCGAGGCGACCGAGGACGGATTCGTCGTGCAGGGCACGGGCGGCCTGCGCGGCGGCGTGCTCGAGGCGCACGGCGACCACCGGCTGGCGATGCTCGGCGCCGTCGCGGGGCTTGCGTCCCGCGACGGCGTCGAGGTGGTGGGGATGGAGGCGGCGGCCGTCTCCTATCCAGGCTTCGAGGCCGACCTCAGCGGCCTCTCGTCCTGAAGACCCAGAGGCCGCTGTTGATGTCGGACGCCAGCACGTGGTCCTTCTCGACCCAGACGCCCCAGACGTGCGGCGCCGGAACGCCGTCGAACCAGAACCCGAACGGGTCGCCGGTCGGCGGCGGCACGAACTGCGCGACGCGGCGCGGCTTCGACG
>Ga0299914_10000291_pt1 | contig 30022 bp, 28 predicted proteins | sample RVTome_10_FD_201361 | JGI IMG/M metagenome (GOLD analysis project Ga0299914, IMG submission 201361) | Soil microbial communities from uranium-contaminated site in the Upper Colorado River Basin, Wyoming, United States - RVT153D57 (version 2) ... | reverse complement strand
CGCAGGACGATCCCTGGGCGCAGCGGGCCGCCGGCGAGGAGAGCCACCACCACCGCCATCTTGCCGAGGTACGGCCGATGGTGCCGGCATGAGCGCTTCGAGCTTCCATGGCGACTGGCTCGATCTCGGTCCGATCGACCAGGTGCCGCCGCGCGGGGCACGCAGCATCCCGGTGGCGGGCGGTGAGGAGATCGCTTTGTTCCGCACCGGCGACGACCGGTTCTATGCTCTGGTCAACAAATGCCCGCACAAGGGCGGCCCGTTGAGCCAGGGGATCGTCCATGGCGACCAGGTCGCCTGCCCGCTGCACAATTGGCGCATCTCGCTCGCCACCGGCCGGGCGCAAGGGCCGGATACGGGCTGCGTTCCGACCATTCCGGTCCGGCTGGTCGCCGGGCGGGTGCTGATCGCCCGCGCGGCCGTGGTGAAGGCGGCGGCGTGACGGCAGGAGTGCGCACGACCTGCGCCTATTGCGGGGTCGGCTGCGGAATCCTGGCCCGGCCGACCGGGGAGCGCGTCGCGGAGATAAAAGGCGATCCGGACCATCCGGCCAATCGCGGCCGGCTCTGCTCGAAGGGCACGCATCTCGGCGAGACGATCGGACTTGAGGGCCGCCTGCTTCACCCCATGATCGGCGGGCGCCGGACAAGCTGGGACAAGGCGCTGGCGCTGGTGGCGCGGCGGTTCGCCGAGGCGATCGCCACGCACGGCCCCGACAGCGTCGCCTTCTATGTTTCCGGGCAGCTGCTGACCGAGGATTATTACGTCGCCAACAAGCTGATGAAGGGGTTCATCGGTTCCGCCAATATCGACACCAATTCGCGGCTGTGCATGGCGAGCGCGGTCGCCGGCCATCTGCGCGCCTTCGGCGAGGACGTCGTGCCGGCGCGCTACGACGACCTCGACCAGGCCGACCTCGTCCTGCTGGTCGGCTCCAACACCGCCTGGTGCCATCCGGTCGTCCACCAGAGAATCATGGCGGCGCGCGCCGAGCGCGGCACAAAGCTGGTCGTGATCGACCCTCGCCGCACCGAGACGTGCGAGGAAGCCGACCTGCACCTGGCGATCAGGCCGGGCAGTGACGTCGCGCTGATGAACGGGCTGCTGACCTTCGCCCGCGAGGCGGGACTGGTCGACGAGGCCTTTCTCGCGCGCAGCGTTTCCGTGCCCGGAGATTTCTGGGATCGGACCGGCAAGGAGAGCGACCTGTGGTCGGTGGCGCGGACCTGCGACGTGGCGCCGGCCGACCTCAGGCGGCTCTACGATCTTTTCGCCGCGCACCCGCGGACGGTGACCTTGTTCAGCCAGGGCATCAACCAGTCGCTACGCGGCACGGACCAGGTCAATGCGGTCATCAACCTCCATCTGGCGACCGGCCGGATCGGCAAGCCGGGCGCGGCACCTTTCTCGATCACCGGCCAGCCCAATGCGATGGGCGGGCGCGAAGTCGGCGGCCTCGCCACCAGCCTCGCCGCCCACATGGATTTCGCGCCCGAAAACGTCGCGCGGGTCGGCCGCTTCTGGGCGGCGCCGAACGTGGCGACGAAGCCGGGACTCAAGGCGGTCGACCTGTTTCGCAGCGTCCGCGACGGACGGATCAAGGCGCTGTGGGTGATGGCGACCAATCCGGCGGCGAGCCTGCCCGATGCCGGCATGGTGCGCGAGGCGCTCGAGCTCTGCCCTTTCGTCGTCGTATCGGACTGCATCGCCGACACCGACACCAGCCGCTACGCCGACGTGAAGCTGCCGGCCGCCGCCTGGGGCGAGAAGGAGGGCACGGTCACCAATTCGGAGCGGATGGTCAGCCGGCAGCGCGCCTTCCTGCCGCCGGCGGGAGAGTCGAGGCCGGACTGGTGGATCGTCGCCGAAGTGGGGCGGCGGATGGGCTGGAAGGCCGCCTTCGCCTACGACTCCGCGGCCGACATCTTCCGCGAGCATGCCCGGCTGTCGGCCTACCAGAACGAAGGAAGGCGGCTGTTCGACCTGCGCGATCGTGTCGCGCTCGGCAACCATGCCTATGACGCACTGACGCCGTTCCGCTGGGGCGGCGACGCGTTCGCCGACGGCGTCTTTTCGACCGATGACAAAAAGGCGCGGCTGGTCCCGGTCGAGCAGGCACCGCTGCCGGTGCCGCTCGCCAACTGGCCGATGACCCTCAACACCGGCCGCTATCGCGATCAGTGGCACACGATGACCCGCACCGGCCTGTCGCCTCGGCTCGGCCGGCATCGGCCCGAGCCGCTGGTTGAGATCCATCCGGACGATGCGCGGCGGATCGGCATCGTCGAGGGCGATCTCGCCCGGTTGTCGACACCTCAGGGGAGCAGCGTCTACCGGGCTGCGATCAGCGACCGGCAGCGGCGCGGCGAGCTGTTCGCGCCGATTCACTGGACCGACCGCCAATCGAGCCTCGGCCGCACCGGGCTGCTCACCAGCCCGTCGACGGACCCGCACAGCGGACAGCCCGGCTTCAAGCGCACCCCGGCGCGAGTCGAGCGGCTGGTGACCGAATGGCGCGGCTTCCTCGTCGCGCGCGAGCCGCCGGCGACGACGGACGACATGCATGCGACACATGTCCGGGTGAATCAGGGCTGGCTCGTCGAGCTGGCCGGAGACGGCGATCCCGGCCGCCTGGCACGCCGGCTGATGCCGCGCGGCGATCCGATCGACGCGAACGATCCGGCGCGCGGACGGCTGCGCGCCGTTATGGTCTCCAACGGCCGGCTGGCAGCGGCGCTCCAGGTCGCGCGGGACGGCACCCTGCCCTCCCGCGACTGGCTGGTCGCGCAGCTCGCCAGCGAGACCGCGCCGCCGGCGGTCGAGCTGCTCGCGGGACGCCCCGCCGCACCGGTCCCGGAGCGGGGCGCGATCGTCTGTGCCTGCTTCGATGTCGGTGCGCGCACCATGGCCAGGGCGATCGTCGAGCATCGGCTCGAAAGCGTCGAGGCCGTCGGTCAGGCGATCCTCGCCGGCACAAATTGCGGTTCGTGCCGGCCGGCGATCCGCACCCTCATCGCCGAGTGCGGGGGCGCGGCCCTGGGCTGAAGGAACCGGCGGCCGGACGGACGCGCCTGCACGCCAGGCCCGTCCCCGAGGAACCGAGCACCGAATCTGATTGTCGACACTGGCTCTCGCCGGATAGGCAGGAACCGCGCCGGTCGTGGCGTCGGCGGGGGACCAGCAGGAATGCGGAACATTCAGGCGAGCTGGGGAATCCTGCTGATGGCGGCCGCGGGCACGGCATTGGCTCAGGAAGCGGCCCCACCGGTCCGCTACGAGGTTTCCTTCCCGAACGCCGTTCATCACGAGGCGCAGATCCGCGTCACCTTCCGCGATGTTGGTGACGGGCCGCTCGTTCTGCGCATGTCGCGCTCTTCGCCCGGCCGCTACGCGATCCACGAATTCGCCAAGAACGTCTATTCGGTTTCGGCGACCGACGGGGCCGGCCGGCCGCTCGCGATCGGCCGCACCGACCCCTATCAGTGGACGGTGGCCGGCCATGACGGCACGGTCAGCGTTGAGTACACGCTCTACGCCGACCGCGCCGACGGCACTTACTCACAGATCGACGCCACCCATGCCCATCTCAACATGCCCGCGACCTTCATGTGGGCCGGCGGTTTCGAGGCGCGGCCGATCGAGGTGACGTTTCGCCCGTTCGACAACAGCTGGAGGATCGCCACCCAGCTCCAGCCGGTCGGCGACGGCGCGACCTTTCGGGCGCCGAACCTCCAATATTTCCTCGACAGCCCGACCGAGCTCAGCGACCATGTGGTGCGCGAGTGGCAGGTGGCGGACGATGAGGGCCGCTACACGATCCGGCTCGCCGTGCATCACCAGGGCAGCAGCGAGGACGTCGACCGCTTTGCCGGGATGGCCGAGCGGGTGGTGCGCGCGCAGATCGCCTTGTTCGGCGACGTGCCCGATTTCGATTTCGGCACCTACACCTTCCTGGCCGATTATCTGCCGCACGCGTCGGGCGATGGCATGGAGCACCGCAACTCCACCTACCTCACCAACGGTCGCTCCCTGCGCGAGGCGGATTTCGGCCAGATCGACACGCTGAGCCACGAATTCCTGCATGCCTGGAACGTCGAGCGGCTGCGCCCGGCGGAACTGGAGCCGTTCGATTTCGAACATGCCAACCCGACCCCCAGCCTTTGGTTCGCAGAAGGCTTCACGTCTTACTACGGGCCGCTGATGGTCCGCCGTGCGGGCCTGTCTACGATCGACGAATATCTGGAAGCCCTCTCCGGAACGCTGAGCTTCGTCGTCAACGCGCCGGGACGCCGCTTCGGATCGCCGCAGGAAATGAGCCTGCGGGCGCCATTCACCGATGCCGCGACGGCGATCGACCCGACCAACCATTCGAACATTTTCGTCTCATATTATCCCTATGGCGCGGTGGTCGCGCTGGCGCTCGATCTCGCCGTGCGGGAGCGCTTCGCCAGCCGGTCTCTGGACGACTACATGCGCCACCTGTGGCGGACGCACGGCGTGACCGAGCGTCCCTTCACGTCCCAGGATTTGCGCACGGCATTGGGCATCGTGACCGGCGACGCCGCCTTCGCGGACCTCTTCTTCGCGCGCGCGGTCGAAGGCAGCGACCTGCCGGACTTCGAGCCGTTGCTGCGCCAGGCCGGGCTGCTCCTGCGGCGCCGCAATGCGGGGCAGGCCTGGCTCGGGCAAGCGTCGCTGAACGTCGACGGCGAAACGGTGACGCTGGACGCCAATACCGAGATTGGCAGTCCGCTCTATTCGGCCGGCCTCGATCGGGGCGACGAGATAGTCGGCGTCGGGCCGTTCGAGATCGACAGCGAGGAGGATTGGAATTGGGCGCTCGCCCGGCATTCGCCAGGCGACACGGCAGAAATCCGCTTCATCCAGCGTGGGCGGCAGCGGCGCGCGACGATCGCCTTCGCCGAAGACCCGACGCTCGAGATCGTGCGCTTCGAGAATGCGAACCTGACGCCGAGCGCGGCGCAGCTGGCGTTCCGCGAGACATGGCTAGGCGCCGAAGCGGAGGACGAAGCGGATTGAGGGCCGGCTTTGTCCATGCTCCGGATCGTGGGGCGATGATCGACGCGAATAACGTCGATCGCCGCGAGCCGCACTCATGAACTGCCATCGGCCAATTCGACTATGACGGCGGGCCGCCGAATATCCGGCGGAGGGCTTTCCCCGCATCTTCCCCCTCGAAGCACCGCCCGTGGCTGAGCAGGATTCTTTCCGGCCGCCACGCATGAATTTTGCGGATCGCTGCCTTTGCCTTTCGTCTCTGCACGAGGAGCGGCAGCCGCATGCCGAAGAAGATCTGTCCGAACGGATGATACATGCCGCTGAGCTTTGTGAAGGCCCGCCAAGGCTGGTCGATCTTGTCCAGTTCGAGATTGATGATGGTGTCGGTGAGGATCAGCGTTCGGGACGCGCCGTGGAAGAAGATGAACTCCTTGAAGATGCCCCCGGGGACGAGCGCCTGCTCCATGTCCCCCTCCCATTCTTCGGGCGGATCGGCGCCGAGGTCCCGCGCGAAGACGACATCGGCATGCCGGGCGCGCGCCCTTCCTCGAACGCCCGGCGATGCCCAGGTGACGGCATCGGGGAAAGCCTTGGCCCACTCTCCGACATGCGCGTAGTGGAACTGGTTGGGTGAGACGAGGTGGCGAACCGGCCCCATCGTCTCGAGCGCCTCCGCCAGGCTTTGGTCGAACGCGACGGGCGAATGAAGGAAGAGGTCGCCGCTCCGGAGGCGGACGACCGTCATCCTGGTCGTGAACGGTAGCGGCATCCTGATCCCGGCAACGGTCAGATATTCGAACGGTCCGTCGACGATGCCGATGTTCGCCGCGACCGGCTTGTAGACGTTGATGGGTTCATAAAGCCAAGGCATCGGCCGCGATCGCGTTCGTCGGAGCCCGCCCCGTCACCCTCAGTCGTGATAGGTCTTGAGGCACAGGCTCGTCAGACGCGCCTCCCCCTCCCGCATCTGCAGGCGGATGGTGCCGGGGATGTGAAGCGGACGGTCGATTCTTCCCACCGACCAGCGCCGGTTGCCGCGGGCCTCGTCCCACGCGAAGTCGCGCCCGACGTCGCCGCGGCCGATCGCGTCGCCGACATCCAGCCTGAGCGCGCCAGGTCCGGCCGTGTCTCCCGTCGCAACGACATGGGTGAAGCGGCTCTCGCAGCCTTCGGCGCCCGTGCGCGTCGCATAGATCAGATCCCCGGCGACGAGCTCGCCGCTCGTCAGAGCCAGCGCTTCGCGGTTCGGGCCGCGGCGGAAGACGGTAAGGCACTGGGGTCCGGATTCGGCGGCATCGAAGCGGGTGCAGGCCTGGACCGGGGCATCGTCGAGCGATGGATCGATGATCGGCCCGACGATCGTGCAGCCGCCGAGCAACACCGCGAAGCCCATTGCCGGATATTTCCGACCTCTGCCCATATCGGTTCCCCCCTTCGACGAGAGCATCTTATCCGTCGGTCGGAGGGAAGCCAAGCGGGGGCTCGCCCGTGCGGCGATCCCCGCTCGAAGACTCCCGACCCTCCCGCCAGGCGGTATTTTCGTGGGGGGTATCGAGCATGCGCACCAGCTCGAGGGCGGCGCTCTTTCCCATGATTGTCGAATTGGACCCCGCGCAATATTGCAAGGCGGCTGCTCTTGCGGCCGGCGCCAAAATCTCTAGGCTCGCACCTGCCGATAGCCAGGCGGGGGGACGGCGGATGCGGCGCATGCTTGCGCTCTTCTTCATCATGTTGTGGCTGGCGCCGGTCCAGGCGAACGCCGAATGGCTGCGCGCGGAAAGCGCCAATTTCGTCGTCTACAGCGAAGGCAGCGAAGCCGATCTGGTCACGCGCGTCCGCCAGCTCGAAGAGTTCGACCGATTGCTGCGGATGATGACCGGTACAAGCGCGCCGCCTTCGCCCAACAAGCTTGCTATCTACATGGTACGCGGCGGGGGCCAGCTCGACCGAATTCTTGGCGGCACGGCCGGGCTTGGCGGGTTCTATGCCGCTTCGCCCGACGGCATCGTTGCGGCGGTCGATCAAGGATGGCGCGAGGACTGGATGACCCACGAGGAGGTGCTCCTCCACGAATATGCCCACCATTTCATGCTGCAATATTTTCCGGGCAGCTATCCGGCTTGGTATGTCGAAGGCTTCGCCGAATATCTGGCCACTGTCCGCTTCACCAACGACATGATCGAGATAGGCCGGTTCAATCCGGCGCGGGCGAGCTGGCTCGCCGACCGGTCCGGCTGGCTCCCGTTCGACACGCTCGTTTTCAGTGATCCGGCCAGGCTGAACCGCGCCGAGACGGCCAAATTCTATGCCCAGAGCTGGCTGCTGGTCCACTATCTCATGCGGGACGCCGACCGGCGCCGCCGCCTCGCGGCCTATCTTGCAGCAATGACCGCGGGCGCGGACGCGCGGTCGGCCTTCGCCGAGGCATTCGACACCGACCTGTCATCGCTTCAGCGCGAGATAAGCCGCTATGGCAGCGGCGACATGACCTATTCGCGCTTGCCGCGGGTGAGCGCGGCCGAAGCCGCGGCGGTTGAGGTCAGCCGGCTCGGCGACGCCTCGGACTCGTTGATCCTGGCGCAGGCGTCGCTCCAGCTTAGCTGGACTCCGCGTCTCGCCGACCGCTTTCTCGGGCGCGCTCGCGCCGCCTCCGACGGCAGCGGCCCGTTGGCCCGGCGTGCCCGGGCGCGCGCCGAGGCACTCTACGGCGATGGCGCGGCCGCCGACCGATTGCTCGACCTCCTGCTCGCCGAGGCGCCGGGTGATGCCGAGCTTCTCTACCTCAAGGGCATGCGGCATCTCGCCGCCGGGCGTCGAGACGCGGGGGAACGGGCGCGGCACTTCGCCGAAGCCCAGCGCTGGTTCGTGCGCGCCCACCGCGCCGACGAAAATCACTACCCGACGCTCTACCGCTATGCTGAGAGCCTTAGCCTGGAGCCGGGATTCCTGAGCGAGAATACGAGCAACATCCTCCTGCTCGCCCACCAGATCGCGCCGCAGGTTGAGGAGGTCGCGATGAGCGCGGCCAACCTCCTGATGCGGCGCGGCGAATTTGAGCGAGCCGAGGCTTTGCTCGTCCCGGTCGGGGCGGGACGGCACCGCAGCAACATGCGACAGGCCGTGGTCGCCCTGATTGCCAAGGCGCAGGCGCGCGACAATCGCGATCTGCCCGATCCATTCGACCTGCCGGACGCCGACGATTGAGCTATTCGCAGAGCCGACCCTACCTTCCCTCCGCGCGCGGGACAGGCTAGTCGGCACGCCTACATCGACACGAGGAACAAGATGGCCGATCCGCGTCCCCTTCCCTTCGACTGGGCGGACCCGTTCGCGCTCGACGCACAGCTCTCGGGCGAGGAGCGGATGGTCCGCGACACCGCCGAGGGCTATGCGCAGGAGAAGCTGCAGCCGCGGGTGACGAGCGCGTATCTCGACGAGCGTTTCGACCCCGAGATCATGGCGGAGATGGGCTCGCTCGGCCTGCTCGGCGCGACCATTTCTCCGGACTATGGCGGGGCGGGCCTCAATTATGTCAGCTACGGCCTGATCGCCCGCGCCGTCGAGCGGGTCGATTCGGGCTATCGCTCGGCAATGTCGGTCCAGTCGTCGCTCGTCATGCACCCGATCAACGCTTACGGAACCGACGATCAGAGGCGGAAATACCTGCCGAAGCTGGCCACCGGCGAATGGGTCGGCTGCTTCGGCCTCACCGAGCCCGACGCCGGCTCCGACCCCGGATCAATGCGCACCCGGGCCGAGAAGATCGACGGTGGCTATCGGCTGTCGGGCGCCAAGATGTGGATCACCAACTCCCCGATCGCCGACGTCTTCGTCGTCTGGGCCAAGTCCGATGCGCATGAGGGGAGGATCAAAGGGTTCGTCCTGGAGAAAGGGATGAAGGGCCTTTCGGCCCCCAAGATAGGCGGGAAGCTGTCGCTGCGGGCGTCGATCACCGGCGAGGTCGTGATGGACGGCGTCGAGGTGCCCGAGGAAAATTTGCTGCCCGGCGTCAGCGGCCTGGCCGGGCCGTTCGGCTGCCTTAACCGCGCGCGCTATGGAATCGCCTGGGGATCGATGGGATCGGCCGAGGCTTGCTACGAGGCGGCGCGCCGCTACACGCTCGAGCGCAAGCAGTTCGGACGCCCGCTCGCCGCAACCCAGCTCGTCCAGCTCAAGCTCGCCGACATGGTCACCGAGATCGCGCTCGGGCTGCAGGCGGCGCTGCGGGTCGGTCGGCGGCTCGACGCCGGCGAGCTCGTCCCCGAGACGATCAGCCTGATCAAGCGCAACAATGTCGGCAAGGCGCTCGCCATCGCCCGCGTCGCGCGCGACATGCACGGCGGCAACGGCATCAGTGCCGAATTCCAGGTGATGCGCCACGCCGCCAACCTGGAAACGGTGAATACCTATGAAGGCACGCACGACGTCCACGCCTTGATCCTCGGCCGGGCGATCACCGGCCTTCCCGCCTTTTGACGGGCTGCGACTGATGGATCGGCCGTTAGCCGGCCTGAAGGTCATCGAGCTGGCCCGGATCCTGGCGGGTCCCTGGGCCGGGCAGCTGCTCGCCGACCTCGGCGCCGAGGTGATCAAGGTCGAGCGGCCGGGATCGGGCGACGACACGCGCGGCTGGGGCCCACCCTTCGCCGCCGACGGTAGCGCCGCTTATTTCCACAGCTGCAACCGCGGCAAACGCTCGGTGGCGATCGACCTCGACACGGTGGAAGGCCAGGCGGACGTGCGCGCGCTGGTCGGCGGCGCCGACGTGCTGATCGAGAATTTCAAGGTGGGCGGCCTCGCCCGCTATGGGCTCGATGCGGCATCGCTGCGCGCGCTGAACCCGCGGCTGGTCTATTGCTCGATCACCGGCTTCGGCCAGGACGGCCCCTATGCCCAGCGCGCCGGCTATGATTTCATGATCCAGGGCATGGGCGGGATCATGGACCTGACCGGCGATCCCGCGGGCGAGCCCCAGAAGATAGGCGTCGCCTTCGCCGACATCTTCACCGGCGTCTACGCCGCCACCGCGATCCTGGCGGCCCTGCGCGGCCGCGATGCGACCGACGAGGGATGCCATATCGACATGGCCCTGCTCGACACCCAGGTCGCGGTGCTCGCCAACCAGGCGATGAACTATCTGGTGTCGGGCGCGACCCCGCATCGCCTCGGCAACGCCCATCCCAACATCGCCCCCTACCAGACCTTCGCCGTGGCGGACGGCCACGTCATCGTCGCGGTCGGCAATGACGGCCAGTTCCGGCGGCTGTGCGGCCTGCTCGGCCTGTCCGCGCTGGCCGACGATGCACGCTTCGTCACCAATGCCGACCGCGTCGGCAATCGGGCGGCGCTCACCGCCGCGCTCGCGCCGCTCGTCGCCCAGCGCCATCGCGACGAGCTGCTTTCGGCGCTCGCAGCCTCCGGCATACCGGCGGGACCGATCAACGACGTCGCCGAGGTCTTCGCCGATCCCCAGGTCCAGGCGCGGGGCCTGCGTATCGATCGCGGCGGCGTCCCCGGCGTCGCCTCGCCGATCGTCATCGACGGGCGCCGGCAGGTCGCCGATCAGGGAAGCCCACGGCTCGATTCCGGTGGCGAACCCGAATGAGACAAATTGCCCGTGAACAATGGATTGCGGGCCGTCTCTCTTTCCTCTAGCAGCACCGTTTCGTCTGAAGCCGGGGGGTGGAGGGAAACCATATGAAGTTCGTGCTCGTCGTTGCGTCCAGCGTCCTGCTGGCTTCGCCTGCTCTCGCTCAGAATGCCGCCGCCACCGACCAGACGCCGTCAAGCCAGTCCGGCGCGACGTCCGGCGGTGCCGAACCGAGCGATGAGGAAGTCGTCTGCCGCCGCATCCAGGCCGACACCGGAACCCGGCTCCGCGGCAACCGCCGCGTCTGCATGACCCGCCGCGACTGGCGCGAGTACGAGCGGAATAACTGAGCCGATCATTCCTGCCCGCGATTTCGCGGGGAGGAATTCCTGAGCCGCCTGAACAGCAGGATCGGCTCGCCGCGATAGGTGGCGTCCTCCCGGACATCGAAGCCCGCTTTCTCGGCCAGCCGGATCGATCGGGCGTTGTCCGGATCGATGATCGCGGTGATCTCGGGCGCCTGCAACGCCGTGTCCGCCCAGTCGAGCGCAGCCGCGACCGCCTCGGCGGCATAGCCCTGGCCCTGAGCGTGCGGAGCGAAGATCCAGCCCATCTCGGGAAGTCCCTCGATGCTTGGCTGCATGTCGCGCTTGAAATCGGCGAAGCCCGCCTGGCCGAGATAGGCGCCGTCGTCGAGCCGCTCGACCGCCCAATAGCCGTAGCCGAGCATCGTCCACAGGCCGGGAGAGGCCAGCATCCGGCGCCATGTATCCTCGCGCGAGAATGTGGAGCCGCCGAGGTGGCGGGTGACCTCGGGATCGCCGAGGACCGCCGCCTGGGCGTCGAGGTCGCCCTCGCGAAAGCCGCGCAGGCGCAGGCGCGCAGACTCGATCGCCGGCGCCGCGCGGGATTGGTTCGTCATGATGGCCAGTCCGGGCCGCCGCGGCGGCCGACCGGCGCCGTCACTTCTTGCCGAGGGTGAGGCCGCCGAAGCGCTTGTTGAAGCGCGCGACCTGGCCGCCCTGGTCGAGCATCCGGTTGCCGCCGCCGGTCCAGGCCGGGTGAACCTTGGGATCGATGTCGAGCTGCAGCGTGTCGCCTTCCTTGCCCCAGGTGGAGCGGGTCTCGAAGACGGTGCCGTCGGTCATCTGGACCTTGATCATATGGTATTCGGGATGCGTGTCGGTCTTCATGTCGTTGGGCTTCCGTGATTTTGGCTGGTTCCGACCAGCCTGGACGTCAGACAGGGGCGCGATCTAGCGAGTGGCGGGGCGATTGACAAGCCTGGCCCGGGCGTCCTAGCCGGGGCGCTGCGAAGGTGCCGCCCCTCGAAAGGCGGTGAAAATGGGAAGCCGGTGAAAGACCGGCGCTGTGCCCGCAACTGTAAGCGGAGAGCCCCTTCCCTGAAGTGGGGAAGACCAGGCGGAGACCCGCGAGCCAGGAGACCTGCCTTTGCCGTCGTCCGCGCCCGGCCGGGACCAGCCTGCGGCGCGTGGCACGGCGTGGCGAATGCCGCGGCGTACCTCCGAGACGACACTAGGCATGTCGTTTCAGGAGGTTGCAATGTCCCTTTCCCATCTCATCCTTGCCGCAGCGGCGGTCCAGGCCGACCCGATCATCGTCACCGCAGCGCGCGAGCCGGTTCCAGCCGGCGAAGCGCCCGTTTCCGCCACCCTGTTCGGCGAGGCGGCTCTGGAGGATCTGTCGCTGCCCGCCGCGGCGGACCTGCTGCGGCTCGCGCCGGGCGTGTCTGTCGCCATGACCGGTCCGCGCGGCACGCAGACCCAGGTCCGTCTGCGCGGCGCCGAGGCCGGCCACACCTTGCTGTTCGTCGACGGTATTCGCTTCAACGATCCCGCTGCGGGCAACGAAGCGCGGTTCGAGCTGCTCGGCACCGACCTGCTGTCGCGGGTCGAGGTGATACGCGGCCCCCAGTCGGCTTTGTGGGGCGCCGAGGCGCTGGGCGGCGTCATCGCAGTCGAAAGCGCCGATCCGCTCCGCACGAGCGGCCTGGCCGCGCTCGGCGAATATGGCCGTCTCGACAGTGCCCGCCTGTTCGGCCGTTACGCGTTGCGCGCCGGCGATGCGGGGATCAACGCCGCGGTGGGCTGGCAGCGCAGCGACGGGATCGACTCGTTCGGCGCGGGTGGCGACCGCGACGGCTTCGAGACACTCACTGCGGCGCTGAAGGGCGTTTACCGCGCCGGCGGGTTCGAGGCCGGCGCAGCAGGCTATTGGGTCGAAGGGCTCAGCGACTATGACGGCTTCGATCCGGTCACCTTCCTGCGCGCCGACACGCTCGACCAGACCAGGAACCGGATCGGCGCGGCGCGAAGCTGGGTGGCGCTGGAGTCCGGCGGCTGGTCTGTGCGCGGCGAGGCCGCTTATCTCGACAGCGCCAACCGCAATCGGCTGGCAGGCGCGCCGCTCAACGCCACGTTCGGCGATCGGCTGACGCTGGGTGGCCAGGTGTCCCGCCGTGTCGGCGGCCACCTGCTGATTGCGGCGGTCGACCATCAGGCGGAGGGCTTTCGGGCGCGCGATACGGCGTTCGGCAGCGCCACCCGCCAGGACCGGGAACGCAGCCTCACCGGCTTCGTCGGCGAGTGGCGGGCGGAATGGCTGCCGGGATTCGTCACCGACCTGGCCATCCGCCACGACACGTTCAGCGCCTTCGCCGACGCCACCACCTTGCGCGCTTCGGTCCTGGTGCGTCCGGCCCGCGGGTGGGTGCTGCACGCGGCCTATGGCGAGGGAATCTCGCAACCGAGCTTCTTCGATCTGTTCGGCTTCTTCCCGGGATCCTTCTCAGGCAATCCCGAGCTCGCGCCCGAACGCTCGCACGGCTTCGAGGCGGGCGCGCGCTGGGCCGGCGAGCAATTCTCGATCGGCGTCACCGGCTTTTCGGCGCGGTTGCGCGATGAGATCGTCGATATATTCGATCCGGCCACCTTCCTGTCGAGCACCGTGAATGCCGACGGGAAAAGCCGCCGCGACGGAGTGGAGGTCCAGGCTGGCTATCGCGTCGGCGAGGGGATCGAGATCGAAGCGAACTATACGTTCCTCGACGCCGACGAGCAGCGCGTCGCTGGGACGGTTCTGATCCGGGAGGTTCGGCGGCCGCGGCACTCCGCCAACCTGATCGCCCACGGGCGCAGCGGCCGCTTCCGCTGGGGCGCAGGGCTTGCCTATGTCGGCGCGCGGACCGACACAGATTTCGATCTCTTCCCGGCGGCGACGGTGAGGCTCGGCGACCATGTACTCGCTTCACTCAACATCGCCTGGCGCCTGTTGCCCCAGATCGAGCTGTTCGCGCGGGCGGAAAATGCCTTCGATGCCGACTATCAGGACGTGGTCGGCTACAACACGGCGGGACGGACGGTCCATGCGGGTCTACGCGTCGCTCTTGGGCATTAGCCTTGCGCTCGCCGCGCCGGCGGAGGCGGCGCCACTGCGGGTGGCGTCGCTGAACCTGTGCACGGACGAGCTGGTGCTGGCGCTCGCCGCGCCGGATCAGATCGTCTCGGTGACCCATCTCGCCCACCAGCCGGCTGAGACGTCGCTCTGGCGCCAGGCGCGGCGCTACCGGCGCAACGACGGCAGCCTCCTGTCGGTGGCGCCGCTGCGGCCCGATCTCGTGGTGACAATGGGCGGCGGCGCGCGCGATCGGCTGCGCATTGCCGAGCGGCTCGGCATCGCGACGCTCGACCTGCCCTTTCCGCTCAGCCTCGCCGACATGGCGCGTAGCATCCGGCAGGTCGCGCATGCGCTGGGTCGGCCTGTCGTCGGTGCCGCCTTGCTGCGTCGTATCGAGTCGCTTCGCACGGCGGCGCCGGCTTCGCGGGTCGACGCCATCTGGCTCGGCGGCGGCGGACGTACCTATCCGGCGCAGAGCCTCGCCGCCGAGTGGATGGCGCTCGCCGGCCTTCGTCAGCGGCCGCTGCCGGGCGACCGGGTGTCACTGGAGACGCTGATCGCCAACCCGCCCCGAATCCTGCTTCGCAGCGATTATCGGGCGGGCCAGTTCTCGGCCGCGCAGCGCTGGCTCGCCCATCCGGCGGCGCGGCGGGCCCGCGGATCGCGGACGATCGCGACCGACGGCCGGGCCTGGACCTGCATGGGACCGCCGATGATCGCCGAGATCGAGCGGCTTCGCGGCGAAGTGGCGCGATGACACGCGCTGTGGCCGCCGGGCTGGGCCTGTTGCTCGCCTTGGCCTTCATGGCTTCACTCATGCTGCCTTGGGGCGCGATCGCCGCTCTGTTCCCGCAGGATCGGGAGCTGGCCTGGGCTTTGCTTGTCGAGCTGCGCCTTCCCCGCGCGGCGCTGGCCATGATCTACGGGGCAACCCTGGGCGCGTCGGGCGCGGCGATTCAGGCCCTGTTTGCCAACCCGCTCGCCTCGCCCGACCTCACCGGCACAACCAGCGGCGCTGCGCTGGGCGCCGTCGTCACCGCTTACCTTCTCGGCTTTGTGGCGCCGATCGCACTGTCGATCGGCGCCGTCGCGGGCGCGCTGGCGGCGCTCGGTCTGCTGCTGGCGCTGGCCGGGCCGCGGGCGGAGACCGCGACGCTTTTGCTGTCGGGCCTCGCGATCAGCGCGCTGGCCGGCGCTCTGACGACGCTGGCGCTGGCCTTGGCCCCTTCCCCCTTCGCTTTCTACGACGCTTATGACTGGCTGCTGGGGTCGCTGGTCGATCGCAGCCTGGTCCAGACCGCTTTCGCGGGCGTCCCCGCCTTGATCGCGATCGCCTGGCTGCTCCGGCTCGCCAGCCCCCTCGACAGCCTGGCGCTGGGTGAGGACGTCGCCGAATCGCTCGGCCATGACGTGTTGAAGCTACGCCTTCAGATCGTCTGCCTGACCGCCTTCGGGGTCGGCGCCTGCGTCGCGATCTGCGGCGCGATCGGCTTCATCGGCCTGGTCGCGCCGATCTTCGCCCGCCGGCTGACTCGCGGTCATCCGGGTCGGGCAGTGTTGCCCGCAGCGATGATCGGAGCGCTGCTGCTCACTGCGGCCGATCTCGCCACCCGCGCGGCGCCGCTGGGGCGGGCGCTACCGATCGGGGTGGTCACAGCCTTGCTCGGCGCGCCCTTCTTCCTGTGGCTGGTCGCCCATATGCGCTTCAGGCTGAGGCCGTGACGGCTTTGGTCGAAGCCGCCGGCCTGACGCTGCCGGGGCGCCTGTCCGACACGACGCTCGCGCTCGCCGCGGGTGAACTGACCTGCCTGGTCGGGCCCAACGGCAGCGGCAAGACCAGTCTGCTCCACGCTATCGCCGGAATCGGCTCGCCGGCGGGAACGGTCCGGATTGCCGGCGACGATCCGGCACGGACCGGGCCGGCGCGGCGCATCCGGCTGCTCACTTATCTGCCAGCAACGCGCGAGCTGCGCTGGCCGCTCGGGGCCCGTGACCTCATCCGGCTCGGCGGCGCCGGACCGGAGGAAGCCGAGTTGGCTGTCGTCCGGCTCGACCTTGCGGCCGTGGCGAACCGGCGGGTCGACCGGCTCTCGACGGGGGAGCGCAGCAGGGTGCTGATCGCCCGCGCGCTGGCACCGAATCCGAAGCTGCTGCTGCTCGACGAGCCGACGGCGAATCTCGACCCGCTATGGCAGATCAGGCTGATGGAGATGCTGAGAGAGGATCTCGCCCGGGACGGCCGGACGGCTTTGGTCGCGATCCACGATCTGGACGCCGCGGCGCGCTACGCCGACAGGCTCCTGGTGATGGACGGCGGCCGGATCTCCGCCGACGGTCCACCGGGCGCGATCCTGGCCGGACCGGTCATACCCGCAGTGTTCGGGATCGAGCGGCGCGAGGGAACGTGGCAGCCGGTTCGGTGAACCGGTTTCCGTTCAGTCAGACGCCGCGCCACATTCCCACTTCGCTCGGGGCGAACGGGAATGGAGGCTGAAGCTACGCCTAGGGCGGATCGGCGATCATCGCCGTGAAATTTGCCTCGGCGGCGAGCTTGTCGCCGATCGTCGCCCGGCCGGCGAACTTGCAGACTCTGGCGCGCTTCTGGACGAACTCGACCTCGAGGGTGAGCAGCACGCCGGGCTCGACCGGCGTGCGGAACTTGGCGCTGTCGATCGCCATGAAATAGACCAGCTTGCCCGATCCGGACAGGCCGAGCGATTCCACCGCGAGCACGCCGGCGGCCTGCGCCAGCGCTTCGACGATCAGCACGCCCGGCATGATCGGTCGATCCGGAAAATGGCCGGCGAAGAACGGCTCGTTGATCGTCACCGCCTTGGTGGCGACGATTCGCCGGTCGAGCTCGATCGTCTCGATCCGGTCGACCAGCAGCATCGGGAAGCGATGCGGCAGCGCCGCCATGACCCGCCTCACGTCGAGCGGGCCAATGGCGGCGGCGCCGGTATCTCCGGGCATGAGGAGTTGAGCCCCTAGCGGCCCTGAGGACGCTGCTGTGGCTGCTGCTGCGCGGGCTGCTGCTGGGGCGGCGGCGCGTTGACGTTGAGCGGCGTCGTGTTCTGGTTGACCACCGCCAGCACCGCCGGCGTGATGTCGACCGTCGGCGAGATGGCCAGCGTCGCGCCGGCGTCGACGGCGATGGTGGCGCCGCGCTGCTGCATCACCTGCTGGATTGCCGGCTCGATGCGCTGGCCGACCTGCTGGCGAACGAAGGCGACGTTGCGTTCCACCTGCTGCTGGCGCGTGCCGATCTCCTGCTGCGCGCTCTGCTGCTGGCTCTGGAAGGCGGTGATGCGCTGAGTGAGCGCCGCATCGGGCTGCTGGCCCTGGGGCAGCGCGCGCAGCGCCGTCTCGATCGCCTGGCCTTCGGTCTGGATCGGCGTCCGCAGCGCCTCGGCGCGCTGCTGGAGCTGGGTGAGCTGCGCCTGGAGCTGGGTGTTGGCCGCGGCGCAAACGGTGCATTCGCGCATGATACGGTCGGTGTCGACCACGCCGACCACCGCGGGGGGCAGCTGCTGGGCCTGTGCAATGGCGGGTACCGTGAGAGCGAGCGCGGCTACGGCCGCGCCGAAGGTGAATCTGTTCATCAGAAGGCAGTCCCTACGTTGAATGTGAAGAGCTTGGTGTCGTCGCCAGGCTCAGATAGCAGCGCTCTGGCTATATCGATCCTGAACGGCCCGAATGGGCTGTTCCAATTGACGCCGAATCCGACCGACACGCGTGGGCTCGGGGTGTTGCCCAGGAAGAATTCCCGGAAAGGCTGGACAGTCTGGACCTGAAGCAGGTCGGTGCCGGTCGGGCACATGCCGCTCGGCGGGATCGGAGTCAGCACCGGGGTCGTGCCGCCGGAGGTGCACTGGCGCGAGCCGCTGGCGTCGAGGATGGGCTGGAACAGCCGCGGATCGTTCGGCGGGATATCGTCGGTTGCCGGCCGTCGCACGCCGAACAGCGCGCCGACGTCGACGAACACGGACGGGCGCAGGCCGAGGTCGCGCGCGCCCGATCCGAGCGGAATCTCGAGCTCGGCGCGGCCGAGATAATAAGCCCGGCCGCCGATCGCGTCGTCGATGATGCTGTTGGGATCGTCGTTGAAGGTCGGGTTGCCGGAATCGTCCAGCACCGGATCGCCATTTTCGTCGGTGATGTAGAAGCGCCGCTGGATGCGCGGTCCGACGCCGCGGATGTCGAAGCCGCGGATCTGCGGACTGCCGAGGAAGAAGCGGTCGGTGAGCCGGACCGGATCGCGGTTCGGCCCGCCATCCTCGAAGCTGTGCATGTAGCCGCCTTCGAGCGAGACCGAGAAGATGAAGTTATTGAAGACGTTCCAGTATTTGGCGGCGCTGGCGCGTGTGCGCAGATAGCGCGTGCTGCCCCCCAGGCCGGCGAAATCCTGACTGAACAGCACCCGCTCGCCGCGGCTCGGGCGGATCGCATTGTTGAGTGTGCTATAGAGCAGCGAATAGCCGACGCTGGAGGTCACCCGGTCGCCGATCACGTCGCAGAGATAGCGGCCGGCGCGCAGCGGATCGCACTGCGGCGGCAGCGGTCCGGAGCCGTCCGGATCGGTGAAGAACAGCTGCTCGCTCAGCGTCACTTCGTCGAACACGAGCCCGTAGCGCAGGGCCAGGCTGAGATTCTCGGTGAGCGGCACGCCGGCACGGATCTGACCGCCGGTGCTGGTCTGCTCGTAGGTGGTCTCGCGGTCGTTGCCGAAGAAATTGAAGCTGTTGAGGTCGCGCCGGTAGATGTCGAAACCGACGGCGACGTTGCGGTCGAACAAGGACGGCTCGGTAAAGCCCATCTCGATCGACTTGGAATAGCTGGAATAATTGACCGCGGCGCGCAGCTCCTGGCCGAGGCCGCGGAAGTTGCGTTGCTGGACCGACAGGTTGACCAGAAAACGCTCGAGGCTCGAGAAACCGGCCGAGAATTGCAGCTGGCCCGTCGGCCGTTCCTCGACGGCGACGCCGAGCACCACCCGGTCGGAGGCCGAGCCCTGCTCCTGGGTTATCTCCAGATTCTCCTGGAAGAAGCCGAGCGACTGGATGCGGTCGCGCGAGCGGCTGACCTGGACGCTATTGAACGGATCACCCTCGGCCAGCCGGAACTCGCGCCGGATGACCTTGTCGCGGGTGTTGGTGTTACCTGTAATTTCGATCCGCTCGACATAGACGCGCGGAGTCTCGGCGACGTGGAATGTCACCGACATGGTGAGCTCCTCGCGGCTGCGCTGGAAGCGCGGCCGCACATCGGCGAAGGCGTAGCCGAACAGCCCGGCAAGCTCGTTCAGGCTGGTGACCGTGTCCTCGACCTGGCGCGCATTGTACCAGTCGCCGGTCTCCATCGGCAGGCTGCGCTGCAGCTCTTCCTGGTTGAAGTCGCGAATGTCGCTTTCGACCGCCACTTCGCCGAACCGGTAGCGCTCGCCCTCCTCGACGACGTAGGTGATGATGAAGTCGCGCCGGTCGGGCGTGAGCTCCGCCACCGCCGACACGACCCGGAAGTCGGCATAGCCCTGTGTCAAATAGTATTGCCTGAGCTTCTGCTGGTCGAAGGCGAGTCGGTCGGGGTCGTAGGTGTCGGATGATGTGAAGAAATTCCACCAGCGCGATTCGCGGGTCGCCATCTCGGAAATGAGCCGGCCGTCGCCGAATTCCTCGTTGCCGATGATGTTGATCGAGCGGACCTTCGACTTCGGTCCCTCGTCGATCTCGAAGACGACGTCGACGCGATTCTGGTCGAGCTCGACGATCTGCGGCTCGACCCGAGCGGCGTAGCGGCCCTGCCGGCGGTAGAGCTCGATGATCCGGGCGACGTCGGCGCGAGCCCGCGTGCGGGTGAAGATCTGGCGCGGCGCGAGCCGGATCTCGGGCTGGATCTTGTCATCCTTGAGGCGGCGGTTGCCCTCCAGGATGATGCGGTTGATGACCGGATTTTCACGGACCTGGACGACGATGTCGCCAGTCTCGACGCCGCTGATCTGGACGTCGGCGAACAATTCGGTCGCAAGCAGGTCCCGCAGCGCCTGGTCGAGCCGCTCATTATCGTAGGGCTCGCCCGCGCGCAGCGACGTGTAGGACAGCACCGTCTCGGGCTCGAGGCGCTGGTTGCCGGTAACCGTGACGCTGCGGATCGTGCGGGTCGGCTCAACCGGCGAGGGCGGCTGCAGCATCGGCACCTGGGACGGCTGCCCGACCGTCGGCGCAGGTTGCGGCTCGGTCTGCGCCGGCTGATCGCCGGTCTGCGCCCCGGCCGGCGCGGCGAGGCCGCCGAGCATCGTGCCGACGAGCAACGCGGCGCAATATTGTCTGCCCTTTGGAAATACCTGGTTGGCCGTCACGCGTCCCCGCCCTTTGATGTGGCGGCCCGTATGGGGGGCCTGCCCTTCACCCTGTCGCCGCCTGCCCTGCCCCAACAATGTCAACCGATCAAGCCGCCAAGCTTGGTAAAGAGGCCAAAAGAGGCCAGGTCGTTGAAAGTGACGAAAATCATCAGCGCCAGCAGCACCGCCAGGCCTGTCCTGAAGGCCCATTCCTGGGCTTCCGGCTTCAGCGGCTTACGCCTCACTCCCTCGATAGCGTAGAACAGCAGGTGCCCGCCATCCAGCAGCGGGATTGGCAACAGGTTGATGAATCCGAGATTAATCGAGACGATCACCATCAGCCAGAAAAAGGGCAGCCAGCCCAGGCTGGCCTGCTGGCCCGACACTTCGGCGATCTTCAGCGGACCGCCCAGCTCCTTCACCGAGCGCTGACCGGTAATCACCTGACCCAGCGCCACCACCATCGTCTCGACCGTGTCGATCGTCGTGTCGATCGCCGCACCGGGCAGGCGGTGGAGCGGCAGCGGGGCGAATTCGAGCGCACCGGGGGCGACGCCGATCCGGCCGATCCTCGCCTCGTTGCCGAACTGGTCGCGCACCACCTCTGCGCTCGACGTCGCCTGGAGCGCGACCTCGGCGCCATCGCGCTGGACCAGGAAGCGCATCGGCTGGCCCGGCCGCAAGCTGACGTAGGACTGGAGGTCGGCGAAAGTATCGATGCCGGATCCGTTGACGTCGACGATGGTGTCGCCCGGGCGGAAGCCGGCGCCTTCCGCCGGGCTGCCCTCGACGACGGCGCCGACGATCGCGGCGCTGCTCGGGTAGCCGATGCTCGCGAAGATGATCATCAGGGCGACGATCGCGAACAGGAAGTTGGTCAGCGGCCCGGCCAGAACGATGATGAATCGCTGCCATAGACTCTTCGACTGGAAGGTCTCGGCACGCTCGGCGGACGGCAGCGCCAGCCATTCGTCGGAAGGCGTGCTCGCCGGATTCATGTCGCCCTTGAATCGGACATAGCCGCCGAGCGGCATCCACCCGACCTTCCAGCGAGTGCCGCGTCGGTCGGTCCAGCCGAACATCTCACGGCCGAAGCCGATCGAGAAGGTCTCGGCCTTCACGCCGAACAACCGGCCGGCGAAATAGTGGCCGAGCTCGTGGACGAAGATGAGGGGCCCGATGACGAGCAGGAAGGCGAGAACGGTGAAGGCGAAACCCGGGCTGCTCAAATGGGGAACTTTCCAGCTATATCGGCAGCCACTCTCCTGGCTTCCCGATCGATCTCGAGCACCTCGTCGATCGACGCGGGCGCTTCGGGATCGTAAACGGCCAGCACTTCGCTGACCACCGACGCGATATCGAGGAAACCGATCCGACTTTCAAGGAAGGAGGCGACTCCTATCTCGTTGGCAGCATTGAGAATGGCCGGTTTCGCGCCGCCTTGCGCCAGCGCAGCGCGGGCGAGCGGCAGCGCCGGGAAGCGCGCTTCGTCGGGCGCTTCGAAATCGAGCGATCCAATCCGCACCAGGTCGAGCCGTTCGCATGGCGTCTCCATCCGCTCCGGCCAGGCCAGGGTGAAGGCGATCGGGATGCGCATGTCGGGCGCGCCCAATTGGGCGAGCACCGAACCGTCGACATATTCGACCAGCGAGTGGATCACCGACTGCGGGTGAACGACCACGTCGAGCGCGTCTAGGCCGAGGGGGAACAGATGATAGGCCTCGATCAGCTCCAGGCCCTTGTTCATCAGCGTGGCGGAATCGACCGAGATTTTGGCGCCCATCGACCAGTTGGGATGGGCGACGGCCTCGCAGGGCGTCGCCCGCCGCATCTCTTCGCGGCTGCGTGCGCGGAACGGGCCGCCGCTGGCGGTAAGGATGATCCGCCGTACGCTCCCCGGCCGTGCGCGGTCGAAGCATTGGAAGATGGCGTTATGCTCGGAATCGACCGGCAGCAGGGTAGCGCCGCCGGCTGTGGCGGCCCGCATCATCAGGGAGCCGGCCGATACCAGGGCCTCCTTGTTGGCCAAGGCCAGCGTGCCGCCGCCTTCGAGCGCGCGCATCGCCGGCTTCAGCCCGGCCGTCCCGACGATCGCCGCCATCGTCCAGTCGGCGCCGGATCCGGCTGCTTCGACGATCGCGTCGGCGCCGGCCCTCGCCTCGGTGCCGGTACCGGCCAGCGCACCGGCGAGCCGTTCGAAGCCCTGCTCGTCGCCGATGACGGCCAGCCGCGGCCGGAAGCGCCGCGCAAGCTCGATCAGCCCCTCGACGTCGCGGCCGGCGGTGAGCGCGACGATCTCGAACCGGTCGGGCTCGCGCCCGATCAGGTCGAGTGTCGAGCGTCCGACCGAGCCGGTCGCGCCGAGGATGGTGACGCTGCGAGGGGCGTTCATGCGGTCCACATCCCTGCCATCAGCAGCAAGGTCGTCGCCAGCGCCACCGCGAGCAGACCGTCGAGCCGGTCCAGCACGCCGCCATGGCCGGGCAGGATCGTGCCGCTGTCCTTGACCCCCGCCCGCCGCTTCACCCAGCTTTCGTAGAGGTCGCCGGCCTGGGCGATCAGGCCCATCGGCCCGCCGAGCCAGAGGAACAGGGTCTCCATCTCGAAGAAGGCGGCCGCCAGCCAGCCGAGCAGGGCCGCGCCGGCGACGCCGCCGGCGAGACCGGCCCAGGTCTTGTTGGGGCTGATCCGCGGTGCGAGCTTCGGACCGCCGATCGCCCGGCCGGCAAAATAGGCCAGGATGTCGGTCGCCCAGGTGACGATGAAAACCCAGAAGACGAGGATCGTCCAGACCCAGCTGAGGCTGAGCATCGCCAAGGTGGGAATGCCGACATAGAGCACGCCTCCGATCATCGCGAGGCGGCGGCTCACCAGGCCGATGACGAGCGCGACCAGGGCGACGCCCCCGAAGCCGAGCCAGCTCGGGCTCAGCGTCTCGGCGTCGGCATAGGCCACCATGTCGCCCGTGGCCGGATCGAACATCCAGTCGGCGGCGCCGACCGGATAGAGATATTCGGTTCCGGCGAGAAGAATGCCGGCGAGCAGCGCGGCGCCGGTCCAGGCCCACAATCGCGGCACCCGGTGCATATCGGCCCATTCGATCAGCATCACCACCGCCGCGGCCGTGCCGAGCAGCCGGAACGGCCAGCCGCCGAGCCATGTGGCAGCGACCGCGACCGCGATCATCGTCACCCCGGCAACGAAACGGGTCGGCAGGTCGGACCGCGCTATCGGATCCTCGGCGTCGCTCACAGGCCGCCGTAGCGTCGCTCGCGGCGGGCGAATTCGCCCAGTGCGGCGCGCATCGCGTCGCCGTCGAAATCGGGCCAGAGCGTCTCGATGAAAAGCAGCTCGGCATAGGCCGCCTGCCACAGGAGGAAGTTGGAGAGCCGCTGCTCGCCCGAGGTCCGGATCAGGAGGTCGAGCGGCGGCAGATCGTGCGTGTCGAGCGCCGCCTCGATCCGTGCCTCGTCGATCTGGCCGGGCTGGAGCGATCCGCCCGCGACCTCCTCCGCCAGCCGTCGCATCGCCTGGACCAGCTCGCCGCGCGCACCGTAGTTGAGCGCGATCGCGACGGTCATCCGATCGTTCGCAGCGGTGCGGGCGACGGCATCGTCGACGAGCCGCGCCACGTCCGGCTCGAAGGCATTGTGGTCGCCGAGAATTTTGAGTCGAATGCCTTCGCGATGAAGGCTTTCGATTTCCTTCTTCACATAATATCTCAGCAGGCCGGTCAGCTCGTTAATCTCCGTCGCCGGCCGGCGCCAATTCTCCGACGAGAAGGCGTAGAGAGTGAGGCATTCGACCCCGGCCTCGCCGGCTGCGCGCACCGCCGCCCGCGCCGCCTCGGCGCCGGCACGGTGGCCGGCCGATCGTGGCAGGCCGCGCGCCTTGGCCCAGCGTCCGTTGCCGTCCATGATGATGGCGACGTGGCGCGGTACCGCCGCGTCGGGGGCGCCATGACCGGACCGGACCTCGGTGCCGGCGGTCTTGGAGCCCGGGTTTACCGCGGTCACCGTTGCAGGATTTCCTTGTCCTTGGCGGCGAGGACCGCGTCGACCTCGGCGATCGCGTCGTCGGTGAGCTTCTGCACCTCGGTTTCGTTGCGCTTGCGCTCGTCCTCGCTGATCTCGTGCTTCTTCTCGTCCTGCTTGAGATGGTCCATGCCGTCACGGCGCACGTTGCGCACCGCGATCCTGGCCTTCTCGGCATATTGATGGGCGAGCTTGGCGAGCTCCTTGCGGCGCTCCTCCGTCATGTCGGGGATCGGCAGCCGGATGTTCTGGCCATCGACGATCGGATTGATGCCGAGATCGGCGTTGCGGATCGCCTTCTCGACCTGAGAGACGTTGCTGCGGTCCCAGACCTGAACGGACAGCATGCGCGGCTCCGGCGCGGACACGGTCGCCACCTGATTGAGAGGCATGTTCGCGCCGTAGACCTCGACATGGATCGGATCGAGCAGGGTGGTCGAGGCGCGTCCGGTGCGCAGCCCGCCCAGATCGTGCTTCAGCGATTCGACGGCGCCGTGCATCCGGCGCTGAAGGTCGGCCTTGTCATAGCTTGGCATGCATCCCTCCCTCGTTCTGAACGATCGTAGCCGTGCCGCCGCCGCCGAGCACGCGGGCCAGATTGCCCCGCTCGCGGATGTTGAACACGACGATCGGTATGTTGTTGTCGCGGCAAAGGGCGATGGCACTGGCGTCCATCACTTTGAGATTGTCCGACAGCACCTGGTTGAAGGTCACCGTCTCGTAGCGCCTTGCGTCCTTCACCTCCTTGGGATCGGCATCGTAAACCCCGTCGACGCTGGTGCCCTTGAACAAGGCGTCGCAGCCCATCTCGGCGGCGCGCAAGGCGGCGGCGGTGTCTGTGGTGAAGAAGGGATTGCCGGTGCCGGCAGCGAAGATCACCACCCTTCCCTTCTCCATGTGCCGCACCGCGCGGCGACGGATATAGGGCTCGGACACGGTCGCCATCGGGATTGCGGACTGGACGCGGGTGTCTACGCCGGCTTTCTCGAGCGCGTTCTGCAAGGCGAGCGCGTTCATCACCGTCGCCAGCATGCCCATATAGTCGGCGCTCGCGCGGTCGAAGCCCTTGGCGGCTCCGGCCAAGCCGCGGAAGATGTTGCCGCCGCCGACGACCAGGCACAGCTCGTGACCGTCCTCGCGCGCCGCCTTGATCTCGTCGGCGAGCCGGGCGACGGTGTCGGGATCGATGCCGAACTGGCCGTCGCCCATCAGCGCTTCGCCCGAAAGCTTCAGCAGGATACGGTTGAAGCGCGGGCGCGGCATGGGGCTCTATTTCCCGGACGGCAGCAAGAAAAGGGCGGTGGCGCGCACCTTAGTGAGCGCGCGCCACCGTGCCAAGGCGATTAGGATGCGACCGGCTCGGGCGTGCCGATGCCGGAGGCCGCGGCGACCTCGGCCGCGAAATCGCTCTCCTTGCGCTCGATGCCCTCGCCGAGCTGGAAGCGCACGAAGCCGGCCAGGCCGACGTCGGCGCCGAGCCGCTTCGCCTCGGCGGCGACCACGTCCTCGATCCGGGTCTTGTTGTCGATGACGAACAGCTGGGAGAGCAGCGCATTCTCCTTGCGGAACTTGGCGAGCGCGCCTTCCACCATCTTCTCGACGATGTTGGGCGGCTTGCCGGATTCCGCGGCTTTCTCCTGAGCGATTGCCCGTTCGCGCTCAACCAGCTCGGGGTCGAGCTCGTCGCCGCGCAGCGCCAACGGATTGGCGGCGGCGATGTGCATCGCGAGCTGCTTGCCGAGCGCCTCGAGCGACGCCTTGTCGGCCTTGCTCTCGAGCGCGACGAGCACGCCGATCTTGCCGAGGCCGGGGGCGACGGCATTGTGGACATAGGACACGACGGCCCCGTCGCGGACCTCGAGCCGGGCGGCGCGGCGCAACGACTGGTTCTCGCCGATCGTCGCGATATTGTGGGTGAGCGTCTCCGCGACGGTGCCGTGGCCCGGATATTGCGCGCGCGACAGCTCGTCCACGTCGCCGCCGGTGGCGAGCGCGATCTGGGCGACGTTGCGGACGAAGTCCTGGAACTGCTCGTTCTTGGCGACGAAGTCGGTCTCGCTGTTGACCTCGACGGCGGCGCCCATCGTGTCGAGCACGGTGACTCCGATCAGGCCCTCGGCAGCGACGCGCCCGGCCTTCTTGGCGGCGGCGGCGAGGCCCTTGGTGCGCAGCCAGTCGATCGCGGTTTCCATGTCGCCGCCCGTCTCGCCCAGCGCCTTCTTGCAATCCATCATGCCGGCGCCGGTGCGCTCGCGCAGCTCCTTGACGGCGGCGGCCGTGATTTCAGCCATGTCTCAATTCCTCGCTAGAAAAGTCCCGGTGAAGGCCGGGACCCAGTCCGATTCGATCTGGGCCCCGGACGTTTCCGGGGCGCGATTGCCTCAGGCCTCGGCCAGCGCGGCTTCCGCCGGCGGCTCGTCCATCGCGCCGATGTCCGCACCACGGGCGGCAGCGCCGCCCTGCTTGCCGGCGAGCACCGAGTCGGCGACCGCATCGCAATAGAGGCGGATCGCGCGGCTGGCATCGTCATTGCCGGGGACCGGAAAGGCGATGCCCTGCGGGCTCACATTGGTGTCGAGCACGGCGACGACCGGGATGCCGAGGACATTGGCTTCCTTGATCGCCAGCTCTTCCTTGTTGGCGTCGATGATGAAGATGACGTCGGGAAGGCCGCCCATGTCGCGAATGCCGCCCAGCGACATTTCCAGCTTGTCGCGCTCGCGGGTGAGCTGGAGGACCTCCTTCTTGGTGAGGCCCGCCGTGTCGCCGGCGAGCTGCTCCTCGAGCGCCTTGAATCGCTTGATCGAGTTGGAGATCGTCTTCCAGTTGGTGAGCATGCCGCCCAGCCAGCGGTGGTTGACGAAATGCTGGCCGCAACGCCGCGCGCTCTCGGCGATCGGGTCCTGCGCCTGGCGCTTGGTGCCGACGAACAGGACCTTGCCGCCCGACGCGGCGCTGCTGCGGACGAAGTCGAGCGCGCGCGCGAACAGCGGCACGGTCTGCGACAGGTCGATGATGTGGACGCCGTTCCGCTCGCCGAAGATGTACGGCTTCATCTTGGGATTCCAGCGGTGGGTCTGGTGGCCGAAATGCGCTCCGGCCTCGAGCAATTGCTGCATGCTGACGTCGGTGGACGCCATGGTCTTTCTCCTTCCGGTTCTACCTCTGCGGCGCCTTGAAGCCGGGTTTCACTGGGAAACCGCAGCCACCGGTATGATGGCATCCGCATGTGGAATGGCCGCGCACTTAGGGGCAGCGGCGCACGAAATCAACCCGCTTGAAGGCCGACTTGACAACAGAACAAAACACGAACATCATGGATCCTCAACGCGATGGCGGACCCAAACTGCGCCCATCGGAGTTGAAGCGCCAATATTTCAAGGGGATAGACTTTGGCTCACTCCGCCTCGATCCTGTTCTTCACCGGCCTCCTGGTCGCGCTCGCCTCCATCATCGAGCTCACGGTCCGGGCGCATTGGGCGGAGATCGTCGCCGCCCTGCGGGGCGCGCCTCCGACTCCGGGGCGGGCTCCCCGGGCTCGGACGAGGGTGGCGGTGCCGGCGCGGCGGCGCGCCTCCGCCTGACCTTGGCATAGCTCGACATGCTGAACGGGATCAGCACGAGATAGAGGATCGCCGCGGCGCTCAGCGTCGGCCAGGGCGCCGAGACCAAGGCGGCGCCGACAAGGGCGATGACGACGATCGCCTCGAGCCGGATCGATCGGCGCAGCCGCAGCGAGGTCCACGAGAAGGTGGCGACGCTCGATATCACCAGGAAGGCGATGAGGGCCGCCCAGGGACCGACCAGGCGATAATCCTGCAACCAGGTCCATTCCCGGTTGCTCGCCAGCCACAGATAGATGGGCAATAGCAGCAGCCCGGCGCCGGCCGGAGCGGGGACGCCGGTGAGGAAGCCTGCCGACTTATGCGGCTGATCCTCGACGTCGATGCGCGCGTTGAAGCGGGCCAGCCGCATCGCCATGCAGACCGCATAGGCCAACGCGAAGAGCCAGCCGAAGCGCGGCAGATATTGCAGCGACCAGAGGTGGAGGATGATCGCCGGCGCGACGCCGAACGCAATCACGTCGGACAGGGAATCGAGCTCGGCGCCGAACCGGCTCTGCCCCTTCAGCGCCCGGGCGATCCGGCCGTCCATGCCGTCGAGCACGCCGGCGGCGATGATCGCGAAGACGGCGCTCGCCCATTCTCCCGCGATGGCGAAGCGCACGCCGGTAAGGCCGACGCAGAGCGCCAATGCGGTGACAGCATTCGGCACGACGGCACGCAGCGGAATGCCCCGGCGCTCGTCGCCGACCGGCGAAGGCGTCACTGCGCGACGCCCTCGATCAGCTCGGAAACCCCGGCGCGGGCGACGATCGTCTCGCCGGCCACGGTCCGCTGGCCGAGCAGCACCTGCGAGGAGGTGCCGGCAGGGAGATAGACGTCGACGCGGCTGCCGAAGCGGATCAGACCGACCCGCTGGCCGGAGACGACGCGGTCGCCAATCTTGATCCAGGGAACGATGCGGCGCGCTACCAGCCCGGCGATCTGGGTGAAGGCGACCTTAGTTCCATCCTCGCCCTCGACCAGGATGTGCTGGCGCTCATTATCCTCGCTCGCCTTGTCGAGATCGGCGTTGAGGAACTTGCCGGCGATGTAGACGACGCGGGTGATCGTCCCGGCGATCGGCGATCGGTTGATGTGGACGTCGAACACGCTCATGAAGATCGAGACTCGGATGATCGGCTCGTCAGCGAGGCCGCCGTCGCCGATCAGCTCGCGCGGCGGCGGCACGGTCGCGATCATCGTCACCAGACCGTCGGCGGGCGCGACGATCAGCCCCTCCCCCGTCGGCGTCGTGCGGATCGGATCGCGGAAGAAGGCGGCGGTCCACAAGGTCAGCCCGGCCGCGAGCCACCCGATCACGTCCCAGTCGATGATCCACCAGAACAGGACGGCGATGGCCGCCGCCACCACGACGAACTTGCGACCGTCCGGATGGACGCTCGGCATCCGGTATCGGACGTTGGTGGTGACCAGGTCGGATTTTTCCAGCGAACTCATCGGCTGACCTTTAGGCGGAGCCGTCGGGGGAGACAACTGAAAGCCCTCGGTTCCCAGCCGCCGTCGCCCGGCCTCGGACGGCCGCCGCGCGCTCGGTTGATCCGGCCGCCGCCTCCGCCTACACGGCCCGCACACGCAACCCGGGGAAGAAGGCGGTCAGCCGACATGGCGAAGATCAAGGTCAAGAATCCGGTCGTCGAGATCGACGGCGACGAGATGACGCGCATCATCTGGCAGTGGATCCGCGAACGGCTGATCCTGCCCTATCTCGATGTCGACCTGATCTATTACGACCTCAGCATCGAGAAGCGCGACCAGACCGACGATCGCATCACGGTCGAGGCGGCCGAGGCGATCAAGCAGCACGGCGTCGGCGTCAAATGCGCCACCATCACGCCGGACGAAGCGCGGGTCGAGGAATTCGGCCTCAAGAAGATGTGGCGCTCCCCCACCGGTACGATCCGCAACATCCTCGGCGGCGTCGTCTTCCGCGAGCCGATCGTCATCGAGAACGTGCCGCGCCTGATCCCCGGCTGGACCGATCCGATCGTCGTCGGCCGCC
>Ga0299914_10000289_pt1 | contig 30134 bp, 23 predicted proteins | sample RVTome_10_FD_201361 | JGI IMG/M metagenome (GOLD analysis project Ga0299914, IMG submission 201361) | Soil microbial communities from uranium-contaminated site in the Upper Colorado River Basin, Wyoming, United States - RVT153D57 (version 2) ... | reverse complement strand
CGCGTCCCGTGGCCCGATCTGTACCACTGACAAGGTGAGCGCCCTCATGGAGGAGCTCGAGTTCACTCTCGGAGAGGGACCTTGTGTTGACGCATATCGCCACCAACGTCCGGTGATGGAGCCCAACCTCGCCAATCCGGTGTCCAACCGGTGGCAAGCGTTCACCGGACCGGTGCTCGAGGCCGGGGCACGAGCGGTGTTTGGATTCCCCATTCAGATCGGGGCAATAAAGCTTGGAGCGCTCAACCTCTATCGGGATCGACCGGGGCCGATGGCTGATGAGCAACATGCCGACGCGATGGTCATGTCCGACATCGCCGCCCACGCCATCCTGGTCCAGCAATCGAACGCACCGCCCGGAACCCTCGCCACCGAGCTGGCATCGGGCTTTGCTATCCAGTCTGTGATTCATCAGGCCACGGGGATGATCGCTGCTCAACTGGAGTGCGACGTGGGAGAGGCACTCGTCCGGCTGCGTGCCTATGCTTACAGTGTCGACCGGCCTCTCGTCGAGGTAGCTCGCGATGTGGTTTCCCGGAGGCTGCGGTTCTGGCCCGAAGGCGACGCCGACTCGTGAAAAGCGCCGACACGGGGGTCCTGTTGAGGCGACGTCAGTCAGAGTGTGTGCCGAGCTCAAAGGGGGTAACTCATGACAGACGCGAATAGCATTGGCATCCCTCTGTCGAGGGAGGCGACCCTTGCGGCGGCGTTCGTCAAGCTGGCGGACACGCTGGTCGCAGATTTCGACGTCGTCGAGCTGCTCACGGTCCTGGTTGATCGTTGTGTCGAGGTTCTCGATGTCGATGCGGCCGGGCTGATGCTGGTCTCTCCCGAAGGCGATCTCAGAGTGATGGCTTCGTCGAGCGAGACGATGCGGGTCCTGGAGTTGTTCGAGCTCCAGGCGCAGGAAGGCCCCTGTCTCGATTGTTACCACTCAGGTCGGGCCGTGGTGAATCAGGATCTCGAGTCCGCCCACGAGCGCTGGCCCCGTTTCGCGGTGGAAGCTCTCGCCGCCGGGTTCAAGTCGGTGCATGCGCTACCGATGCGGCTTCGGGGCAGTGTCCTCGGTGCTCTCAATCTGTTTCACTCCGAACCTAGACATATGGTGCACGCCGATATCGACGCCGGTCAGGCTCTGGCCGACGTCGCCACCATCGCCATCCTTCATCATCGGGCGGCAGAGGAGGCCCAGATCCTCAACGAGCAACTTCACTACGCCCTCAACAGCCGCATCGTCATCGAGCAAGCGAAAGGGATGATCGCCGAGCGCGAGCGCGTCTCAGTCGATCGAGCGTTCGCCAAACTGCGCAATCATGCCCGCAACCACAACCTTCGCTTGGTTGATGTTGCTCACGCCGTCATCGGAGGCGCCCTGGCCGCCTCCGATCTGGACCGGTTGCCCACCCCTGGGTGACGGTTCCCGCAGGGGAGAACGACTTTCTGCGGGACCCGCGCGATAGACGGGTAGTTCCTACCCGGCGAGCCCTCCAGTGTTCGCAGTTAGCCGTCGATACAAGGGAATGCCCCGACGGCCGATGACCAATGTCCCCCAACGCTCGTCGATGGAGAATTTCCTCGACGACTACCAGACGGTCCGTCTGATCATCAGCCTGGTAGGTCTTGCTCTCCTGATGGGCGTTGCCCTATTCGTGGCGATCCCTGGCTTCGCGGCGTACGCGATCGGGCTCAGCGTGACCGGAGGTCACGCCGTGTGGTGCCGCCTCCGTCGCATCCGGTCACCGCGAGCCATGCTGCTGCTCGATATGACGTTGTGGGGGGCGATACCCCTCATCTCCGACGACCTGGTGGTAAACACCGGTGTCTTTGCCTTCCTGCTGGTCCTGGCGGCCCTCTATGCAGACCGGTATTGGCTGGCCGGGCTCGTCGTCTATGTGATCGGATGGTATGGAGTCTCCTACTTCAGAGGGGAGCAGGTCACCGCTGAGGTGGTTGGGGCATTTCTCTCCATTCTCTTGATCACCGGCGGCCTGGCGGCGGTGATGTATCGCGTTCGCACCCGGCTTGGCCAGCTCGACGGGAACCGATCTCAGATGTTGGGCACGGTGAGTCACGAGCTGCGGAACACCCTCACCGGGATCGTGGGTCTGACCGAAATCGTGTCCAGCGCCTCCGACCTCGAGCCCGAGGAGGCGAGAGAACTGATCGGTCTTGCTCATCGGCAGGCAGTCGACGCCACCGAAATCGTCGAGGACATGCTCACCGCCACCAGCATGGAGCGCTCCGCGCTGACGGTGGAGAACGGGGCGATCGACTTCAATCACGAGGTCGTCACCACCGTTCGCCGTTTCGTCGGTTTGGGGACCGCGGTGGAGGTCGACCTCGCCGATGCGGTGCCGATGGCGCGCGGAGACGCTCTCAGGGTCCGTCAGATCATCCGCAACCTGGTCTCCAATGCCGTCCGGTATGGCGGCGAAACCATCGTGGTATCGACCCGCGCCGATGGCGACAGGGTCCAGGTCATCGTCGCTGACGACGGTGTGGGTGTGCTACCTGAGGACGAGAGCACCATCTTCTTGCCCTACCGGCGCTCGACCAACACCCGTCGAGACGCGTCTTCCGTCGGGCTCGGGCTCTGGATCTGCGGTCAGCTGGCGATAGCGATGGGAGGGACGCTGACCTATCGACGCGTTGACCACTCGACCCAGTTCGTTCTCGCTCTCGCGGCCGACAGGGATGATTCTCTCCCGGCTAAGTCCGAGCTGGCGAGGGGCCCGGTGTTTCCCAAGACGTCGTCGACCCGGAGCGAGGGCCAGGTAGTACCGGTGGTGGCGATCTAAGACTGACCGGGTCGAGTCGATGGCGCGGCCCGACAAAATGGCCGGGTTGTGGCGTCGGTGTGCTCTTGGTGAAGCACTAGTGCACACTATGTTGTGGTTCGCCCGACCCGGCACCACACAAACATGAACGATGTCGATCCACATCTCTTTGTGATCTTCGGAGGAACCGGTGATCTCGCTCATCGCAAGCTGGTTCCTTCCCTTTTTCGACTGATCACCGATGAGATGGCTGCTGACAAGTGTGTGGTCCTGGGTGTCGGGCGAAAGGACATCGGTGATGAGGGCTACCGGAACTGGGTTCAAGAGGCGCTCATAGCTGGCGGGCTCGACCAGGAAGAGACCGCGCCTTGGTGCGCGAACCATATCGAGTATCACGCGATGACAACCGGAGCCGATGAGTTTCTCGGTCTGCGCGGGAGGATCGAAGACATCGAAGCCAAGCGGGCTTTGCCCGGGAACCGGGTGTTCTACCTGGCCACTCCGCCGAGCGTCTTTGCCGCCACGATCGAGGGTTTGGGGGAGGCAGGGTTGAGTCAGGGGGGAGGCTGGGCCCGGGTGGTCGTGGAGAAGCCGTTTGGCACCGACCTGAGCTCTGCCCGCGACCTGAACCGCCTACTTCTCGCCTACTTCGACGAATCTCAGATCTATCGCATAGACCACTATCTGGGGAAGGCCACGGTTCAGAACCTCCTCACTTTCCGATTCGCCAACCCGATTTTCGAGCGTTTGTGGAATCGGGATCGTGTGGCCCAAGTCGAGATCACAGTGGCCGAGGCTCTCGGTATCGAGGGGCGCGCCGGTTACTACGACCATGCCGGCGTAGTCCGCGACATGGTCCAGAACCACCTCACCCAACTACTGGCATTGGTGGCAATGGAGCCACCCAATGCCTTCGATGCCGACCACATCCGCAACGAAAAGGTCAAGGTGATCGAGTCGATCGCCCCGATCAAGGCAGATGATGTCGTTTACGGCCAGTACGAGGCCGGATCCATGAACGGCTCGTCTGTTCCGGGATATCACCAGGAACAGGGTGTCGACCCTGGCTCGGTGACGGCCACCTTCGTCGGTTTGAGGATGTATGTCGACACTTGGCGATGGGAGGGGATCCCGTTCCTGGTGCGAACCGGTAAACGTCTACCGGAGAGATTCACCCGGATCGCGGTCACCTTTCGTGAACCTGCGCTGTGCGTGTTCCATGGTCGGCGGGACGACTGCGTCCACCAGCCCGACGTCTTGTTGATCATCCTCGAGCCGGACGAGGGATTCTCGTTGCGATTCAACGTCAAGTCCCCCGAGAACGAGTCGCAGCTGGACGCTCAGACCTTGCACTTCCGCTATTCGGATGTGTATGGGGCTCTTCGGGACGCCTATCAGACCCTGATTCTCGATATTCTCGAAGGCGACCAGACCCTGTTCGTGAGGGCCGACGAGGTCGAGGCGTCCTGGCGGGTCTACGACCACCTGGTCGAGCAACAGCCGATTCCGATCGGTTATCCGGCCGGCAGCTGGGGGCAGGCGGCCATGGACCAAGGAGTGTCACTGGGGGGCGAACAGTGGATGCGACGACGAACCACTAGCTTGGCCTGAACCGGTCATCACGCGCTCCGGGGTGATCCGGTTTTCCCGAGGGCAGCGGGCCTACCGTTTCATCGTGTCCGACCAGCAGCTAGCCACCGCCGCGATGTCTGAGCCCTGGCGACAGGACGTCGATCAGGTCATCGCCAGTCTGGCTTCTGATCCGGAGCAAGGGCTGAGTGCAGCTGAGGCGTCCGCTCGCTTGGGGCGACACGGACCGAATCAGCTAGAGGCAGCGCAGCAGATCCCTGCGTGGCGGAAGTTCCTTGACCAGTTCGCCGATCCGCTCGTCTACCTGCTGATCGGGGCAGTGGTCGTGTCTTTCGGTGCCTGGGTGCTCGAGGGTCGGGAAGGGGTGCCTTTCGAGGTCATCGTGATACTGGTGATCGTGGTACTCAACGCGGTTCTGGGCCATGTCCAGGAGGTTCGCGCCGAGCAGGCGGTTGCCGCCCTGCAGCGAATGGCGGCCGCGGCAGCAACCGTGATCAGAGATGGCCAGGAGCAGCGTGTGGCGGCTGTCGACGTCGTTCCAGGCGACATCCTGCTCTTGGCCACGGGAGACGCGGTGAGCGCCGACGCCCGCCTCGTCATGACCTCGTCGCTGATGGTGGCCGAGGCGTCGCTGACGGGCGAGAGCGAGCCGGTGACAAAGGACGTTGCCACGATCGACCAGACGGCGGGGATCGGCGACCGGGTGAACATGGTCTTCAACGGCACGGCGGTCACCAGGGGCAGGGGGCGAGCGGTGGTGACGGCCACGGGGATGGCCACCGAGATGGGGAACATCGCCCGCCTGCTGGGCGCCACCGAGGAACATCGCACCCCACTTCAGCGGGAGGTGGCCAGCATCGGGCGCGCTCTGGGCATCTCTGTGGTCGTCATTGCCACGATCGTCGTGGGGGCCATTGTTCTCACCTCCAATCTGGAGGTGCCGTCCGACTTCGTGGACGTGCTGCTGGTCGGGGTCTCCCTGGCGGTTGCGGCCGTGCCCGAGGGTTTGCCCGCGGTCCTGTCCGTGGTCCTTGCGCTCGGCGTGCAGCGGATGGCGCGTCGAAACGCAATAGTCAAAGGGCTGTCGTCCGTGGAGACCTTGGGCTCTGCGTCGGTCATCTGCTCCGACAAGACCGGCACCCTCACCAAGAGTGAGATGACCGTGGAGAGGGTGGTCACGGCATCCGGGGAGGTCGACGTCACGGGGACGGGATACCGACCGACCGGCGAGTTGTTGACTGGTGGTGACGCCCTGGATGACCCGATGCTGCTGGAAGAGGTGCGGTGGGTGCTCGGGGGCGGGAGTCTCGCCAACGACGCCCGGTTGCACCAAGAGGAGGGCGAGTGGGTCATCGAAGGCGACCCCACCGAGGCGGCCTTCCTGGTGGCCGAGGCGAAGATCGGTCTCACCGAAGAACGCAGGGCCCGCTTCGAGAGAGTGGGTGAGATCCCCTTCACCTCTGAGCGGAAGCTGATGACCACGCTGGAGAGCGACGCCGAGCGCCAGGGTCGGATCGATGTGATAACCAAGGGCGCGCCCGATGTGCTCCTGGGTCATTGCAACCAAGAGCGAGTTGGGGGGAAAGTGCGTCCGCTGACCGATGATCGTCGCGTTGAGATCCTGGCCACGGTCGAAGGATTGGCCGATCAAGCCTTGCGCACCCTGGCCGTCGCCTATCGCCCGTTGGCGGACCATGACCGCCCGCCCGAGGACGAGTCGATCGAGAGCGAACTCGTCTACCTGGGGATGGTGGGCATCATCGACCCAGCCCGTCCAGAGGCGAAATCGGCAATAGCGGAGGCCACCGGGGCGGGGATCCGGGTCATCATGATCACGGGCGACCATCCCCGGACCGCGGTCCGAATCGCCGGCGATCTCGGCATCGTCGACCATGACCAGGACGCAGATACCAGGGTTGTCATCGGGACTGAGATCGAGGCTCTCGACGACGATGAGTTGAGGGTTGCGGTCAGGGAGGCGTCGGTCTACGCCCGGGTCGCTCCCGAGCACAAGCTTCGCATCGTGGACGCGTTGCAGGCCGACGGGAACATCGTCGCCATGACCGGCGATGGGGTGAACGATGCACCGGCCCTGAAGGCGGCCGACATCGGGGTTGCGATGGGATTGACGGGCACCGAGGTCACCAAGGAGGCGGCGGACATGATCCTCGCCGACGACAACTTCGCCACGATCGTCACCGCGGTGCGCGAGGGGCGAGCCATCTTTGCCAACATCCGCAAGTTTCTGCGCTTCCTGCTCTCCTCGAATATTGGCGAGGTCTTCACGATGTTCTTCGGCGTGGTGTTGGCCGGGCTCATCGGGCTCGATGAGGTGGATGAGACAGTCGCAGTACCGTTGCTGGCGACGCAGATTCTCTGGATCAACCTCCTCACCGACACCGGACCGGCTCTCGCCCTGGGTGTGGAACCCGCGCCGCGCGACATCATGCAGAGCTCGCCCCGACAACTCACCGACCGCATCATCGATCGTGAAATGTGGGTTGGCATCATCTGGGTTGGCATGGTCATGGCGGTGGTATCCCTGGCCGCGCTCGACCTCAGTCTGCCCGGTGGGATCATCGAGGGCTCGGGTGACATCGAAGAAGGACGAACGATGGCGTTCACGACTCTCGTCCTCGCCCAACTCTTCAATTGCTTCAATGCCCGTTCGGATCGGACAAGCGCCTTGCGCGACCTCTTCACCAACCCGATTTTGTGGGGAGCCATAGCCCTTTCGCTCTTGCTGCAGATCGCGGTGGTTCAGCTCCCATTCCTCAACGCGGCCTTTCAAACGACCCCGCTCGATCTCGGCAGGTGGTTGTTGTGCACCGGACTGGCGAGCGTGGTCCTGTGGGCCGATGAGGCAAAGAAGTCGATTGAGGGACTGTTCCGCCGCCGGCGGTGATCCCCGGAGACGACGGGAATGGGAGCTGGGTCGTCTATGTTGAACCGATATAGTTGAAGAGTCAACTAGTCAGGTCTGAGAGGGGACGCACATGCAATTCGGGGTATTCACGGTTGGGGATGTCACCACCGATCCGACCACGGGTCGAGCACCGAGCGAGTCGGAGCGGATCAAGTCGATGGTGACCATCGCCGAGAAGACCGAGGAGGTCGGGCTGGACGTATTCGCCACCGGCGAGCATCACAACCCGCCCTTCGTGCCGTCGTCGCCGACCACGATGCTCGGCTTCATCGCCGCCCGCACCACACGTCTGATCCTGTCGACGGCGACGACGCTCATAACCACCAACGATCCGGTCAAGATCGCAGAGGACTACGCGATGCTCCAGCATCTGGCCGACGGTCGCGTCGACCTGATGATGGGTCGGGGCAACACCGAGCCCGTCTACCCATGGTTTGGCAAGGACATCAGAGACGGGATCCCGCTGGCGATCGAGAACTACCAGCTTTTGCATCGTCTCTGGCGTGAGGATGTCGTCGATTGGGAAGGCAGCTTCCGGACACCGCTGCGGTCTTTCACCTCCACCCCTCGGCCACTCGATGGGGTGCCCCCCTTCGTTTGGCACGGCTCGATACGTAGCCCTCAGATCGCGGAGCAAGCAGCGTTTTACGGGGATGGGTTCTTCGCCAACAACATCTTCTGGCCCAAGGAGCACTACATCCGCTTGATCGACCTGTACCGGGCTCGCTTCGAGTTCTACGGGCATGGTCGGGCGGACCAGGCGATCGTGGGTCTCGGCGGCCAGGTGTTCATGCGGAAGAACTCCCAGGATGCGGTCAGCGAGTTCCGCCCCTACTTCGACCATGCTCCGGTTTATGGGTATGGGCCGTCTCTGGAAGAGTTCACCGAGCAGACGCCACTGACCGTTGGCAGTCCGCAGCAAGTGATCGAAGAGACCTTGAAGTTCAGGGACTACTTCGGTGACTACCAGCGTCAACTGTTCCTGATGGACCACGCCGGGTTACCTCTGACCACGGTCCTGGAGCAGTTGGAGATGCTCGGTGATCAGGTGGTTCCCGTGCTGCGGAGGGAGTTCGAGGCGCTACGCCCCGAGCACGTTCCCCCCGCCCCCACTCACGCCAACCGCGTGGCAGCAGTGAGAGCCGAAGACTCCCCGATCCTCGGTTCTGACTCGGGGTCAGCCGTGCCCGGCGAGCAGGTCATCGAGGGCTCCTTGATCGTCGATGGCGAGCGCCTGCTCCGCCCGAAGGCTGTCGAGGTCCCGGTAGATCGAAGCTACTGACCTGATCCGGCCGTTCTTCCGGTAGGCGACCAACACGTCGTGTTGGTAAGGGTCGCCGCGGACAATCGCCTCGTCCCAGCCTTGACCGTGCCCGGTGACGTTGATCGGCACGTCGTAATGCTGGCTCCAGAAGAAGGGCGGGTCATTGAACACGATGTCATGACCCAACATGTTGTGGGCCGCGGTTTGGCCTTGACGTTGCGCCAGCACCCAGTGCTCGACACGCACCGTCTCCCCATCGTCGATGGGGTAGCGGGCGACGTCCCCTGCAGCCCAGACGTCGGGGTCGCTGGTCCGGAGTCGATCGTCGACCACGATCCCGTCGTCAACGGTGAGCCCTGCCTGGGCGGCGAGCTCGGTTCGGGGTGTGACTCCAACACCGATCACCACCATGTCGGCGGCGACCAGGGTCCCGTCGTCGAGCGAGACCTGATCCGGCTCGATCCCGGTCACCGTGCGCCCCAGGTTGAACACGACACCATGATCCTGGTGGAGGTCGCGTACGAATCCACCGAGCTCGTCGCCGAGCAGGGCGGCGAGGGGAATGCTCTCGGGGGCGACGACTGTCACCGGGATGTCACGCTGGCGCAGTGAGGCAGCCACCTCGAGACCGATGAACCCGGCGCCGATAACCACTGCATTAGAGGTGTGCTCGAGCGCCGAGATTATCGACCGGCTCTCCTCGAGGCTCCTCAGGTAGTGGACGTGCCCTTGATCTGCTCCGGGGATGCCGAGGGTTCTGGGCTCGGCGCCCGGTGCCAGCAGGAGAGCCCCATACTCGTGTTGGCTTCCGTCTTCGAGGTGCACCGTCTTCGAGCTGCGGTCGATCCTTGTCACAAGCTGCCCGGTGATCAGTTCGATGTCGTGTTCGCTGTAGAAGCCGGCGCTCCTCAGAGGCATCCACTCTTCGGGAGCCGTGCCCGCCAGATAGTCCTTGGAGAGGTTGGGCCGGTCGATCGGCGGCTCCTCGCCGATGAGGACGATCCGGTTGGCGTAGCCCAGCCGACGGAGTGTCTCGGCTGCCGCGGCGCCCGCGGCGCCGGAGCCCACGATCACGATCGAGGCAGGCTGTGTCGGCGGGGACTGTTCCATGGTTGAGGTGTCGACCGGACCCGTCGCATAGATGCGCCCATCACGCTCGCTCACCTGATAAACGGGGACCGGGTTGAGGGCGGGAGCCCCGATCGCGGCGCCGGTGGCCAGGTCGAAGACGGCGTGGTGCCAGGGACAGTGGAGCTTTCCCCCTTCGCAGAAGCCATCTTCGAGGGGGGCGCCGTAGTGGGAGCAGCGGCCGCCCACCACCCGTACCCCGTCGTCAGTGCGAATGACGATGACAGCTTTGCCGTCAACTTGCGCCGCAGCCGGGATCTCGGTGCCTACGTCCTCGGAAGGGATCCCGTCATTTGCCAGATCCGGTCCAACCGGCTTCTTCTCCTCACCCATCATTGGCTCCTATCTCAGGTCTTCTGTCGCAACGTGTCTCGGATCTCGCGGAGCAGGACAATGTCCTCCGACGGTTCCGCCTCAGGTTCCCGACCCGACTTCCTTCGGGCCATCAGCGAGTTGTAGGGCTTGACCACGAAGAAGAACAGGGCCAGGACCACCAACAAGAACGAAATCAGTGCATTGATGAAGTTTCCGTACCGGATCACGCCCCCGCCCAACTCGATCGCGAGGTCCGAGAAGTCGGGTTGGCCGAAGATGGCGGCGATGAAAGGTGTGAGCACATCGGTGACCAGGGAAGTGACGACTGTGGCGAAGGCAACACCGAGCACGAAGCCCACGGCGACATCCAAGAGGCTCCCTTTGAACGCGAAGTCCTTGAACTCATTGAACATGGGGAATCCCCTTTGGTCGATGGTCGTGTGGCGATGCTAGATACAGTCGAAAAGTGACGATCACCCTCATCACGCACGGAACTTGCGATCCGGAGCACTGGCATCGGTTCCTCGCCAGCTGAGGCGTAGGGTTGTCGGCGATGGCGAGCCGTCCAGTCCGCCCGATCAGGGTCTCGGCACACATTCCAGCCCCTCCCGACATCGTGTTCGCCTTTGTCTCTGACACCAGGAACGATCCTTATTGGTGCCCCAACGTGGAGCGAGTGGAACTACTGGAAGGTCAGGGTGTCGCGGTGGGAACGCGGTTTCGCTTTCACCAGCATCTCGATCGGCCCGGCGGTGATCGGATCCACTTCGACGCCGAAGTGGAGATCGTCGATGTCGGTGACAACTCGATCCGATGGCTCGTGAGCGATAAGTTCCAGACGAGGGAGATCGATCTCACCGTGGAGCCGGGCGGCGATGGTTCGAAGGTCACCCAGGTCACTCGCGCCGCTTTCCTCAGACGACCTGGTCTGGCTCGATGGGTGTACCCACGTCTGGCCCGCCGCACCTTGGAGGAGCAGTTCCAGCATCTGACCGCCCACTTCAACGCGTGAAGGGCGGACCTCAGTGGCCCGTCGCAGAAATACTGGCGGTGTCTCTCCGGCCCTCGCCGCGCCTGGCTGCGTCCAAAATGCTCGACGCAGCTCCGGCTGTGACTGCGCTTTTCTCCTTGCCAGATCACGTCGATGACTCGGAGACACCCTCGCCCTATTTCAGCGACAGACCACTAGCTTGCGTGCATGAAGCACAAACCAACCGAGTCTGCAGTCTGGAGCCCATCACCGGCCGACCACTTCACCGGGACGGTTTGGAACAGCAGGCTGAGCGATGTCGAGGGTGGGGTCACCATGATCGCCGTGCAATTCGCGCCGGGAGCCCGCAGCGATTGGCACACACACCCCTCGGGGCAGATCCTCTACATCGTTTCGGGCGCCGGGTTGGTCCAGACCGATGACGGCTCCACCGTCGAGGTCTCGCCGGGTGACGTGGTGTACGCATCACCGGGCGAGCGCCACTGGCACGGTGCCCGTCCGGACTCTCCGCTGATGCATCTCTCGCTCACCAGCGGAGGCGTCACCGAATGGGACGGCAAGGTCAGCGATGAGGATTATCACCGACGCTGACGGTGAGACGAGCCCGAAACGCCCGGGCTGGGCGTCCTCGGAACGGCGAGACGAGATGCCCAGCCTCGGTAACGGAGTAGACTGATAAAAGCGCACGTTGCTACGTGCAGCGTCTTCCCGTCACCTCGTTCCGTCGTGGTGGGGAACGCGGGACCTGCGATTCTCTTCGATGCCATCGGGCACGAATGTCATTTGCACCTCCGGCGAGGCGTCAACTCTGACGGTCCGAAGCTTGCAAGGAGCTCAAGAAAATGACCGACAGCCGATCGCAAATCTCCGAGGGGCACTCGTGATGAAACCGATACCCGGTCGTCTCATCGATGGCGGGAGACAGAGGTGCGACACCTGTGGTCATCCCCGCAGAGAGCATGTCAGTGGATTGGGCTGCTCGGTCCCCCAATGCCGTTGTGAGGAGTACATGCAACTCTCACCTGAGACGATCGTGCCCGTCAAGAGCCGTACCAAGACCTGACCCGGCCCAACGATCTGATCATCCTGCCCGTCGTGTGACGATGCGTTGGCCATTCCGGTGTGGCAGCCTTTCCAGGTGACAACGGCAGCGGCCCGCACCTTTCGTCTCGGCGCCACCGAGTATCCGGTGGTCCTCCCAAATGCCCGCGATCCCCGTCTCCATCTGGCGGCGGTGATCATCGCGATCCACATCCTTGGCCAAACTGCGCTCGGTTTCAGGGTCTCGGTTCCCCAGATCGTGGTCGCCATCCTCACCTGCGCGGCTATCGAAGTCGGTTGGACTCTCTACAAGACCAAGCGAATCGTATGGCCGGCTAGTGCGATGCTCACAGGGAGCGGCGTCGCTCTCATCCTGCGAGTTGTCGGTGCGGAGCGTGGTGACCATTGGAGCTGGTCGGGTTGGTACCTCTTCGCCGGGGTCGCTGGATTCTCGCTCATCACCAAGTACCTGATCCAATACCGCGGCTCCCACGTCTTCAACCCGTCCAACGTCGGTCTTGTCGCTGCCTTCCTCATATTGGGGTCGGAGGTGATCGAGCCGCTCGACTTCTGGTGGGCCCCATTCGACCCGTGGATGGCTTCCGCCTACTTGATCATCCTGGTGGGCGGGCTCTTGATCACCGCCCGTTTGCGTTTGCTCGCGGTGGCGATGTCGTTTTGGCTGCTGCTGGCGGCCGGGCTGGCGGTACTGACCGCCTCGGGTCATTGCATGACGGCCGCTTGGGCGCTGCAACCGGTTTGCGGGCAGCAGTTCTGGTGGGTGGTAGTGACTTCCCCCGAGGTCCTGATCTTCCTGTTCTTCATGATCACCGACCCCAGGACGATTCCATCAGGGAGTGTGGCCCGTGTGGTGTTCGCGCTCTGCCTCGGGGCGGCCTGTGTCCTTCTGATCGCACCACAGACGACGGAATTCGGCGCCAAGGTCGCCCTGCTCGCCGGTTTGGTGCTGTTGACGCCGTTTCGCTTTCTGTTCGATCGATTCCTCACCAAGCCTGAGCCCACGGGAGTTGTTGGGGCCCCGTCGCTGGGTCGCTGGCGAATGTTCGCCCGCGGATGGGTCCTCGGCTCCGTGGTCGTCATGTTCGCGGTGGGCACCGTGGCGGCCGGAGCGCCCGCTCGTGAAAGTGCCCAGGTCACGGATGGCGGAGCTCAGCCCATCGCGGTCGAGATCGACCCTGCCTCCGCCCCAGACGTAACGGTGAGCGTCGACGCCGAGGCGTTGAACAGCGATGTGGCCGAAGGGGCGCAAGGCCTGGCGGTGATGCTCGCAGAGAACCTCGCCATCGAAAGTGAGGCGATGCTCCGCGCCGACACGTCGCTGCTTCGGGCTGCGGATGACGGAGAGCGTCTGGTCGAAATGGAGCGCAGGATCCAGGTCGCGGCAACCACCGGTGAGTTCCCGGTCTCGGTCTATCGCTTTGCCTCACTTCATCTCGAAGTGGTGTTCACGGATGGGCCCCAGGGTGGGGCGAGTCTGGGACTGGTGGCGACCGGGTCGGTCGACGACATCTCCTACGATGTCGCCGGCGTCGAAGCACGGCGCACCACCCGACCCTTTGCGACGACATTTGTGATGCGCCAAGGCTCCGGGGACCGATGGCTGATCGTGGGAGAGATGGATGGCTGACAACCCCGTCATGGAGATGCTTGGTCGTCGGTTGCGACTGGCGGTGATAGGCGGAGGCCCGGGCAGTTTCATCGGTGCGATGCACCGGGCGGCGGCTCGTCTCGACGACCGATATCAGCTCGTGGCGAGCGCTTTGTCCTCCGACCCCGGACGGGCACGTCGGGCAGGCATCGACCTCGGGCTGTCCGAAGAACGTGCCTACGCCGATGGAATCGAGCTGCTCGACGGCGAGGCAGCGCGGGCAGACGGTGCTGACGTGGTTGCGGTGATGACACCCAACGACAGTCATCATCTCTATGCAGGCGCCGCCTTGGATCGGGGATTCGACGTCATCTGCGACAAGCCGATCACCAACACGTTGGAAGAGGCCCTGGATCTCGTGGACAAGGTCCGGAGTACGGGTCTCGTCTTCTGCCTGACCCACAACTACACCGGCTATCCCATGGTTCGCCAGGCCAGGGCCATGGTCGAGGCGGGCCAACTCGGCGACATCCGACTGATCCAGGTCGAGTACGTGCAAGGGGGGAAGGCGGGCGAGAACGACCCCGATCCGGCGGCCGGATTGCCGTGGCGATACGACCCGGTGCGGGGAGGGCCGTCGCTGGTCATGGGCGACATCGGCACCCACGCCCACAACCTGATCAGGTTCGTCACTCGGCTCGAAGTCTCGGAGGTTGCCGCAGAGATCGGGGCCATCGTGCCCGGACGCCTGGTCGACGACTTTGGCGCAGCGATGCTTCGCTTCGAAGACGGGGCCCGGGGGACCTTCTGGGTGACTCAGGCAGCGGCCGGAGTCGAGAACTGTCTCAGATTCCGGGTCTCGGGAACCCTCGGGAGTCTGGAGTGGAACCAAGAAGAACCAGCACACCTTCTGTTTCGTCCACTCTCCGGACCGGTGGAGCGGAGGACGCCCAACGGGCCTGGAACCCTGCCCTTCTCAGCCCGCTCAACCCGGATCGTGGCTGGCCATCCTGAAGCCTTTCTCGAGGCTTTTGCCAACATCTACTCCGACGCCGCCGAGGCGATAGCCGCCAGACGCAGTGGCAACACACCCGATCCGATGACCCTGCAGTTTCCCGATGCTCTCGATGGGGCCATCGGCCTCAGCTTTGTGCAGGCGGCAATCGCATCCAGCAAAGCCGGCGGTGGGTGGACCGACGCAAGACTGGACCTATCCCGCCAGTGACATGACCTGGTCCGGTCGGAGCAGGAACGGTGGGAGACAGGCAGGGATGTTGGAGAAGGGAAGCACGTCTGGGTGGAGATCGATGCCCAGCGTTTCTCGCATGAAACGGCGACGGCTCTGGATCCTGGTCCATGCCTCCGGGTAGCCGGCCGCAAACTCCTGGCGCAGTGCATCGTCGGCAAGAGCGATGCCATCTTCGATGTTGGTCGTGAAGTAGTCGGTGCCGGTGGCCGGGATGATGTCCACCTGAAGCGCCATGCCCGACCTCAGCTCGACGCTCGAGCCGGTCGAGATCGGGGAGTTGACCCACTCGTCCAGGTGGAGCTGGTGCCCGGGGTTGAGGAATATGCCAAAGAACGGGTCACCGAGGCGCCGATCGATGATCTCGTGGAGCACCCCACCGGTCTGGCCGATGTGAAGCGCTCGGTACCATTCAGCCACAGCCTCGAAGTAGGGCGCCACCAATCGTTCGACGTAGTCGCTGATCCCGTCAGGCAGCTCGTCGGCATCCTCGGCGACGAACCCGGCACGACAGTTCAAGGCTCCCCAGATCCCGAAGGCGACGGTGAACGGGTCGCCCCTTTCGATACGGCGATCGGCGGGGCTGAGCAGGCCAAGCGAGGCTCTCGATCCCGCCGTCAGCATCAGATGACAGGACAGCGGCGTCCCGTTCCACTCCAGCAGTCTCACTGCCTCTTGTTCGGTCATCCCGGGCTGGAGCCCTTGCAGCAGCCGGCGAACACCTTGAGAGGTCTGGCATGCCGCGTACTCGAAAACGGCGAGTTGCTCGACCTCGTTGATCACCCGGAGCCCGTCAGCAGCACCGATGAGGAAGTCAGTGGCGTTTTCGACTGTCCCGGTTGGGCGGGTGAGCTGCCGCAACTCATCAACGATGTAAGCGGGCACATCGATCGTCCCCCTGCTGTCGAAGTCCTTCCACCCGATGATCCCGACCCGTGATCCGGGGCCGACGCCCTCGTCGGCCAGGATCACACCGAGCGGTTTCGAGCGATCGCGTGGCTGGCTGGGGAGACTGAAGTCCTGGAACAGGTGTCGTCTCACCGGGAGCGGCGCCGCCCCGGCCATGCCCCAACATTCGTTGCCAACCAGGAGGGCGGGCGGGTCGTCGGGTCCGGACACCAGTAGCGCTTCCTCGAATCGCGGGTCGAACCCGGTGAGATAGGAAAGGTTGGCGCTGTGCTCTCGATCGGCGTAAACGATCAGTCGGTCGTAGCCACGTTCATGACCGCGCTCTCTGAGCCGCTCCAGTCTCTCCTGGTAGCGGGTGGCGGGGAGCCCCGGCATCTCATCGGGCATGCCGAAGTCGGGGAGATCAATCGTGGCCAGTCGTGCGGCGACCATCGGGCCCTCAGCCCCCGGGGTGCCAGATGTCGGCTTCGGTCGCTCCACGCGTGATGGTCATGAACTGATTCGAGCTCACTTCGAGCCACGGTCCCTTCTCGCCATCCGGCCACTGGACCCGCACCTTCACGGTGTCCACATCGCCGAGCCCGAAGTGGATCCATCCCAATTGGCCCCCGGCGTGCCCTCCACCCACGGTCAACTCACGTTGCTGCACGCGGTTGCCAGTCTTTACCTCGATCCACGAGCCGATCGCGTCGGGGTTGGCTCCGGTCTGCTCCGTCCGGATCGCGATCCAATCACCCATCGGCTCGGGGGTGCCGGCATCGCCCCAACCGACGCTTCTCCAGAGCCCGATGTTCTCTCGGCGATTGACTTCGACCAGGTCGAGCATGCCGTCGAGGTTGAAGTCCGCCAGCGCGGCTCCCCGTGAGCGGGCGAAGTTCACGATGCCTGCTTCCTCCGCGGCTTCGGTGAAGGTCCCGTCGGGATTGCCCAGCATCAGGTTGTTGGGGTCGGCCGCGGCGTATTCGGGTATCGCTTCGACGTTGCCCTTGGAAATGTAGAGGTCGATGAAGCTGTCGTTGTTGACGTCCTGGAACTCGGGGTGCCAAGCGGTGGATGGGAGCACCACATCTCCGACAAAAGGTCGGTGGGCGGTCACCCCGCTGCGAAGGGCGATGTCGGCGTAATGGGGCTGGGAGCGGTCGCCGGCCAATGTCTGGAGCTTGTTATCTCCTTGGCTGGTGAGGAACGTCTCGGGCAAGCCGTCGCCGGTCAGGTCGTAGCTGGCGATCCCCATTCCCCAGATCTGCATCCGCTGCCACCCTTCTTCGTGGCGATAGGGTCGGGGCGGCTCCCATTCGGTCACCAGCCAGAGTTGTTCCTCGCCTTCCCGGTAGTAATGGCGATCGTTGGTCATACGCAGGTCACGACGACCAGATCGGTCCCAGTCGCTGAACAGGATCGACAGGGTGCACCACCCCGGGGACAACGCCAGTGGCTCCTGGTAGCGATCATTCTCGGCCCTGAACAAGTAGTGATCGGAGCACCCCCCGGTCTGTTGCCCGGTCTCGGTGAGGCCCACGTAATTGCCAAAGGCGAGGGTGGGCATCGCCGCCGAATCTTCCCATCTGGCGCTGAAGGCGGCTGTCCACTCATCGCCACCATCGACATTCCAGATCTCATTGGCGCGCTCGAACCGGCAGTCGCCGAGACCGCGCAGGAGCACGTTCTCACCGAGGCGGAGCACGGCGAGATCGGCATGGCGGTCGCCGTCGATGTCGAGCGGGTAGGCGCCGGTCACTTCGGTGAGGTCGGTCACCGCGTCTCCGGTCTCAGTGAAGCGAAGGCTGCCGCCGGTTGGGCTCTCGTTTCGATAGAGACCGGCCGGATTGACTCCACCGGCGAAGTAGAGGTCGGGTCTGCCGTCGTCGTTGCAGTCGAGGACTGCGACCCCGCCACCTACGAAGAAGGTGAACTCCCCGTCGTACACATGGTCGATGCCGGCCATACCCGATTCCTCCACGAAACGTGGAGACTGGTAGGCAGCCGGAGGCCCACCGGGACCGAAGACTCTCATCGCAAGCAGCACCAGGCCGATCGTCACCATTGCCCCGACCAGGGCACCGGTCGCCAGCCACACCGTTCCGGTTCCGCGGTTGTCTTGGTCTTTGCTCATCGCATCAACAGTCTCACAGAGCTTGCCCTCCGGTCGGCCGGCGGGAACAATGCCCGTCGTGTTCGCCAATCACAGGTTGTGCCCTGGCCGGCTTGGGACCTACCAGGTCGTGCTCGAGTTCCCTCAGGCCCGATCATTGTGGGGTTGCAATGACTGATCCGGTGCGTTGGGGAGTCCTGGGGACCGCCGACATCGCGGTGTCGAAGGTGATCCCGGCGATGCAAGGCACGGAGCTGAGCCGGGTGGAAGCGATCGCGTCTCGTGATGGTGAGTGGGCTCGCGTCACCGCCGACCGTCTCGGGATCCCCAAATCGTACGGCTCCTACGACGCCTTGCTCGGGGACCCTGAGATCGAAGCCGTCTACATCCCGCTTCCCAATCATCTCCACGCCCCGTGGACCATTGCCGCCGCCGAGGCGGGCAAGCACGTGCTCTGCGAGAAGCCGATGGCGGTCACCAGCGATACGGCGCGAGAGATGATCGAGGTGGCCGACCGGGCAGGGGTCAAGCTGATGGAAGCTTTCATGTACCGGCTTCACCCGCTCTGGCTGGAGGTTCGACGTCTTGTGGACGACGGGGCGATCGGTGATCTGCTGGCCATTCAGTCTTTCTTCTCCTACCGAAATGTCGATCCCGATGACATCCGGAACATCGTCGCGTTCGGTGGCGGTTCGTTGTATGACGTGGGTTGTTATCCGGTCAACGTCGCCAGACTGCTCTTCGGCTCCGAGCCGTCGACGGTGAAGTCGGTGATCCGGAGGGATGAGGCCTTCGGGACCGACGTGTTGACCTCGGCCATCCTCGACTTCGAGGGACGTCATGCCTCATTCACCTGCTCGACCCAACTCGAGGACGACCAGAGGGTCCATCTGCAAGGCACCACGGGGCGTCTCCTCGTCGAGATCCCGTTCAACATCCCGCCCGACCGTCCGACGCGGATCTTCGCCTACTCCGGCGGTGAGCCACCTGTCTCGCCAAACGTCGAGATCCATGAGGTGCCCACCGCCGACCAATACGGGGTGCAGGCCGACGTCTTCTCCAGGGCGATCCGGGACGACACCGCGGTGCCCTATCCACCTCAAGATGCCGTGGCCAACCTTGATGTGATGGAGAGAATCTTCGCGGATGGTGCCCTATCGGGCTGAGATCGCGAACCATCGGAGGGGCCGGGCTCGGATGAGGTCAGCCGCCAGCCCTGTCGTCCACCGCATGCCCTTCCCGCACACTGTGACCCGCGGTGCCGGCCGGATCGGCGATCACTCCTGACAGGGCCAGCTCGGCGGCGCCGATCAGCGGCGCGTTCGGCCCCAGGTCACTACTGGTGATCTTGGCCAGCTGGCCCGGAGCGTCGAGGGCCTGGAGACGGGCGCCTTCGACCACCGCCGACTCCAGATACGGGAACAGCACCTGGTAGGAGCCGCCCAGCACCACCAGCTCCGGGTTGAACAAGTTGATGAGGTTTCCGATCCCGATCCCGAGCCAGCGACCGATTTCGGCCAGGGCGTCCAGGGCCCGCCCGTTGCCCGCCTTCGCCCGGGCAACGACGATGTCGATGATGTCGAGACCGGTGCCGCTGGCCGCGATTCCGGCGTGACGGGCCAGTGCCGCCTCACCGGCCTCTGCCTCCCAGCATCCCACGGCGCCGCAACGACACCGATGCCCTTCCGGATTGATGACGGTATGGCCGGCTTCGCCGGCGTATCCGGCAGAGCCGAGCATGGGTTTCCCGTCGACGATCAAACCGGCTCCGATCCCCGCCTCGCCCGATATGTAGATCAGATGGCTCACGCCGGTTCCCGCTCCCCGGCGATGCTCGCCGAGAGCGCCCAGGTCGGCTTCGTTCGCCACCAGAACCTGATCTGTGAGGCGAAGCCCATCACCCACCATCGCACCCAGCGGGACATCCCGCCATCCCAGGTTCGGCGCCAGGTGAACGAACCCATCCGATCGACGAACCACTCCCACCACGGCAACGCCGACTCCCGCGAGGACATGAGTCGTCGGGAGTGCGGCCAACAGGGGCTCGGCCAGCTTGGCGACATCCTGCACCGTCTCCTCGGGCGAGAAGTGTCCCCGCGGTCTGGCCACCCTCAGCTGGTTGTAGGTGTGACCGCCGAGACCGACCGTGGCCACCGCCACTGAGTCCACAGAGAGCTCGATGGCCAGGACCACGGCGCCCGGAGGCCTGGTGCGAACCATGGGGGAGGGCCGCCCCGGTCCCGTGGTGGCCCGGCCCGGGCTCTCTTCGACGAGGCCGAGATCGGTGAGCTCAGCGATCAGGTCGCCGATGGTGGAGCGATTGAGCCCAGTGCCCGCCACCAGGTCGGAGCGTGAGGATGGTCCCGTGATGTGGAGACGTTCCACGACGGCGGCCAGGTTGTGTCGTCGAAGTTCCTCTGCGGCGACACCCCGACTCTGGTTGAGCGCATCTCTGCTGATCGATATCCGGGTGCGGCTCAACCTGGTCTCGCGGCCTTTTGTTGGGGAATCCACTATATCTGTATGGCCAAGGAAACAAAGGAGAAATCTTTGGTGGGCGAGCTGGTGGGCAACCGATGCCCGCATTTGTTGCGGCACAAAACATATCGGCGTTATGCTCGGTATCGCCAGGCGTGAGACACCTTGTCCGCGCCGGTATGGTTGAAATCACGTCCCGTTCGGGGACGGCAATGGAGGAAGGAAAACGTGATGAAGAAACGCTTATGGGCGTTCGTCGCTGTCATCGCTCTTGTAATCGCCGCATGTGGTGGCGATGGAGCCGACACTACGACGACCGCAGCCGGCGGTGACGAACCGACCACCACCGCAGCCGGCGGTGACGAACCGACCACCACCGCAGGCGGCGCTGCTGACGGCGAAGGTGTAGTCGTAGGGATCTCCTGGAACAACTACGCACAGCCACGCTGGGCGAAGGCTGATGGTCCAGCGATCATCGAGGCTGTGGAAGCAGCCGGTGGCACGGTCATAGAGAAGGACGCCAACGACTCTGCTGAGCAGCAGCTGGCGGATGTGGATGCCCTGATCGCCGAGGGTGCCCAGGCTCTGATCATCCTGGCCAAAGATGCGGAGGCGATCCTGCCTGCCGTGCAGCGTGCAAAGGACGCCGGGATCCCGGTTATCGGTTACGACCGTCTAATCGCCGACCCCGACGCCTTCTACATCACGTTCAACAACCAGGGTGTCGGGACGATCATGGCCGAAGTGATCACCGAGGCGGTGCCTGCGGGCAACTACGCCATCGTCAAGGGGCACTCTGCCGACCCCAACGCCGACTTCCTGCGTGCTGGTATGGAAGAGGCCGTTGATGGGAACCCGGACATCAACATTGTCTGCGAGGACTACAACGACAACTGGGACACCACCAACGCCCTCAACATGATGACTGCCTGTCTTGCCGCCAACAACAACGAGATCGACGCCGTCATCTCGGAGAACGACAGCATGGCAACCGGTGTCGTGGCTGCGCTCGACGCAGTCGGTCTCGCCGGGACAGTCCCCGTGACGGGTCAGGACGGCGACCTGCCGGCCCTCAACCGGGTCGCGCTCGGCACCCAGTTGGTGTCGGTCTGGAAGGACGCCTTTGGCCTTGGGCAGACCGCCGGTGAGGTGGCGATCCAATTGGCTCAGGGCGTCGCGCTGGAAGATGTCGTGGCCCCGGATGACCTTCAGGACCATGTCTTCCCCGAGGCAGGTCTCGAAGCCACGCCCTTCGACGCTGACGGCGTCGAGGTCTGGTCCATCATCCTCAAGCCAACCCCGATCACCCGGGACAACCTGAGCCTGGTGATCGAGCTCGGCTGGGAGCCCCAGGAAGCCGTGTGTGACGGTGTTCCCGCCGGCGAAGTGGAAGCCTGCGGTTAACCGTCGATAGCGACCGATAAGGCCTCGAGGATACGAGGCGCAGGGCTTGTCGTTAGTCTCTTGGTCAGAGTGAGCCGATGACCCGATTGTCCACAGCACCTCCCGCCCAGGATGAGGTCGAGAAGCGCCCTCGGCGCGGGTTCTTCAAAGCGCTGGAGATCGACCTCCGTGTCTTTGGCATGGTGGTTGCCCTGGTGTTGATCCTCGTCGGATTCGGCATGGCGACCGACGGCCGGTTCCTGCAGCCGGTCAACATGGTCAACCTGGCTGTTCAGTCGGTGTCGGTGGCCATCATCGCCACCGGGATGACGATGATCATCGTCGCCCGTCAGATCGACCTTTCTGTCGGTTCCATAGTGGGTGTGGTCGGGATGACCTACGCCTACCTGATGGCCCGTGTGCTGCCAGATATCATCGGTTTCGGCAGCCCGTGGATTTGGGTTATCGCCCTGGCTATCGGCCTGACCCTGGGATCATTGATCGGCGCGCTCCAGGGCTTCATCGTCGCTTATATCGGGGTGCCGTCGTTCGTGGTCACCCTCGGTGGCCTTCTCATTTTCCGGGGAGCGACCTGGCTGGTCACCAGAGGGGTGACCATTTCGCCGGTCGATCCCACGTTCCAGCTGCTCGGTGGTGGTCCCAGAGGCTCGATCGGAGGCCCCGCCAGCTGGGTGGTCGGCGGTCTGTCCTGCCTCGCCATCGTCGGCTTGCTCGCCTCGGGTCGGCGGCAGCGGGTGAGATTCGGGTTCCCCCTGCGTCCGATGTGGGCCGAGGCTCTGGTGGGGACGGTCAGCAGCCTCGCTGTCCTCGGTCTGGTCTGGTTGTTCAACAGCTACAAGTGGCCGGCGGCGCTGGCCGAGAGACATGCGGCAGAGACCGGCGTCGCCATCCCGCCGGGAGGTTTGGCCGCAGGGATCCCCTGGCCGGTGGTGCTGCTGCTGGTGGTGACACTGGTCATGAGCTTCGTCGCCACCCGCCGCCGCTTCGGCCGCTACGTGTTCGCCATCGGCGGGAACCCCGAAGCCTCCGAGTTGGCCGGGATCAACACCAAGTGGACGATCATGAAGACCTTCATCCTGATCGGGCTCCTTTGCGCCGTCAGTGCCGCCGTCGCCACTGCCAGGCTCGATGGTGCCACCCTCGACCTCGGCGAGGGCTACGAGTTGTATGTGATCGCCGCCTCGGTTATCGGGGGCACCTCGTTCTCCGGTGGCATCGGGACCATCCCCGGCGCCGTGCTCGGTGCCCTTGTCATGTCCTCTCTGGCCTACGGCCTGAGCTTCATGGGTCTTTCGTCCCCGATCCAGGACATCTTTGCCGGGATCGTTCTCATCATCGCGGTGGCGTTCGACACCATCAACCGCCGGCGCAAGACATAGGGAGGAGATCCGAGTGCCCGAAGGCGTGCCCCTGGTCGAGCTACGGAACATGAGTGTCTCCTTTGGAGGCGTCCACGCCGTGAACGATGTCACCGTCGACCTGTACCCTGGCGAGATCCTCGGGTTGGTCGGTGGGAACGGTGCAGGCAAGTCGACGCTGATCAAGACCCTTTCCGGAGCACAGAAGCCCGACTCCGGCGAGATTTTCATCGACGACAGGCCGGTCGCCATTCACAGCCCGATGGACGCCAAGAACCTGGGAGTGGAGACCATCTATCAGACCTTGGCTCTGGCGGACAACATCGATGCCCCATCCAATGTGTTCCTGGGCCGGGAGATCCTGACTCCTGTGCGGACCCTCGATGACTCGGCCATGGAGGACGCCACCCGCAAGGTGATGAAGAGGCTCAATCCCAGATTCAACAACTTCAAGGTCCCGGTGGAGTCCCTGTCCGGCGGACAACGCCAGTCGGTTGCCATCGCCAAGGCGGTGCAATTCAACGCTCGGATCCTGATCATGGACGAGCCAACCGCAGCCTTGGGGCCGGCCGAGACCGAGGTGGTCCGGGACCTGATGCGCCAGCTGCAGCAGGAGGGCATCGGCATCTTCCTCATCAGCCACGACATCCACGACGTGTTCGACTTGGCCGACAGGATCAGCGTCATGCTGCAGGGCAAGCTGGTTGGGACGGTGAACAAGTCCGACGTGACCATGGACGAGGTCTTGGCCATGATCATCATCGGGAAGCTGCCCGAAGAGGTCACCGAAACCGAGCTCGAACAACTCCGCGGTGAGCCCACATAGGCCCCAGCACTCATTTTGGCGCGGAGAGCTTGACCTATAGGTTCATGTCGCCGCGCCAAAAGCGGCTGGGGGTGCCCGGGTTAGGCGCCCGTAGCATGGAAGGTGGGGCTGAGCGCGGGGTAGAGGTCGCGAAACCGGCTGTGGGACTCTCGATAAACGGTTCCTTGCCCCGATGGGTTGGCCGTGGGGGTGACGTCGACGGTGGCGGCACACGCTTGCTCCACGGTCTCGAACCATCCGGCCCCCACTCCGGCCAGTAACCCTGCCCCATACGCCGCGCCTTCTTCGGTCGCCACTGTGGCGATCTCGGCGTCGAGCACGTCGGCGAGGATCTGGCGCCACAGCGAGCTGCGCGTCCCGCCGCCGGAGGCCCGGATCTGATCGGTTCGGGCGAGCCCGGAGGCGAGCATCAGGTCGAGCCCGTCGCGAAGCCCGAACGCCACCCCTTCCAACACGGCCCGGGTCATGTGCCGCAGGTCATGGCGCACCGTCAGCCCGACAAAGGCCCCACGCGCCAGAGGATCGGGATGGGGGGTGCGCTCGCCGGTGAGATAGGGGAGGAACAAGAGACCATCGCTCCCGGCCGGCACCTCCTCGGCACCGCTGACCAGATCATCGAAGGACATGCCTGGGGCCAGGGCATCTCGGAACCATCGGAGACTTCCCGCGGCCGACAGCATCACTCCCATCATGTGCCAACGGCCCGGCACTGCATGGCAAAACGCATGAACCCGTCCCCGGGCCTCGATGGCCGGCCCCTCGGTGGTGGCGAAGACGACACCGGAGGTCCCCAGAGAGAGGGCGACGACTCCTGGGGACACCGCGCCGACTCCAACCGCGTTCGCCGACTGATCGCCCCCGCCGGCCACCACCGGGATCCCGGTCGGCAGGCCGGTCGCTTCTGCTGCCTCCCTGCTGATGGTCCCCGTGACCTCGGGGCCCTCGTGCGTGGCTGGGAGGAGAGTGGGCTCGATGCCGAGAGCGGAGAGGATCTCGGGCGACCAGGTCCTGGCCGCGAGATCGAAGAGGATGGTCCCTGAGCCGTCGGCGACGTCCACGGCCAGCTCGTCCGTGAGACGAAACCGCACATAATCCTTGGGGAGCAGAACATGGGCCACCCGGGCCCAGTTGGCGGGCTCGTTGTGCTTCACCCACATCAGTTTCGGCGCAGTGAAACCGGTGAGGGCGTCGTTCCCGCTGATCTCGATGAGACGCTCCGGGCCGACAAGACGCCGGATCTCGTTGCACTCGGCCTCTGTGCGCTGGTCATTCCAGAGGATGGCGGGCCGAACGACCTCCCCACCCTCGTCGAGAAGCACCGAGCCGTGCATCTGCCCGGTCAGCCCCACAGCTTCGATCTCGGACGCGGCGATCCCGTCCTGGGACAGCACATCCCGCACCGCGGCCACCGTCCCCTCCCACCACAGGTGTGGGTCTTGCTCGGCCCACAACGGTCGGGGTGTCTCGTAGCCGTACGAGGCGGAGGCGACGGCGCGGACCCCTCCATCCCGGTCGACGAGGATGGCTTTGGTCGCGGTGGTCGACGAGTCGATGCCCAACACCAGGCTCACGGTGTGCCTCCCTGGGCTGCTCGATTGATCAGTTGCCAGACGACCAGATCGTCTTGTTCACACGGTTCTCCAACAACTCTTGTCGCCCGGACACCGGCGTCGGGTCGATCTCTCCCGACATCACTCTGGCCTCCAGCGTCTCCAGGCTCTCCGAACCGGTCAGGATCCCGGCCCCGAGGTCGGCCGACCACCCTGAGTAGCGCTCGGCTCGGGGCCCGGACAGGGTCCCGGCTTCAACCATCGCGGCTCCGGCCAAGAGGGCGCGTGCGAGGGTGTCGATTCCCCCGATGTGGCCATGGAACAGATCCGTCCGGTCCATCGACTGGCGACGCAGCTTGGTGTCGAAGTTGAAGCCACCGGTGGTGAAGCCACCCCCGGCGAGGATCTCGAATAGGACTAGAGAGAGCTCGTCGACCGAGTTGGGGAACTGATCGGTGTCCCACCCGTTCTGGTAGTCACCCCGGTTGGCGTCGACCGATCCGAAGATCCCGTTGGCGACGGCGTAGGCCACCTCGTGGTGAAAGCTGTGCCCGGCCAGGGTGGCGTGGTTGCCTTCGATGTTGACCCGGTACTCGTCGTCGAGGTCGTATCGCGTTAGAAAGCCGTGCACCGTCTGGCAGTCGTAGTCGTATTGGTGCTTGGTGGGCTCGGCGGGTTTGGGCTCGATGAGCAAGGTGCCTTCGAACCCGATCTTGTGTTTGTGCTCGGCCACCATGGTCAGAAAACGGGCGAACTGCTCTCCTTCCTGCTGGAGGTCAGTGTTGAGCAGGGTCTCGTAACCCTCACGACCGCCCCAGAGCACATAGTTGGCCCCACCCAGCCTATGTGTCGCTTCGAGGGCATGCTTCACCTGGCCGGCGGCATAGGCGAAGACCCCGGGATCGGGGTTGGTGGCCGCGCCGGCCGCATAACGAGGATGGGAGAAGAGGTTGGCGGTCCCCCAGAGCAGGCGGACCCCGGTGTCGGCCATCTTCTTCTCCGCGTAGTCGACCATGGTGTCGAGGTTTTGCGCCGATTCGGCGAACGAGGACCCTTCGGGAGAGATGTCGACATCGTGAAAGCAGAAGAATGGGGTGCCCAGCTTGGAGAAGAACTCGAAGGCGACATCCATCTTCATCCGGGCCGCCTCCATCGGGTCTGAGGTCGCTCCAAGCCAGGGTCGATCAAGAGTGCCGGCACCGAAGACGTCGCTGCCCGGCCAGGTGAAGGAGTGCCAATAACAAACCGCGATCCGAAGGTGGTCCTCCATTCGCTTGCCCAGGACCAATCGATCGGGCTCATAGACCTTGAAAGCGAGGTCGTCGGTGGAATCGACTCCCCCGAATCCGATTCGCTCCGTCACATCCGCAAAGAAATCGACTGACATTTCTGTCCTTCCTAGAAACCCCGACAACAGTGTCTTCCGCTCGGTCAGAGCCTGGCGACCACGGGCCGGACCGTACCTCAGCGGGAGAGCCCAAACACTATTGAGACACGACGCCGGGAGCAAAGATCCAGGCCGGCGCCGATCGATTCACCGGCCACCGGCCCAGGATCCTCGACACACGCCCGTAACAGAGTCGTTCCCGATCCGTAACAACGGAGACATCGGAACGAAACACGTCGCTCCCATCATCTCTTCCAGACACACAGAGTTGGCCGGAGGCAAGGGAGGAGCATTGGAAAATCGTGCGTTGATGCGGGGTTGGTTGCGACAGCGAAGGCTGTGGATCGCATTCTTCCTACTCGTCTTTGGATTGATCCCGACCGGGATGGCCATCGCTCAGGAAGGCCCGACCGTCGAGTCGGTTGCCGCGGGCCTGGACTATGTCTGGGTCATCGTCGCCGCGGTCCTGGTCTTCTTGATGCAGGCCGGGTTCGCCCTCCTCGAGGCCGGATCGACCCGATCTCGCAACACGGGATCGGTGTTCATGAAGAATCTCATGGACTTCTGTATGTGCGGGCTCGCCTTCTGGGCATTCGGCTTCGCCATCATGTTCGGCGCGGGCAACCAGTTCTTCGGCACCGAGGGCTTCTTCTTGGCGGGGGAGTATGGCGACACCGACACCGCTCTCCTCTGGTTCTTCCAGATGGTGTTTGCCGCCACGGCGGCCACCATCGTCTCGGGAGCGATGGCGGAGAGAACCCGGCTCGATGCATACATGGCCTATTCGTTCCTGATCTCGGCCATCATCTACCCGGTTTACGGGCATTGGGTGTGGGGTGGTGGCTGGCTTGCAGAGCTCGGCGCCTGGGACTTCGCCGGATCGGGTGTGGTTCACGCAGTCGGTGGTGTCGCTGCATTCGTCGGGGCCCGGATGGTCGGTCCTCGCAAGGGCAAGTACGCCTCCGATGGAACCCCACGGTCGATCCCGGGTCACAACATGGGTTACGTAGCGCTGGGCACAATCATCCTCTTCTTCGGCTGGTTCGGGTTCAACCCGGGCTCGACGCTCACCGGGAGCGACCCGCAGATCGCGGTCATCGCGGTCAACACCTTCCTCGCCGGGATCGCCGGTGGTTTGGTCGCCTACTACATCCAGCTGGCACGGACCGGCAAGGCCGACATCGCGGTGACCTGCTCGGGGATCATCGCCGGTCTGGTCGGGATCACCGCCCCCTGTGCGTTTGTCGACAATTGGGCGGCGCTGGTGATCGGCGGTGTGTCAGGTGGCCTGGTCATCTACGGCGCAGCCTTTCTCGAAAAGCGCCTCCGGGTCGACGACCCGGTGTGGGCGATCGCCTGTCACGGCATCTGCGGGCTGTGGGGTCTGCTCGCCCTCGGCATCTTCGCCAACGGCGAGTATCTGGAAGTGGCCGGTCTCATCGCCGGCGGCACCGACACCTTCGTCGCCCAGCTGGTCTCGATAGTCGCAGTCGTCGTCTGGACCGGTGTGGCTTCGTTCGTCATCTTCGGGTTCATCAAGCGCACGATCGGCCTGCGGGTGTCGGACCAAGACGAAGAGGCCGGATTGGACGCCACCGAGTTCACCCAGCCCGGCTACGTGCTCGACGTTGCCGAGGAAAGCCTGCGATAGGGAAAGGAGGAAGGAACCATGGAATTCGTAGCCATCGGAGCCTTCGCGGCCATGTTCATTGCCTTCGTGGTGGTGCCCAAGCGGCTGATCAATCGCAACGAAGAAGACTGACACGACGAGGCGTAGGAGGTTTCGAGACGGGGGCTGGTCTCGAGACCTCCCTTCGCGTGGTCGACGTATCACGTGATAACAATGGGCACGTGACCCGGCGCACTTTTATCATCCTCTCTCTCGCCACCGCTTTGCTCGTGCCGCTGCTGTCCGAATCAGCGGTTGCAGCCGACTCTTCGCCGGGGGCATTCACCGACGACGACGGACATCCGGGTGAGCCTTACATCGAATGGCTGGCCCAACGGGGGATCGTCGAAGGCTGCAACCCACCGGCCAACACCCGATTCTGCCCCGACCGGATTCTGAACCGGGCAGAAGCAGCCAAGATCGTCGTGGGCGTCGGCCTCAGAGAGGCCGGCTTCCCGCCCATTCCCGGCACTCTGGCCGATCGTTTCGTAGATGACGACGAGATCTGGGCGGGCGCAGCATCGAGACTCGCCAACTATCTGGCCCATCTCGGTGTGATCGATGGCTGTGACCCACCGGCCAACCTACAGTTCTGCCCCACCGAGCCGCTGCAACGGGGCCAGGTGGCCAAGATCCTCGTCGGGGCGTTTCAACTGACCAGCCCCGATTCATTCGTGTCACCGTGGGTCGACACCGCCGGTCGTTTCTATGACAGGTCGGCCCGGATCGCCGCCTATCACGACATGTGGGACTCGACCGCCGCCAGATTTGCCGGGAACACTCCGGTCTCGCGAGCCGAGTTTGCGCGGGTGATAGTGGCGGCGTTGGGGGTTGATCTGTGCCCGGAAGATCCGTTCAGCGCGGCCAACAGCCAATCACTGAAACGCAGGTTCCCCGGTCAGTCGTTCAGCGCCTACGTCTATGACACCAGGTCGGGCTGCGCATTTTGGATGAATCCAGAGGAGAGACTCCGCACGGCATCGGTGTTCAAAGTGATGGTGATGGCGGGCACACTGCTCGAGGCACAATCGGAGGGGAGGGCTGTCACTTCCTGGGAGAGAGGGCAGCTGGTGCCGATGATCACCGAGTCGGCCAACGACCCGGTGAGGGCGTTGTGGAACCATTTCGGAGGTTCACCCTGGTTCCGCCGACAGGCACAGTTGTTCGACTTGACCCAGACCCGACCGGTAGGGGACACCGAATCGGGGTGGGGACGAACCACCACCTCGGCCAAGGATCAGGGTGACCTCATCAGACAGGTGATTCTCGGCAATGGGGGGGTGTTCGAGGACACCTATCGCGACTACGCGTGGTCACTCATGACTTCGGTCGTTCCCAGTCAGACCTGGGGGATTACTAAGGGCGTCCCTCCGGGATGGGTGGTCGGGCAGAAGAACGGGTTCGCAGGGGGAGTGGCCAACTCGGTCGGTTTTGTGCGTCACCCGGACGGAGCCAACGGATATGTGGTCGTCGTTCTGACCAACGGCTGGTCGACGTGGAACAAGGGAGTGCCGACGGTGAATGAGATCGCAGGCTGGGTATCCCAGGCCCTGGCACAATGATTCGTCGATGAC
>Ga0299914_10000288_pt1 | contig 30240 bp, 27 predicted proteins | sample RVTome_10_FD_201361 | JGI IMG/M metagenome (GOLD analysis project Ga0299914, IMG submission 201361) | Soil microbial communities from uranium-contaminated site in the Upper Colorado River Basin, Wyoming, United States - RVT153D57 (version 2) ... | reverse complement strand
GCCGAGCCGCAGGCCGACGGCGGCTTCGACGAGGCCACCCTCGCAGCCGCCGGGTTTCCCGTCATCTCCTACGACGCGCTCGTCGTCGGCGAGGAGTTCGTGTCCGACGAGCGGCTCGTGCGGCCCCAGGATGTCGAGGCGTACGCCTTCGCCGTGAGCGATCACGATCCGTGGTTCTTCGGCCCGGGTCCCTTCGGCGGGCCCGTCGTCCACCCGACCCTGCTCGCCAACCAGGCACTGTTCCTTCGCCACACCCGCTACGTCGTCCCTGCCGGCCTTCACGCCCGCATGAGCTTCGAGTTCGTGAACGCCATCCCACTGGGGACCAGGGCCCGGACCCGCGGCCGAGTGGTGGACAAGTACGTGCGCCGCGGCAAGCCCTACATGATCACGGAGTTCGTCACGAGCGACGACGACGCCCGGGCCCTGGTGCGGGGCCGCTTCGCGCAGATGCTCCTCGTGTCCGTGCTGGCTCACGAGGCCGGAACCGCGCCCCGCACGGTGGCCACCGAGCCCACCGTGGACCAGGAGTCGACGGCGGACACGGCTCACGGTCGATCGGGAACCCTCGAAGCAGGCCAGCGCCTCGACCCACTGCGGCGGGTCGTGACCCAGCGCCAGATCGACGTCTACTCCGGTGTGCGGCCCCGCTCGATCCACACCGATGAGACGTGGGCCACGGCGTTGGGCTTCCGCACCACCATTGCCCAGGGGATGATGAGCACGGCCTACGTGTCGGATCTGATGACACATGCCGTCGGCGAGGGGTTCATAGCCGGTGGCCGCATGGACGTCAGGTTCGTGCACCCGGTGCTGGCCGGCGACGTCCTCACCGTCCAAGGAGCGGTCACGGCAGTGACCAGGGAGGGCGACCGCGTCCGAGCCAACGTCGACGTGTGGTGCGAGAACCAGGACGGCCAGCGCACCTTGGCCGGATCCGCCAGCGGGCTGGCCCGGTAGCATCGCGGCCGTGCCCTCGGTCGTCGCCTGCCCGTCGTGCGGCAGGAGGAACCGGGTGCCGGTGAGTGCCTCCGGGGTGCCGGCGTGCGGGACGTGCGGGGCGAAGCTGCCGTGGGTCGTCGAGGCCGGGGACGGCGACTTCGACGAGGCGACGGCCGGATCCGGCGCCGTGGTCGTCGACCTGTGGGCCCCCTGGTGTGGGCCCTGCAAGATGATCGAACCCATGCTCGAGCGCCTGGCCGGCCAGGAGGCCGGCCGTCTCAAGGTGGTGAGAGTGAACGTGGACCACTCGCCCGCGGTCAGCCAGCGCTACTCGGTGCAGAGCATCCCGATGCTGCTGCTGATGCGCGACGGGGCCCTGGTGGAGACCAAGATCGGCGCCCCCTCGGAATCGGTCCTCCGGGACTGGGTCCAGCCGCTGCTGGCCGGCTGACTGCATCGAGTCCGGGCTGTGGCGTTGCGGATCGTGAGGCTGGGATCGCCGCGGGTGCCCGGTGAGGGATCACGCCTGGGGACCGTTCGCCGCCCACCCCGCGGCGTGCCCAGGGCCGAGTACGCCACGCGTGACTTCTACGACGTGTGGCTTCCGGTGCTGGCCCCCAGCCCCGCGCTCATGGCCGAGGCCAGGGCGGCAACGACGGACAGGGAGTGGTCCAGGTTCGCCGGCCGCTTCCGACGCGAGATGTCACGCTCCGATGCCGCAGGGGTGCTGGACATGCTCGCCGTGCTGTCGGCCGAGGTGGACCTGTCACTCGGCTGCTACTGCGAGGATGAGCTGCGCTGCCACCGGTCTGTGCTGGCGGAGTTGCTGGCCGACCGTGGTGCCGTCCTCGCCTAGGCCTGCTCCGGCTTGCCGGCAACTCTGGCAACACGACCGAGCCCCACGTGCACCTGCAGGCCATGGACCGGCCCAGCGTGTGGCTGGCGGCGGGCCTGCCCATCCACCTGGGAGGTGTTGCCCCTCCGCGCAATGGCGAGGTCCTTGCCCTCAGCTTTCAGCGAGCTCGGGTAGGGCCACAGGGCTGGCGCTGATCCGGGCCATGCCACCGTCCACGGCGAGGGTCTCCCCCGTGACGTAGCGCGAGGCGTCCGACGCGAAGAACAGCACGACGTCGGCGACGTCGTCGGCGTCGCCCCACCGCTTCAGTGGCACCTGGGCGGCCAGTTCCTCGATGAGACCTGGCACCGTTCGGCGGCTCTCCTCCCAGATCGCTGTGGTGATGATCCCCGGAGCGATCGAGTTGACCCTGATCCCGCGGGGACCCCAGTCGGCAGCCAGAGCCCTGGTCATGGCGTCGACGGCCCCCTTGGTGGAGGCGTAGGCGACGCGGCCCAGGGGGCCGATGAGACTGGCCACCGACGAGATGTTCACGATCGAGCCGCCGCCCCGCTCGATCATCGACGGGCCCAGGCCGAGGGTGAGCATCAGCAGCGAGCGCACGTTGATCGAGAACACCAGGTCCATGTCGGCCTCGGTGAGCATCTCGGGTGTACGCCGCATGGGGATGCCGGCGTTGTTGACCACCACGTCGACGCCACCGGTGGCGTCCAGGGCCCGCTGAGCGAGCTCGGTGCCGGCCCCCGGAGGTGCGAGGTCGCAGGGGATGACCAGCGGGCCGTTGGACAGCTCGCCGGCCACCAGCTCCAAGTCATCTACCGTGCGCCCGCTCAGCACCACCCGGGCACCGGCTCGATCGAGCGCCCGTGCGCTGGCCTCACCGATGCCCCTGCTCGCGCCGGTGACCAGTGCCGTCTTCCCCGTGAGATCGTGCATGCAGCGAAACGTAGCCAGGGGGCGGATCGGCCGATGGCCCTCATGGGTCGTGCGGCTGCGGCGGCGCCGGGGGGACGATGGTCACGGGCCGGCGCGAGTGTTGGGCGACCTGGGTGCTGGTGCTGCCCAGCAGCAGCTCCGGGAACCCGCCCAGGCCGCGGCTGCCCACGACCACCAGGTCTGCGTCCTCCTCGTCGGCAACGGCGAGCAGCACCACCACCGGGCTGCCGTCGCGCAGGACCGGTCGCCACGGCCGGCCCGCCTGGCGGAGGGGGGCGCACCAGACGGAGGCGAGCTCCTCGGCGATCTCGCTGCGGTGGTGCTGGGATCCGACCCGCTCACCGTCAGGTGTGAGCCGGGCCAGCAGGCCCAGGGCGTGCACGGCAACGACCTCCGATGCTGCGATCAGCGCCAGCCCGGCAGCCCAGTGCACGGCAGCAAGGCTGTTGTCGGAGCCGTCCACCCCCACCACGATGCGTTCGAGCTTCATCCCGGCGGGCCTTCACCGCGCCCGGAGCCGGCACCGTCGTGCTCGGTCACTGTGAGCCTCCGCCCAGCCCTGCCCTGGCTCGGACCACCTCCTCGACGGCTGCCTGCCCGGGCCCCCCGCCGGTGGCCGGCTCGGGGCGGTACTGCCTGCCGGCCAGGGTGGCCACGGTGGCGCCCACGGAGTTGGCCAGGCTCTGGAGGTCGTAGCCACCCTCCAGGAAGGCCACCACCCGGCCACGCACAGGGGCCAAGGAGACGGCACGGCTGGTGAGGTCTGCGTAGTCGGCTGCACTCCACGCCAGGTCGGCCAGGGGATCGTTGCGATGAGCATCGAAACCGGCGGAGATCAGAACCCAGGTGGGCGAGAAGCCCGCTACGGCCGGGGACACCACCTCGTCGAAGGCGCGCAGGGCCACGTCGCCGGTCGCGCCCGCCGGCAGGGGGACGTTGACGGTGAGGCCGGGGGCGCCGGGTCCGCCCGTCTCGGTCGCCCGGCCCGTGCCCGGGTAGGCGGGCCATTCGTGGATGGACACGTACATCACCGCGGGATCGTCCCAGAAGATCTCCTGGGTGCCGTTGCCGTGGTGGACGTCCCAGTCGAGCACCAGGACGCGCTCCCCGCTGTCGGCCAGCGAGCGCGCCGCCACGGCGATGTTGTTCAGGAGGCAGAAGCCCATGGCCCTGGAGCTGGCGGCGTGGTGGCCGGGTGGCCGCACGGCCACGAAGGCGGCAGCCGCCTCGCCGCGCTGCAGGGCCTCGACGGCGGCCAGGCCCGAACCGGCTGCCCACAGTGCGGTGTCCCACGACCCCGGGGAGGTGGACGTGTCCGGATCCAGGTCACCTCCCCCGCCGGTGACGAAGCGGGCGACGGCGTCGAGGTAGCTCTGGTGGTGGACCCGCTCCAGCTCGGCTGTCGTGGCCGCCCGTCCGGGCAATGACGTCACCGAGTCGCCCAGCTCGGCCGCCTCGATGCCACCCTGCACCGCCCGGAGCCGGGCCGCCCTCTCGGGGTGACCGGGACCGGTGTCATGGTTGTCGACCGCGGCGATCGTGGTCACGAGCACCTCGGCCCTGGTGGAGGTCACGTTCCCATGTTGGTCGACGCCACCGGCTGAGGCACAGCGAGAGCGCGTGGCCAGTCAGCGGTTGCCTAGCTCGTGACCACCGGGCACACCCTGCCCGCCGCACGCGAGGCCGCCTCCAGGGCGAGGGGGCGCTTGAGCGCTCAGCCCGGGGAGTCCGCCGAGACTGCGGAGCTGTCCGGTGACTGCGGGGAGTCGACCGAGTCGGCCGGGTTGGGAGCAGGGGCGGGTGCCGGGGCGGGGGCCGGTGCCGGGGCGGGCTGGGGCGGCGAGTCGACCGAGTCCGTTGGTTGAGGGGCGGGGGCCGGTGCAGGGGCAGGCTGTGGTGGCGAGTCGACGGAGTCCGTTGGTTGAGGGGCGGGGGCCGGTGCAGGGGCAGGCCGCGCGTCGACCGTGTTCCGCGATCTGGGAACGGCGCTGGTGGTGACGACGCTGCTCGTCGTGGTCTCCGCAGGGACCTCTGTGATGTCGGTGACGACGATGGGTTGGATCGAGGGACTGGATCCCGACGCCGAGGCCAGGGTGATCGCACCGAGGGCGAGCCCCCCCGTCGTCCCTGCAGCGAGCACGATCTTCCAGGTCGGCTTCTTCACCGCTCTCCTCGTCCTTGGCGGCGGTACCCGAGGGTCCACCGTCAGTGCATCACGATGCGGTGAGATCGGGGTTGGACCGAGATGAGTGAACTCTCACCTCGATCAGCCGTTGTCCTCGAGGCGGTACCCCATGCCCCGCACGGTGCTGATGACGTCCTGCCCGAGCTTGCGTCTCAGATAGCGCACATAGACGTCGACCACGTTGGAGTCCGGCGAGAAGTCGTAGCCCCAGACGTGGCTGAGCAGCTGCTCGCGGCTCAACACCTGGCCGGGGTGGCGCATGAAGGTCTCGGCCAGGGCGTATTCCCGGGCGGACAGCTCCACCTGTCGATCGCCGACGGTGGCTCGCCTGGTGAGCATGTCCAGTGACAGCGAACCCACGCGCAGGATCGTCGGCTCCGGCGAGGGCTCGTCACGCAGGCGGGCCCGGATACGGGCCAGTAGCTCCTCGAACCGGAAGGGCTTGGTGACGTAGTCGTCGGCACCGGCGTCGAAGCCGGCGACCGTGTCGTCGATGCCGTCCCGTGCCGTCAGCACGATGACCGGCAGCTTCTCTCCCCGGGCCCGTACCTGGCGGAGCACCTCCTGGCCGTCGAGCCCCGGCAGTCCCAGGTCGAGCACCAGCAGCTCGAAGTGGTCGTCTCGTGCCAGCACCACCGCTTCGGGTCCGGTCTTCACTGCGGTCGTCGAGAAGCCGTTGGTGCGCAAGCCCCGTTCGAGAAACGTGACGATGCGGTCCTCGTCCTCGGCGATCAGGATGCGGGTCACCTCGCCTCCAACTCTGGTTCGGTAGCGGGCTCCTCATCCAGGGTGAGCGTTCCGCCGGGGAGCACCAACGTGAACGTGGAGCCGGCCCCGACCGTGCTTTCCAGTTCGACGCGCCCCCCGTGTGCGGTGGCGATGGCCTCCACGATGGCCAGACCGAGCCCGGTTCCCTCGCCCCGGTGGAGGCGGTCGTCGCCTCGCCCGAAGCGCTCGAAGATGCGGGTCTGCTCCTCGGGGCCGATGCCAGGGCCGCAGTCGCTGACCCACACCTGCGTCGATCCGTTGACCGCCCGCGACCCAAGCGTGATCTCGTTGCCGGCCGCAGTGTGCTGGGCCGCGTTGGTCACCAGGTTCATCAGTGCCTGGGTGAGTCGTTCGGAGTCGGCTCGGATCGTCACCGGCGCCACGGATTCGATCACCCAGCGACGATCGGGAGCGAGGGCCACCGCGCGCCGCTCGACCCCGTCCACCAGCTCGGCGACGTCCACATCGCCGAGTCGGAGGAAGTCGGGACGGCCCGCCTTGGCCAGGGTGAGCAGATCACTCACCTCCCTGCTCATCCGGTCCAGCTCATCCAGGCACACGGCGATGGCCTCCGCCCGTTCCGCCGGGTCGTCGGGCATCAGCTCGAGCTGGCCGCGCACGATGGTGATCGGAGTGCGCAGCTCGTGGCCCAGGTCGTCGAGGAAGGTTCGTTGGGCAGAGAAGGCGGACTCCAGCCTGTCCAGCATGTCGTTGAAGGTCCGCGTCAGCACGGCCACCTCGTCGTTGCCCTCCACCGGAATGCGCTCGGACAGGTCCTCGTCGCTGATCCGGCGGGCCGCGCCCGTCACCCGCCGGATGGGGGCGAGTGGCCTGCCCGTGGTGGCCCAGCCCAGGATCGACGCGATCACGAGGACCAGGCCCGAGACGACGGCCATGACGCGCACGGCGTCGTCGATGTCGCTGCGGTCATCGCCGACGCTGCTGGCAACGACGAAGATGCCGGTGGCGGTACCACCGGCGTTGCTGACCGGCACGGCCAGCCAGCGAACGGGTCCCACGTCTGGCACCGCCGTCTCGGACCATGTGGAGGTGGCCACCGATGTCCACGTCGGGCCCAGGGCGGGGAGCAGCCTCCGCTCTGCGACCAGCGCGGGGCTGGCGGCCGCCGCCGAGCCGTCGACCAATCCGATCAGGGTCTCACCGTCGGAAGGGACGTTCCGGGACATGAACGTCTGGAAGAGGCCGACCAGGTCGTCGCCGAAGGGCTCGCCCGTCTCGGGGTCCACCCCCCCGGCCAGCAACTGCAGCTCCTCGACCTCCTGGCTCAGCTCTGCGTCGACGTGGTCGTCGAGACGTGTGAGCAGGACCTGGCGGATGGCGAACAGCGCCACGGCGGTCGACACCGCGAAGAGCAGCACGTACCACACCAGCACGCGCGTACGGAGCCCGACTGCGGCCAGCCGGATCCGTTGCCAGAGGTCGGCGGTCCATGACTGGGTCACCATTCGTCTTGCCTCTTGGGCGGACGGCCACACGACGACCGATCGTGACCCTTGGCGGCGAGACAGACGTTACACCCCGATGAGAGGATCCTCATGTTGGCCTCCATCGTCGGGGTAGACCGCGCGCGGTGCTCAAGGGCTGGGAAGGTCGGCCATCTCGGCCAGGGCCAGGATCGCCGCCTGCAGTAGAGGGATGGCGAGACAGGCACCGGTGCCCTCGCCGAGGTGCAGCCCCAGGTCGAGCAGCGGATCGAGGCCGAGGTGGGCGAGGGCGGCGGCGGCGGCGGGCTCGGTGGAGCGGTGCCCAGCGACGCAGCGGGCAGCGCAGCCGGGGGCGAGACGGTCGGCCACGCAGAGAGCGGCGGCAGCCACCACCCCGTCAACCACCACAGGAACGCCTCGGACCGTCGCCGCCACGAACAGGCCGGCCAGGGCGGCGATCTCGAGGCCGCCCAGTTCGGCGAGAAGCTCGACCGGATCCTCCACAGCCCCGGCTCTGGACACGGCCCTGGCCACGAGAGCTCGTTTGTGTGGTAGCCGATCGGGCGCCAGCCCGGCACCTGGACCGGTGACTGCGTCGGCTGGGCTGGCCGTGAGGACGGCGACGAGCGCGGCCGACGCAGTGGTGTTGCCGATGCCCATGTCGCCGCCCACCACACAGTCCACGCCACTCTGGGCCAGGCGGACCGCGGCAGCGCTGCCCGCCGCCAGTGCGGCCAGCGCCTGGTCGCGTGTCATCGCCGGACCGGTGACGATGTTCCCGGTTCCTCGCCTGACCTTGTGGTGGGCCACCCCGGCGAGATCGGTCAGGTCGCCGTCGACGCCGACGTCCACCAGGTGTACCTCGGCTCCAACGGTGCGGGCGAGGGCGTTGATGGCGGCCCCGCCTTCGGCCATGGTGCGCACCATCAGCGCCGTGACCGCGCTCGGCCAGGCGCTGGCAGCGGAGTCGACCACGCCGTGGTCCGCGGCGAAGACGACCACGGCGGGCCGTTCGATCGGAGGGGGCGGGCAGCGGCCGGTGATGCCCGCCAGGTGCACGGCGAGCTGCTCCAGGCGGCCCAGCGAGCCCTGCGGCTTGGCCCGGCTCGCCCAGCGGTCCGAGGCGGCGGCCATGGCCCCGGCGTCCAGCGGCTCGACGACGGGCGCCGACCAGTCGGCGCGTGCCACAGGCGGATCGGTGCTGCGCTGATCGGTGCTGCGCTGATCGGTGCTGCGCTGATCGGTGCTGCGCTGATCGGTGGTGGGCTGATCGGTGGTGGGCTGATCGGTGGTGGGCTGATCGGTGTTGGGCTGCTCGGTCACGGTCGTGCCGCCAGGGTGAGCAGGGCGGCCGTCTCACTGCAGACGATGACGGCCCCCAGGACGTCACCGGTGAAGCCGCCTAATCGGCGCCTGGCCAGGACCAGGATGCCTGCGGCGGTCGCCAGTGCGACACCGAGGGCCACGGCCCCCAGCAGGCCCCGCCACGACGTCAGGATGGCTCCAGCCGGCACCAGCCACACTGCATACCAGCGCCGGGCGCCGCCCAGGAGGGGCGATGCCAGCCCCGCGTCGCGGGCGTAGGGGACCACGGCGACAGCGACGGCGACGACGGTGCGAGAGATGCACCACACGCCGATGAGCGCCACCGGCTCCACCGGCCCGGCGGCCAGGGCCGTCCAACGGGCCAGGATGACCGCGGCGACCACGGCCGCGCCGAAGGCGCCGATGTCGGGCCGCCGCATCACCTCCAGCCGGCGCTGGCGAGGCATGTGGCCCAGTAGCCCGTCGGCCGTGTCGGCCAGCCCGTCGAAGTGCAGCAGACCGGTCAGGGCCAGGTCGGCGGCCACCGCGATGAGCGCCGCCACGGCCGGCGGCCACACCTGTTGTGCCACCCACCACACGCCGGCCACCACGGCACCCAGGCCGGCACCGACGAGCGGGAACCAGCCGAGGGTGCGCTGATCGGGGGGGCGGGCACGGCCCACAACCGTGAGGAAGCTGATGGCTGCCATCACGGTGACCCCTGCCCGGGCGGTAGTTCGAGGGTGCGGCCGGCTACCACCAGGAGCACCCGATCGGCGATGCCGGCCACCTGCTGGTTGACCTCACCGAGGACGTCGACGAATCGGCGACCGAGCTCGGTGGTCGGATGCACCGAGAACCCGACCTCCTCGGACACCACGATCGTGTCGGCGGATCGTGCCGACAGGGCGGCCAGCAGGGAAACGGGATCGACGTCCAGCTCGTCGTGCCCGGCCACCCAGCCGCCGAGCGATTCCACGAGCGCCACTTCATCGGTGGCGGCGAGGACGGCCGCAAGGTCGGCGGGTGTCGGGACCTCGACGGTCAACCAGTGCGGTGGCCGCCGCCGGCGATGAAGGGCGATCCGAGCCGCATGGTCGGTGTCGGCGGGGTCGAGCGCGTTGGTGGCGACGTAGGTGACCTGGCCGCTCGCCCGCTCGGCCAGCCGTTCCGCCACCAGGGACTTGCCGGACCGGGTGCCGCCCAACACCAGGGTGATCACCGTTCCGAGCCGCCGCTGCCGCCGGTTCGTCCCGCGCTGGAGGTGCGGCGGCGCAGGGTCGTCACCGTAACGCCGCCGTGCTCGTCGACGGCGACGGTCACCTTGACCCGCCAGTGGCGGCCGATCAGCTCCGGCGTCAGCACCTGGGCAGCAGGGCCGGCGGCGACGACACGGCCATCCGCCATCACCGCCACCTGGTCGGCGAACTGGCCGGCCACGGAGAGGTCGTGGAGGGTGGTGATCACCGTCAACGCGCGCTCCGATCTCAGCTCGGCAATCAGCTCGAGCACTTCGAGCTGGTGGCCCACGTCCAGGAAGGCCGTGGGCTCGTCGAGCACCAGGACCGGGGTGTCCTGGGCCAGGGCTCGAGCCAGCACCACCCTCTGCCGTTCGCCCCCGGAGAGGTCGTCCACCCGCCGGTCGCACAGGGTGTCGAGATCGAGGCGCTGCAGCACGGCGTAGCCGCGACGACGATCCTGGAGAGATGCCGCGAACCTCAGCCCTTGGTGGGGGGCACGGCCCAGCAAGACATAGTCGAACACCGACATGCCGGTGGGTACCACGGGGTGCTGGGGAACCACGGCCACGGACCTGCCCCGCTGGCGCGCCGGCAGCGCCGCCGCGTCCCGGGCACCGATGGACACGACGCCCTGGTGGCGGACGGTACCGGCCAGGGCTCGGACCAGTGAGGTCTTGCCGGCGCCGTTGGGACCGACCAGCGAGAGCCAGGTCCCCGCGCCCACCTCCAGGTCGACCCCGTCGACCACCGGCCGTCCCCCGAGCACGACCGACACGCCTTGCCAGCGCACGCCCAGCGGTGCCAGCTCGGGCGTCGTCACTGGGCCCGTCGCTGCCGCCCTCACGACGCCGCCTGCCGGCGCAGGATGAGCAGGAAGAAGGGGGCGCCCAGGAAGGCGGTGATCACGCCGATGGGCAGCTCGGCGGGAGCCTGGATGGTGCGAGCCGCCACGTCGGTCAGGGCCAGGAAGGCGGCGCCGAACAGCATCGACAGCGGGACCACCCGGCGATGTGACACGCCGGCCACCATGCGCACGGCATGGGGGACGATCAGACCCACGAAGGCGATGAGGCCGCTCACGGCCACGGCTGCCGCCGCTCCCAGCGACGCGGCCACCAGCACCACCCACCGGACACGGCGCGGCCGCAGGCCGAGCGAGGACGCCTCGTCGTCGCCGACCGCCAGCACGTCCAGGGCGCCCACGGCGGCCAGCAGCACGGCGCCGCACACCACGGCGTAGGGCAGCAGCAGCACCACCTCGTCCCAGCCGCTCGTCGACAGCCGGCCCAGGATCCAGGCGTACACCTGGCGGAGGGAGTCGGTGTGACGCTGTTGCACGTAGGTCTGCACGGCGGTGAGGAAGCTGGCCACCGCCACGCCGGCCAAGATGAGCGTGGCCGGGGAGCCCACCCTTCCCCGCCCGGTGCTCAGCATCCCTGCTGCCGCCACCGCCAGCAGCGCGCCGACAAAGGCGGCCAATGGGACTGCGTCGAGCAGTCCGGTTGCATCGCCCAGGTCGGCCACGATGGCCAGGGTCGCCCCCAGACCAGCGCCGGCTGCTATCCCCAGCAGGTAGGGGTCGGCCAGGGGGTTGCGGAAGACGCCCTGGTAGGCGGCGCCAGAGCTGGCCAGCAGTGCTCCCACCAGCAGCCCGAGCGCCACCCGAGGAGCGCGGAGGTCCCAGACGATGGCCTGCTCGGAAGCCGAAAGGCCCGAGTCGACCGTGACCCCGGGCAGGCGATCGACCAGCTCGAGGACCACGCGTGCGGGGGCGATGCCCACCGGGCCGCTGGAGACGCCGACGAGCACCGCCACCACCACGGCCGCGAACCCGGCCAGGAGCCATGCGGCCCCCAGCCTGGCGGGGGCCGGCAGCTCCTCGCCGGCGACGACATCACGTCCGCCGAGGTGGTCCCCGCCCGTGGACCGGGCCGCGGTGGCCGTCACTGCCTCACCGCCGGTTCGTCACCCGGCGGGTGCCTGCACGGCGGCCGTGGCCTCGACCACCGCCCGCAACAGTTCCACGACCCTGGGGCCCCAGCGGGATGCGACGTCGTCGTCGAGCTCGACGACGTTGCCCTCCGTCACCGCGGTCAACTGATCGAAGCCCGGGCGCTGGCCCAGGGTAAGGGCGTTCTGGCCGCAGCACTTGGTGTCGGCCAGGAAGATCAGGTCGGGGTCGGCAGCGACGAGGTACTCCGCAGAGAGCTGCGGGTAGCCACCGGCGGCTCCGTCGGCATCGGCCTCGTCGGCCACGTTCACGAGCCCGGCCAGGGAGTACACCGATCCGATGAAGGTCCCGGAGGTGACCGAGAAGAGAGCCTCGTCGAGCTCGTGGTAGTAGGTCAGGAGGACCTCGCGGTCGGGGACCGAAGCGGCCAGCGTCTCGATGTCGGCCTGCATCTGGCCCACCAGCTCGGCCGCCTCGCCCACATGGCCGGTGGCTACGCCGAGTTGCTCGATCTGGGTGTAGGTGTCGTCAAGTGTCATGGCGTCCGGCAGCAGCAGGGCCGGTACCCCGGCCGCCTCGAGCCCCGCCACGGCGTCGCCCTCGAAGGCGAGGACCACCAGATCGGGCTCGTAGCCGAGGACGGCCTCGACGTTGGGCTCGAATCCGCTCAGGTCGGTGACCGGGGCGTCTGGGGGGTAGTAGGAGAGCTCGTCGACCGCCTCCACCTGGTCACCGGCCCCGATGGCGAACAGCATCTCGGTGGCTGTGGGCGAGATGGAGACGATGCGCTCGGGGCGGGCCTCGATGGTCACGGCGCCGCCCGCCGAGGCGATCTCGACGGGGAAGGTCCCCTCCACGGGTGCGGCGCTGGTGGAGGAGGCCGGTGCAGACGTCGTGTCCGCTGGCGCCGATGTCGTGCTGTCCGCCGGAGCGGCCGTGGTGTCGCCGGCGGCTCCGTCGTCGTCGCCGCACCCGGCCAGCAGCAGGGCAGCGGCAGCCGCCAGGAGTAGGAACTTGCACAGGGCTCTCAAGCCTTTACCTCCCGTCGTCGAGGAACGGTCGCTCGAACGACAGGAGCCCTGCCGGCCGAACCAACCCCAGGCCTCGAGGGTTCACATGGTTCGCACGGCGCGGAGTTCGACCGGACTCGCCCCCGGGGACTCACCTCGGGGAGCTCTACCGTTGCGGGACAGTGCCGGGATCACACCGGACTTCGTCTCCGAACCGACGCCGGCATGCTAGCCGGGCGGTCGTAGGGGCCGCGAGTGTCCGGCCTCAGGCGGGTGGCCGGCGATGCCGCATCCAGGCCACACCGATCCCGCCCAGGGCCACCACGGCCACGCCGGCGCCGGCCAGGGCTGCCGCGTTCATGCCACCCCCGCCATCGTCCTGGTCACCCGCTGCGGTGCCGTCGATGGCCGTGGTGGGCGTCGTCGAGGGAGCTGCCGTGAAGGGTGCGGTGCTGGGAGGTGCGGTCGTCGGCGGCCCTGTCGTCGGCGGCCCTGTCGTCGGCGGCCCTGTCGTCGGAGGGGTGGCGGTGGTCGCCGGTGCGAGAGTCTCGGACCGCTCCAGGGAAGCCTCGGGGCTGAGGGAGGTGAGCCGTACGGTCCAAGCCCCGGGCGCCGGGAAGTGGACGACCCCGGCGTAGACGCCCTCCTCACCGGCGGCGTCGAGGGGCACAGGGGCGACGGTGGCCCCATCGGGCCCCTCGGCCACCACGGTGACCGTGGCATCGGCGGCGGGATGCCCATCGTCGAGGTACACGAGCCGCACCCGGTAGTCGACGGCCATTGGCTCGCGGGGATCGGCCCCGACGATCTCGAGGGACCCGTCGTCCCCGTGGGCGTTGGCAGCGGACGCCGACGCGACCAGCGCCGCCAGGGCCACCAAGCCGGCGAGGCCGACGAGAAGGCTCCTCATCGGATGGGTACCTGCACGGCCGTGGTGGACACCTCACCGTCCCGGGCGGTGGTGACGGTCACCGTCCAGGTGGCGGCCGTCGGGAACAGAGCACCGAGGGCGAGGGCATGGTCCGCGGTCACCGGCGTGACCTCGAGGCGGCGGTCGGGCACACCGGGCCTACCCACCTCGATCTCGACGGCATCGACCGCACGAGGCAGGCCGGCATCGTCGAGGAAGTAGAGGTGGATGTCGTTGGTCCCGGTGCCGGCCGGGTAGACCTCGACCTGGACCGAGCCAGTCGCCGGCTGGTCGACCAGGCCGACGACGGCCGTGAAGGGCTCGGCCACGGTGTCGCGAGCCGGCGGCTGGTCGACGAGGGCGGCGGTGAGGGCAAGTACAAGAGCGGCTATCCCGATCTCGATCCCGACTACACGGAACAGTGTGCCCCGCTCCGCCAGCCTCCGCATCAGCAGCCGCCGGTTGAGCCAACCCAGGCCGACGAGAACGGCTACGCCCAACACCTTGAGCACGAGGAGCCGGCCGTAGGTCGTGTCGGTCAACGCCTCGACGCTGTCCACCTCCACGAGTCCCGAGACCAGGCCGGTGGCGGCAACGACGACCACGGCGACCAGGGCGACCACCGAGAAGCGGCGGGTGAGGAGCATGGCCTGACCGCTCCCGGGGGCGGTGGCAACCAGCGCGACCAGGCCTCCGACCCATACGGCGGCGGCGCCCTGGTGCACGACGTCGGACACGACGGCCACCCCTCGTGGCGAGGCCGTCCAGGCATGCCCACCGAGGGCCGGCAGCACCAGCAGGCCGGCGGCGACGAGCGCGGCCCCCGTCCAGGTCCACCGTGCCGGGCGGGCCACGCGTGCCGCGGCCACCGCCACCGCAGCCAGGGCAAAGGAGATCCGCCATGCCGTCATGGTCCCGAAGCGCGTGTTGGCAACGGCGTCGCCCACCAGCTCGAGGCTCGCCAGCAGGCCGCGATCGGAGGCCAGAGCGACCTGCAGGACCAGCACGGCAGAAGTGCCGACCAGCGCGGCTGCGGCACCGGCTACGGCGAGCCACCGCAGGCGGCGGGTTCGCGTGGGCTCGAGGCGGTCGACCGACACCAGCCGCTCGAAGGCCAGCGAGCCGGCAAGCAGCAGGGCGCCTGCGAAGGCCGCCCACCGCCCCAACCCGGCGGCAGTGCGCATGGCGGAACGGTCCGAGTCCGAACCCGCCACCGGCTCGCTCACCTCGCCCACGGAGAAGACGAAGGAACCCGAGATCACATGACCATCAGCGGAGAGGACGGACCAGGCCACCGTGTAGCTGCCCTCGGCCTGGGCATCGATGGGGGCCCGTACGGCCAATCCTCCCTCGGCCCGCTCGGCTCGGCCCCGATCGGCCCTCTCGCCGTCGGGGTCGATGACCTCCACGCCGCCCAGGCCGGGGTCGACAGGCTCGTCGAAGCGGAGCGACACCGCGGTGGGCGGCTCGGCCAGGACGACATCAGGCCCGGGGCTCGTCTCCTGCAGCGTGGCGTGGGCCGATGCCGGTCGCGCCGCAGCGAACAGCACCAGCCACGTCACCCCGAGGGCCACGGCGCAGCGGCGGAGCGGCCTCACGCAACCTGCTGCGGCGACCCGGGCTGGCCGGCTGGGACGCGGGCCACCACGATGGCGGCCACACCGATTCCAGCCAGGGCCAGGGCGATGGTGCTGGCGACCGCCACCCGGGCCGCGCCGGGACCGCCGGCGAAGGCGACCTGGGACCGGGAGAGCACCGCCAGATCGCCGATGCCGCCGACGAGGAGCACCACGGCAGCAGACAGCCCAGCCAGATAGGCGCCGGCCAGGCGCCGGGACGCGTGCCTGCGACCGAGGAGGAAGACCACACCGGCGATGCCCACCGTCCAGGCCACGAGCGGTCCGATGCCGCCCTGCAGCAGCCTTGAGGCCGGGCTGGTCGACGACCCCGGGGCCCATGCCAAACCCACGGTGTGCCACACGTCCACTGCCACCAGCGAGGCAACCAGCCCGGCCAGCAACCAGGTGGCGGCGCCGCGCCGCCATATGGCGGCGGCCGCCATCGCCACCGCCGCGGCCACGGCCGCAGCCAGCCACGGCCAGCGGCTCGGACCGGGCAGCCACCGCAGCGTGCCCGCCACCTCGACCTCGCTGTCCCCGGCCCGCAGGGGCACGGTCCAGCGCGGGTAGATCAGGTGACCAATGCCGGGGTCGCGCGCCACCGCCGCCGGGTCGCCCGCGCCCATCCAGTGGACGCGGTGATCGTGCCAGCGGGCGGTGGTTCCGCCCGACACACGCTCCCAGCGGGGGTCGGCGGTGGGATCGGCCTCATCTGGCACGTCGACCCTCGCCCGTCGGTCGGCGTTGAGGTACGTGGCGGGGGAGCGCCGGTTCTCGTAGACCCCGTCGGGGCCGATGCGCAGGTACGGCTCTCCCTCGTAGCCGAGGACGACCACCTCGGTGCCGCTGCGGTTCCGGAGCTCGAGACGGTCCCCGAAGCCGAGCACCCGCACCTCGAGTCCCTCGAGAGGCGGAGACACCGACGTGATCTCGGTGACGAAGTTGGTCGGCCCCGGCCCGCCGACGGTGTGCGCGGCTGCCGGCGAAGCCGTCGCCATCAGCAGTGCAGACACCAATCCGACGGTCGTGATGGTGGTGGCGATCGCCATCCGGCTCCTCGCCCCGACCACCCGCCCGATGGTATGGCCACTCTCCGGTGGTGCGGCGTCGCGCCCTGCGGCTACCGGGTGCCCCGCCGCGGAGGTCCGTGGTCAGCCGTCGACGGAGTCGCCGCTGCGGCCGTGCTTCCAGTAGCCCCGCACCGTGGCCTGGGCCCGGGACAGCCCACGGTCCTCGAACAGATGGCGGCGTATGCGCTGCACCGCCGCCGCCTCACCGGCCACCCACACGCGGCCGCCGTCGGCCAGGTCGGCGCTGCCCACCGTGGCGACGAGGGCGTCGCCCGGCCTGCCGCCCGGCGCCAGGTCGCACCACTCCACGGCCGCCCGTCGGTGATCGGGCATCGCCACCCGCCCCTCGGGGTGGGCCACCTCGATCCGCACCTGCACCGGAACCTCCGTGGGCAGGACTTCCATCAGCTGGCTGATGGCAGGGATCGCCGTCTCGTCGCCAGCGAGGAGGAAGGCGGGCGCGTCGGGGGCGACGGAGTAGCCGCGGCCGGGGCCGGATACGGCCGCCCGGTCGCCGGGCTGGGCGGCCTGCGCCCATGCCGACGCAGCGCCCTCGCCGTGGACGACGATCTCGACATCGAGCTCCAGGGCCTCGGGGTCGACACGGCGTGGCGTGAAGGTCCTGATCGTGGGCCGGCGCCCGTCTGCCAGCAGGAACTCGTTGCCGTTCCAGGTGGGCATCACGAGTTCGTGCCCTGGTGGCGACGGCAGCAGCAGCCGCACGCTCGCCGCCGGTTGGTGGACCGTGAAGCCGTGCAGGTCCGGGCCGCCCAACGTGACGCCGATCAGGCGCGGGCCCACGTTCTCGACGGCGCGCACTGCCACCTGACGGAACCGGGGCGGCTCACGTCGCAGTCGTGCCGTGGTCGGCGTCCGCTCCGATCCGCTCACTGCCACAGCCTTCCACCTGCCTGGTGGGGGCGGCACGGCATGCTCGACACATGGACTTTCTGCAACTGGTGGCGATCGTCGTGGACGACTACGACCCGGCGATCGGCTTCTTCGTCGATGTCCTGGGCTTCGAGCTGGTCGAGGACTCACCTGCCCTCACCAACGACGGGCGTCCCAAGCGATGGGTCGTGGTCCGGCCGCCGGGCGCCGAGACCGGCATCCTGCTGGCCCGCGCCGACGGCGACGAGCAGGTCGCCGTCGCCGGGAGGCAGGTGGCCGGCCGTGTGGGATTCTTCCTGCGCGTCGACGACTTCGACGTCGCCTACGAACGCATGGTCTCGGCGGGTGTCGAGTTCCTCACCACACCGCGTGCCGAGCCCTACGGTCGGGTCGCCGTCTTCGTCGACATCGCCGGCAACCGCTGGGACCTGCTCGGACCGTGATCCCCTGTAATAGGATACTCCTACTATTGGGGACCCATAGTGACTGGCCAGAGAGACCAGCCTGAGAAGAGGGGGCCGAGCAGATGCTGACCGGTGAGCAGTACCGCGAGACGTTGAGGGACGGTCGCCTCACCTATTTCGAAGGTGCGCGCATCGACGACCTGCCCTCGCACCCGCTGCTGGGGCAGACGGTGGACTTCACTGCCGTCGGCTACGACAAGTACTACGACCCGTCGCCCACCGCCACCAGCCCCCTGCTGGGGGTTCCGCGCTCCGCCGACGACCTGCGAGAGCTCATCCCCATGCTCCACGACGCGGGGATGATGGCCCATGTCACGTCAACCTCGATCCAGACCCTGAAGACCGCCGCCGGTCGCATGGCGGGCGTGAAGCCCGACTACATCGAGCGAATGAACGCCTACATCGAGGAGGCTCAGCGGGCCGACGTCCGCATCACCCAGTGCATCACCGACGCCAAGGGCGACCGCAGCCTGCCACCGGCGAAGCAGGACGACGCCGACGCCTACTTGCACGTCGTCGACCGCGGCCGTGATGGCGTGGTCATCCGCGGCGCCAAGCTCCACATCACCGGCGCCTCGTTCGGTCATGACCTGCTGACCATCCCCACCAAGGCCATGAAGCCCGGCGAAGAGGAGTGGTCGATCGGCTGTGTGGTGCCCGTCAACGCCGAAGGTGTGAAGATCATCAACACCACCTACGCGCCGCGCCACGAGGACCCCCGGGCCTTCCCGGTGTCGTCCAGGTACCACTACCCGGAGGGGTTCGTCATCTTCGACGACGTGTTCGTCCCCACCGAGCGGGTCTTCCTCGACGGGGAGACGGCCTTCGCCGCCGTCTTCGCCCACTCCCTGGGGCTGTGGGAGCGGCTCGGCGGGCTCTCGGCGTTCGTGTCCGAGGCCGACCAGTTGGTCGGGCTCACCCAGTTGGTGGCCGAGGCCAACGGGTTGGCCGGCATCTCCCACGTCAAGGAGAAGGTCGCCGAGATGATCATCCACGCCACGCTCATCCGGGCGTCGCTGGAGGCCGCCATCAGCAACTGCAACATCGGGCCCGAGGGCGCTGCGTTCCCCAACGAGCTCTATGTCAACGCCGGGAAGTTCCATGCTGCGGCCAACTACAACCAGATGGTGCGTCACCTCCACGACATCGCAGGAGGGGCGGTGCTCACCTCCCCGGCCCCGGCCGACTTCGAGAACGACGATGTGGGGGATCTGGCCCGCAAGTACATGGCGACCAGCCGGGAGGTGGACGGCGAGTACCGGGCCATGTTGATGCACGCCATCCGGGACCTCACCGCCGATGCCTACGGGGGCTGGAAGTTCGTCACCAACCTGCAGGCCGGCGGCGGGCTGTACGCCCAACGGATCGTGACCCGCAGGCACTACGACCTCGACGGTGCCAAGCGGCAGGCGCTGGCCTCGATCGGGCTGGGCGAGGACGACGCCCACTGATGCCGGGCGCAGCGGCCGAGGCCGATCCGATCGTGCAGGCGGCGCAGAACTGGGAGCGTGAGGGCTGGACCGCCGGTCCTCACTTCCTGGCGTCGCTGTCGATCGTGGCCGTCGAGGATCAGATCCGCACCGCCGATGCCGAGGCCCTCCAGCCCCACGACCTGACCCACGCCCGGCACGAGGCCTTGGCCGTGCTGTTCTTCTCCCGGCGAGGGGAGATGCCCCTGGGTGCCCTGAGCCGGCAGCTGATGCTGCACCCCACGAGCATCACCGCCACCGTCGATGCCCTGGAGCGGCGCGGCCTGGTGGAGCGGGTACCCCACCCCGAGGACCGCAGGGCGATCCTGGCCCGCATCACCGACGAGGGCCGTTGCGTCATGGCGCTCACGTGCAAGGAGATGGCCGATGCCCGTTTCGGGGTCGGTGCGCTCACCGACGAGGAGGCCTCGACGGTGTTCGAGCTCCTCCGCAAGGTCAGGACAGCCTCGGCCTCGGCCTGATCTCGCCGTCGATCCCTGAGCCAGAACTGCGCCGGTTCACAGCGGGAAATGTGCCTGCTACGTTGCCGGGCACGGTCGCTGCGAGCGGCTGCATCTCCAGAGCACGACTATGCGGGCAGAGGAGCTATGCAGATGAGGCCGACGAAGAGAAGGTTCTGGCAGGTCGTCGGGGCGCTGATAGCCACCTTGGTGCTGGTGGGGGTCACCCCGGCCGCAGGGGCAGGAGAGCAGCCCAAGCCTCCGAAGGTCGACGTGGTCCTGACGTTGCTGCACAGCAACGACGGCGAGTCAGCGCTGCGGGAGGCCCAGAACGATCTCGACGGCCAGAGCTACGGCGGCATCGCCCCCTTCGCCAGCGTCGTGGACGACCTGAAGCGGTCAGCCACGACAGGGCCCCCGATGGTGCGGGGAGCCAAGCGGGTGGAGCTGCTGGTCTCCTCAGGGGACAACTTCCTGGCCAGCGCCGACTTCCAGGCCAGCCTGGACAAGGGCGTCCCCTACTACGACGCCATCGGCCTCGGCCTCATCGGCTACGACGCCTCAGCGATCGGCAACCACGAGTTCGACTTCGGGCCCGACGTGCTCGCCGACTTCATCGAGTCGTTCGCGCCGCCCGTGCCGTTCGTGAGCGCCAACCTAGACGTCTCGGCGGAACCGCGGCTGCAGGCCCTGGTCGACGCCGGGGTCATCGCGGAGAGCGTCGTCGTGAAGGAGCGGGGTGAGCGGTTCGGCATCGTGGGTGCCACCACCGAAGCCCTGCCCGCCATCTCCAGCCCCCGCGACGTCGTCGTCGAGGCTGTCGCACCGGCCGTGCAGGCCGAGGTGGACCGCCTGCTGTCGATGGGCATCGACAAGATCGTCTTCATCTCCCACCTGCAGAGCATCGAGGAGGATCTCGCACTGCTCGCCACCTTGCGTGGCATCGACGTCGCCGTGGCCGGCGGCGGCGACGAGCTGCTGGCCAACCCCGACGACGTGCTGATCCCTGGTGATGCTGTGTTCGGTGAGTACCCGACCATCGCCACCGACACCGACGGCAATACGGTCCCGGTGGTCACCACCAGCGGTGGCTACCGCTATGTCGGCCGTCTGGTGGTCAGCTTCGACAAGGCCGGCAACGTGGTGGAGACCCACGACGCCAGCGGTCCCGTGCGGGTCACCACCGGCGCCCAGAACCCCGACGCCGTCGAACCGGACCCCGACGTTCAGGCGGCAGTGGTCGATCCCGTGACGGCCTTCGTGGCCGACCTGGCCACCACGCCGGTGGGGGTGACCGAGGCTCCACTCGACAGCCGGCGCGGCATCGTCGACGGCTCGGTCGTCACCACCCGTGGCGAACGGGTCAGCGAGACCAATCTGGGTGACCTGGCCACCGATGCCTTCGTGGCGGCGGCCACCGCGCTCGCTCCCGGCTTCGGGGTCGAGCCGCCCGACATGGCCATCACCAACGGTGGCGGGATCCGCACGCCCGACGAGGTGCTGTTCCCCAACGCCACGCCCGCAGCACCCGAGTCGGTGTCACGGCTCGAGCTCAACAACCAGTTCCCGTTCCCGAACTTCCTCTCCGTGAGCTCCGACGTTCCGGCAGCCACCCTCAAGGGACTGCTCGAGAACGGCGTGGCCAGGATCGAGTTCGTCGACGGGCGCTTCGCCCAGGTGTCGGGCATCGAGTACAGATGGGACGCGACCCGCACGGCCGAGGTGCGTGACCTCGGGACCTGCGAGCTGATGACCCCCGGAGATCGGGTGACCTACATCGAGCTCGATCCCGGCAACGACGGGGTCGACACCACGGTGCTCTACGACGCGAGCGCCGGGGGTTGGCAGGTCGACGAGACCACCTTCACTCTGAACATCGCCTCGATCAGCTTCCTGTCGATCGCCGGTGGCGACTGCTACGACTTCGGCGGCGCATCGACCACCACGCTGGGCGTGCAGTACGGCCAGGTGGTCGAGGAGTTCGTGGTCGACGACCTGGCCGGCGTCATCTCGGCCGCCGACTACCCCTTCGAGGGCACGGAACGAATCCAGCAGGTCGGCTGACGTCCGATCACCCAGCGGGCGACCGGCTCGAGGCTCAGGCGTGGAAGGCGGCGAGGCGCGCCGCCTCGTCGGTCAGGCGCGCCCGGGTGGCGGGGTCGAGGGGCCCGAAGGACTCCAGATCGACCCTGCCTTGGTGATAGCGCCACGTCCCGGCCACGATCCCGTCGACCAGGAAGGTGTTGACAGAGTGCGGGTTGCGGGTGGAGAAGACGCGCCGCCGGTCCTGTTCGGTCAGCACACCAGTCCGCCGGGCGTGGGCCAGCAGCACCGCCTCCCACGTGGACAGGAAGCGTTCGGGTAGGGGCACACCGGGCTCGGGTCGCCGCAGGCGGGGCAGGTCGACCAGGGATTCGCCCGTCTCATTGCGGAAGCGCCGCAGGCCCAGCCGCTCCAGAGAGGGGGCGATCTCGCCGAGCGACATGCCTGCCCAGTTGGCGATGTCGTGGGCCGTGGCCGGCCCGAAACCTCCCAGGTAGCGGCCCACGAGATGGTCGAGGGCGTCGGCTGCGCTCAGGTCGGGCGACGGGCCGAGCCAGTCGCTGGCGGCGGCGAAGAGATCGGCCCGGCGACGCTCCCACGTCCCCGAGGGCGGGACCCGTACCAGATCGATCCACAGGCCGACGCCGGTCGCCGCATCGCGGCCCGCCACCGACTCCAGCTCCCTGCGGGTGAGCTGGCCAGCGGTGTCCAGCGCAGCGCGGACCCGCTTGGCGGCGGCATTCATGTCCCGGGACGTGAGGGCATCCTTGTGGGAGCTCAGCCACCACCGGCGGCGACCGGCACGGACGGCCAGGGCCAGCGGCCAGTAGTCGGCGGCCGACACGAGGTGGATGGTGACTCGCATCAGGGTGGCCTGCACGACGCGCCGCTGCTGCAACGCCACGGTGAGGTCGTCCCGGCTGAAGCGGGCCAGGCGGGACCACAGTCCGATGTACATGGTGGGGACGTACTGGGACTGCAGGCCGGCGACTCGTTCCAGGGCTCGCGGCAACGGCAGCGAGGAGCGTTCCACCAGGAGCTGGCGGGCCAGAACGGACCGTCTGAGGTCGGCCTGGGTCAGGGTCCGAGGCGTGGCGGGCACGGCCGAACGGTAACGGCGCCCGCCGGGTGGCCGGCCGCACGGATCTGGGGCCGGACCGATCTGGGGCAGGGCAGGCGCGCCGTCTAGGGTCGCAGTCACGCCAGCTTCCTGGCGCGGTCCACCCGAGGAGACACCGATGGCCTGGGACTTCGAGACCGAACCAGAGTTCGACGCAAAGATGCGCTGGGCCCGCGACTTCGTGGACTCCGAGGTCATCCCCCTCGAGGGGCTGCCCAAGGAGATCCGCAACGACCCGTCCAAGATCGACGAGCTCACGGCCCCGATGAAGGAGCAGGTCAAGGAGCAGGGCCTTTGGGCCACCCACCTCACCCCTGAGCTCGGCGGGATGGGATTCGGGCAGGTCAAGCTGGGCCTGCAGAACGAGATCCTCGGTCGCTGCGCCTTCGCCCCCCGCATCTTCGGCGTGAATGCCCCCGACACGGGCAACGCCGAGCTGCTGGCCGAGGGAGCCACCCCCGAGCAGAAGGAGCAGTGGATGCGTCCGCTGCTGGACGGGAAGCTGCGCAGCGCCTTCAGCATGACCGAGCCCCACACCCCGGGCTCGGACCCCACCCAACTGGCCACCACCGCAGTTCGCGACGGCGACGAATGGGTCATCAACGGCCGCAAGTGGTTCACCTCCAACGGTTCCATCGCCGACTTCCTGCTGGCCATGGTGGTCACCAACCCCGAGGTCGAGCCCCTGCACCGCACCTCGATGTTCATCGTCCCCACCGACACCCCGGGCCTGACCGTGAAGCGCGACGTTCCGGTGATGTCAGAGCCCGACCACCAGACCGGCGAGCCCGGCGGGCACTCCGAGGTGATCTACGACAACGTGCGGGTACGGCATTCCCTGCTGGTAGGAGGCGACGACGGCGTGGGACAGGGCTTCGTGTTGGCCCAGAAGCGCCTCGGTCCCGGTCGCATACACCACGCCATGCGCTGGCTGGGTCAGTCCCGCCGGGCGTTCGACATGATGTGCGAGCGGGCTCTCAGCCGCGAGGCCCACGGCGGCAAGCTGGCCGAGAAGCAGATGGTGCAGGACTGGATCGCGGAGTCCGAGGCCGAGATGAGAGCGGCCCGCCTGCTCACCCTCCAGGCGGCCTGGCACATGGACCGCTTCGGCGCCTCCAAGAGCAGGGTGGAGATCGCCATCATCAAGTTCTGGGGTGCAAAGGTTCTCTACAACGTGATCGACAGGGCCATCCAGGTGCACGGCGCGCTCGGGGTCAGCACAGACATGCCACTGGAGTCGATGTACAGGGCGGCCAGGGCCGCCCGCATCTACGACGGCCCCGACGAGGTGCACAAGGTCACGGTGGCCCGCCGCATCCTCAAGGGCTACAACGCCGTGGCCGACATACCGACCGAGCACATCGAGAACCGCCGGGCGGCGGCGGAGAAGAAGTTCGGCGAGTACCTCGAGATGTGGGCCGCCAACGACCCCATGTAAGACTTCGGAGCAGGCCCTGGGGGGAGCATGACCGATTTCGACATCCACATCACCGGCGGCACCGTCGTCGACGGCACCCGCGTCCCGCGCTACCGCGGTGACGTCTGGATCAGGGACGGCAAGGTCGCGCAGATCGGGGGACGTGCCCGGGGCACGTCAGAGCGGGTCATCGACGCCCAGGGCCTGATCGTGGCCCCCGGGTTCGTGGACCTGCACACCCACTACGACGCTCAGATCCGATGGGATCCGTGGTGCACGATCTCCGGCTGGCACGGCGTCACCTCGGTCGTGCTCGGCAACTGCGGGTTCGGGTTCGCTCCCGTGACACCCGACTTCCGAGAGCGCTCGATGTTGACCATGACGCGCACGGAGGCCATCCCCTTCGAGTCGATGAAGGCCGGCATGGAATGGGACTGGGAGACGATCCCGGAGTACCTCGACTCACTCGACCGTGCCCGCAAGGGCGTGAACTGCATCCAGTACATGCCCACGGCCTCGCTGATGACCTACGTCATGGGACTGGAGGCGGCCAAGAGCCGTCCCGCCACGGCCACCGAACGCAAGGAGATGCAGCGCCTCCTCCACGAGGGCATGGACGCCGGGCTGTGCGGTTTCTCCATCCAGCGGCTCGGGCCCGACTCGGTGCAGGCGGACTTCGACGGATCGCCCATGGTCACCGACACCATGGTCGACGAGGACATCCTGGCCCTGGCCGAGGTCCTGGCTGAGCGCGACGAGGGGTTCATCCAGATCACCCAGGGCACGGGCGACATCCGAGCCGATATCGCCTTCCTGGAGAAGCTGGCGGCGACGGCCCAGCGGCCCATCCTGCACAACGTTGTCGTGCCCTCCCGCAACGACCCCGAGGTGCATCGGCGTCCCCTGCGCTGGATCGAGAGGTGCTGGGAGAACGGGCTGCCCATCTACGCCCAGTGCGCAACCGGTCGGGCCGGGTTCGCCTTCACCCTGGAGCACTGGAACCTCTACGACGCCAGTCCGGCCTGGCGGGCTGTCACCGTGGGCACCCACGCCGAGAAGCTGGCCAAGATGGCCGACCCCGAGCTCCGTGCCGCGTTGGTGGCCGAGGCCGAGGAGGCGGACAAGCGGCTCCAGGTCATCCAGGCGGGCGTGGGCGGCAACCCCGCCAAGCTCGTCGTGCAGGGCGTCAACCGCCAGCCCGACCTGCAGCACTACGTCGGCCGCTCGATCGGCGACATCGCCGCCGCGGAGGGCAAGCACCACGTCGAGACCATGCTCGACCTGTCCATCGCCGGCGACCTCAACGTCGAGTTCCTGGGGCCCGACCGCGGCTCCAACGCCGAGTTCATGGCCGAGATGATGGTCGGGTCGCCCTACGGCATCCCTGGTGTGTCCGACGGTGGCGCGCACACGAAGTTCTTCACCGGCGGGGCCTACACGACCGACTTCCTCACCTGGCTGGTGCGCGACGAGCAGGTCGTCACCCTGGAGGAAGCCCACTACCGGCTGTCGGCGCTGGCTGCCCACGCCGCCGGCTTCCGCGATCGTGGCGTGCTTCGCGAGGGGGCGGCGGCGGACGTCGTCGTCTACGACATGGAGGAGCTGGCCATAGATCCGCCCTGGATCGGTGATGTCACCGACGACCTGCCCGCCGGTGAGTGGCGGCGGGTGCAGCGGGCCAAGGGCTACCGCTCGATCCTGGTCAACGGCGAGGTGACCTTCGAGGACGGCACCTGCACCGGGGCCACACCCGGACAACTGCTCCGCCACGGGCGCGGCTGACGCCGTACCGGCGCCGGCCCTCAGCCCTGCGTGGTGACGTGGGTGGGGGTGGCGACGATCTTGACGCGTGACGGGGCGTCGGGCGGGGCTTGGCCGCCCCTGCCGTAGCGGTTGGAGAGCTCGACGTAGAGGGAGCCCGTGGGATCCTCCTCGAAGCGCTCGACCACGGCCCGCACCTCCAGGTACCGGTAGGGCACGTCGGGGTCCACCACGGAGATGGCCAGGTGCGGGTTCTCCTGGAGCTGGCGGTACTTGCGGCGGGTGTTGGTGTGGGTGAAGCGGAGGTGCTCGCCGTCCCACACGAACCACATCGGGTTCGATTGGGGCCTCCCGCCCGGGCTGACCGTGGCCAGGTGGCAGTAGAGAGGGCGTTCGAGCAGGTCGGCGTGGCTGTCGGGAATGATGCTCACACCCGACATGCTGGCATGAGGAACCCCAGGGAGGCACTGGCCCATGGCGGCACCCGCGAAGAGGACGCCCACCACCGCAGCGCCGGACACACCCACAGACCGGCTCGCCGCCTATCGTGACAAGCGCGACTTCGAAGTCACGTCGGAGCCTTCCGGCAGGGCGGCGCCACCGGCGAGCGACGGCCATCGTTTCGTCGTGCAGCGGCACCGCGCTCGGCGACTCCACTACGACCTGCGCCTGGAGGCAGCCGGGGTGCTGGTGAGCTGGGCTGTCCCCAAGGGACCGACCCTCGACCCCGACGTCAAGCGGCTCGCCAACCACGTCGAGGACCACCCCTTGGACTACTTCGACTTCGAGGGAGTGATCCCGGCCGGCGAGTACGGCGGCGGGGACGTGATCGTGTGGGACTGGGGGACCTGGGACCTGGCCAAGGGCAGCGATCCGGTGGCTGCCCTCGAATCGGGCGACCTGCACTTCGACCTCCACGGCCACAAGCTGAGCGGGCGGTTCGTGCTCGTGCGGCGTGGCCGCGACGACAAGCAGTGGCTGCTCTTGCACAAGCACGACGACCATGCCGTGTCCGGCTGGGACCCCGAGGACCATCCCCACTCGGTGAAGTCCGGCCGCACCAACGACGAGGTGGCGGCGGCACCGGCCGCCACCTGGTCGAGCTCGGGAAGTTGGGTCGCCCCCACGCCTGACGAGCTCGAGGCCCTCGACGCCCTGGGCCAGAGCGGCAAGTGGCAGCTCGGCGAGCACACCCTGAAGCTCACCAACCTGGACAAGGTGCTGTTCCCGGCCAGCGGTCCCCATCCGGCGCTCACCAAGCGCGACCTCGTCGGGCACCACGCCCGGATGGCACCGGTCATGCTGCCCTACCTGGCCGACCGGCCCGTGAACCTGCACCGCTACCCCAACGGAATCGACAAGTCGGGCTTCTGGCACAAGGCGGTGCCCTCCCATGCACCTGAGTGGCTCCGTCGCTGGCGCAACGAGGACGCCGACCCAGGGGAGACCGAGCTGTACCTGGTGGTCGACTCGCCGGCGGCGCTGGCCTGGGTGGCCAACTACGGAGCCATCGAACTGCATCCGTGGACCTCGACGGCAAGTGCTCCCCAGCGACCGACGTGGGCCATGTTCGACATCGACCCCGGCTCGGACAGCAGCTTCGACGAGGTCCTGGTCCTGGCCCGCCTCCATCGCGTCGCCCTCGAGCACCTCGGGTTGCGCGCTGTCCCCAAGGTGACCGGTCGCAGAGGCATCCAGATCTGGGTTCCGGTCGCCGATGGGTACAGCTTCGAGGACACGCGCTCTTTCGTGGAAGGGCTGTCGCGTGCGGTCGGCGCCACCGTTCCCGAGCTCATCAGCTGGGAGTGGGAGGTATCCAAGCGGGCCGGGCGCATCCGGCTCGACTACACCCAGAACGCCGTCAACAAGACCCTGGTGGCCCCGTTCAGCGCACGGCCTGCACCCGGCGCCCCCGTCTCGGTCCCCATCGGCTGGGACGAGCTCGACGATCCCGATCTCCGCCCGGACCGGTGGACCATCGCCAACATCGGACAGCGGCTGGTGGAAGCCGGCGATCCGCTCGCCCCGCTCATCGGCCTCTCCCAGGCGCTGCCCGATCTCTGAGCGCGCCGCCGGACCGCCCCCGCCCGGCCGCGCCGTCAACGGTGGCTCCGAGCGCCTGATCGCAAGCCCCCAATGCCACGCCGCGTCCAACTAGCACCGGTACCGAGACTAGGACGGGGGTGGTGGCCGTCCGGGCGGGGCGGCGGCCTCAGCGCTCAGGCTCAGGCGCAGGAGGCCTCGAAGATGCTGGCAATGGACGTGGCCAGGGCAGCATCGAACTCCTCGTCGCTCTGCTGGGCGGACAGTCCCTCGGTGAGCGCTCGGGAGAAGCTGGCCACCACGCCCTTGTTCTGGGAGAGCCTGGTGTTGGCCTCGTCGCGGCTGTAGCCGCCGGAAAGGGCCACCACCCTCAGCACCTTCGGATGGTCGACCAACTCCGAGTAGAGGTTGTCCTTCTCGGGAAGCGTCAGCTTGAGCATGACGTGGTAGCCGTCCGCGATGTCGTCGAGACCGGCCAGGATGCCCGACTCGAGCAGGTCCTCGGCCTCGGCCTTGTGCGGGCTACCGATGTCCACCTCGGGTTCGATGATCGGCACCAGCCCAGCCGCCAGTATCTGCCGGGCCACCTCGAACTGCTGGCTGACCACGGCGTCCACGCCGGTGGCGTTTGCGAGCTTGATCACCGAGCGCATCTTCGTGCCGAACACGCCCTTCTGGTTGGCCCGGGAGAGCAGGGAATCCAGGTCCGGCATCGGCTTCATGACCTGCGCGCCGTCGGCCTCGTCGGCGAGGCCCTTGTCCACCTTGAGGAAGGGGACCACGTTCTTGACCGTCCACAGGTAGTCGGCGGAGTCGCGCCCCTCGATCTGGCGGTCCATGGTGTTCTCGAAGAGGATGGCGCCGAGGATCCGGTCACCGTCGAAGCTCGGGCTGGTGATGATGCGGGATCGCATCTCGTGCATGAGGGCGAACATCTCCTCGTCGCCGGAGTACGCGTCCTCGGGGATCCCGTACAGCTTCAGAGCCTTGGGCGTGCTTCCGCCGCTCTGGTCCAGGGCGGCGATGAAGCCGTTGTCGTTCTCGATCTTGCGGAATTGCTGTTCGTTCATGGAGACATCCCGTCGTTCGGGCAGGCCTTTCGGTCAGGAGCAACTCGGGTGACTGGATGTGGGCCGCCGCCCAGCGACCATAGCCCTGTACCCGCACCTGATGCATCGGGCACGCGACCACAGAGGTGCCAGGTGGCGGCCAGGCCCGGTGCGACATAGACTACAAAATGGATTGCACATCGGGGCTGAGCTCGGCGTCCCGGCGCCGATGGGTCAGCAGAGGAGCAGCTCGTTCATGGAAGTCGGCATCCAGACCCTGTTCGCCAGCCACGGATGGGACGGCATCAGCGACGGGCAGGTGTACGACGAGGAGACCACGCTGGCGTTGCTGGCCGAGGAGTTGGGCTTCGACGTGGTGTGGGCAGTCGAGCACCACTTCTACGACTACTCGTTCTGTCCCGACAACACGGAGTGGCTCGCCTACGTGGCCGGCCGGACCGAACGCATCGATGTCGGCACTGCAGCCGTGATCATGCCGTGGAACGAGCCGCTGCGGGTGGCCGAGAAGATCGCCCTGCTCGACCACATCGCCGGAGGGCGGCTCCGTTTCGGCATGGGGCGGGGTCTGAGCCGGCGTGAGTACAGCCACTTCCGCGCCATCGAGATGGACGAGTCGCGCCAGCGCTTCGACGAGGGGTCCCTGATGGTCCAGAAGGCTCTGGAGACCGGCTACATCGAGGGGGACGGCCCGTTCTACCCTCAACCGCGCACGCCCATCAGGCCGGCGCCCGAGCGCAGCTTCGAAGGCCGGACCTACGCAGTGGCCAGCTCCGAGGACTCCCTGGAGGCGGCGGCCCGGTTGAAGGCGGCCATGGTGATGTTCGCCGACCGGTCGTGGAAGGGCCGCATGCCCCAGATCGAGAAGTGGCGCGCTCTCTACGAGGAGTTCCACGGGGAGGTGCCGCCGCCGCCGCTCATCTGCGACTTCGTGTACTGCCATGCCGACGAGGCGACGGCCGCCGAACGAGGACCGGCCTTCATCGCCAACTACCTCGAGAGCGTGCTGGAGCACTACGAGATCATGGGTGACCACTTCGCCCAGACGAAGGGCTACGAGGCGTACGCCGGAGCGGCCGGAGCGCTGCAGAGGATGGGCACCACCGGGTTCCTCGAGGGGTTCCTGGACGCCACCTGCCACGGCACCCCCGACCAGATCCTGGAGAAGTACCGGGACCGCTGGGAGCTCATGGGCGGGTTCGAGGCGGCGCCGGCCTTCCGCTTCGGGGGCATCCCCTTCGCCGAGGCCGAGGCCGGCATGCGGCT
>Ga0299914_10000287_pt1 | contig 30410 bp, 28 predicted proteins | sample RVTome_10_FD_201361 | JGI IMG/M metagenome (GOLD analysis project Ga0299914, IMG submission 201361) | Soil microbial communities from uranium-contaminated site in the Upper Colorado River Basin, Wyoming, United States - RVT153D57 (version 2) ... | reverse complement strand
AGCGCCTGCATGGCTTTCTTCGCATGCTGCAGTACGAAGTACTGTCACGAGAACGGATAGGTACACGTCTAACTCACACCAACAGCTCTCCGACAATCCCGGGGTGGTTCACTCCGTGCACAAACGGCCGGCGGCACGGCAGCCGCGACAGCGGACGACAGTTACTGGACACAGGAATGGGCCACCGGCGACTGGGGCGGTGGACGCAACACGCTCAGAAACAAGGGCGTGGAGCTCGACTTCCGCCTGACGCAGAGTTATCAAGGCGTCAGCACCGATGCCCCGCAGAACAAGGGCGGGTATGGAGGCAAGTTCGATACGAAGTTCAGCCTCGACCTCGGCAAGCTGGCGGGATGGCAGGGACTGTCAGGTCAGGTGATCACCGAGACGAGGTTCGGCGACATCCCAACTGTCACAGGGACGAAGTTGATTCCGACGACGTACCTGATCACCCCCAAGAGCGCGGGAACCGTCTTCGCGATCACCGCGGTGAACGTCACGCAACTCGTGCCGATCAACAGGACGAGCGGCGACTTCCTCGTGATCGGGGCCGGGAAGTATATGGGCTTCGACGGCGCTGACAGTCCGTTTCATGGCGGTGGCGGTCACACGACGTTTCTGCATCTCGCGTTCAACGGCACACCGACGCACGGGCGGCTGGTGCCGTCGGTGGCAAACGGGGCGAACTTGGCGTGGGTGCATAAAGGCAATCCATTGCTGACCTTTTCGGTCAGGGATGCGACCGGCCATCCGACGACGCCTGGCATCACGGACATGTTCAAGGACGGCGCGACGTTCATTTCGGGCATCGGCCTGCCGGTCAAGTTCCGGGGCAAGTCGGGAAAGCATTCATTCACCGGCATCGTCACGACCAAGAAGTTCACGCCGTTCGATCAAGGGTCGGGCGAGACGCCCGATCCCGTCCCGCCGTCTGAGCCGTTGGTGCCCAGAGCAGGCTCCTGGATCGTGCAGTACAAGTTCTTTCAGTATTTCAGCGAGCACAAGGCCGCCGACGGAACGACAACGGGCTGGGGCATCTTCGGCACGCTGGTCGGCGCGGACGGCAAGACCAACAAGTCCGGCGCAGTGCTCACGCTGGGAATCGGCGGAACCGGACCATTTGCCAGTCGGCCCTACGATCGATACGGCGTTGCCTACTCGCAGGACGGCGTCAGTTTTCCGTATTGGGACCAGGCGCGGCCATTCGATGACGGCGGCGTCGTCTGCGGATTCGATCACGTATGACAGGCAGCCCTTGCCGGTTCGCCGGACTTGGATCACCGTCGCCGAATCGTCCGCGAGCGGCACGCGCGCGGTATTCCACGCCAGGCTCCACGTCTTCATCCCTCCGGCCAACGACCGCGCGTCGAAGCCACGCCGCGCGAGCACGTCAGCGGCGGTCTGGCTCACCTTGCCGGCGTTGCACACCGTCACCACAGGACGAGCAGGATCGAGCGCCAGACCGGCGAGGGCATCTGGATCTCCGCTCCGCACAGCTTCGTACGCATCGATGTGCAGGCTTCCAGGAATCGCCCACTGCGCACGGTCCTCGTCGGTGCGGATGTCCAGGACGGTCACTGGCACGTGTGCATCGAGCCATCCACGCAAGGTCTCGGTATCGACTTGCTTCGTCATCACTCCTCCGCCGACTCCTTCTCCCTCGCACGGGACGGCTGTTTCCTCACTAGAACACCAGCGTGCGATCCGCCCACTGCAGCCAGTTCGTCAGCTCGTCGAGCGAACTTCTGCGCGTCGTGTCGGTGAGCTCGGCGTCGGCAATCCCTCTGGCATCCATGCATGTACCGCAGACGCCGATCTCGCCACCGTGCCGGCCGACGTTCCGCAGCATCAGCTCGGCGTTGTAGTAGCCCTGTGGCACCTTCTGATCCTTCTTCGCGCAGCTCGCCGCGTCGCCCAGCAGGAACACTCTCACCTCCTCGCCGGCTCGCGTCGACAGCGAACCGGCGAGCCGAAGCCCGTTGTAGCTGCGCTCGGTGCCGTACGGCGGGTCGTTGAGAATGAAGAGCGTCTTTGGCATCGATCACTCCGGTCTACGTGCGCCGACGAACTGTGAGGCAGGGGCCGTTGGAGTGTGGCTGTGGGTCGCGAGCGTCCGCGTCTGGACCGGGAGCGTTTCCATCATGCGCAGGGCCGAGACCGCGCCCGACACGAAGGTCAACGCCGCGACGAACCACAGGGCGGCCTGCAGGCCGAACGCGTCGGCGATGAGGCCTGCCAGCAGCGCACCGATCGCGTAGCCGAGGTCACGCCACAGCCGATACACGCCGACGGCCGAGGCGCGCCATGACGGGTGGGCGACGTCGCCGATCGCGGCCAGCAGCGTCGGATACACCATCGCTGTGCCGACGCCGAGCAGCACGGCGCCGGCGGTGAATCCGGCGAAGCCGTCCGCGACCGCGACGAGCGCGATCCCGATCGCCTGAATCCACATGCCCCAGACGACGAGCGGCTTGCGGCCCACGTAGTCGGAGAGCGCGCCGGTGGCCAGTTGGACGATGCCCCAGGTCGCGGGGTAGATCGCGGCGAGCAGACCGATCTGCGCGAGATCCAATCCCGCCGCGGCGAAGACCAGCGGGAACAGCCCCCACGCCATCCCGTCGTTCAGGTTGTTCACCAGCCCCGCCTGACTGACACTCGACAGATTGCGATCGAGGACGCTCGTGCGCCAGAACACCTGCCGAGCGGAGGGGAGGCCCTCCGCCGGCATTCCTCCGAGCAGCGTCGATTCGTGCGCGACATGATGATGCGTCTCCCGAACCAGCACGGCGGAGAGCGCCAGCCCCATCACGACGAAGGCGATGCCGAGGTAAAACGGCTCGGGCCGGAGGCCATAGTGGGCGGCAATCCAGCCGGTCGCCAAGGCGCTACCCGCGACGGCGACATATCCCGCGAACTCGTTCAGTCCCATCGCGAGTCCGCGCCGTTTCGCGCCAACGAGGTCGATCTTCATGATGACCGTCGTCGACCACGTGAGCCCTTGACTGACCCCAAGGAGCGCGTTCGCCACGAGCACCCAGTTCCAGGTCGGCGCCCACATCAGGAGAAACGGGACCGGTACGGCCACCAGCCAGCCGGCGATGAGGACGTGCTTCCGGCCGAACCGGTCATCGCCGGCAGAATGCTGCGCTCGAGCCCACCATCGCGCCGACGAAGGCGTTGACGACCACCAGCAGCGCGAACTGCGGCAGGTTCTCGCGGAGACCGGCTGGAGACCGCTACCGGCCTGAGGGAGCGGTGCGGTTCTCATGCTCGAGTACTCACGCGGCGCCCTTACGCCTTCAGCGCGTGCACGTTCACGCCCCGGACCCCGTACTTACGCGCCACGCGCTCTTTCGACGTGCCGCCGAACGGATCGAAGTACTCGGTAATGCGAACGGAACGGAAGCCGATTCCCTCCAACACCGTGATGAGCTCTGCCTCCGGCAGAGCGCCGGCGATTCAACCGGTCCATAAATCGATGTCCCGCCTGATCGATTCGGACAGCTCACTGCTCACGACGATGTCCGCGTAGAGGAATTGACCACCGGGCTTGAGAACGCGGAAGACCTCCCCGAATGCCTGTTGCTTGTCAGGCGACAGATTCAGCACGCCATTGGTGATCACGAAGTCAGCACTCGCCGAGTCGACCGGCAGGTCCAGGGCGTCTCCGGTACGGACTTCGACATGAGCAAAACCAAGAGCTTCCGCCGCCGCCCGAGCCCGCTCCGCCATCGATTCGGTCATATCAACGCCGATCGCCTCGCCGCCCGACCCGACGGCGCTCGCCGCGAGCATCAGGTCCATGCCCGCGCCGCACCCGATGTCGACGACGGTCGCACCTGCTGGGAGTGTGGCGATCCGAAGCGGGTTTGCCACGCCCGCGAAGGAGTCCGTCGCCAGCGAGGGGAGTGCGCCGAGCGCGCTCGCGTCGTACCCGAGTCTCTCGGCGGCATACGCGGGACCCCGGTGGAAGTGAAATTCGCTCGATGGGTCGGTGGCGACGCGGGCGTAGATGGCTTGAATCTCGTGCCGGAGTCTGCCGGTGTCGAGATCGACGGGGCATACGATGGCCATGAAACCTCCTCCAAGATGGGTCGTTGATATGGAAGCAAAGGCCGCCGACTCATCTCAGCGCACCCGGTTCCGCGCCGTGGGAGACGGGGAATCCCGCCGAGCGCCACTCCGGAAATTCTTCGACGAGCCGCCGCGCGCGGCGGCCGGTCGCCCGGAGAATCTCGACCGCCCGATCGGCGTAGATGCAGTATGGACCGCGGCAATACGCCACATAGTCCTTACCCTTCGTGAGCTCTTTCAAGCGCCGCTGAAGGTCATTGACGGGAACCGACAGCGCGCCCGGGATGTGCCCGGCGATGTACTCGCTCGCCGGGCGAGTGTCGAGAATCACCACCTCTCTGGAGCGGGCGCGTTTAAGGAGTTCGTTCATGGGCACCGGCTCCGCGCCGGCGCGGTTCCCGAAGTGGTCATGGACCAGCCGATCGAGCTCGGCCAGACGCCGTTCGGCCACCGATCGAATCACTTTCGACAGCTCGAACACGTCGGGGTCGGCCAGCCGGTAATAGACGAACAAGCCGTCCTTCCGACTCTCGACGAGCGCCGCCTGTCGGAGCGCCTGGAGATGTTGCGAGGCATTCGCCAACGAGAGACCAATCTCCGTCGCCAAAGAATCGACCGTCCGTTCCCCTTGCGCCAGAAGCTCCAGCATCTCGAGGCGGTGCGGGCTGGACAGCGCCTTGCCGAGCCGCGCGAGCTGTCCGTAGAGGCGGGCCTTGAACTCGCGATGCGTGTCGCCCATAGTCAACTAATCAATATATTACTTGAGTTGTCTGTGTCAAGCCCGCCACACCTGATGTCCCAAGCCCTGACCGGGCGGACGCTGATGACCCTCATGGAGGCAGGCCTCGCTCGCCGAATCCAGGGAACGGAGAACCGTGTCTTCGGCGTAGCATCATGGCGATGGGACGCCGCATCGTTCAGGTCGGGCCGGGCCTGCTTCGCATCGAACAGCGCCTTGGCATTCCGGGCGTTGAGATTGGGACCGATGTCGCTGGGCCCACCTGTATCTACGCGGTCGTTCAGGTGAAGCGTGGTTCGGTTGTCTACCAGCACGGTGAGACCCGCATCGTTGCTCCTCACCGGTTTGCGTTGTTCCTGCCGCCGTTCAGCATCGTCCAGGCGTCACTCGAGCGTTGCGACGTCACCTCCGTCGCTGTGGCCTTTCGGCCGCTCGCATCAGACGATCTCCCGCGAGGGGCTGGGCTGTGGTTGCTGGATGGACCAGCTCCAGCGTCTCGCGCTGATGTACTCGAGCGCCTCCGGATTGCCGGGACCTCGACGAATGTGGGCCGCGACCGCAATCCGGCTCCGCTCGCCGCCAACGCGAAAGCGGTCATCGATCGGGAGTATGGTGCGTCCCTCGAGATCACGCGCATCGCTGCGCGGATGCATGTGTCGCCAGCCGTTCTATCCCGGGCATTCCGACGCACGTACGGCATCCCGCCGGTGCGCTACCGGCACCACGTGCGAGTCATGGACGCGCTGATGCAATTCGCGGAGGGCGGAGCGCCGGTGCAGGTGTTCCAGGACGTCGGTTTTGACGATCTCAGTCGCTTCTACAAGATCTTCCGGAAGGTGACGTGTGCACCTCCCGGATCGTATCGCCCCGTAGCGTCAAGAAACGCCAAGACGTAAAGCGAGCCGTCAGCGCATCCTGCGGAGAACCGCACGAGGCGACGCGCTGATGGCCGTGTTTACTCGCAACTTCGTCCTGCTCTGGCAGGGGCAACTGGTGAGCCACCTTGGCAACCAGGCGTTCCTGATTGCCACGACGCTCTACGTGCTGCAGGTCACCGGCTCGGCCACTCTCGTCGCTGGTGCCATGATGGCGGCGACCATTCCGCTTGTACTTTGTGGGGCCCATTGGCGGCACCATCGCTGATCGACATTCCAGACGATCGATCCTGGTAATCTGCGACTTCTCGAGAGCGCTCGCCATCGGCGGGCTCGCCTCTGTCATTCTATGGGAACCCGGTCTGACGTCACGCCACATCGTCCTGATCATCACGGTGACGGCGTTCAACGGCATCGTGAGCGCCCTCTTTGCGCCGGCGTTTCAGGCGCTCGTTCCGGAGCTGGTTCCGAACGAACGGCTGGCGACCGCCAACGCCATCAACCAGATGTCGGCCCAGACGTCCACACTGGTTGGCCAGGCGCTCGGCGGTGTCCTCTATGTCGCCTGGGGACCCTCAACGCTGCTGCTCTTGGATGCGGTCAGCTTCGCGTACGCGGGAGTTGCCACCTGGTTCCTTCCTGAAGATCGACCTCTGGCGCAGGCGACGCCAAGTCTTCGGCTCGGAATCGTACGATATGCCGCCGAGACCCGCGCAGGGATCGCGTACGTGTGGCGGCGCACCGGGATGACGGCGGTGCTCGTCATCTTCGCGGGCGTGAACTGCCTGTTCATGCCTGTCTTCGTGCTGTTGCCCTTCTACACGCGCGAGGTGCTCGGCACCGGTCCGGAATGGTACGGTTTTCTGCTGAGCGGGTCAGGAATAGGAGCGCTGGTGGGGTCGATCGCGGCCAGCATCATGCTGCGGAGAGTCCGAGCGCACGGTGCGGTCGTTCGCCTGTCTCTGAGCGGAGTCGCCGCAGGTGTCATGCTGATCGCTGCGTCGGCGTCTAGTGGGCTGTATTCGATGAATCAGTAGTGATTCGATGCGCCGGATTGTTGTAGGTCCCGCGGATCGGTTTCGGGTCTTCGTTGTACCGCTTGATGTAGCGCCGGATCTTCCGCGCCAGGTCAGGAATCGACGTGAAGATGCCTCGCGCGAGCAGGTCCCGTTCAATCTTCGCAAACCACAGTTCGACCTGGTTGAGCCAGGACGAGTAAGTCGGGGTGAAGTGCAAATGGACGCGGGGATGGGCCACGAGAAACGCCTGGACGAGTTTTGTTTTGTGAGCCGAGAGATTGTCGACGATCACATGGATCTCCCGGCGACGAGGCTGCGTGTCGATGATGTTCTGGAGGAAATCGACGAACGCGTCGCTGGTGTGGCGCGGCACGGTCTGGCCGACCACCTCACCGGTCTTAGTATTGAGCGCCGCGTACAACGACAGGGTGCCGTGTCGGTAGTACTCGAAGCCATGACGTTCGGCACGGCCAGGCGAGAGCGGCAGCACCGGGTCGAGGCGATCCAGGGCCTGAATCGCGGTTTTCTCATCGACCGCGAAGACCACCGCGTGCTCGGGCGGGTTCAAATAAAGCCCCAACACGTCGGCCGCCTTCTGCTCGAAATCCGGATCATCGGACAGCATGTAGCGCTCGAGTCGATGCGGCTGCAGCCCCGCGCGGCGCCACACTTGCGCGATCAGCCCGTGACTCACGCCGATGACCTTCGCCAGCTTCCGCGTGCTCCAATGCGTGCTCCCGTCCGGCGGCGAGTGGCGCGTCTTCGCCAAGATGCGCGCTTCCAAGGCCGCGGTGCGGAGGGTCGGCTTCTGCCCACGATACTTCGCGCGGAGGCCCGGGAGCCGTTCGCTTTCGAACCGCTGTTTCCACCGATTGATGTAGTCCGGGAAACAGCCCACCGCGGCGGCGATGGCGGTGAACGATGCCCCGTCGGCGAGCATCAGGATCACCTCGGCGCGTCGCGCGTCTTCGGCGCGAATCCGGCGGCTTCGTCGGCGGCGTTCCAGTTCGGTTCGTTCGTCCTCGGTGATCGTCAGCGCCATATGGCGCCGCAGCTTACCACTACTGATTCAGTGTGTACAGTCCACTAGTCTTCCGAATGACGTGGGAAGTGTCAGTTTTTCCATCGAAGCGACGTGTTGGGCTAACGGAAGCAGTAGGTAAACAAGGCGGTACGTCATGACGAGAAACACAAAAACGAATCGGCACACTGGGTGCTCGCGGCGCTCCGTCTTGTGGACGGGACTTGCGACCCTGACGTTCTCGTTCGTCCGCCCTTCCGCCGCAACGCCAGGAGGTGCTATGGAAATCAAGCGCAGTGGTTCACAACCGTCGGCCAAAGGGCCCGCCGAGTGGTTCACCGGAACGGTCCGCATCGATCCGCTCTTCGATGCGCCCATGCCAGCGAGTGCCGCCGGGGCCAGCGTCACGTTCGAGCCCGGCGCCCGGACCGCCTGGCACACGCACCCGCTGGGTCAGACGCTGATCGTGACATCCGGGGTCGGTCGCGCCCAGCGATGGGGTGGACCGGTGGAGCAGATTCGTCCGGGCGACGTCGTCTGGATCCCGCCTGGCGAGAAGCACTGGCATGGCGCAGCGCCGACCACGGCGATGACGCACATCGCTATTCACGAGAAGCTCGATGGGAAGGCGGTGGACTGGCTGGAGCACGTCACGCCAGAACAGTACGAAGGACGCTCCGACGCGAGCTAGTGTGGGCGGCGCTTCCAGATAACGTCGGTGGAGCGCCGCGCCTCACCAGCCTAAGGACCATCATGAGCAATAACATCGCAGGAAAAGTCATCATCATCACCGGGGCGAGCAGTGGATTGGGCGAAGCCGCAGCCCGCCATCTTGCAGCGGAAGGGGCGAGTGTGGTTCTGGCCGCACGGCGCAGTGACCGCATTGATACGCTTGCAAACGAGATCACAAACACCAGAGGGAAGGCGTTGTCGGTTGCAACCGACGTAACCAGCCACGAAGACATGGAAAGGCTGGCTGGTATCACGATGAAGCAATTCCGGCGGATCGACGTGCTCATCAACAATGCGGGGGTCATGCCACTGTCGCCTATCGAGCGATTGAAGATCGACGAATGGGATCAGATGATCGACGTCAATTTCAAAGGAGTTCTCTACGGTATCGCGGCGGTGCTGCCCTATATGAAGGAGCAGAAGTCGGGCCACATCATCAACACGGCTTCCGTCGCCGCCTATAAGGTCTTTCCAGCATCAGCGGTCTACTCCGCGACCAAGTACGCTGTACGCGCCCTGACCGAAGGGCTCCGGCAGGAAGTGAAGCCGTACAACATCAGAACGACACTCATCGCACCGGGCGCGGTCAAAACAGAACTGCTTCACCACATTAGCGATAAGGATGTGCAATCGGTGAATCAGGAATACGTCGGCCGGGTTGGTGTCTCGCCCGAAAGCTACGCACGGATGGCAGCCTTCGCGGTCAGCCAGCCAGAGGATGTCGACGTCAATGAACTCGTGTTTCGTCCGACCGCGCAAGAACTCTGACGGTAACTTGCTCAAGGCCGAATTGGGGCGCCGGCTTGCCATTCTCGTATGGCGATTCTTCTGACTACTCACAAGTCCTGAATGAGGCATCCGAAATGCTGACGCGCAGCTCGCCTTCTACGCCGGGTGGCCCCGCGTGTTCTCCGCGCTGCCATGTCAAAACCATATTGGACAAGCGATGGCGGGGACGGTTCGAACTCCTATGCGGAGAGCCGCGATCGACGCCGGCATTGAAAAGGTCACAATACAAAGGAACTGACATGGAACAGCGTAGCCTCGGCAGCGGCGACCTGAGGGTCTCGGCGTTGGGTGTCGGCGTGATGGGCCTGACATACGGCTATGGCCCGCCGACGGACCACAACGAGGCGGTGAAGCTGCTTCGGGCGGCGTACGATCTCGGAATCACCTTCTTTGACACAGCTGAAGCCTACGGCAGCGCCAACGAGGAGTTGCTGGGGGAGGCACTTGCCCCCGTCCGCGATCAAGTGCTCTACGCGACCAAGTTTGGTTGGAAAGACGGGAGTGCAGTGAAGGGCGAGCTGGACAGCCGTCCCGAGCGCATCCGCCTTGTCGCCGAGCAATAGCTCAAGCGGCTGCGGACCGACCGTATTGACCTGTTCTATCAACACCGCGTCGATCCGAGGGTACCGATCGAGGACGTCGCGGGTACGGTCAGAGATCTCATTGCGGAGGGCAAGGTAAAGCACTTTGGCCTGTCTGAAGCTGGTGTGCAAACCATCGCCGCGCGCATGCGGTTCAGCCGGTGGCGGCAATACAGAGCGAGTATTCCCTGTTCACTCGCGATCCGGAGGCGGAGATTCTGCCGCTGCTCGACGAGCTGGGCATTGGCTTCGTGCCGTTCAGCCCGCTCGGCAAAGGCTTCCTGGCCGGCAAGATCGACACAGGCACGAAGTTCGGCACGGACGATATCCGCAGTACGCTGCCGCGCTTTCAGGGTGAGGCGTTCGAGGCCAATCAGCGACTGGTCACGGCCATCGGTGAAATTGCGCGACGCAAGAACGCAACACCTGCGCAGATCGCCTTGGCCTGGCTGCTTGCGCAACGGAGTTCGATCGTGCCCATCCCCGGTACAACGAAGCTTCATCGTCTCGAAGAGAATGTTGGCGCGCAGAACGTGGAACTCACGTCAACGGACCTCGGTGAGATTGGCGACCTGCTAGCGCAGATCCCGGTAGAGGGAACGCGGTACACCGAAGCGGGTATGAAGCTGATCGACCGTTGATCGTGCCGACACTAGCTGAACAGCCCCGTCAATGCGAGACGACTCGCAGGCGGTGAAGACCTACCGATGACCAGTTACACAGCGATGGGGAATCCCATGGTCACGACGCTGTCGGCCCATCGAGCTCCACCCATGGTGCTTTCAACCGCCGAACGCAATACGTTAACCACCGCCCGAACAACTGTGCTGATGCCGGCTGGAGAATCGCGGATCGTAGCCAGGGCGCTGGCGGCCGTATCACGCGTAGCGGAATTATCGGCGAACTCGCGTCACTCGCTTTCGACGAGGAGTCAGCGGCGACCGTACGACGCACATCGCTTCGCATTGTGCGAACTGCGTTCGAATGTTGTGTCAGAACTGTGTCAGATGGCCCCCTGAATCCCGGGCAAACACCGTGGTTTACAGGGGAACGCCGATGCACATCGTTGTTGCGGGAAGTTGTGGGTGGGAACTGCCTTAGTGCTTCTTGATGTGCGTCAGAACGCGCGAGCGGAATCTATTTCCAAGCGTGCGCCTTCAACCACTCGGCCATCTCTCCGCTTAGAATCAACGACTTGCGAGCGGTCGACAGCAGCATTATCGCACACCTGCTGCAAGTGCCTCGCGTCGGCCGATCGCCAGTTGATCCAATGGTTTACGAAGGGTAGAGTGGGGATCATCGTCGGAAATTGTGTCAGACTCGTGAATGTCGACCGCCCAGTTACGGCGTTCGCCAGCGTATACCTGATGACCGCTCCGAGATGAGCTTGCCGCCCGTTCCCGCGGGCTGAGCATCTCCCACCGGCCGCAGCGGGTCAGGGTCGCGAGCACCTACGTCAGAGTGGGTCAGGGGAGAGGGTGCAGTTCATGAGTTCGACCGGTATCGTCATGCCGTGCAGGCGAACTGTAGAGCGGCTGTGCTGGAGCTCGGTGTGGGAGCATCCATGCGTCGCTCGGCGCAGGGGCGGAGGCGCCTGAGCGCCTCCTCGAGCGCTGGCGTGGTGTTCTAGCTCCCAAGCTTTATCGAGTGGCTGGCGTGCAGTACCGCAATCCTCCGGTTTGACCCGCTGCCCTTTATGCCGCTTACACCCGGCAGTCGTATCGGCGCATACGAGATCGTCGCGATCGTAGGAGCGGGCGGTATGGGCGAGGTATATCGCGCCCGTGATGCGACGCTGCACCGGGATGTTGCTCTGAAGGTCTTACCCGAGCGCTTCGCCGTTGACGAGGAGCGGCTGATGCGCTTCATGCGCGAGGCGCGCACGCTGGCCGCCCTTAATCACGCGCACATCGCGCAGATTCACGGTGTGCACGCGAACGGCACTCCCGCGCTGGTCATGGAATTTGTCGAGGGCGAAACCCTGGCGGAGCGCCTCGCGCGCGGGGCGCTCCCGATAGTCGAGGCGCTCGCGATCGCGCGGCAAATCGCCGACGCGCTGGAGGCGGCGCACGAAGCCGGCGTCGTGCATCGCGACATCAAGCCGGCGAACATCAAGATCACGCCACAGCGCACCGTCAAGGTGCTCGATTTCGGTCTCGCCAAAGTTCGTGAGGCGCGCGCCGGCGAGCTCACCGCATTGCCGACCGTGATGGCTGACGGCACGCGCGATGGCGTCATCCTCGGAACCCCCGCGTACATGAGCCCGGAGCAGGCTCGCGGTCAGCCGGTGGACCGGCGGACCGACATCTGGGCCTTCGGCTGTGTACTCTTCGAGATGCTCACTGGTCGAGCGGCGTTTATTGGCGCGACGATGTCAGACACGCTGGCGCGCGTACTGGAGCGCGAGCCGGACTGGACTCGGTTGCCTGCGTCGACGTCGGCTGGCATTCGTGCAATCCTCCGGCGCTGCCTCGAAAAGGACCTGAAGCAGCGCTTTCGCGATATTGGAGACGTCTGGATTGCGCTCGAGGATGCGACGGCGACGAATACCAGCGATAACGCCGCGCCACGCACCGAAGCGTGGCGGCGCCGTCTGCCCTGGCTGGTCGCCACCATGGGGGTGGTCGCCGCACTCACGATGGCGGCGTTGCTCTGGAGGCCAGACCGCCGCGCTGATTCTCGAGGGGCCGCGGATGCTGTCGTGCGTTTCACGGTGCCGCTCCCACCGGGAGAAGCGTTTGCCCTCAGCCCCGAGCTTCCAGTCTCCGTTGCGATCTCTCCCGACGGCGAGCAGATCGTGTACGTATCGCGAGGCACGGACGGCGATCGCATATTGCTTCGTGGCCGCTCTGAGCTGGCGGCCGTGCCCTTGCGCGGAACCGAAGGTGCGATTGGCCCTTTCTTCTCCCCCGATGGCCAGTGGCTTGGCTTTGCTTCTGGCGGCGTGCTAAGGAAGATTTCTCTCGCCGGCGGCGCCTCTCATGTTCTCGCAACAGCACCGAATTTCGCCGGCGCGGCCTGGACCACGAACGACACAATCATCTATGGCGCCGATTGGAGGGAGGCACTCTACGTGGTGTCTGCGAACGGCGGAGAGCCTCGGCCGCTCACCACCCTCGACGCTCAGCAGAACGAAAAAGAGCACACAAGTCCGCACCCTCTGCCCACAGGCACGCATGTCTTGATGACGGTCGGCACGGGGGACGCCGATGCCGGGAGCCGTGCTGTCACGGCACAGCACATCCAGATCGTCGATCTCGCAACCGGCGAGCGACGCACCCTCGTGGATGGCCGTAACCCGGTGTATCTCCCAAGCGGACACCTGGTCTTCGCCCGCGAAGACGCGCTGTTCGCGGCGCCATTCGATCTGAGCGCGCTCGACGTGACCGGTCCTCCCGAGCGAATCGTCGAAGGGATCCGCACCGACGGCAATGACACGCAATTCGCCCTCGATCGTGCCGGGACGCTGGCGTACATTCCGCTCGGCTTTGGGGGCGATCGACAGATCGTGCGGGTCGATCGGCAGGGGCGCAGACGGCCGTTTGCACCGCATCAGGCGGCTTTCTCGCATCCGCGCATCTCGCCGGACGGCCGCTCCGTGATCGTGCAGGCGGCAGGGGAGTTCTGGGTCTACGAGCGCGGCACCCGGACGCGGCTGAGACCCCGAGGCTCGCGACCAATCTGGATGCCTGATGGTCAGTCAATCCTCTTCAATTCCCAAGGACGGCTGTATACCGCCCCCCTCAACGACAGCGAGGAACCGGCGCTGCTGCTGCAGCCGGAGCACGGCTTGGCCTTCGCGTTAGCCTGGTCACCGAACGGCCAGGTGCTGATCTACAGCAACCCCGTTCCCGGGACTGACCGGTCCCGCGATGTGTGGATGCTTCCGATCGGCGGCAAGCCGATACCCTTCCTTACCACGCCGCGCGATGAGCGTTCCGCGATGTTCTCGCCCGACGGGCAATGGGTCTATGCGGCCAAAGAAGCGGGCCGGGAAGAGGGGGTGTACGTGCAGCCCTATCCGGGGCCAGGCGCGCGAGTCGTCGTATCACAAGGCGGTGGGATCGAACCTGTCTGGTCACCAACGGGGCGCGAGATCTTCTACCGCTCGGTCGACGGCCGCCGCCTGATCGCCGTGGACGTCGACGTGACGACAGCGTTCTCGGCGGGAACGCCGCGCGTGTTGTTCGAGGGGCCGTATCCACTCGGGTCATCGTTCTACTCCGATTACGACGTCTTTCCTGGTGGTCAGGAGTTTCTGATGATTTCGGCCGACGCTGTTGGCTCGGAGGCACTGCATGTCGCGATCAACTGGATCGCCGAGGTGCGGCAGCGTCTCGGAAATCCAGAGTAGACAGTGGTGATCAACGCCAACGGTTGGCGGCGGATGTTTGGCACGCGCTGTGGCCGCCGCGAAACTCGCCACCAGCGATGCTGATTCCTGGCCAGAAAGTCGGCGTGTATAAGATTCGCAGCTCCCTTGGCGCGGGCGGCATGGGCGAGGTGTATCGCGCGTTCGACGCCAGCCTTCAGCGGGAGGTTGCAGTCAAAGTCCTGCCCTCTACGGTGTCCAAGGATCGCGATCGGCTCGCGCGTTTCGAGCGCGAGGCGCGCGTCCTCGCCTCGTTGAATAACCCGCACATCGCAGCCATCTACGGCGTGGAGGAGGCGGCCGGCGTTCGCGCATTGGTCCTCGAGCTGGTCGAGGGACAAACGCTCGCTGAGCGGATCGGCAAGGGTTCACTACCGGCGTCAGAGGCAACCGCGATTGCGCGCCAAATCGCCAATGCGCTCGACGCGGCGCACGAGAAGGGGATCGTGCACCGCGATCTTAAGCCAGCCAACATCAAGGTGACGCCGAACGGCATCGTCAAGGTGCTCGATTTCGGGTTGGCGAAGGTTCGTGAGTCGTTCGACGATCGCGAGTCGCTCGACTCGCCCACCAGGACCGCGCTCGACACTCGGGCCAACACGCTTTTGGGCACCGCGCCCTACATGAGTCCAGAGCAGGCGCGCGGCCAGCCAGCGGACAAGCGCACTGACATCTGGGCGTTCGGTTGCGTTCTCTACGAGATGCTCACGGGGCGAGCCGCCTTTTCCGGCGCGACCACGTCCGACACGATTGCGAGCGTGCTCCAGAGAGATCCCGACTGGAACCAAGTTCCCGGGTCCACCCCACCAGCACTCCGACGACTCCTCCATCGCTGCTTGCAGAAGGACCCGCAGCTCCGCCTGCGTGACATAGGAGACGCCCGCTTCGATCTTGACGAGCCAAGCGCGGCGGAGGGCGTTCGCGACAACAGAGCCGTCGCGGTACGGGCGCGATCGACGTGGCTTGTTCTTGGCACGTTGCTGGTCGTCGCCGCGGTCGCGGCTATGCTTGCCTGGCAACTGAAGCCGCCCGCACCAGTTCCAGTCACTCGCGTATCGCACGTGCTTGACGACGAGCAACCGTTCGCTGGTCTGGCGCGCCCCCTTGTCGCGATCGCGCCGGATGGCGCCACCATCGTCTACGCTGGGCCGAGGAATCTGTACCGCAAGCAACTGAACGACTGGGAGGCAACCGCGATTGCGGGAACGGACGGTTCGCCGACTACACCGTTCTTTTCGCCAGATGGTCAGGCGCTGGGGTATTGGGACCTCGCCACCCGGGAACTTCGAAAAGTGGCGATTGCTGGCGGAACCCCTGTCACTGTCGCATCGGCCGGTAGCGTTTATGGAGCGAGCTGGACAGCCGACGAGCGAATACTTTACGCGCAGGAGGATGGCATCTGGCGGGTCTCTGTAGATGGAGGCTCGCCAGAACATCTGGTGCCGATTCAGGCAGACGAGTTCGCGTACGGGCCCCGCATGCTGCCGGATGGCCGTGCCCTACTATTCAGTGTCGTCAACCGCGGAATGATGGTGGGCCAATCGACGGCATGGGATACCGCGGAAGTGGTCGTGCACTCGCTGGACACCGGCGAAAGACGCACCATCACGCGGGGCAGCGATGCCCGAGTGCTTGCGAGCGGCCACTTGATTTATGCACTCGATACCGACCTCTTCGCCGTGCCGTTTGACTCCACACGTTTAGAGCCGACGGGTGGGCCCGTGCCGGTTCTCGAAGACGTTCAGCGGATGGTTCGTGGCAGCGGCGGTCAGGGCGGGGGCGCGAACTACGACGTCACCGCGCAGGGAACGCTGGTCTATGTTCCACGGTTTTTCAACCCAGGTGGCGTGCCGCGACGGTTGGTCGCCGTAGACAGGCAAGGACGCACGGAGGCGCTGATCGACGATCGGCACGACTACTGGCGCCCGAAGATTTCTCCCGATGGCCGACGGATCGCGGTCGAGGTCCTAGCGCCGCCCACATTCGTCACGCAGATATGGATTGTCGATCTCGATCAACAGAGGGTCACACCGCTCGCGGTCGAGGGCGAGAACGGGTATGCCGTCTGGACACTCGATAGCCAATCGATCATCTATCGCAGCACGCGTCAGGATGCCCGAGGCATGTTTCAGCAAGCCGCTGACGGAAGCGGCCCGCCGCGACTGATCGCCCGCGTTGATGGAAGTCCCAGATCGGTGTCCCGTGACGGCGTGCTCGCGTTCAACACCATCGCGTCACAGGACATCAGCACCCTCCGGCTCGACGACGGGTCGGTCTCTGAGTTTCTGGCGACGCCTGCCAGGGAACACATGCCGGCATTCTCACCCGACGGGAAATGGCTGGCGTACACGTCGAATCAATCAGGCCGCGACGAGGTTTACCTGAGGCCGTTTCCACGAACCGAAGGAGCGCCGCGTCTGATCTCGGTAAATGGCGGCTCTGGTCCCGTGTGGGCGCCGGACGGATTGACGTTGTATTATCGTGGCGCTTCCGGGGAGCTCATGGCCGTGTCGATGACACTGACGCCCGGATTCACAGCGGCGCGGCCGCGCGCGTTGTTTCGGTATGCCGGCCTCTTTCGGCCGTCCGGTACCGCCCCCGCCTACGACATTCATCCGGACGGTCAGCGCTTCATCATGGTGACCGAGGGTGGGGGTCCGTTCAACGAGCGGGCGCAGATCAACGTGGTGCTGAACTGGTTCGACGAGCTCAGGCAAGTCGTGCCGTCGCGGTAGTTCTGTCGACCGCACTCATGGTGTGTCATAAGTGCTCATCGATATTGTGTCAGAACTGTGTCAGATACCCATTGAAACCCAGGCCGAACACGCAGGGGTACGAGGACACGAGGATGCACATCATTGTTGCAGGAAGTCTTTGATGGAGGGTGCGTTGGTGTGTGTCCGTGTGCGTGAGCACGCGCGGCCGGAATCTATTTCCAAGCGTGCTCCTTCAACCACTCGGACATCTCTCCCTTTAAAATCAATCACTTCGGGACTCTGGATCGAACCGAAGGTGATTGTGCCCCGGATTGTGCCCTAACCCTGCCGGGCTCTCCACACATTTTAACCGGGCGACCATGCACTTGCGTGCCGGCGATCGGTGATCGCCTAGGCCGGACCGATGAATCCAGTTCGACGGCTCGACAAGCGTCGTCGTCAGGGGTGGACGAGGAGGGGCCGCGGTGCGGTATCATTGTGATACCACTCTCTAGGGGTCCACTTGCTATGGCAAACCTCTTGGTCAGGAATCTGGACGACGCTGTTTTGCAGGAGTTGAAGGCCGCCGCGAAGGCCCATGGCCGTTCGCTGCAGGCGGAAATCCATGAAGTCCTGCGCAATGCGAGCGCCCGGCGTCTCGCCGAAACGCGACGGCTGTCGGCCCGCTGGCTGAAGCGCCTGCGCGGTTCGACGCAGTCCGATAGTGTCGCGCTGATTCGCGAGGACCGCGACACGCGGTGAGTGTCTTCGTCGTCGACGCCAGCGTCGTCGTCAAGTGGTTCGTGCCCGAGATTCACAGCGACGCCGCGCGACGGCTGCTCGTGTTGCCGCACGAGTACATCGCACCGGATCTGCTCTTCGCCGAAACGGCTAACACGATCTGGAAGAAGGTCCGGCGCCAGGAGCTGAGTGCTGAAGAAGGGCAGCAGCTCGTCGCAGACATCAGGCAGATCGCGGTAGAGACTGTTCCATGCCGGGCCTTGGCGGAGGACGCACATGCACTTGCGAACGCAACCGGGCGAACAGTGTACGATTCGATGTACGTTGCCCTGGCGGTTCGACTCAACACGCGCTCGATCACCTCGGACGAACGACTCGAAGCTGCATTGAAAAGCATTCCGGCAGTTGCGGATCATATACAACTCGTTCAGACGTTCGAGCGTGATGTGAAAGCGGCCAATGATCCAGGGACGTCGGAGTAAGCGTGGAGATCAAGAACCAGCCACTCGTCCGATTTGAATTTCTCGAGCTCGCGTCCGTGAGCTGGGTAAGGCGATCGAGTGGATCTACCTGTTCAACGCCTGGTGTGCGTCCTGCCAACGGCCGGCGGAGTCGATGGTTCGCGCGTGCGGTGCCTATGTCGCCGGAAGGCGCGCGACCGTGAACTGCGAGCGCACGTCGCGTTCGACGAGGAGCGGTTGGCGATCGTGAAGGACCGCCTCCCGGAACTAATGCTCTCGACCATCACTGGCGAGATGATCGAAGAGCTTTCCAGGCAGGCGGAAGCTCGATGGGATCAGCAACTGCACAGTCACATGGACGTGGGTGTGCTGCGCAAGGTCCTGAAGCCTACGGCGACTGGCCCCGCTGCAGGACCACGTCGCGATGTTGAGCGAGGCCGAGGGCGCACCCATCGGCCGGGTGCTCACCAACGATGAGTAGAAGCGGCTGCTCGAGACCGCCGCCAGCAATCCCGAGTGGGAGCACGTCTACTGCGCGGCGGTCCGCGCGGCGAACACATCGATGCGCGGCATCGAGGTGAAGCACGTCCTCCGCAAGGACGTTGACCTGGAGAAGGCGTGGGACGTCGAGAGCGCCGCAGGTAAGGGCGTGCTCGGGGCGCTTCGATGGCCCATGAACGGCCCATGCTGCCGGGACGGCGACCGGTGCGCATCGGACGGGACGTGGGCACGCCTTTCGAAAACGGGGCCCCTTGACGGCTTTGACCTGCTCGTCGCGCGCCTCCAACGCGCCGCTCATTGTGGAAGTTAGGCGCTCGGACGTGTTGAGATCAGAGGCTTCGCAGAAACGCGATCAGCGCCCTTTTGTCCTCGGCCGGCAGTTTCGTCAGGAACTCCAGGCCCGGAATCGGGCCCTTGGTCACGCCCGGCGGGCTCCAGCCTTTTCGCTCGTAATCGGTGCTGAGCCGTGCCTCGTCGAACAGCTCTTCGAGCGCCACGATCGAGGCGTCGTGCAGGAGACGCGGCCGGTACCACAAGCCGCGCAGCGAAGGGATCTTGTAGAACCCGGTGCCCTTGCGCGTGTTGAGCGCGAGGCCGGGGTCTGTGCCGATGGACACCCGCCGGATGTCGCTCCAGAAGGGGTGATTGCGCGGTGGCTCGTACCCTTCCGCAAGCGTCAGCTTGCCCGTCGTGTAATCCGGCGGCGGATGGCACGTCTCGCATTTCTCACGCCGGAAGATGGCTTGTCCGCGCGCCACGAGGTCCGCCGGCGGGGGATTGGGATTCTTCGGCGGCTCGAGCGAGAGGAGATACACTCCAATCGCGTAGAGGACCTCGTCGGCAAACCGATACGCCACGCGGCGCTGCTTGTTCGTCAGAAAGCGATGCGTCCCGAAGTCCATCGGATCGGCGCTGTTGATGATGGCCGCGTAGCGCGCGATGTCCTCCGGACCGCGCAGCCGGTGCGTGCCGGTCGCATCGATGTATTTGTTGTAGCGGAGGAGATGCAGGTCCGGCACACGCGTGCCGTAAAAGGGACTGCCATTGATGCGCGGAATCACCCCGTGCGGATTGAACCCTGCGGCGATCGCGTCCTCCGGTTTGGCTAGAAAACGTTGGAGGCGCTCGGTTTCCCCTGGGACCCAGGGCACGGTGTACATTCGGGTATAGAGATCGGCAGGATCCGCGGTGCCATACGTACGCTCGGCCGAAAGCATCAACAGCTGGAGGAGGAATCGCTCCACGCCGCCCGGTGCGAGGCCCGCCGGCCTCGAAGCAAGAGGAAGGCCGTATTCGACCCTTTTGCCCTCCCCCATTCGGGCGTGGCAACCCGAGCATTCCCAAGTCGTGAGCATGACGCCGCGCTCGGTCACCACCCAACGCTGGTCGAGCACGGTGCCGTCGGCGAGTCCGCCGATCCCGGCAAAGGTCTTCGGATCGCGAATCGCTGCGATGAGCGACGCATCGCCAGTCCGGCTGAGCGGATTGTCCAGCTCCCGAAACGCACGCGTACCTGCCTCGATCCAGTCGCTCTTCGTTCGAATCTTCGACACGTCGACGAGCGGTTCGGGTTTCTTCTTCTTGAGCGATTCCCAATATCCAGGCGGCTCCTTGTCCGGGAGATACACGGGATACGTGCGGAGGTTGTCGGCGGGTACCGCATAGTAGTCAGCGGGTTTGTAATGTCCTGGACGAATTTGAAGCGCCGCAATTGGCGTCGCCCAATCTGCGAGCGCCGCATCGTCCCAGATCACCGGCGCGCGTGTTTGCGTCTTGACTGCCGTGAGGAACGCGAAGGCGAGGCAGGAAGTGATGAGGAGCCGCCGCAGGTCAGAGTGCATGTCCACCTCCAGCGCCGGCGAAACGGGAAGGGCACAGAAATTCTAACACAGACGGCAGCCGCGCCTCACGGCCGAATGCGGACCGCTGAAAACGACGGCGCCGCCCGCGGCGGATCCTGGACTGAAGGGAAGCCTGACGTTCATCGGCAAGCTGTGCGAATCGCCTCTTCGGCGGATAATAGTCAGCGCGTTGTCGGCCGTAGTGGCGTGAGCGAGGTTTTCTCCGTGGAGACCCGATGGAGCGCTATACACGGCGGGAATTCCTTGGTCAGCTGACATTCGCCACTGTCGCTGCTGCCAGCGGGATCACTCCCGTAGCGGCGCGCGGTGTGGCGCCGAAGCGTGTCATCATCGTCGGCGCGGGGCTTGCGGGTCTGTGCGCCGCTTACGAGCTCGGCGCGTTAGGCCACGACGTCACGGTGCTGGAAGGGCAGTCGCGCCCCGGTGGACGCGTACAGACGTTGCGTGATCCCTTTGACGATGGACTTTTCGCCGAGGCCGGCGCGTCGCGCATTCCGACTTCGCATGACCTGACGCTCGGGTACGCGCGCATGTTTGGCCTGACGCTTATTCCATTCGAGCCCGTCAGCGTTCCCTCGATCCGATATGCCTACCGGCAACGGTCGAGAATCGAGTCCGGCGGCCCCTTCGAGTGGCCATCAGGTATCCCGGCGAATCAGAAGCGGCTGACTCCTACCGAAGTGCGGCGTCGATACATTGCTCCGCTCATCGACCAGATCACCGAGCCCTTCTCGGCCGCATGGATGCCGGAGTCACTTAGGCAATACGACCGTGTTACACGGGATGAGTACCTTCGCGCGCAGGGCGTGTCTGAAGCGGCGCTGCACATGATGAACCTCGGCTACACGCCGGTCGCGCGGTTCCGCTCGTTCCTCGACGTGCTGCACGAGAACGCCGTATATCGCGAGCTCAGCCGTCGTGCTGGCACTGAGAACGAGCAAATCCTTAAAATCGACGGAGGCAACGATCGGCTTCCGCGCGCGTTCGCCGACCGCTTGGTCGACCGCCTCAAATATGGACGCGCGGTTCACAGAATCGAACACGACGCGCACGGCGTGCGCGTATTTTTTCGGACCGGCCAATCCGTCGAGTCCGCAGAGGCGGGCTACGTTGTGTGTGCTGTTCCCTTCTCAACGCTGAGGTCGGTCGCGTTTTCACCCGCTCTCCAGTCCGAGAAACGGTCGGTGATCGACGCTCTGCCTTATGAGAGCGTCATTCGCATCTACTTACAGTCTCGCGATCGGTACTGGATGCGCGAAGGGCTCAGCGGCTTTGCTGAAACTGATCATCCGATGGAGATCTGGGATAGCACGTACGGCCAGCCCGGTACGCGCGGCATCTTGATGTCGTACAACCGGGGGCCGAAAGCGCGGGGACTCGGGCGCGAGTCTGAAGCGGCGCAACTGCGTTTCGGTTTGACGACGATCGAAGAGGTCTACCCGGGTATACGGAAGAATTACGAGCGCGGCTTCGTGAAGGTGTGGGATCGGGATCCTTGGGCGCGCGGCGCTATTGCCTACCTGCTTCCGGGGCAAGTATTGTCGCTCGAACCGCACATCGCAAGGCCGGAGGGAAGAATCCACTTCGCCGGTGAGCACGCGTCGTCGCTGCGAGGCTGGATGCAGGGCGCACTCGAGTCGGGCCGGCGAGCGGCAACCGAGATTCACGCTGCCTGAGGCTTGCCGGCTGTGTCAAAACGGCGGGTGACGGCGTGATGATGACTTACCTGCGGCGCCGACCGCGGTGGTGCCTTGCTGAAGTAGCCGTAGTTAGCTCGCTCACGATTCAGGCGATCGAAGGGGGTGAGCCACAGAGTGATCGAACCGACTGCGAGGCAGATACGTTCGCAACAAGAGAAACGGACTGGCAGATTGGTCGTCGGAAATTGTGCCCCAGATTGTGCCCTAACGGTGTCTACCCTCGACAAACACCGTCAGTTACGGGGAGACACGGAGCGGGACCTCCCGGGGGTCAAGTCGTTGAAACGACTGCGGAAAATGTGATTCGGTACTTCTCCACATTGTCCCAACGCAGCGCTTTCCAAGCGTGCGCCTTCAGCCACTCGGCCATCTCTCCCTTTAGAATCAATCACTTACGGATTCTGGATCGAGCCAAAAGTGATTTGTGCCCTGGATTGTGCCCTAACCCAAGCGGCGCTCCCCACATTCTAACCGGCTACCAGGCAGCGATCATCGGGTTGATCCGGCGCGTGGTCCCGATGAATCCGGACGAAGCGTGGCTTAACCAAGGGGGAGAGCCGTCCTGGTGTCGATCGCGAGGTGATTGACGATTTCACCTGCTGCTGCACTGCATGGCGGGTCTACAGGCACCCTGATGCAGGATCGTCGGTTACGGAAGACGGCCTGTCAGAGAGCCACCGGGTCTGTTGAAGACTTGGAGGTAGCTCTGGCCGCCACTCCTCAAGCGGTCGGCGAAGACGACGACGGCCGCAGCGGCGCTTGTGCTCTTGGAGGACGGGTAGCGCAGACCGACGATCCCTCCCACGTCAAATGCCGACTGCCCTAGAACCTGTGTCGGCGGCATGGCGCCTTGACCCGCGAGATAACTGGCTTGTGCGACGACCCAACTGCCAGTCAATTCCTGCAAGTTCGTTCCGAGGGCGTTCTGAACCTGGCCGTCCGTGACGTCGATGATGTCGGTAAGGACTCCATCGACAGTCATGAGGACTTGCGGGTCGAAGAAAAGCGGAATCGGGCTGTTCGGCGGTCTGAGAACGCCGGCGATCTCGAGAATCGGAGTCAGTTCGTCTTCCGCAAGATAAAGGCTTTCGAAACCCACCGGTGCCGTGCCTGGTATCCTGGGACGCATCTGGCGGGGCGTGAAGCGCGCGCCTCTCAATACGGCGCCTCCAGGCCAGAGCGGGTTGACCCCGCTGCCTGGGGCAGCGCCAGGTGGAGGGCGGAGAAGATAGTCGAAGGCGACGGCGCGATACCAAGGCCCGCGGATGGCACCACGCGGCACGGTGGGAAGAACCTGCCGCAGTTGCTGAGCCGACAGCATGCGATCAGGACGGAATCCCCGCCAGAGCATTCTCCAAAAGCGTGACGAGAGCGTTCGCTTGGCCCTTCAAGATCACATCCATTGGCGTCGTCCGCCGTCCGAGATCAGGATGCGGATTGTTCAGCCACGCGCGTGCATCAGCGGCACTTCGCGTCAACTCCGTTACCAATTCGATTACGCGCTTAATGGGACGCAGGCCCTTCTGCAGACTTGGCGCGGCCGGAGTCTTGTGCACGGTAGCGTAGTTCACGTCGAGCGCTTTGGCGAGCTGCGCGAGTGGTACGGCGAGAAATTCAGCAACCTTTTTCGCATCGATGCGCCCCGTCTCGGGATCGTGCAACTCAGAAAGCGGCACATCGAGCACCCGACGCGCGCGCCGGCCGACCAACAGCGCCCGGTGCACCCTGACCAGTAGCTCGTTCTTCTCAACCGGCTTCGCGATGTAGTCGGTGGCGCCCTGCTCAAGCGCCTCCGAGATCGTCCCCGGTCCGGCGTCTTCGTTCGCCATCACGACGACCGGCGTGTCATCGCCGCGCCGTCGCAGTTGCTCGATAACCTGGAGCCCGTCGAGTTCAGGCATGGCGATGTCGAGCAGCACCACGTCGGGCCTAACGATTCTGACCCTGTCGAGTAGAGCCTGAGCATCGGCTACGGACTCCACCTCGAGGTTCTGTCCCGTCAGCAGCTTGATCAGCCGCCTGCGAGCCGCAGCTTCATTTTCGGCGATCACCACTCTGGACATAATATCAACCCAATCTCAACCAAAAGTATAGCCCTGGATGGACGGACAAGTAAAGCGCTGGCGGAACAAGCGCTGGTCCTGGAAGGAAGCGGTGCAACGTGCCTGGTTTGGATGCGAAAATCGCTTCGTTTGCCTCGTGACGTGCGCCCCAAACAGGGCTGTGTCGCCGGCTTCTCGCAAGGCAGTCGGTGCATATGCAGCATGGCTTCTGCACTCGGCTGCGGACACGAGGCGGCCAGAGCATCGGCAGAACGCTAAACTGGCAGGGCACCGGCGTTGAGCCGGGTCTGTCTTTCGGCTGTTTATTCACGATCGCGATGAACGAAGAAGAAGTCAAAGTTCGCATCATCCTGCCTTGGCTCCAGGACCACGGCCTCGCGCCGGATGAGCTCGCGCTCGAGACCTCTTTCAGCCTGCACATCGGCACAAATGCCGTTGTGATCGGCGGACGCCGCGGTAAGACCCGTCAGCGCGCCCGCCTCGACATCCTCGTCCGTCGCCGGGGCATGAACTTGCTGGTGATCGAGGTCAAGGAGCGCTCCGAGCTGCTCTCGGAGGATGATCGTGACCAAGCGATTTCGTACGCGAGGCTCCTGCACCCGGTCACGCCGTTCGCGCTCGTCACTAACGGCAAGGATTTCCAGCTATACGACACCCTCACCAAGGAATCGATCACGCCGGAAAACACTCGTTTTCCGGACGGAGCCACTCTCGTATTGCCCGACGAGGCGCGTCTTGAGGCGCTGCGGCTGTTCTTCGGCGTCTCGCCAGAGAACCTGACAATGTTCGCTCGCGCGCAGGCTGACCGGGTGATGGAGCCGCTTTTCGGCGGGCCCGCTGATTATGCCGCGGTCTATATCCCGAAAACGCACGTCGAGCGCGAAGAGCTGACGGCAGCCGCGCGCGCATTTCTGAGCGGCGCCCGGCCGCTGTTTGTGCTTGCCGGCGAATCAGGCATGGGTAAGAGCTGCGTGATGATCGATCTCGCGCACACGCTCGCGGAAGAGGGGTACCCGGTCTTGTTCTTTCGGGGCGCGCTCCTCCAGGGGAACATCCTCGATGAGATCGCCGGCGAGGTCGAGTGGGCCTTCGGCGCGCAGCGCGGCTCGATCGACACGTTACGCCGGCTCGCGGCGAACTCCGGCGGGAAGCCGCTGATCGTCATGATCGACGGCCTCGAAGACTGGCCGTTCCCCGCGAGGGTGCAGAACTTGGTATCGCTCGTCAGTCACACGCGCGCCTTAAACGTTCGCCTGATCGTCAGTTGCAAGACGGCAAGCTGGGAGCCGTTCACGTTCGCACTTGGCAGCCGAACCGGCATCGAAAGCGCAATTCACGGCGCGGCCGCGGGGCGCGGATTCTCGGCGCACGTTGGGCCCTTCTCGCCACGCGAATTCTTCCGGGCGGTCGACAAGCACCGCAAAGCCTACGGGATCGAGGGCGGCGGCTTCGATCCGGCAGCCATGCGCGTGGCGAGGACCAGCCCGTTCATGCTGCGACTGATGTTCCAGGTCAAGGCCGCGGAACCGCGGGCGGGAGAAGCGCGTTCCTCCGGCGGTGATCCCGGGAGAATGTCCTTCGATTCGACCGGTTATTTCGAGACATACCTGCGCCTTGCCTGCCGCCGGACTGGGCAGGAAGAGGTCAGCGTCAGCGCCCTGATCGCCACCGCCAGAATCCTTTTCGAAAACGACCAAGAGTGGGTAGAGGAGCAGTCGCTTCGCGCCGCCCTGGGGCTCCGGATCACCGAACAGTTGCCGCCCGCCCTGTTCGAACAGCGGCTGCTGATCGGCGCGGGCGCGCCCGGCCTGCGGCGCATCGGGTTCGGCTTCGGTCTTCTGCGCAACTACATCATCGCCTTTCATGTACGGCGCTGGCCGGCGATGCCGTCTGACGACTTTGCGCGGGAGTTCGTCGGCGCGCTTCCGTCTGGGTTACGGGCTGAGCTCTTGAATTTCTACTACCCGTTCGCGCCCGATGCCCAAAAACGTCTCGTCGACGCCCCTGTTCGCACCCACGCGCTCGACTATCTGCAGAAGTACATCGCTCTGATCGATGAGTTCCCGGCACTGCGGGATTCCTTCGCGCCGCTCACGCGCGGCAGGATCGGTTTGGCGGGCGAGCTGCGATTCCCACCCCGCATCGGGATGTACGGATTTCGCCCGATAGGCGACCGCGACGAAGAGATCTTGCTGATCCCAGGCGACACCAGCGACGAGCACTCCGTCCGGCTCTTCGTTGCCGGAGTCGACGCGCCGCACTATTTTGGCTTCGTCGATGGGTTCCGCACAGCTGTATCGGCTGACCAGATATGGGGGAGCGAGGTTGTCAACCAGCTTGAGGCGATGGTCAAAAAGGGCCGTCTCAACGAAGCCGCCGCCCCGGAACTCGCAGAGGAGCTGATCGCGTGCGTGCTCACATCGCACAAGTTCTTCGCCCGCTTTGTCGATGCGAAAACAAGACGAGTCTGCTATCCGGTCGATCTTGTCGAGGTCACGACGGCGCTGAGGCGCGAGTTCCTCTACTCTCATTTCCGCGATGAAGCCATCGAGGAGAAGCGTCGACGCGGCGAGATCAAGGAAGAGTGGCGGGGCACGATTGTGTCCTACAGCGCCAATCTCCGGCCTGATGAGGAGAAACAGGTAGTTGCGCGCGTCGAAGCGGCGCTCAGCTCCGGCGAGCAGGTGAAGATGCGGGCCCACTACATCGATCTCGAGCGCCTCAAAGCCCGTCTCGAGAAGGCGCTAGAGGCGCGCCGCGCACGAGGCCCTCGTCTTACGGGACCTGTCCTGCCGCTCCGTGACGAACTCGCCGCCGCTTCGCGTCGAGGCGAGGATTTATCGCTCGATAAGATCAAGGAGCACTGCCGGAGGGTGCTCGATCTCGCACTCCACGGCTATCGGCGCATGATCGAGACGAACTTTCCGAAACTGACGGAGCGCTTTCGCTTGTATCATCGCGGGCCCGTCCGCGCTATTCTCGCGATCGATCCAGGGTTTGCGGCCGGGAGCGGGCACAGCTTTCTCGCCTTCTGCGAAAGCCGCTCAGGTAGCGACGAGGTCATCGTCTGCGATCTCGGCGAAGCTCGCCTCGATTTGTACTCAGACACGGTCACCACGCCGGACGGCCCCCAGCCCTACCTCAGTGCCCGCTGGCCCGTTATCGGCGAGTTTCTGGACGGCAGGCACTACGGCGGGATGGAATACGACTGCGACGGGTCGGTCCTGCGCCGTTGGATCTATCGTTGGATTCAGGAGGACTTCCGCGTGGTCAAGGAAGGACTGAGGAATGCGGACGCCGCGTTCTGACCGGCTATCCCGAGTCGTTTCGCCGCGGGGCGAGACGCCGGTGAGTTTCGCGCCTCGTGTCTCGCGAGTAGTCCTGTGTACTCGCCTCACGCAATGGAAACCGACTGGGAAATTCGCCTTCGGAATTGTGTCCTAACGTGGGTGTATGTCCGAAGATCCTGTGCAGGCACGCGTTCGATGGCATCGCCTTCTGATCGACGGGAAGGCACAATCGGCCGGTTTCAGATGAGGTTGCTCCAGCGACACGGCAGGCGACCCCGGCTCGCTCGATCGCGACGTTCGGCACCGCCGCTTTTCATCAGCTCCGCGAGCGTGTGATGGGCGTGGCGCCCCATCGTCACCAGCCCGAGCGGATACTGGATCTTCGCGAGTCGCATACGTCCCGGTGCGACTCAGGGTTTTTGCTGTCTCTCATCCCTTCATCGAATCATGCCGGTTGCGGACCATTCGTAGCCCCGCTCTCGCCGCCACAGCCATAACCAGCCAACGCGTTGGATCTGCTGGCTTGTGCGTTAGGATCGACGCGGTCGGAGTTGGCTTAGCTGCAAGCAGGTAGGTACCTGTAGCAGCCACGATCAGAGAACGTCAAAGGCAGGCCGAAAGCAAACCAGTGGGCCGCTCGCTGACTGCGGCGTCCTCTGCTCGGGAACGCGTCTATTCCGCGACCTGACGCTGTCCACGGAGAGGCATGTGAATAACGTTCCCGTTGAGGTTGCGAAATTGATTTCGGGAATCCTCGACCGAATCGCGACGGTCGAACGCGAGCGCCTGTACAGACGATGGCACCCCACCTGGGGCAAAGGTTGGCCAGAAAACGACGAGGATGCCACCCTCTGGCTCAGCGAGGGCGGAGCCGGATTGGTGACACAAATCCTTCGACACACGGACATGACGAACGAAGAGCTGCGGGCTCTTGTTCACATGGGGCTTATCAAGCTTCAGAATCCGAAGGGCAAACCGATACCAGAGGCCCGGTTGATGACTTTTTGGGGCAGGTCGCCGTCGAACCCCGCGCCGGGCGTACCGCTCGATCAGCTTGCGGTCATGTCCATCACAGTGCTCGAGATAGCCTTGGAAGTCGCTACGGCGCTCGAGCCGTTCACGAAGGAGGTTGAGCAACCTGAAGAGCTACGTCCACCAATCGTTACTGTCAGTGCCGGATCCATCCAATTCGCAGTGGGTGGACCGCTCCTAGCCAGCGGGGTTGGTCTGGCGGTGGCCGTATCCGCCGGTCTGGTGGCAACTCCTATCGCCGTCCCGGCGGCCGCCTTTCTCGCGGCCACTGGTGCCTAAAGACGCTGTGCGGCCTGTTCATTCCCCCACGGCTCATCTCCGAAGACTGCCGGCAACAACGGTACGCCTCGCAACGGATTCTCAAGGACCAGCACATGTCCGAGCTGATGCGCTTTCGACTCACCCGTGCTCCCCAGAAGCGCGCAGTGGATCCGGATTCGAGAGTCTCTCTCTCAAAGTCCAGATTGCGCGACAACGACAATAAGGGATCTCTTGTCGCCTTAGCTGAGCGAGTGGTGGCAGATCCCGATGCTGAGCCTGAAGGAGTTCAGCGCGGCAGGGTTGAGGGCTTACGTCAACCGGCAACTTTCCCCACTGGCCTGGAGGAAATGGAGAAGTGGTTGACCAGCGTCAGCAATCAGGTCAGTCCCGAACAGCTTAGCGAAAAAGTGAGCACCCATTGCGGGCGCGTGTACAACGCCGCCAACGGTGCCGCGCCTGATGCAAAGAACTTGACAGCCAACGCGAGGCGGTGGATACGACTGGCGGGAGCCACCTGGTGGGCGGATCGTCGCAGCATCGCCTTCAGTTTGGTCAGAGCGATCGTGCGCAACGCCGAGCCTTCAGAAGCCATGTACTTCAATCGGCTTCTACTCGTAGCTGGTCTGATCGAGTTGGCTGCCGAGAATCCGCGTCGATTAAGGACAGCAAGTGACGTGCGCTGGGCACTTCAGTCGCGTGCGGTGAGTCTCCCTCACTCGTTCGTCGATGCGATGTGCCGAGGAGGACGCTGGCTGACTAACTGGGGACGGGGAACAGCCTGGCTCACGTTTGTCGGTGACTTCGACGGCGACGGACTGGACGACGTCCTAGTCTGGGATTCCGCCAACGGGAACTGGCAGGTCGCTCTCAGCGAAGGAACCGATCCGATTTCACACCGAAACTAGTGTCTGTAACCGTAAATAGTGAAACAAATGGCGCGGCCCACTCGTACTCCCGTACAAGGAGGCGAGCATGCGAAAGGGACGGCCAAAGGGTGCGTTGATTCTGACGACGGAGGAGCGACAGCGATTGGAATCGTTTGCGCATCGGTCGCGATCGGCCGCGGCGCTGGCGCGGCGGGCGCGGATTATCTTGGCGTGCGCCGAGGGCACGGACAGCAAAGTGGTCGCGCGCCGGCTGCACGTGACGCCGGGCACGGTCTGCAAATGGCGCGGGCGGTTCATCGTGGATCGATTGGACGGGCTCTTCGATGAGCCGCGGCCAGGGGCCAAGCGCAGCATCACGGATGCGCAGGTGGAAGACGTGATCATTCGCACGTTGGAAACGACGCCGCGTGGCGCGACGCACTGGAGTACGCGCGGGATGGCGAAAGCCGTCGGCCTCAGTCACACCGCGATCAGCCGCATTTGGCACACCTTTGGACTGCAGCCGCATCGGAGTGAGACGTTCAAGTTGTCCAACGACCCGCTGTTGGTCGAGAAGGTCCGCGATATCGTCGGCCTGTATCTGGATTCCCCCGCGCATGCGGCCGTGTTCTGCGTCGACGAGAAACCGCAGATCCAAGCCCTCGACCGCACGCAGCCGTTGCTGCCGATGCAACCCGGACAAGTGGAGCGCCGGACGCATGACTACAAACGCCA
>Ga0299914_10000286_pt1 | contig 30448 bp, 16 predicted proteins | sample RVTome_10_FD_201361 | JGI IMG/M metagenome (GOLD analysis project Ga0299914, IMG submission 201361) | Soil microbial communities from uranium-contaminated site in the Upper Colorado River Basin, Wyoming, United States - RVT153D57 (version 2) ... | reverse complement strand
GCGGAACGGCTGCGATATTTCCGGGCATTCGATTTTCACGACGATCCATCGAAGGATCGCGTGCTGCTGAGTCTCCTGAACGCGCCGCATCCCGAACAGAACGAAATCCGAGCATTGGCGCTCAAGCACGTCAGCAGCACCGACGTCGCATCTGAACCGGGCGTGAGGACCGTGCTTGGGCAGACGCTCGCTTCATTCCGCGGTACGCAGACGTTCGTCGATCTTGTAGCGCGCTTCGATATGCGGGACCACAACGAGGATTTGGTTCAAATCGTTCGGGATGAGCCTGAAAGTGAGGTCGCGTTGGAAGCGGTTCGCCAGCTGCTCCGGCTTGGCGGTGATGCTACGATTGAGCGTAACCTGGCACAGAGCGATACAGAAGGGTCTATGGCACTCGTGACGGCCCTCGGCCGGTTCGAGGACACCCGATCGAAGGACATTCTGGAGGGCGTTATCCTTGACGGGCAGACAGATCTAAGTGTGCGCCGCGTCGCCGTGCAGGGGCTCGGAAGAGGATGGAGCGGAGAGGCGCGGCTGCTGGCGCTCGTCCAGGAGGGCAGGCTGCCGCCAGACCTGAAATCCGCAGCGGCCGATGTGCTGCTGCGTGCATCCCGGGGTTCCATCCGCGATGCAGCGACTCAACATCTGGGCATGTCCGGGCCGGCGGAAGGAAGCGAACGCCCGGCGATACATGAACTCGTCGCTCGCATTGGCAATCCGTCGGCCGGGAAAGAGGTGTTCGATCGAGTCTGCCGATCCTGCCACGTTGCGAATGGGACCGGCACCGATTTCGGCCCGGAGCTTTCGGCCATTGGCGGTAAACTGCCCGGTGAAGCGCTTTACCTTGCCGTACTCGATCCGGATGCGGGCATCAGTTTTGGCTTTGAGGGTAGCGTGGTGCGGCTTCGTGACGGAAGCCAGGTCGTCGGCATCGTCGCCAGTGAAACATCCGGCGCCGTCGAACTCCGGCTGCTGAGCGGCGTGACGGAACGCTACAACAAAGACGACATCACGTCTATTACGAAACTGGAGCATTCGCTGATGCCGCCCAATCTGCATCACGAGATGACGGAGCAGGAGCTGGTGGATCTCGTCGAATATCTGACGACGCTTCGCCAGGTGGAGCCGTATGTAGGCGGTTGCGGTGGATAACAATTTCAAGATGCCCGGGATTGTGGGCGGCGTCTCGTGTGGAGCCCCGGGTATGCCGGTCAATGTGACCGCTGCGAACGCATCCGCCGGTCTTCATACATTGACGTCTAAGAGGCGTGTCGTACTGAATCGCTACACTCATGCGCCTGGTTCTGCTGTTAACCATCCTCGCTCTGCCCGGGCACGCGCTCGATGGCCCGCACGTCGTCTTCGTGATCGGTGAATCCGAATACGACACGGCGACGACGCTGCCCGATTTCGCGGCGGCCGAGCTGGAGACGCGCGGCGTCCGCACCACGTTCGTGTTTGCGGACGAAAATCGTTTCCCCGGAATCGAGGCGATTGAATCCGCCGACCTGGTGGTGTTGAGCGTGCGCCGACGCACGCCTCCGCGAGATCAGCTCGAACTCATCCGGGCATATCTTCGACGCGGTAAGCCGCTCCTCGCCCTTCGTACGTCGAGCCATGCCTTCGCCCTGCGGTCGAGTGCTCCGCCGGAGGGGCATGTGGATTGGCCGACGTTCGACGTCGAGGTGCTGGGCGGCCGCTATGAAAACCACTACGACAATCGCCAGGGCACCGATGTCTATATCCGCCCGGAGGCCGGTGTGCATCCCATCCTGGCCGACGTGAAGCATCCGTCCTTTCGCAGCGGCGGCACCCTGTACCGCTCCCGCGACCTCGAAGCATCTACGTTCGTACTGCTGGAGGGGAGAACGATCGTTGACGGTGAAACGGTCGACGAGCCCGTCGCCTGGACTCACGCTTATGGGGATAGCCGCATCTTCTACACCTCGCTCGGACATGCGTCCGACTTCGCGCAGGCGCCGTTCCGGCAGCTTCTCTTTAACGCGATCTTCTGGGCGATGGAACGGACGCCGCCGCTGCCCGATCGTCTCGACCCGGACGTCGCCAAATTCCTGGAAGACTATGTGGGGCAAGGAGCACTCGGAGGTTCGTCCGGCTATCGGACGCCTGAGGAGACCGTGCGATCGCTGCGTCCGGCCGGAGACATCGCGGTCGATCTCGTTGCTGCGGAGCCTGCGATCTACCAGCCCGTCGACATCAACTTCGACCACCGCGGGCGGCTCTGGGTCGTGCAGTACAATCAGTATCCGGACCCGCAAGGCCTCACCTCCATCGGGGTCGATCAATACCTCCGGACGAGGTATGACACGATACCACAGCCCCCTCCCGGCCATAAGCTTGGGGCAGACCGCATCACGGTGCTCACGGACGAGGACGGAGACGGCCGCTTCGAGCGTACGCACGATGCCATCACGGGGCTCAATATCGCGACGAGCGTCCTGGTGGGACGCGGCGGCATCTGGGTCCTGAGCCCGCCGTATCTCCTGTTCTATCCGGATGCCGACGACGACGCGGTACCGGACGGTCCGCCCGAGGTGCATCTTAGAGGGTTCGGTCTGGAAGACACGCACGCCGTCGCCAACAGTCTCACGTGGGGACCGGACGGGTGGATCTACGGGGCACAGGGCAGCACCACGACGGCGAATGTGACGTCAGCGCGTACGAAGGGCGTGCGCTTCCAGGGGCAGGCGATCTGGCGCTACCATCCCGCGCATCAGGTCTTCGAGATCTTCGCTGAAGGCGGCGGCAACACGTTCCACGTTACGTTCGATGCCGTGGGCCGGCTGTTCTCCGGCCACAACGGTGACGTAGCACGTGCCTTTCATTACAAGCAGGGAGCCTACTACCGGAAGAACTGGGGGAAGCACGGAGCGCTCAGCAATCCGTACGCCTTCGGCTATTTCGCGTGGATGGGGCACGAGGGGGAGGCGGCGCGCTTTACGCACGCCGAAATAATTTACGAGGGCGGTGCGATGCCGTCACGATATGACGGCGCGATGATCAGCTTGAACCCGCTCCAGCGGTATATCATCGTGAGCCGCCTCGAGCCGCAAGGGTCGACGTTTCGCACGGTCGACACGCACCGGCTTGTGGATACGGACGACGCGTGGTTTCGTCCGGTCGACGTGCGCGTGGGTCCGGACGGTGCCGTTTACGTCGCCGACTGGTATGACGAGCGGCTGAGTCATGCCGATCCGCGCGACACGTGGCACCGCGCCAGCGGCCGCATCTATCGATTTCGGGGGGTTGACTTCGCTCCGGTTGGAGCCTTCGATCTGTCAGCACTCTCCACGGACGAGCTGATCGACCAGCTGGGCCACCCAAACCGGTGGCACCGCTTTGAAGCGCTTCGCGTCCTCGGCGATCGAAAAGACGGCTCGGCTGTGCCTCGGCTGCGCCGCATCATCCGCGAGCACTCCGGCCGGCCGTCGCTCGATGCGCTGTGGGCTCTCAATCTCAGCGGCGGATTTACGGAAGCGTTTGCCGAAGGTGCGCTGGAACACGACAATCCGCACATGCGGCTCTGGACCGTCCGCCTGCTGGGCGATAGCCGGAGCGTCTCTTCCCGTCTCGCCGAAGCGCTCGCCTGGCTGTCCGCACAGGAATCGAACGCGGAAGTACGAAGCCAGCTTGCCGCCTCCGCCGCGAGGCTGCCGTCCGAAGCGGCTCTTCCGATCCTCGACGCGCTCCTCCGCCGCGCCGAAGACGCCGACGATCCGCACATCCCTCTCCAACTCTGGTGGGCGGTGGAGGCGCACGCGACGGCTGCGCTTGCGCTACTCGAGGATGCGACGCTCTGGGAGTCGCCCATCCTGCGCGGCCACGTCGCAGGACGCCTTATGATGCGATTCGTGCATGCGGGGGATCTCGATCCAGCCGCTCGGTTGATGGGTCTGGCCCCCGACGAACCGGCGAGCGGCGTCCTGGCCGATGCCTTTCTGGAAGCACTGAGGACCTCGGACGTCGATGCGACCGCATTACCTCCTGCGCTTTCCGACGCGCTCGAACGACACGAATCGCGCATCGGCGAGTCGCCGCTCGTGCTCGGGGTCAGGCGTGGCGAGCGGCAGCGCAGCCGGGAGGCCCTCGCAGTGATCGCCGATCCGAATGCGGATACGCCTCAGCGAGTGGCGCTCATCGATCTGATGGGCGAAGTCGTATCGCAGGAAGCTGCGACCGTGTTGCTGGATGTCCTGAAGGAAAACCCGGCGATTCAGCGTGCCGCGCTGCGTGCGCTCGCCGTCCACGATTCCCCCGAAGTCGGCGAACGCATCGTCGCACTGTACCCGGACGTGCTCCGGGCCGACTCGCTCGTCCGACTGACGGCGCTTGAAACGGTGGCGGCGCGCCCTTCCTGGACGCAGCAGCTGATCGACGCTATCGAGTCAGGTAAGGTCGATGCCGGCGAAATTCCTCCGCACGTCGTCGATCGCATCCGCCTCCATGCTGAGGTGGACTCGATCTGGCCCGTCGAAGCGCAGGAAGGTTGGACACCGGTCGAGATCGTCCGTATTGTTGAGAGCGCAGAGGGCGACGCCGATAGGGGGCTCGAAATCTATGCGGCATCGTGCGGGTCCTGTCACCGGCTCTTCGGCACGGGCGGATCCATCGGGCCGGATCTCACGGGATACGACCGGCAGAACACGTTCGACATCGCCCTCAATACTGTTCATCCGCACGTGCATATACGGGAGGGGTACGTCCAGTACGCGCTCCGCACGGTCGACGGCCGCTCGCTGGTGGGCATGATCGTGGACCGCTCTGCAGGCGGCGTGACGCTGCGGTTGCCGGCCGGAGCGGAGACGACGCACTCCTCCGGCTCCATTGCGGAGCTCCGCGCGCTGGACCGCTCTCTCATGCCCGCCGGCCTCCTGGACCCGCTAAGCGAATCGCAGATCCGCGACCTGTTTGCCTACCTGCAGACGTCTGCACCGCCGCGATAGAGGTCGTTTATGAATGATGGAGCGCGGCTCTGCGCGATCCGCCGCGTGCATGCTTAAAACCTATGAGATTGTTTTATGGGATCGAGACCAAGTGCTGAACGAGAAGCCGGCGCCACGCCGTTTACGTCGGGATATCTAGCCACGAACGGCCGTCCGCGCCCGAAGACCGCGACGCTCGGCGTACGCGCCGCGGGACCAATGTGGACGAGATGGAGGAAGATCACATGTAACATTTTCGCTTTTCAGCCCCTCAAACTCTAAATTAGCTGCGCTGGAGAGGACGCTGAACGTGCGCTGGCGGGCGGGGGTTGATGACCGGTCGATGACCACCGCCTCGCTCATCCCTTTCACATCCTTCAAAGATTCCTTGTGAAGGCGAGGAGCGTTGAGTGCTCTAATCAGCGGGTCGGACTCCGGTCTCCCCGTTCCGGGCGGCGGCGTGCGAAGACGGCCAATATTTGGGGTGCGGCGAAACAAACTGCCGGCGGGCATGAAAACGCTGCCATCATGGGAGAGCGCGTGACATCGATGGTGCCTTTACGCGTCGAGCGATGCGAGAGGCCGGAACACGACGATGCGCTCGCACCGGCAACCCACGCCCTCACACTGCATCGGACTACAGCGCCGGATCGGGCCATGTCGGATGAGAGACCCCTAACAATCGAGCGCGACTGGGTCGAAGCGATTCGGGGGGGTGACGAACGCGCCTTCGAAGCGATGTTCCACGCACACTACCGAGATCTCTGCGTGTATGCGGCCTCCTATGTCTCATCTTTCGACTCCGCGCGAGACGTCGTTCAGGATGTCTTCTTGAGGATATGGAAGCGCCGTGAAAACTGGACGGTGCGGGTTTCCCTGAAAGCATACCTGTACCGCGCCGTACGCAATCAGACCTTGAACTATCTCAAGCAAGAGAACGACAGGCGCAAAAAGGAGACCGGGCTGGACGGGGCCGCCCGGCTCTCGGTCCGATCGGGTGAGGACGGACTGTTGACGAACGAGCTCCTGGCCGCGTACCGCAAAGCCGTCAGCGCACTGCCGGAGCGTCGCCGTACAGCGTTCGTGCTAAACCGTCAACATGGGTTCAGCTACGCGGAGATTGCTCTCGTCATGGACATTTCGGAGCGCACCGTGGAAACGCATATTGCAAAAGCCCTCGCTTCGCTGAAGCGCTCGCTCTACGCCGTTGGTTGGAACGATTGAGAGGGATACGTGATCTCGTGTTTTGTGTTGTCTTATTGGTGGATTACAATGACGGAACGTAATGACGCGATTGAATAACAGGGAGGCAGCCCGTTACTTGAGCGGCAGAAGTACGCCGGAGGAGCGACGGTCATTTGACAGGTGGCTCGAAGAGAATCCCGAGCACCGGCGCACTTTCGAGACGGTCGCGGAGATCTGGCAAATGGCAGAGAATCCGACGATTACGGTGCCTTCGGACGAGGATTTCGTCCGCCGGGACTGGGAGCGCATAGCGGCCGCGATTGGAGCGTCCGGGCAAGCAGAACGCAATCGGGACCGGAGAGAAAGTCCTCGGTCGACCGATCGGGTCCCGACGGTTCGCCGCGTTCGACGTACGTCATCCGAGCGGCTTGCCTTCGCGGCGGCTTTCGTTTTCCTCGTGGCCGCGGGAGTCTGGCTGGCGATGCAGTTCTCCGAGAAGCACGGCGGTGCCGCACTGGCCGATCTTCGGGAGGTTTCGACCTCGCCGGGGCAGCGCGCACGCATTCCGCTGAGCGACGGTACGATCGTTCACCTCAACGTCGCCAGCACGCTGCGTTTCCCCGAGCCGTTCGTGAACGGCGAGCGAGCCCTGATCCTGGACGGTGAAGCGTTCTTCGAGGTCACAGAAGATGCCGTGCGGCCCTTCGTCGTGCATGCGGCAGATGCCGTCGTCGAGGTCGTTGGGACGAAGTTCGCCGTGCGGGCCTACGACGACAGCGACGTCGTGGACGTCGTCGTCAGTGTGGGCGAGGTGGTCCTGCGGAACGACGGACCCGGCGGCGACGACGAGCTCGTGCTCACCGCGCACCAGAAGGGCCGCCTTGCAGAGGGAGTCGTCCATCGTCTGGACGGCGACGTCAACGTACAGCGCCACCTGGCCTGGATGGAGAGCCGGCTGATCCTTGACGACGTCCCTCTTCGCGACGTCGCCGTCGAGCTGCGACGGTGGTACACCCTCGACGTCCGGATCGCGGACCCGGAAATCGCCGAACTGCGACTGACGGCCGAATTTCGGAGCGAGCCGGTCCATGAGATTTTGAACGTTATCGCAGCATCCCTGGAAGTCTCATATGAACGCGATAAACAAACGGTCACCTTCTATCGATAGATAATCCGCCCCACTAGCGGACATTCACTACCCATTCCTTACCGCCTTAGGTATGCGGGACCTGAAGCACGCCGTCGTGCATTCGGAGCGTCTTCTCTCGTTGCCGAATAAAGATCGCCGGTCGTTCCGCCATGTGCGACCGGGTGTCGCGCCGCGCCCTTACCGGACGTGGAGGGCGGCCTTTGTGCTCTCGCTGATTACCGCGAGCGCAGCGGCTCAGGAACAGCCTTCAGAGTCCGACGGCAAGCTGCTCCGCTATGCGCACGAAGTGGCGGCGTTTCAGCAGACGAGCGTCTATCAAAGGAACGCGGACGCGCTGAACCAAATGGTGATCGTTCGCCTGAACGACGTCTCGCGGCGAGACGCACTGATGCATATCGCTTCACTTGGCGGATTTCGCGTGTCTTTTTGTCCCGACCGGGTCCCCCTCAACGAGCCCGTAACGCTCCACCTCGAACGCGTGTCCGTCATGGGGGCCATGCACGAAGCGATCCGGGGAAGTAATCTCGGCTTGAAACTGTCGTACAGCGGTCAATTTATCGTCGTGAACCGAAAGGATCCCGTCGTCGAAACACCCGGCCGGCTGGGGAATGCGGATCCCGGGCAGGTTCTCGGGCGGGTGACGGATGCGGAGACGGGCGCTCCGCTCTCGGGCGCCTCCATCCGCCTGGATGGAACTGCTTTCGGCGCGGCCACGGATCCGGATGGCAACTACCGCATTCCCAACGTCCCCGCCGGCGAGCAGGTACTCGTCGTCTCATTCGTCGGGTATAAGCCGCTTCGCGTCCCCGTGATGCTTCCACCCGGCGAGATCCTGCCGCAGGACACCGAACTCTCGCTCAACGTCACGGAAGGGCAGGAAGTGGTCATTACCGCGCAGGCCGAAGGGCAGGTGGCGGCCATCAATCAGCAGCTCGCTTCGAACACGATCGTCAACCTCGTCTCGGATGCCCGTATTCAAGAGCTGCCGGACGTGAACGCGGCTGAGGCGCTCGGACGCCTGCCGGGCATCTCGATCGTGCGCGACGCAGGCGAGGGCCAGAAGGTCGTTATTCGCGGGCTCTCGCCGAAGTTCAACAACGTTCTGGTGAACAGGCATCGCGTCCCGGCGACGGACTTCAATGACCGAAGCACCGATCTCAGCATGATCTCCTCGGACATGGTGGCGGGGATCGAAGTCGTCAAAGCGATCACGCCCGACCGGGATGCGGACATGATCGGTGGGACGGTGAACTTCCGGCTCATGGACGCGCCGGCGGGATTCCGGAGCGACGTCCGAATCCAGACCGGCTATAACGATCAACAAGTCACCTTCGGGACCTACAGGGCCGGCGTCAGCGCCAGCAACCGCTTCCTCGGGAATCGCCTCGGAATAATGGCACAGGCCAACGTCGAACGTGCGGACCGGAGCTCGGACGTCTTCAACGCCGGTTACGTCAGGCGGAAAAAACGGCTCGCTCAGGGGGAGACGGTCCCGATCGAGATTCAAAGCGTCGGCCTCATCGACCGCTCCGAAACCCGTGACCGGCGCGGCGCAAGCGTGGTCGTCGACTATCGCCTGCGGCGCGGGCGCGTGCAATTGAGCAATTTCGTCAGCCGTCTGCAGCGCGACGAGTCGCGGTGGACCAAGGGCTACTTGACCGACGAGCGGCTGGTCTCCTACACGGTGCGCGACCGCGACGTCACCGTGGACGTGCTCACTAACGCCGTCAGAGCCGAACATAACCTAATGGGCTCGTCTTTCGATTGGAGCTTGTCGCACTCCGTTTCGCGCCAACACCACCCTTACGACAACGCTTTCCTGTTCTCCGAGGTCGCTGCCTTCGACAACGGCCTCATTCTGAATCAGGGCCCGGAGGTCATCTCTCGGTCGGCCAAGAATCGCCTCGACGAGACGTTCCTGCAGGACGGCGATTTCCGAACCGTGCGGATGGTGGAACGTGATCTCGCCGGGGACGCCAACCTCGAGCTTCCGTTCGTCCTGGGCAGGCAACTCACGGGCTACGCGAAGCTTGGCGGCAAGTATCGGAGCAAGAGGAGGTCGAATGATGAAGATGCCTGGTTCCTGCCGTTTGCGTACGGCCCGGGCCAGACCTATCTCAAGAACGCATTCAAGGAACGCGACTTCGCGCTGACGAAACAGGGACGCCTCGCAATCACCAGTTTCTTGGATGAGCATCGTTCGACGCCCCGCTTCCTCAAGGGACAGTATGAGATGAACGCCCTCCTCGACCGGGATTTCATGGCGGAAACGTATGAGCGGTTAAAGGGGAAGTATTTCCGTACGCGTTTCACGGATCTGGCGGACTTCCAGACGACCGAAGACATCGCGGCAGGTTACGTGATGGCGGAGATCAACCTCGGTCGTCGCCTGATGATCTTGCCCGGCCTGCGCTACGAGCTCACGCACACGAATTATGAGGCCAGCACGGGCCAATCGGACAACGAGCGAACGGAGGTCGGCTGGATGCGCGACACGACGTCGACCCAGAGCTTCGATGAATGGTTTCCCATGGTGCACGTGCGCTACCGGTTCACCGACTGGCTCGACCTGCGGCTCGCGCGGACGCGCTCGCTCGCCCGGCCCGATTATTCGCTCTACTCGCCCCGCCGGCGCATTCAGGAGACGGAACGTCGGGTCGACCGAGGAAATGCCGCCTTGCGCCCTGCCACGGCAGAAAGCTACGACGCCCTCGTGTCCTTCTATCCGGGCCGGCTCGGCCTCTTCACGGTGGCCGGCTTCTTTAAGGATATCGAGGACGTAATCTACGTGAGAGAGAAGACCGTGCTTCAGCCGCAGGATGACCACCTGCCGGCCTGGACCCGCGGCTTTCGCCTGACCGAGCCGGTTAACAACCCGTTTAGGACGACCATCAAGGGGATCGAGGTCGAATGGCAGACCCATTTTACGTATCTGCCGGGCCTGCTCAGCGGGTTGGTGCTCAACGTCAACTACGCACGCATTACTTCGGACACGCGCTATCCACGGTCGATCCTCGAGAGGAACGCCGAGCCGCCCTTCAGCCTGGCGAGCATCGACACGTTTCGAACGGGCCGGATGATCGACCAACCCTCTCATATCGCGAATTTTTCGCTGGGCTACGACCGCGGCGGTTTTTCCGGCCGGATCTCCATGCTTTACCAGGAGAGCAGCCTGGGCCGGCTCGGTGACTACCCGGAGGAAGACGCATTTACACAGACGTATGTCCGCTGGGATGCGATGGCGCAGCAGCGCGTCGGCACCGGCCTCAGTATCTTTCTGACGCTGAACAACTTCCTCGACCGGCCCGATCAGTCCTTCCTTGGCGTCGGCTTTCCGACGACACAGGAATTCTACGGCTGGACTGCCGATTTAGGCATCCGATACAGATATTGAACGTCATACCGCACGTCCACCGACGCACCGATCAGAGCCAATGCCTCGAGAAGTAGAAGGTTTGCGAAGAGGCCCCTCCGAAGTCGACGTTTACCTACCGCGGTGCCATTTTTCGGCGCCGCCCTTTCTATCGTCATCCTGTGTGCTCCGGGCCCGAACGACCATGCGGGAGGTTCGTTCGAGGACGCGCGGGTTGCGCCGCCCCCACTTCCGGCCGCCGATTCCACACAATTTGCGTCGTCCGTCGAGCCTGACTTTCCGTTCATCACCACGACCGTAGACGCCGGCTCGCGCCGCGCCCCTTTCCCTGATCATAACGTCTCCGTTCGCGGCGTGGTACTTTGGCTTGCCGCGGGGGTGTATGCCTGTTTCGATCCGGACCTCCTACGGATGTCGATGGCATGGACCGGGGAGTTCGTGACGGATCTAATCGTCGTCGCGCACGGTGCGTCCGATTCCATTACGGCCGTCGCCGTAGACGGCGCTCCGCCCGAAGCTCAGCTTCGCCTGAGGGATGATCGATACGTCGTCTTCGCGCTGCCGGAGGGCGAATCCTCCCGGCAATGGAGAGTCGCTGCCTGGACGGGCCCATCCCGCCGACTCGAATCCTTTCTTCGAATGCGCCGGCATCCGTCCTCCCGGGCCGCACGCGGCCGGCTCATCGAAGAATCTCGAGGCCCGAGTACGGGATAGGCCGACTTGCACTGTCTTACATACGCAGACCCGAGAAACGGCCATTTCCGATTGATGAGGGCTTCCTTCCGTCCGCCCTCCCTTTTCGAAAGGGCGGTACCTGCAGCCCTCGGAACTTAACCTGCGGCGGTATTCCGTACAGGCCAGATGCACTCCCTCGATCGCCTCATGCCTCACTCATCGCAGCGACCGCGACGCTGGGGCGAACGGCGCCCACTCAACGTGCAGGCCATTCGGCCGGCGCGCCGTACGGAGTCGCCGTACGCACACGTTAGGACCGGCTCGTGCATGGCGATTCTTACGGCCTTCATCCTCCTGCCGTCGCCCACCATCGCGGCCGTCGGAGGAGGCGTCGTCCTGCCGGGGTCGCGAGAGGCGGCATACGACCGATCCCTGCCCCCCGACATCGTAGTCACGGGGATCATCACCGGAAAGGTCACCGATGCGGAAACGGGCGCTACGCTGCCGGGTGCCTCCGTCCACGTGGACGGCACGGGCATCGGTGCGGCGACGAATACCGATGGCACGTTTCGCATCATCAACGCGCCGGAAGGCGATCAGGTGCTCGTGGCCTCGTTCGTGGGCTACCGGAGCGCGCGGATCCCCGTATCCGTGCGTGGCGGGGAGATCATCGTCGTAGACGTGCAGCTTGCGTTCGACGTGGTGGAGGGGCGCGAGATCGTGATCACTGCTCAGGCCGAGGGACAGGTCGCGGCGATCAACCAGCAGCTCTCTTCGAACACGATCCTCAACGTCGTTTCGGCCGCCCGCATTCAGGAACTGCCCGACGTCAATGCCGCCGAGTCGGTCGGCCGTCTGCCCGGCGTATCCATCATCCGCGATGCCGGAGAGGGACAGAAGGTCGTGATCCGCGGCCTCTCGCCGAAGTTCAACAACGTGCTCGTGAACGGCCAGCGCATCCCCGGCACCGACTTTAACGACCGCAGCACGGACCTGAGCATGATCTCCTCGGACATGCTATCCGGTATCGAAGTCATCAAGGCGCTCACTCCCGACCGCGATGCGGACATGATCGGAGGGACGGTCAACTTCCGCCTGATGGACGCCCCGGACGGCTTTCGGGCCGACGCCCGGATTCAGTCGGGCTACAACGACCAGCAGTCCAGTCTGGACTCGTACAAGGGGAGCATCAACGTGAGCAATCGCTATTTCGGCAACCGCTTGGGAGCGATGGCGCAGGTGAACCTCGAGCGTGCGGATCGCGGCTCCGACGTCTTCAATGCCGGCTATTCACGCCAGGAGCGCCAGGTCGACGTCGGCGCGGCCATCCCGATCGACATCAACAGCATCACGTTGACCGATCGCCTCGAGATCCGCAATCGCCGCGGTGCCAGTCTCGTGGTCGATTACCGTTTGAAGGGCGGCCGCCTTCAGCTCAGCAATTTCGTCAGCCGCCTGGACAGGGATGAGAGCCGGTGGACCAAGGGTTACGGCCTCACCGGACGGAACGTATCCTACACCGTTCGCGATCGCGACGTACAGGTCGACGTCCTATCGAATGCACTGGAAGCGGAGCATACCCTCGGCCGGGCGCTCATCGACTGGAGCCTCTCTCGCTCGGTCTCGCGACAGGTCCATCCGTACGACAACTTCTTCATCTTCTCCGAAGTGGCGGCGTTCACGGAGGATCTCGTCCGCACCCAGGGTCCGGAGGTGATCCCGCTGGCCGCGAAGAACCGGCTGGAAGAGACGTTTTTGCAGGACGGTGACTTCCGAACCGTCGACATGCTGGAGCGGGACCTCGGCGCCGGCGCCAATCTGAAGCTTCCCTTCGCGTTTGGCCGGAATGTAACCGGTTTCACCAAATTCGGCGGGAAATTTCGGGGAAAGCACCGCTCAAACGACGAGACGGCCTGGTTTCTTCCCTTCACGTTCGGCGACGGCAATCGCTTTCTCAGGGAGGCTTTCCCTGAGCGCCAATTCGATGCGACGACCCAGGGACGGCTGGCCATCACGAGCTTTCTGGATACCGACCGTGACATGCCGAACTTTCTCGACGGACGGTACGAGATCAACGCGCTGGTCGATCGAGGGCTGATGGCCGACGTCTACGATCGAATCAACGGCCGGTATTTCCGTACGCGATTCACCGACCTGGCCGATTTCACGATGACGGAGGAGATCACGGCCGGCTATGGGATGGCGGAGATCCATCTCGGGCGCCGTTTGATGCTCCTGCCCGGCGTTCGGTATGAGCACACGCACACGAAGTACGACGCGAAGAAGGGCGTCTCCGACAACGACCGGACCGAGGTGGGGTTCATGTCCGACACGAGCGCGACCCAGTCCTTCGGCCAGTGGTTCCCGATCCTTCACGTGCGCTATCGCTTTACGGACTGGTTTGACGTCCGTCTAGCGCGGACGAGGACGCTGTCGCGCCCGGACTTTCAGCAGTACTCGCCCGCCGAACGCATTCGCGAGAGCTCCCGGAGAGTCGACCGGGGCCGGCCGTCGCTCCGACCGGCTTCCGCCGTCAACTACGATGCGATCGCCTCTTTCTATCCGGGTCGACTCGGGCTGCTGACGCTCGGCGGCTTTTACAAGGAGATCGACGATCTCATCTACCTGAAAGAAAAGACCGTGCTCGATACGGAGGAGGACGACCTTCCTGCGTGGACGCGCGGGTTCCGCCTGACCGAGCCGGTCAACAACGAATTCGTCACGACGGTGAAAGGCATCGAAGCGGAGTGGCAGACGCACTTCACCTATCTACCGGGCCTGCTCAGCGGACTCGTGCTGAACGTCAACTACGCCCGGATCTTTTCCGACACGAGGTATCCCAGGACGATCCTGAGGCGGGAACCGACGCCGCCGTTCCGGTCGACGAGCATCGACACGTTTCGCGTCGGGCGCATGATCGATCAGCCGGAACACATTGCCAATCTGTCCATCGGCTACGACCGCGCGGGATTCTCCGGCCGCGTCTCGATGCTCTATCAGCAGCGCAGCCTGAGCGCGGTGGGCGAATTTCCCGAGGAGGACGGAATCACGGACACGTTCGTGCGCTGGGACGCGATGCTGCAGCAGAGATTCGGAGCACGTCTCAGCTTCTTTATAAACCTGAGTAACATCAGCGATCGGCCGGATCAATCGTTCCTCGGCGTAGGCTTCCCTACGGTGCAGGAATTCTACGGATGGACGGCGGACGCCGGCGTTCGCTATCGATACTGATACTTCCTTGCAGACGCCGCAGAAGCATGCGGATTGCCACATGGAACTACTTTCCCGAGCGGATCGCTTGCGGCCGTACAGGTGCATGAGGATGCACGCAGTGATGCCCGCACCATGCTTCGTCCTCTGCCCGGGGCCACGCGGGACGACATTGGATCAATCAATCATGGAGAACACAATGAAACCCACCGTTACGACCGCATCACGACCGCGCGCCATCGAGCGCATCCGTCTGCTGACGTGCGTTTTCGCCGGACTCTTTTTTCTGTTGGGGGGAGCCGTTCACGACGTGCAGGCACAACGAACCATTACCATCGAGCCCGGCTTCGGGACGATCAACGACGCGATCATGGGCGATACGACCGCGACCGGCGAGCGCGTGGACGCGAACACCGTATACGTGCTGCGCGGCGGGCTGAGCGTTGAAGATCGCTATTATCTCAACGGCAGTATCCTGACCACCAACTACCACTTGCAGGTCCAGGCGGAAGAAGGCAGCACGGTGCCCCCCGTTCTCCAGGTGCTCACCGACGAAACGGGCGTAAGTGCCGGCACCTTCATCGAAGCCGAAGGCGACGTCACGCTTCGCGGCCTGTACATGCTGGGGATGGATGACCTCGATGCTCCCAGGAGCCAGCACGTCATCATGAACGGCGACGACAAGCATCTGGTCGTCGATGACTGCTTCATCGACTACAATCGATTCATCGTTTTCCGCTTCAATGGCGAGAACGGAAACCTGCGCCTTACGAACTCCCATATTCGAAACGTATTGACGACCAATAACCCGGGGAACGGTAAGGTCGTCGACGGACGAGGGACGAATCTCGAATCGGTTTACGTGGAGAACAACACCTTCGAGGGGGTTTCCGGCGAATTCACGCGCCTGTCGGGCGGTCTGATGAGAAACCTCTTCTTCCATCACAACACGGTCTACAACATGCACGCCTTCGTCCGCGACGACTTTCGCGAGAACAGCGGCAAGGTCGTCGAGGCGCGTATTGCGAACAACCTCTTCATTAATACGGGATGGGTCGGAGATACGCTGAATACGGCCAATCCTCCCTCAAACTGGGAAGTCGGGATCTTCGCCTTCGACTCGCTCAGCGTGGTTCCCGAGCTCACTGAGGAGGACCGTGACATCCATATCAGTCGCAATAACTTCTTCTGGGAACCGGAGCTGATGGATTTCTTCAATTCGGGCTTTACCGCAACGTGCGAAATTTGCTCAGGCGGAACGGTCAAACAGTATCCGATCTTCAGTCCGCGCGGCCAGCTATTCGTCGACGACGGACTGATTCGCTTCGACAATGCCATCGAGGAGGACCCGGAATTCGGGTTGACCTCGGGCGTTTCCGGGTTCATCGACTGGGTGGAGGGCTATTGGACGGAGCCGGCGAACGTCTCGGCGACGATGGTTTACTTCGATCCTGACGGGACCAACAGCACGGAAGACATTACCGATTGGCCGGTGACGGACGACTTCACGTATCCGACGACGAAGGCCTCGTTCACGGCCGGCTCTGGAGGATTTCCTCTGGGGGATTTGAACTGGTTCCCAGAAAGTAAGGCCGAATGGGAAGCACAGGGCGGTGGAACCGGGATCATCGTCTCTCGCGAGGACAACGTGGAGTTTCCGGAGGGATTCATTCTGAGAGGAAACTACCCGAACCCGTTCAATCCTTCGACGACGATTCGCTTCGATTTGCCATCCCCGGCAGACGTCCGGATTCACGTTTACGATCTGCTCGGACGTGAGCTCATGGCGCTGCCTGCGGGATCGATGGAGTCGGGCGCGAATCGGACCGTTGAAGTGGATGCGGGCTCGCTTCCTTCCGGCGTATACCTCTACCGTGTCTTCGCAGAATCGCCATTGAGCGTCCAGACGCTGACGGGACGCATGGTGCTTCTAAAGTGACCGAGAGCGGCGTGGAGGTCCGGCTACCGTCGGACCTCACGCCGCTTCCGGGAGGTCGCCAATGCCCGGATGACGCGGGCGTAGGATCCAAAAATGGCAGAACGATGAAACGCAAAGCTCTCAATCTCGACATTGGTTCGATGGCGGAGGGAGGCCGGCGCGGGCGGCTCGTCCGATACTTCGCATGCGTAGCGGCGATTCTCCTGCTCACCGTGCCCTGTGGGGCGGAGGCTTTCGGCACGAGCCTCACCTCGCTTCCTGCGATTGATGCCGAGGTCGAACGTTCACCTGAAGCGGGCGTCGTGATGGGACGCGTAACCGACGCCGAGACCGGTGCCGATCTCCCCGGTGCTTCCGTCCGTATCCGAGGCACGGCGCTCGGCGCGGCCACGGATCTGAGAGGGCACTTCCGCATTTCGAACGTTCCCGAGGGCGACCAGGAGCTCATCGTTTCCTTCATCGGATACAAATCGGCGCACGTTCCCGTAAGGGTCCCGCCGGGCGGCGTCGTGGAGCAGGACGTGACGTTGTCCCTCGACGTGGTAGAGGGGGGCGAAGTCGTCATTACGGCCCAGGCCGAAGGACAGGTGGCGGCCATTAACCAGCAGCTCGCCTCGAACACCATCGTCAACGTGGTCTCGGCGGCGCGCATCCAGGAGCTGCCGGACGTCAACGCGGCGGAGTCGGTCGGCCGCCTGCCGGGCGTGTCCGTCATCCGCAACGCCGGCGAGGGCCAGAAGGTCGTCATTCGAGGCCTCTCGCCCAAGTTCAACAACGTACTGGTCAACGGCCAGCGTATCCCGTCGACGGATTTTGACGATCGCAGCACGGATCTGAGCATGATCTCCTCCGACATGCTGTCAGGAATCGAGGTCGTGAAGGCGTTGACGCCCGACCGAGACGCGGACATGATCGGCGGGACCGTCGACTTCCAGCTCATGGATGCGCCCGACGGTTTCCGGAGTGACCTCCGTTTGCAGACCGGATACAGCGCGCAGCAGGAGAAGATCGGTTTTTACAAAGGCAACCTGAATCTGAGCCAACGCTTCTTCGGGAACCGGCTCGGGGTGCGGGGACAGGCGAACGTGGAACGAGCCGATCGTGGATCGGACGTCTTGAACGCCAGCTACGCACGCGAGGCCGTGACGCTGGCAGAAGGGCAGCAGGTTCAGATGCGAATCGGCGGTCTGAATCTCACCGACCGCGCGGAAATCCGCCATCGCTACGGCGGAAGCGTCATCCTCGACTACAGGCTGCCCGGCGGGCGCGTGCAATTCAGCAACTTCGCAAGTCGCCTGAATCGCGACGAGACGCTCTGGAGCAAGAACTTCGGACTTACCGGCCGCTCGGTTTCGTATGGTATCCGCGACCGCGACATGACTACCGACGTCCTTTCGAACACACTGCAGGGAAACCACACCGTCCTGGGGAGTGACGTGGACTGGGCGTTGGCTCGATCGCGGGCGCGTCACGACCGACCATACGACAATTCGTTCACGTTCTCCGAGGTCGCAGCTTTCAACGAGGGACTGGAACTCACCGGCGGTCCGGATCTCATTCCGCTGTCGGCCAAAGATCGCCTGCAAGAGACGTTTCTCGAGTGGGGCGATCACTTCACTCTGGAGAACGTGGAGCGTGATGGGAGCGCGAGTCTGAACGTGAGAACGCCGTTCGCCTTCGGCCGACGGATTACCGGATACACCAAACTCGGCGGCAAGTATCGCAGCAAACGGCGTACCAACGACGAGTCGCGCTGGTACCTGGCCTATTACTACGGCGACGGGCCGAACTTCATTCGCAGCGCGTACGCGGGCACGGCGTTCGAGAGTACGAGCCAGGGCCACCTTGCGGTGACCAACTTCCTCGACGATCGGCATCAGGCCGACGGCTTCCTCGACGGGCAATACGACGTCTCGGCCTTCGTCGACCGGAGCGCCATGGGAGAGGTCTACGAGCGCGTCGGCGGCCGGTACTTTCAGACGCCGTTCGCCGACATGGCGGACTTCAGGATGCAGGAAGACATCACGGCGGGCTATGCGATGATGGAGCTCAATCTCGGGCGCCGGCTGATGATATTGCCCGGCATCCGCTACGAGCACACGCATACGGACTACGATGCCCATAAGGGCGAAGCCGACAACATTCGGTCGGAGATCGGCTTCCTCTCCGATACGTCCTCGACGCAAAGCTTCGGCCAGTGGTTTCCGATCGTCCACGTTCGTTATCGGTTCACCGACTGGCTCGACCTCCGGCTCGCGCGGACGCGTTCGCTGTCGCGCCCGGACTTTACGCAGTATTCGCCGCGCCAGCGCATTCGTTCCGGGTCGGCGAACGCGGTCGATCGCGGAAATCCGACCTTGCGGCCCGCCTCGTCCCTCAACTACGACGCCCTCCTGTCGGTCTACGCGAACCGCCTCGGTTTGCTCACCGGAGGTGTCTTCTACAAGGAGATCGAAGACGTAATCTTTCTCCGAGAGAAGACCATCCTCGACCCGGAAGCGGAAAATCTCCCTCCACACACCCGCGGCTCGAGGCTGACTGAGCCGGTAAACAACGATTTCGGCACCACGGTGAAAGGGGTCGAAGTCGAGTGGCAGACGCATTTCACGTTCCTGCCGGGTCTGCTGAGCGGTCTCGTGCTCAACGTCAACTACGCCCGGATCTTCTCGGATACGAAGTATCCCCGGACGATTCTCAAGCGGGACGCGACGCCCCCGTTTCGGCAGACGAACATCGACACGTTTCGCGTCGGCAGGATGATCGACCAACCAGCGCACATCGCCAACCTGTCGATCGGCTACGACTTGCGTGGCTTCTCGGGCCGCGTTTCGATGCTCTACCAGCAGAGCAGTCTGGCCGGGGTGGGCGATTTCCCGGAGGAGGACGCCTTTACGGACACCTATTTGCGCTGGGATGCGATGCTTCAGCAGAAGATTGGCGGAAACTTGAGCGTATTCGTCAGCCTGAACAACTTCACCGACCGACCCGATATCTCCTCTATCGGGATCGGATTTCCGACGTCACAGCAATTCTATGGCTGGACGATGGATGTCGGCGCCCGCTACCGATACTGATCGCCCCTGCGGGGATGACGTTATCTGAAACACGAATCGAATCACATGGGAGGTAAGATCAGCCGGGACGAAAGACGCTTTTCACGACGCGACTTCCTCTCGACGGCCCTGGCCGCGCCCATCGTCGCGGCGGATGCCTATGGATCCCTCTTCCAGAGGCGTGCTCTCGCACGGCCGTTGCCGTCCATCCATTCCCGCGGCGCCCGGTTCACGGGACCGGACGGCAGACTGCAGCTGGAATTGCTTCCGAGTGAAGAGGGTCGCCTGAGCTATCTAGTGACGATGGATGGCGAGCTGGTGATCGACACGTCGAGTGTCAGCATCGTGATCGACGGCGTGGATCTCGGCCATGGTACCCATCTCGACGAGACGGCGCGTTACCGGACTGACGAAACGTATGCGTGGCGCGGCGTTCACTCGGTGGCCCGCAACCATTGCAACGGCGCCACCGTTGCGTTCCGCCACGTCGAGAGCGGGACCGATTATACGCTGGAAATTCGTATGTTCGACGACGCGGTCGCCTTCCGCCACGTCGTTCCCGGCGAGGGCACTCGGACGCCGGACGACGGCTCGTCGTTCGCCATTCCCGCCGGAAGCACCGTATGGTTTCACGACTTCGAAGGGCATTATGAAGGATCGCACGTCGCTAAAGAGATCACCGAGATAGAAGCGGGTGAATGGGCGGCTCCGCCGGTGACCTTTAAGCTCCCCGGCGGACGAGGCTACGCTTCGATCACGGAGGCGGCCCTCGTCGACTACAGCGGGCTGGGGCTTCAGGCGGACGGGCAGGGTGGATTCCGCGCCGTTCTCGGTCACGCCCATCCTCCGAGTTATCCATTCACCCTCAGGTACGGCGATGAGGAAGCGGAGCGGCTCTCGCAGCCGGCCACGATCAGCGGGCCGATCACTACGCCCTGGCGCGTCGTGATGATCGGACGCGATCTCAACACGCTCGTGAATACTGACGTTCTGCACAACCTTTCGCCGCCGCCGGATCCGCAGCTCTTCCCCGACGGCATCCATACGGAGTGGGTCAGGCCGGGTCGATGCGTCTGGAAGTATCTGGACGGCGGCGAGAACACGCTGGAAGAGATGAAGACCTTCTCGAGGCTCGCCGGTGAACTGGGCTTCGAGTACAACGTCATTGAAGGGTTCTGGCAGCGATGGAGCGAAAGCGAGCTCCGCGAGCTCGTGGAGTACTCGAGGGGTCACGACGTCGGCATCTGGCTGTGGAAGCACACCAGGGACTTGAGAGAACCCGAGGCGCGGCGAGCATTCTTTTCGTTGTGCCGAAAGGTCGGCGCCGTCGGCGCCAAGCTCGATTTCTTCGACCACGAAGCTCGGGAGGTCGTCGACCTCTACCACGCTCTCCTGCGCGATGCGGCGGAGTTCGAGATCATGGTAAACTTCCACGGGGCGAACAAGCCGACCGGCGAATCGCGGACCTGGCCGAACGAGATGAACCGTGAGGCGATCTCCGGAATGGAGCGGCGGAGCATGGAGGCATGGTCGCGCCACAATTCGACGCTCCCGTTTACGCGGATGCTCGCCGGCCACGCCGACTTCACGCCGATGCTCTTCGGTGAGCGCCGTCGGGAGACGTCCTGGGCTCACCAGATTGCCAGCGCCGCCATTCTTACGGCGCCGGCTCTCGTTTACGGCGCCCACCCGGCAACCATTCTAGAGAACCCCGCGGCCGAGATGATCAAGAGCATTCCCACGGTCTGGGACGAGACGCTCGTGCTGCCGGTGAGCGAAATCGGAGAGATCGCAGCGTATGCCCGCCGCCGGGGCGAGGAGTGGTTTCTCGCGATCATGAACGGGCCGGAGGCGCGATCGGTCATCCTACCCCTCGACTTCCTCGGGGCAGGGAACTACGAGGCTTCCATTGTGCGCGATCGTGAGGACGACGCCGCGGCCGTCGAAATCGATGAAGGCGCCGCGGCCGCGGCAGACCGTATGCCCATCAACCTGCGCGCTGGCGGAGGGTTCATCGCGAGATTCAGAAAATGAGAACGTTGATCCATACCATGCGACTGATGCTCGCCGTCCTGCTATTGGCTACCGTGCCGACGGCCTCCGTCGCGCAGCCACAGCGCAACGTCGAGCGACCGTTTTTCCTCACGTTTTCCTCCCCCGTCTACCTCACGCACAGCGGCGACGGCACCGATCGCATCTTCGTCGTGGAGCAGGACGGCATCGTGAAGGTCTTCCCCAACGACTCGACCGTGATGTCGTCGGACGTACGCCTGTTTCTCGATCTGCGAACGCATGTGACGCGGTTTCATAACGAGGCCGGCCTCCTTGGCCTGGCCTTTCATCCGGATTACGCGACGAACGGCTATTTCTATCTCTACTATACCCGGTCCGACCCTGACCGCAGCGTCGTCTCTCGGTTTCAAGTCGATCCGACCGACGCCGACCGCGCCGATCCGGCGAGCGAATTCGTCCTTCTGGAAATCAGCCAGCCCTTCGGGAATCACAATGCGGGTATGATGCAGTTCGGACCTCGGGACGGGTATCTGTACATCAGCGTGGGAGACGGAGGAGACCGCCGTAGCGGCGAGCTCTTTCCGCCCGATTCCGAACAGAACGGCCAGAACGTCCACTCGCTACTCGGGACGATCCTCCGAATAGACGTCGACGGCGCCTCCGATGAGACGCCGTATGGCATCCCGCCGGACAATCCTTTCGCTAACGATCCCGAGGCAGGTCGCGAAGAGATCTGGTCGTATGGTCTGCGTAATCCCTGGCGCTTCAGCATCGACTCCCTAACGAATCAACTCTGGGTCGCCGACGTCGGCGCGAAAGCGTGGGAAGAGATCAACCTGGTCGAGGGCGGCGACAATTTCGGCTGGTCGGTGATGGAGGGGGCAAGCTGCTTCGAAACGGCGGAGTGCGAGGCGGAAGGGATGAAGCCGCCGTTGGTCCAGCACGCGAATGAGGGAGGCTGCAGTTCGATCACCGGCGGCTACGTCTATAGGGGCGCACGCCGCCCGGAGCGGCAGGGTGCCTATATCTACGGCGACTGGTGCAACGGCAACGTACGCATGTTGCGTTTCCAGGACGGCGTCGTGGAGGGGCCTGAACTGCTCTTCGACACCGCTTTCAGGATTTCCTCCTTCGGCGTCGACGAGCAGGGTGAGCTCTACATCGTGGACCACCAGGGCGGCATTTTCAGGTTCACCCGGAGCTCCTCGCCGACCACCGCCGAATCGCCCGTCGAAACGCCGCGGCACGTCCTGCTGGAGCAGAACTTCCCCAACCCCTTTACGCTCAGCACCGAGATCTGGTATACCGTCGACCAACGGAGTGACGTCGAGCTGAAGGTCTACGACCTCCTGGGCCGTGAGGTCAGGCGGCTCGCGTCCGGGCCGCATGCCTCCGGCGCCTATGCCGTCGAGTGGGACGGTGCGGACGATTCCGGGCGGTCCGTTGCCGGCGGCGCCTACCTGTATGTGCTGAAGGGTGGAGGCCGGTCGGAAACTCGAATCATGAATCTTCTCAGATGACGAGAGTGACGTTGCTAGCGCGGCGACCTGCGGCGGCCGTGCAGAGCGGCAGGTCGGGCGGTCGCACCTTACATTCAATCCGCAAACGATGCAGAGTCGAAGAACCGAGTGGAGCGCGCCTGGAGCACGTCTCGCCGTCATTTTTCTACTGATCGGCGCGATGACGCCGGCGGTCGCGGCGGCTCAGGCGTCTGTCGGTCGAGCGCCCGACCGTGGAGCGCCCGACGTCAGAGACCTGGTCTCCAGAGCCGATCTCTTCTACGACGAACCCGTCACCCGCAGCGAGGAAGGCATGCCCGTCGGCAACGGGCGGATGGGCAGCCTCGTCTGGACCTCGCCCCGCGCGCTCAAATTTCAAATCAATCGCGTCGACGTCTTCGGCATTGACGGTGGCAGCTCCGACAGCTTCGCCCGCGCCGCCAGCGACTACTCCAACGGCGCCGGATACGTGGACGTAAACTTCGTCGATTTCGCCCCTGAACTCTTCAGCGTGGAGGCCGGCTTCGCCCAACACCTGTCGATGTACGACGGCCTGATGACGGCTCGCGGCGGAGGCATCACGGCGCGCGTGCTTGCGTGGCACGAGCGGGACGTATTCGCAATCGAGGTCGACGATCAGCGTCCCGAGCCCTCGCCCGTGAACGTCGATTTGCGAATGCTGCGTTTCATGACGCAGTACGTTCCCCGGCAGAATTGGGAACTGTCGAGCCAAAACGGCGCCGTCGTTCGGACCGGTGCCCATACAGCTCTTTCGAGGCTCGCGATTCGCGACGGAGGACGGATCGTTCTGGTGCAGGAATTCCGAGAGGGAGACCATTACGCCTCGTCGGCCGTGGCGATCGCGATCGTCGGCCGCGATTCCGCTGCGTGGCACGTCAACGAGACGACCGTGCGGCTCTCCGGCGCGGCGGGACGGGGCAGGTACACGATTCTCATCAGCAGCGCTGCGAGCTTCGACCCCGCCGAAGACGTGGCCGGCGTGGCAATCGACGCCGTCGAATCCGCCGAAGCCAAATCGTTCGACGGACTGCTGGCGGACAACGAGCAGTGGTGGGAGGACTTCTGGCTCCGGAGTTACGTCGACCTGCGCAGCGACGACGGCGAGGCCGAGTACGTCGCCGAGAACTACGCCTACTTCCTCTACCTGATGGCCGTCACGTCCCGCGGCGACTACATGCCGCGCTTCGGTGGGATGCTCTGGTACACGAACGGCGACATGCGCGCCTGGGGCTCACAGTTCTGGTGGGCGAACCAGAGTTGCTATTACAACGGCCTGGCGCCTGCGAACCGCTGGGAGCTGATGGAGCCACTCTTCCGGATGTACGGTGCGATGTACGACCGCAGCGCCACCGCTGCGCGGCAACAGTGGGGAAGTGCGGGAATCTGGATCGGCGAAACGTCGCCGTTCAACGGCTTTGCACCCCTGCCGGAAGATGTCGCCGAGGAGATGCGCGAGCTCTACCTGCTCCGCAAGCCGTGGGGGGAGCGTTCGGAGCGCTTTAAGGACTACGCGGCGTCCAAGTCTTCCCATGGCAGCCGCTGGAATTGGATGGCGCAGGGCGGTCGATGGGAAGCGGGCCGATGGATCCGCGACGAAAAGGGTTTCAGCCCCTTCGGACACGTCACCCACATCTTCGGCACCACCGCGAAGATCGCGTGGCTCTACTGGCAGCGATACGAATACACGATGGACGAAGCCTGGCTGCGCGAGCGCGCCTACCCGATGCTCCGGGGTGCGGTCGAGTTCTACCGAAACTTTCCGAACCTGCGCAAGGGTGAGGACGGAAAGATCCACCTCTACCACACGAACAGCAACGAGCCCGGCTGGGGCGTGACCGATTCGGACGAAGACCTCTCCGCGCTGCGCGGCGTGCTGCCGGTCCTGATCCGCGCGTCCGAGATCCTGAACGTCGACGAGAAGATGCGTCCGGTGTGGCAAGCGTTCTACGACGACCTCGCTCCGATTCCGACCAGCGACCTCCCCGACGCGCTCAAGCCCGAGGACTACGCCGGCCCACGTGTCTGGGTCAAGGGCCGGCGTCCCGCGGTCAAGCCCGGCGGACTGTTGCCCGACGGAAACACCCTTCCCATGTGGAACTTCGAGCTGTGCACGCTTGAGACCGACGACCCGGAGACGATCGCGCTATGCCACGCGACGCTCGATGCTTTCCTGGACGGCAGGTTGGCGCCCGACATGCGGGTAGGAGTCCTCTCGCGTGTGCCCATCGCGGCGGCGGCGATGGGCCGAGCCGATGCCGTTCGCTTCATGCTCCCCAGCCAGCTCCGGTCGCTTGGCGCGGCGCAGGACTTCGTAGACCCGGCCGGCAGCGGCGCATCGGCCGTTTTCAAGAATCGGCTCACGCTGCGCGAAGGGCCGGGCGCGATCGATGCGCAGCGGCTCGGGCGGGTTGCCGAAGCGCTCCACACCGCCCTGCTTCAGAGCGCCCCGCCCTCGCCCGGCAAGCTGCCGATCCTACGCCTTTTCCCCGCCTGGCCGGAAGAGTGGGACGCCCGCTTCCGTCTGCTGGCGCGCGGCGCGTTTCTCGTCACCGCGTCCATGACAAATGGAGAGATCGAATTTGTGGAAATCGAGTCGCAGGCCGGGAGCCCGTGCCGCTTGCGCAACCCCTGGCCGGGAGAGACGATCGTCCTGGAGCGCAACGGGATCGAGAGCGAGCATCTGGCAGGAGAGATCGTCAACTTCCCGACGACTCGGGGTGAAACGATCCGACTCGCCGCCGTGCCATAGCTCGTCGGTACGGAATTGCCAACCGGGTCAGATCGTTTCCGGTCGCCCGTTCTGTCAAGCCGGTCCCTCCACACAGACCAAATCCGTTTGCGGATGTGAAATGCTTCTTCAGGTTCGCGATTGATCTGAGGAGATCCGGATGAGAGTTCCCGAACCGGCGGGGGACATGATTTGCAGCGAGCGTGGCCTGCATGACGCCCTTGCTGGATCAGCCCGTCAATAAATTCCGACGTCGTTACTGACGCCGTCGCCCCGTGCGGCATCCTCGTGCGGTTCCGCAGGTTGTATAGGCGAGCGCATGGAAGATGGCTACATCATTAAGGAGGTTGCACCATGGATCCAATGTACTGGGCGATAATTGCAGGGGCCGTCATCATTGCTTTTGTGCTCGGCGGAACGATTGCATGGTTACTCATGCGTCGGCGCCACGCACACCAGCTCCGAGATCGATTCGGCCCCGAGTACGATCACGTCGTTGAACAGACCGGCAATAAGCGGCGTGCGGAGGATGAACTGCTTCGACGTGAGGAGCGGGTACGAAAATTCGACATTCACCCCCTCACCAATGAACAGCGCGCCCGATACTCCGAATCCTGGCGCGGAGTGCAGTCGAGTTTCGTGGATACGCCCGTGCGAGCGGTCGCAGAAGCCGACGAACTCGTTACGGACATCATGCGGAAACGTGGATACCCGATGGGTGACTTTGAGCAGCGCGCCGAAGACCTGTCGGTCGATCACCCACGCGTGGTCACAAACTACCGCGAGGCCCATGCTCTGGCACTCCGAAGCGACCGCGGCGAAGCCGAGACGGAGCACCTGCGGCAGGCAATGGTCCATTACAGGGCGCTCTACGAGGATCTACTCGAGGAGTCCACGACGGACGGAAGAACTAGAGAGTATGAAGATGTGAGGAAGTAACGATGAAAGATCTTTCTAACAAAGATAGAGGCAAGGACCGGCGATCGGGGGAGTCTTCGTTTTTCAGCGGAACACGAGACCGTGATGATGCCGTGAAAGATCGGCCCGATCCGACCCTCGACCGCGAAGACGCCGCGGGAACATCCGTTTTTCGAGATGACGACCGCACCAGAGACGACGTTGATCGCGACGACCGGTATACCGACGAGGACGTGTACCGCGACGACCGCCCCGGCATTGGCCTTCGGGATCGAGACGTCGCTTCGGGGAGGGTGGAGAACAGCGATGCGCCTCTTTTTCCTGGTGAGGATTACGACCGGTTTCGGGACCGCTGGGGGCAGATCCAGACAAACTTCGTGGACGAACCGCGGCGAGCCGTCGAGCAGGCGGATGCGCTTGTCTCCGAGGTAACCGAGCGGCTTACTTCGGTGTTCGCTCGCAATCGTGACGAGCTGGAGCGGCAGTGGACAGCCGGCGATGAGGTTTCTACGGAGGAGCTGCGCCGCACACTGCAGCGCTACCGAAGCTTCTTCGAACGACTCCTATCAATGTGACCTGAAGGGCAGGACGGCTCGGGCGGCGATCCCCGGCACTACGCCGGCCGTGCACTGGATTCCGTCTTCGAATTGTTTCCACGGCCGTGGATTCAGTCTTCGAAGGGTGGAAACAGCTGCTTCAGCTCATCGATAGCCGGCTGACGGCCGTATTCGGACAGCTCGTACAACTCCACATACTGAACGGATTCTCCGGCATCGCCGTAGAGCTCGATCAATAGATCTCTGTACTCATTCGCCTGGTTCTCAGCACCGCTTCTGATACCGCTAAGACGCGATTCCATCCGCTCACTCTCATCTTCCGGTACGACATCGCGCCGGCCCCACGTCCAGGAGTCCTCGTCTGAAAACTGGGAAGGCAACTTCGATAGACATTCCATTTTCGTATCCATTGCTTCATCGATGTCGACAGCGATCGTCGGCTCGAAGGGAGCCGGCTTCTGGAATCGATCGTGATAGTACATCACGACCGGACTACGTGGAAGCGGCGGCGTATCGGGCGTAAAGAACGGCGCCTCGACCACTATGATGGCGTCGTCTACGAGAACGCCGCTGTATCGATGGTCGGCGTGATAGTCGTATCTGCGGTGGACCATCACGATATCCGCCTGCCACTCACGGATAAGGCGGGCGACTTTCTTGCGGTTCTCGAGCGAAGGCATCAGCTCACCGTCATGGATGTCGAGCACTTCCGTCGTGATGCCGAGCACCTCGGCGCAAGCCTGGACCTCGGCCTCGCGCCGCATCGCCAGAGGACCGCCGGCCATGTCGAAATGGCCGATGTCGCCGTTCGTCATGGACACGAACTTCACGGCGTGCCCGCGCGCGGCCCACAGCGCGGCCGCGCCGCCGGCCGAGAGCTCGGCATCATCCGGGTGGGCGCCAAATGCAATGATTCGAAGTTGCTCATCGGCCTGGCCCATGGCGGTGAGAGGTAAGGAGAGGAGTGCGATCGTCAGGAATCGAGCAAGTAGGGACATTGTCGTCGGAACCAGTATGTTGAAGGGATAAAAAGATGGGCCGATGCGAGGCTGCAGCCCGCCCGGCGACTCAGAGCGCGCTAAGATCGGCGTCTAGTGCACTCGCTCGCCAATGGCCTGGACGGCAAATCTCGCTGGCCAGTTGTATGCCATCGATCACGCGGTTGTCGCTGGCGTGAAAAATCTGCTCGGGATACGCCAGTATGATCTGTCATATTGAGGATTCCCTGCTCCATTGCTCCCCGAGTCGGTATCCACGGAAGATCCACTTCCTCGATTTTATCCGCAACTCGTCTGGCTCTAAGTGAGCACATGCATCGCCAGAGATCATGGAGTTTACTGCATGATGCGGATGCTTTCTCCTCGACCAATAATGTCGGATACTTGCGCCGCATATCTTGCAGCGGCGGTCGTTCAGGACCATCGATTTACGTCGTCTGAAGGCATGAATCTCTCTAAAGGAATGTTGTAGATTGTGCCGAGCCATCTGTAGTTTTTTGGCGCTTTTGGAGGTGTTGAACTCAATCTGCGGAACCGTTACACAGGTAGATTTAAGATGTCCATTCATGAGAAGCTCAAGCGACCCGGACCCAAAAAACTGCTTGCCCTCGACGGAGGCGGAATTCGGGGAATGGTTACCGTCGAGGTACTCGCAAAAATCGAAAGCCTTTTGCGGGAAAGGCTGCAGTCGGATACGCTCGTCCTGTCCGATTACTTTGATTATGTCGCCGGTACCAGCACCGGCGCTATAATTGCGACGTGTATTGCTGCAGGAATGCCCGTATCGAAAATCCGAGACTTTTATAGAGAAAGTGGCAAGGAGATGTTTGACCGAGCCAGCATTCTCAAGCGTCTTCGGTACAAGTATGATGATGAACCACTGACGCGGAAGCTCAGGACCGTGCTCAGAGAGGAACTCGGAATGGAAGAGACGGAGGATGGAAGGAAGCGAGAGCCCACGCTGGGAAACGCGAACCTGCGGACGCTCCTGATGGTCGTTCTACGCAATGTCACCACGGATTCGCCATGGCCACTCTCGAATAATCCAGCCGCCAAGTACAACGACCGAAGCCGACCTGACTGTAATCTGAATCTCCCGTTATGGCAAATCGTCCGCTCAAGCACGGCTGCTCCCACGTACTTTCCGCCAGAGGTGGTCACCCTCGGAGAAGGCAAGGATGCCTACAGCTTCATCTTCGTGGACGGAGGCGTGACGCCCTATAATAATCCGTCCTTTCTCGTATTCCTCATGGCTACGGTGAAGGCGTACCGGCTCGGATGGTCGGCCGGTGAGGACAAGATCCTGCTGGTGTCGATCGGAACGGGTACTACGCCGGATGCGGACGACAACCTGCGCCCGTCCCAGTTGCACTTGCTTCACAGTGCCACGTCGATTCCGGGAGCGCTCATGTTCGGCGCAAGCAACCAGCAGGACATGCTTTGCCGCGTCTTCGGAAAATGCATCGAGGGCGGGCAGCTGGATCGGGAAATTGAGGGACTCATGGGTTCCGGCAGCCTCATCATGGGCAGCGAAAGCCAGGGACTGCCCAAGCACTTCACCTATATGCGCTACAATGTCGAGCTAACCTCGAGCGGCCTTGGTAAGCTCGGCCTTGGAGACATCGACCCGCGCGCCGTTCAGCAAATGGACTCCGTCGACCACATGGATAAGCTGCTGAAGATCGGCAAAGCCGTCGGTGAGCAGCAGGTACGAGCCGAGCATTTCGACGGTTTTGTTGCTTGAGGACATCCATGCACGAGGGACGAGCCATGGTCGTTGCCGTCGCAGGTCGCCGTATCGACGCGCCCGATGCGGATGAAGCACGTTTTCCACTAGAGATGAAGGACATCGTCCGACAGCGCATTCTCGATCTGCTCTCTGAACGTAACGTAGCGGTCCTGGTATGCTCGGCAGCCTGCGGGGCCGATCTCCTGGCGCTCGATGCCGCCGAAGAACTTCATATACGGCGCCGGGTCGTGCTGCCGTTCGAGCCGGATAAATTCCGGGAAACCTCTGTGACGGATCGGCCGGGTGAATGGGGAACGTTGTTTCAGGATGTCGTCGAAGAGGTAGCCGCAGAAGGCGACCTGATCGTGCTGGAGGCTGCGCATGACAATAGCCGTGCGTATGCTGCCGCAAACTCAATTATTCTAGAGCAGGCGTCGCTTCTCGCAGAGGAAAGACT
>Ga0299914_10000285_pt1 | contig 30448 bp, 24 predicted proteins | sample RVTome_10_FD_201361 | JGI IMG/M metagenome (GOLD analysis project Ga0299914, IMG submission 201361) | Soil microbial communities from uranium-contaminated site in the Upper Colorado River Basin, Wyoming, United States - RVT153D57 (version 2) ... | reverse complement strand
CGGCTACAACAGCTTCTGGGGAATCGTCGACGAGGACTCGACTCAGGCCCTCGATCAGATCGTCTCCGAGCAGCTCGGCGTGGCCCGCGACCCTGGCGATCGCTGGCGCAAAGCGGATGACGGCATGCATCTCCTGGCTGCCGCGCTGTACCACGCCATGGCCGAAGACGGGTTTGGCGACACCGGTGGGAGATACGCGGACTGGCTGAAGGCCGCCCTCGATCGGGGGATGCTGACTCCGGACGAGGTGCGCCGGCGTGCAGCGGCTTTCGTCGGAGAGAGCGCAGTTCGCAAGTGGCACGACATCGCCAGCGTGGGTGGACCGGCGCCCGACTGACCAGGGTCGAGTCGGGTGGACGAAGGCCGAGCGCGCAATGGCGCCGCAGTGAAACCTGGTGGTGGTCCTGCCCGGTCCGAGGTTTTGTCGCCGGCGCCGACGGGTACCCGGAGCTCCCCATCACCAAGGAGCACGAAATTGAGTGAAGTAGTGGCACTCTTCGCCACCCGGAGAGAGGCGGAGCGCGGAACCGAGGAACTGCTGGCGCGGGGATACGACACCGAGCGGATCGGATACCTCGACCGGTACCGCGACGAGGACGGCGACATCGTCACTGACGATGGCTACGTCGAAGGAGATCGGTTCGAGGACAACGAGGTGGTCGACGAGGCGACCAAGGGGGTGGCCGGCGGCGCCGTGGGAGGCGCCGCGGTCGGAGCCGGCGCGGGCCTGCTCGCCTCGGCGGGCATGTTGCTGATACCCGGGCTCGGCCCCTTCCTCGCCGCCGGCACACTGGCAGGCACCCTCGGCGCTGCCGCCGTCGGAGCTGCGGGAGGTGGCGTGCTCGGGGGCGCCGCCGGAGCCATCTTCGGAGGCGTCGAGGACAATCACCACGCCGACGACGAGACCTCCCAGTTCTATCGCGAGGGCGTGACGGGAGGCAAAGCGCTGCTTTCGGTTGACACCGACGACGACGAGGCAGTGGAGGTCGCAGATCTCCTGCGCGCCGCGGGCGCCGAGCGGGTCCACGTCTTCGGTGACGAGGGCTGGTTCGAGTAGACCGCACGCGATATGCTCGGCGCCGCCCGGGCCGCCCACCTGGTCGCATCCGCACTGCCCGGGCTGTCGGGCTCTTGGAGCTAACCTCTCTCTGCTTGACTCGGACCGGTGGTGAGTCGTCTCGAGAACTTCTGGGCAGCCATCGAGTCGCGCCACCAGCCATTCGGGACTACGGCATTCCTGGAGGACTCTCGCTTCGCCGCACGTCTGCCGGTCTTCGCCGGCTTCGGGTCGGCTTTGAATGCGCTCGCCATGGGTGTCTTCGTCTCCAGCCAGGGGGAGAGCGGTGCCGGCTTGTTGGTGCTGGCCACCGCGGCCACCTACGCCGTGGCGACGGTCTATTACGTGTTCTTGGGAAATGCGGAGCGTGTGACGGGAATCCTGCTCTGGGCGAGCGTTGTCAACAACATCGGTGTGCATGTCCTCCTGGGGGGCTTCGCCTGGTCCGGCGTTTCCCTCGGCTGGGGAGTTCTCATCACCTCGGCGTCGGCACTCTTCTTTTCTCGCAGGAGCACTCTCCTCATCGGGGGGACCTATCTGGTGGCTGCCGTGGCCCTGTTCTTCTTCGAGGCTCGGCTGCGAGCGGGCCGCCCCGAGCCGCCGGTGATCGTCTCGACGGTGCTGGCAATGGACATGTTCGTCGTCAGCCTCCTACTGATCGCGCCGATCGCGAACCTCTTGGTCGACCAGATCGCCCGCGAGCAGTCGCGAACCAACTCCCTGCTGCTCAACGTGCTGCCTGGTGTCGTCGCCAAGCGCCTCAAACAGTCCCCGGGCGTCATCGCCGATGAATTCGACGAATGCACGGTGCTGTTCGCGGACATCGTCGGTTTCACCACCCACTCACACAGCGTCTCGCCAGAACGACTGGTCGAAGAGCTCAACCATGTGTTCTCCCGATTCGACGCCCTGGCACAAGCGCACGGGGTCGAGAAGATCAAGACCATCGGCGACGGGTACATGGCGGTGGCCGGCGCCCCTGTTCCTCACGCCAGGCATGTCGAATCGATCTGTGACCTGGCGCTGGCCATGAGTGAGGAGATCCCCGCCATCAACCAGACTCTCGGCACGGACTTCCAGGTCCGCATCGGCGTGAACACCGGGAGCGTGGTGGCCGGGGTGATCGGGACCTCTCGGTTCTCATACGATCTATGGGGGGACACTGTCAACGTGGCAAGTCGTATGGAGAGCCAGGGAACGGCAGGCAAGATCCAGGTCACCGAGGCAGTGGTGGACCAGGTCGGATCGGGCTTCCTGTTCGAGGCGGCAGGAACCCTCGATATTCGTGGCCGCGGGGAGATGCCGGTGTACGTCCTGGTCGGTCATCGACCCGGTGCCTCCATAGCCGACGTCGGGACAGGTCGACGGGGCAGTCCGCCGGGCGACTCATAGAACGGTCCATCCGAATCTCTGATCAGAGACTGAGCATCAAGCGAACGGTGTACCCGGCCATGACTGCCCAGAACAGCCAGGTGTAGCCGCGCTCACCGATGCTCCGATTGATGGTTCGCCCGGTGAAGGTGGCGATGACCATCAATGGCACCGCTACGAGGGCGATGAGAAAGCTCTGTCCCGCCAGGAGATCGGCCTCGGTGAAGACGGCGGCCTTGGTGACATCACCGACGAGGGAAACCAGCGAGGCGGCACCGACGAAGTGAGCCCGGTCGAGGTCCAGTTGCCGGATCGCCATTCCCTTCAACGGCCCGGAGGTGCCGGAGAAGCCGGAGGTGGCGCCGCTGCCGAAGGCGAGCACGGGGCCCCCGAGCCGGCGAAGCCGTGACAGATCGAGACGTTCGGCGATGAGGGCGAACACGAAGCTGACGATCACCGCCAGAGTCACGATGGCCTCCGGGGCCGCCACCAGCAGGCGAGCTCCGAGGGCGGCACCCACGGCGACCAGGACGATCACGGCCAGCGCCTTGCGGATCGGGAGCGTCTCCCGGTAGGCGAGCACCTTGACCACGTTGTTGGCCGCCAATAGCAGGGCCGCCAGGGCCACACCCTCTTTGGTGCCGAGGACGAGTGCGAGGGTTGGGACCAGGATCAGCGACCCTCCCAAGCCGGCTGAAGCCGAGAGCGTGAAAGACACTGCCGCCGCCGCCAGCACGAGGAGCATCACCCCGGGTTCCACTGACGCCGTTCAGCGGTGAACCGCAGGCAGGTCGACCTCGGCCATCAGCGTGTTGAACGCGGCGAGCTCGTTCTCGAAAACGTCCTCGAGCCTGGCGAGCTTCTCGTCGATCTCTGCCGAGTACTTTGCAGCCACCTGCAGAGAGTTGCGCGTCGGCATGGCATCGGCTGAGGCGATGACCGGAATCACCGAGGCCAGCTTCTCGCTGAGACGCGACGGCTCGTTCAGCCCGAAGACGTCCTTGTGCTCTCCGGGCGCCATGAGACTGTCCTCGATTTCGTGGAGCCTCGACTCGAGAGCGTCGGCCGCGTCGTGGGCCTCCTCACCCAAGTCGGACCGGTCTCGCCACTGGACCAATTGCCTCTTGATCGACCGGATGGTGGTCACCGCCACGTGGGCCCGCGAGATGTGGTCACGAATCCCGAGGAGCGCTTCCAATTGCTCCTCCAGATGCTCCTGTGACACTTCGACCCTGGGATCGTTCCTCACCGAGAACCGTTCCTCCCGGGTATCGGTCTCCCCCGACGGGTTGGTGACCACGAGTCGAGCCTGGTAGGTGCCGGGTACCACCAGCGGGCCCTGGTTGGCCGCCCCGCCCAACTTGTTGCCCAGCACCTTGGCAGCCCCTTCGTGACGCAGGTCCCAGACGAAACGGTTGACCCCGGTCTTGGTCGTGAGCCATGGGCCGGAGTGGAATGCCTTCTCATCGTCGCTCATTTCGTCCCTGCCGGCCGGCTTCGGCTCGACCCGTCGCACCACTTGGCCTTCGTCGTCGACGAATTCGAGGGCTACCGAAGAGCCCTCGCTCGCCGCCTCTTCACCCAGCACATAGACGACGACCACTCCCCGGGGACCGGACTCGCCGGCGTCGAGGTAGGTACGGACGGGTTGTCCGGTCTCGTCGGCCTCGGCTTGGAAGGTGGCCGCCTTGCCCAGTGACACCCAGTAGTCCTTCCCCTCGGTGGTGATCCACGACTCGAAGAGGGTGGGGAGGATTCGCCAGGCGTCACGTGGCTTGAAGAGACGCGGGGCCGTGTCGGGCTCGCTCTCCATCAGTTGGTAGAGCGGCGTGAGATCGTCGACGATCCAGAAGGAGCGGCCGTGAGTGGCGATCACCAGATCGTCGCCCTTGACGGTGAGGTCGTAGACCGGGGTCACCGGGAAGTTGGAGTGCCAGCGGCGCCACCCGGCGCCGTCGTCGGTCGAGACGAAGATCCCGGTCTCGGTGCCGACATAGAGGAGGCCGGCCCGGTTGGGGTCGGCTCTGATGACCCGCACGATCTCGTCTTGGGGCATGGCATCGTCGCCATCTCCGGTGATGCTCTCCCAGGTCTGGCCGTAGTCGGTACTGCGGTACAAGTATGGGGTGACGTCGTCGAGCTTGTAGCGGGTGGCCGCTACATAGACGGTGCCGGCCTGCTGCGGCGACGGCTCGACGGTCCGGACGAAGGTCCATTCGGGGAGGTCGGGAGGGGTGACGTCCTCCCAGTTGTCCCCGCCGTCCCGGGATACATGGACGAGGCCGTCGTCGCTTCCCGCCCAGAGCACGCCGGGCTCGAGAGGGCACTCCCGCAGGGTGGCCACGGTGCAATAGTGCTCGGCGCCGCTGGTGTCCTTGGTTATCGGGCCACCGGAGGCCCCCAGCTTGGCGGGGTCGTTCCGGCTCAGGTCGGGGCTGATCGGCTCCCAGGTGTGACCCTGGTCGATGCTGCGAAAGACGACGTTGCCCGCGGTGTAGACGACCGTGGGGTCGTGGGGCGAGAACAGGATCGGGTAGGTCCAGGGAAAGCGGTAGTCGAGGTCGCCTGGCCCGATCCCGCCGTGCAACTGGGGCCAGACGTTGACCAGGCGGATTTGGCCACTCTTGTGGTCATAACGCTGCAGCGACCCGCCCCCGCCCGGTGAGCTGCCCACAGCCCCGACGAAGACGATGTTGGGGTCTTCGGGATGGACCGCCATGAACCCACTCTCCCCCGACCCGGCCGGGTAGCAGTCCGCCCAGACGATGGCCCCGTCATTGGCGCCGCTGGGCACCGCGATGCTGGAGTTGTCCTGTTGGGTCCCGTAGACGTAGTAGTAGGGCTCGCGGTTGTCGGTGGTCACCGTGTACATCTGGGCGGTGAGCTGGTTGTAGACGGTGCTCCACGACTCACCGCCGTTGAACGAGACGTTGGCGCCCCCATCGTTGCCCTGGATCATCCGCTGGTTGTCGTTGGGATCGATCCAGAGGTCGTGGTTGTCGCCGTGGGGGGTGGCGAGCCGGGAGAAGCTCTTCCCGCCGTCGGTCGACTTCCACATCTCCAGGTTGTTCACGTAGACGGTGTCGGCGTCCTGGGTGTCGGCGAAGACGTGCATGTAGTACCAGGGCCGGTAGCGGAGGTTGGTCTCGTCGTCGACCAACTGCCAGGTCTCCCCGGAGTCCTCCGAGCGGTAGAGACCGGGAGTCTGGGAGGCTTCGACGAGTGCCCAAACCCGCCCCGCCTTCGCCGGCGAGGCGGTGACTCCGATCTTGCCGACGATGGCGTCCTCGGGGATGCCCAGGTTGGCCGTGATCTCGGCCCAGGTGTCCCCGCCATCGGTCGACTTCCACAACCCGCTGTCGGGGCCGCCACTGCTCAGCTCCCAGAAGTTGCGGTGGGTCTGCCACATGGTGGCGAAGATCGTCTCCGGGTTGTGCGGGTCGAAGGAGACGTCGACTGCCCCCGCCACGTCGCTCTGGTAGAGGACCTTGTCCCAGCTCTTCCCGCCGTCGGTGCTGCGGAACAGGCCACGCTCTGAGTTGGGCCCGAAGGCGTGACCCAGGGCGGCGACGTATACCTGGTGGGGATCCTTGGGGTGGATGCGGATCTCGCCGATGTGACGGGTGTCGGCAAGGTCACAGTGGGTCCAGGTGCGACCCCCGTCGCCGGATCGATAGACCCCATCGCCGTGGGAGACGTCGGAGCGAATGCAACTCTCCCCCATCCCCGCATAGATCACGTTGGGATCCGACGCCGAGACTGCCAGGGCGCCCACCGAGCTGGTCCCGAGAAAACCGTCGCTGACGTTGCGCCAGGAGGTGCCAGCGTCCTCGGTCTTCCACACCCCTCCGGCCACCGCCCCGAAGTAGAACACAGCCGGGCGACTGGGGTCCCCGGCGACGGCGACGCAACGTCCACCTCGGGTGGGCCCGATACACCGGAACCTCATCTGGTCGAGCAGATCCTTTGCCACCGGAGTGTCGAGCAGCCTCATGTCGGGGGTCACCTCGTTGTCGGGAACGCCGGCGGCGAGCGTAGTGGCGGGCAAGCCCCGAAGGGCCCTACCGTGCGCGACGGGCCACCCGCCCCCCTCCCGGCAGAGTCAGAGGTTGCGGGTCACCACGAAGTCGATGACCTCGGAGAGGAAGCGCCGGTCGGGGCTGTCCGGCAGACCGCCGAAGGCCCGTTGGAAGGCCGAGGCTGCCTGCTCCGCCAGAGCCGAGGCGTACTCCTGGGCATATTGGATGCTCCCCTGTCGGTCCATCAGGGCGCGCACCCCGGCGATGTCCTCGAGCGATCGGCTCCCCCGCTCCCCTTCCAGGAACCCGGTCAAGAACTCACGTTCCACCCCGGCGACCGTGGAGAGCAGGTGGATCAACATGAGCGTCCGCTTGCCTTCCGCGATGTCGCCGTCGATCTCCTTGCCATACAGGTCCTCGGAGCCGGTGAGGTTGAGCACGTCGTCCGTGATTTGGAACGCCGTTCCCAGGTAGAGGCCGAACCGTGTCACCAAAGATAGGTCGGCCCTCCCCCACGACCCGATGAGGGCGCCGATGCGGAGGGGAAAGATGGTGGTGTAGGCACACGTCTTCAGGGCCACCATCTCCAGATAGTCCTGGCTGGTGAGATCGACGACGTGATTGGCCCGCCATCCGAGCTCGATGGCCTGGCCCTCGATCGTCATCCTGAGCAGGTCGTTGAACTCCGCCATCACCCTGTTGTGCATCGACGAGCCGAGAACGCCCACGTTCTGTGTCAGCGGCTGGAGAGCCATGGCGGCGAGGCCGTCGCCGACGTTGATGGCGATCGGCACACCGTGCTCTGCGTGCATGGTGGGTAACCCGCGTCGCGAGATGCTCCCGTCCTCGACGTCGTCGTGGACGAGGAAGGCGTTGTGCAGGAGCTCGAGCGCCACCGACGACGGCAACGCCCGCTCTGTCGTGCTCCCGTGGGCGCGAGCCGCGGCGATACAGAGGGCCGGGCGAATCGCCTTGCCGGCCCTCCCCACGAAGTCCGAGAGCGGGCCGTAGAGCGAGTCGCGGGGCCCGCCCTCAGGCAGGCACGCAGCGACTGCGTCGGCAACACCCGAGCGCACCCCTTCCAGGTAGTCGCTCATGAAAGTCGTCGTCGAGCTCACCATGAGTCGTGGGCTACGGGATCCATGGTGACGATATCCACCAGTACCTCGATCGGGTGCTGGCCCCGCCCACCGGTCGCGGTGATCGTGCCTTCGTAGGCTCCGCCGTCGACACCTGACGGGATCGCCACCCTGACCAGGACCGGCACTGCGGAACGAGCCGGCACGGACACGGGCGATGGTGTGAACGACCAGCCTGGCTCACCGATCGCCTCGCCTCCCGCAATTGAGAGCTTGGAGCCGACCAGGCCGATGTCTGTCATCGGGTCGTCATCGAAGTTGTGGAGCCAGAGGACGGCAACAGCCTCGGACCCGGGAACCCCCGAGGTGAACACCAGCCGGCCCGACTCTCCGGGATCGAACGACTCGGGCCCGATGAGCGTCCCGTAGAGGCCAAGTGCATTCCTGACCATGTCGAGATTCAGGTCGACGACCCGGGCCAGCTCGGAGCGGAATCGGTCCCTTGCCGCGCCGGAGATGTCGTTGGCCTCTTCGGACATGGGAGCGCCGACACGCTCGAGAAAGCGATCGACGGCGACGGCGGCAGCCCGGAAAGCCTCCCGCCTCACCTCGTTGCCGCCGTGATCGCTCATGGGCGCTCCGTCGACTCGGGAGCGGGTTGGCGGGGGTAGAAGCCCTTGATGTCGCTCCAACGGTCTGTGCCGATGACCGCGTTCGCCGCCTGCAACCCTGACATCGTGGCGGCTTCCAGACAGCCCGCGTTGAGCCCGCAGTCGGTCCAGTCTCCGGCCAGATAGAGGTTCTCGAATCCGCTCCCGTCCGGCCGGAGGCGATGCCGTTCCGACCCGGGAAGCGAGAGGACGTAGCGGTCGGACGGGTCGACGTTGGCCCGCCAGAACTGGCTGTCGAAGCGCTCCCGGCCCCGCGCCCGGCTGTCACCGACGAGGAGGTCCCATCGGAAGCACCCGGTCTCCGCGTCCCGCGCCGCGGGCCAGATGTCGACGAGGTCGTTCTCGACGAACCCAACGGCCTCTTCCCTGACCAGCTCGTCCTGGCGTTTGGTGTAGCCGAGATCGCCGGGGTCCGGGGGCCATTCCGTTGGGAGCGTGTCACAGAAGTAGACGAGGGACGCGGGTCGGCTCTCACGGTCCCAGTTCTCGTGCTCGAGCAGGTGGTCCATCGACGACCAGGTGTCGAATGGCTCCAAGTAGCCGGTCATCGTCACGTTTCGCTGCGATGGGATGCCGGTCACGTTCTCGGTGAGCCAGAGTTGGAATGCCTTGGTGGCGGTTGTCTCGACACGGTCGACCATCCGGGCCCAGGCCGGGCTGGCCTCGATGAGCTGGTCGCAGACGAATGGGTGCATCCCGACCGGGATGGCGAGGACGATGTCGTCGAAGTCCTGTCCCCGGCGGAGGATGGCGCGTCGATGGTCGGCCCGCTCCGACCAGAACGACTCCAGCGAATCGTCGTCGGTGCCGACTATGTCGGCCCTGGGGCGATCAGGAAAACACGGCAAGCCGGCAACGTCGACCAGGGGCTCGTAGGCCGCCACCCCGCCCGGGACGTCGACCTGGCGCCCGAGGCTCACCGTCTCTATCGACCGGTGCGTGGAGTCGAGGCCCAGGGAGTCGACACGGGTGAAGAACTCGAACTCCACGCCGCGTGCGATCAAGGCCTGGTACATGGGTGCGAACACCACGTCACCCATGCCGGCGCTCATCTTCCAGAAGATCGACCCGCGATAGTCGAAGAACAGCTTTCCCGAGAGAAACAGCCCGGTGCCGGCGGCGAAGCGAGGACGGGTGGCATCGCCGTGATGGTTGGCAAAAGTGAGGTCGTACATCCCTCTCACCAGGGCCGAATCGAGTGTCTCCGGGGAGGCCCCGTGACGACGAATCCAGTCCCGGTAGTCCTGGTCGTTGATCGCGGCGAACCCTCTCGGGTCGAGCAACAACCCGTCGGCGAATATGCCCTTGACGGTGGTCATCACCAGGTCGAAGAGCGACCAGAGGCGTCGTGCCCGGTCGTCGCTCCCGGCGAGGTCGCGCAAAGCGGAATGGAGGCTGTCGAGTGTCGATCCCAGCGACTGGACCCATCCGTAGTCACCCGAGATCATCCGCTGCGTGCTGCGGGCCATCGACACGATCTGAGTCGCACCTGCGATGAGGGAGGGGATCACCGCCGCCATCGCACCCTGCAAGCCAATGCGGGCCGAGGGAGGCTGAGGACTGGCGGAGAGCACCAGACCCTCCGGGGCAGGTGGCGTGACCAAGGACGAATAGAAGTCGGCGAGCAGACGCAGCGACCGTGAGACGAACTCGGCAACGGTCATCGCCCCCGACTCGGCGTCGTCTTCGCCGGGGAGGTCGTCGTTGGGGCGGAAGGTGGCGACCCAATGCTTCCACCGGGTCCCGTCGAAATCCTCGAACCCGACATCCGCCACCGGCTGGAATGCATCCATCCACGTCTTGATCGGCGCATCCGGGTTGGAATTGGCGCGATCGAGCTCCCCGTAGATCTGGCGGACCACCCGGAAGCTGTTCTCGTAATAGCCCAGCCAGATGTGGAGCCCGTGCTCCTCGATGCGTCCGTGTGCCCCCCTGCTGCTGGCGCCCTTCCCGCCCAATCGCCACCCGCGCTGATAGACGGTGATGCGCTCGAACCTCTCCTCCCAGCCCGGCTCGCTGAGCCTCCAGGCCGCAGACATGCCGGCCATGCCTCCGCCCAGGATGGCGATCTTGCGACGACTCACCTCGGTGGGCCCGCCGGTCATCGAAGCGAATCCAATAGACGCTGGGCAGAGGCGTGCTCCCGATAGGTCTCGGGCTCCCCCAATGCGCCCACGGCCCGTTCGATCCGGTCACCCAGATCGCCGGGAGGCTGTGGGAGCAGGCTCGCCATGTCGATTGCGGCTCGCAGAGCGAAGACATGAGCATCCTGGGAGACAGCGGTCTCCCAGGCTCGATCGAGGTCGTGTCCGAGGTGATCGGGATGGGCGTGGGCGCGGGCTCTGATGCGATATGTCTCGGGCAGGTAGATGAACTCCGAGGTCGCCTCGGCCAGGGCCAGGGACTCGTCGAGCAACTCGATCGCCCGCTCGGATTGGCCGGCGCGCAGCCGAATCTCTGCCTCGGCCGCCCGCAGGAAAGGCTGAAACGATGAGCCGGCGTTCATAGCGGCGTGTTCTCGTCTCGTCGCAACCTCGTCGGCGAGCTCAGTGCTGGGCTCCAGCTGCCCTGCCGCCACCGCCTCGAAGGCGTCGGCCAGTGACTCCCACATGGCGAAGCCGTGCTCACGCCCGATGTCGCCCTGCTCTCGTTGCGCCGCCCGGGCTTTGGCGACCTCGCTGTCCATGAGGTGAACCCAGCCCACGTACCCGACGGCGTAGGCCATGTTGAAGGCGTCCATGGGAGGCATGAGGGAGGAAGCCGCCTCCTTGGCCCGCTTCGCCGCGTTCTCGGAGAGAGAACGATCTCCTTGAATCCAATAGATGGGGATCAGTTGGGCGTTGGCCGTTGAGGGGAGGCTGGTGGGCAAAGGCCACTCCGGCCAGGGCGCGCCGTGGCGGGGGGAGCCCAGATAGAGGTCGAGGGCCCTCTCGAAGCTCTCTCGAGAAGCGGAGAATCGCCCCAGCCCGAAATCGTGGAGGGCGCGAGCCGAGACGATCTCTGCCTCGATCTGGATCCGATCCGAGTCAGGGGCGTGTTCCAGGTCGGCCTCCAGGCCCGAAATGATCTCCCCTGCTTCGGGACGCTGACCGAGGATGGTCGCTTGTGCGAAAGCAGCCAGACGTGGGCCGGCCGAGTGGATGATGGAGTCCTTCGATGCGAGCTCGAGGGCTGTCTTCGCCGCGGTGTTCGCCGACTCCGAGCCGAACCCTTCCCGCGCCACCAGGATGAACGAAGTTCGCAGCACGGCGACTCTTTTGAGCTCCCGGCCCCGTTCGGCGGAAAGCTCCTCGTCGGCCAACTGTTGGGTGCGATCGAGATGGCGCAGCGCCTCCGAGAAGGCACCCCGGGACGAGGCTGCGTCGGCCGCGACGAGATAGGCCTCTGCCGCCTCGTCGTAGCGGGCGGCCCGATCGAGATGGAGGGCGGCGAGACTGGCGCTCTCCAAGCCGCCCTCACCGGCGAGATAGATGTCCGCCAGCCCGGAGTGTGCCTTCTGACGGTGACGGGTCGGCAGCGATGCGTAGGCGGTCTCACCGAGCAACTGGTGGGCGAAGCGAATCCGCCTGCCCTCGTGATCGCGGTGGTAGGCGAGAATCCCGTGGCCGACGAGACTGTCCACACGAGCGGCGAGGTCTCCGTTCCCGACGACGGCCGCCAGGAGATCGGGGTCGATGTTCCTGCCGACAACAGAGGCGATCTGTGCCAGCTCCAGGTCTCCCGCGGCGTCGAGTCGAGCCATGAGCAGGTCGCGGAGGCCCCCCGGTACCACCCTGCCCGACTCACTGTGTGCTCGAGAGAGCTCCTTGAGGAAGAGAGGGTTTCCCCCGCTTCGCTCGATCAAGTCGTCGGCGACGGAGCCGCTCGTAGGGGACAGTGCTTCGAGGAGCTCACGGGCGTCGTCGGAGGGGATAGGAGCCAGCTCGATGACGTCGTCGGCAGGTACCGACGACAGGTCCAGGCTCAGTCTCGAGGTGAGGATGAGAAAGACGCCCGGGGCGAGGCCATCCGACACCGCACTGTCCACCAAATGGAGCGTGGAGGGGTCTGCGTTTTGGAGATCCTCGATGACGATCGCCCGCGCCTCGTTGGCCGCCAGTCCGAACCACCAGTCGAGAATCACCTCCGTGGTCTCCTTCGCCACCTCCCCTGGGGAGATATCGGGTGGTTCGTAGTCGCCTTCCAACTCGACGGACATGAGGGGCGCGAGCAGCGGGACTCCCCGCTTGGGGTCGACGTCGGCTGCTTCGAGCGCCTCGGCCAGAGCCGTGAGTCCCTCGCTCCCGGGTGCATCCGGGTCGATTCCGAGATGCCCGGCCAGCATCCGCCCGATTGCGTGGAAGGGGACGTGAGCGTGATACGAAGAGCACTCTGCCTCGAGTGGCACGCCGCCTTCCCGGGCGGCGTGATCTCTGGCGAATCGAGCCAGCCTGGACTTTCCTATCCCGGTCTCGCCGACGATGAGCATGGTCTGCGACCCGCCGGCGATCACCTTCTTCCACGCGGCGCCCACCGCTGCACGCTCATCGGCGCGACCCACCATCGCCACCGGTTCGGCGCGGACCAGGGTGGACGGTTCTCGCGCCCTGATCACGTCGAATGTCATCGCCGTGTCGGTCAGTCCCCGGAGATCGACCTCCCCGCGTGGCCTCAACTCGAACTCGTCTCCGAGCAACTCCGCCGTCTCGTTCGAGATGATGACTCCATTTGGCTTGGCCAGTGATTGGAGACGATCAGCTTGATGGACTGCCTTGCCGGCCACCTCCAGCGAGCCTCCCATCTCCCCCACCACTACGTCACCGGTGTGGACGCCGACCCGCATCGCGAGCTCGACCCCGAGTCGCTCCTCGACCCCGTCGGCGAGTTGGGCCACGGCCGCGACCAGGGCGAGGGCAGCATGGACGGCCCGCGGCGCATCGTCTTCGTGGGCTTGGGGGATGCCGAAGAGGGCCAGCAAGCCATCGCCGAGGCGTTTATAGACCGTGCCGTCGTAGCGGTGGATCACTTCGCTACAGGCGTCCTGATACTCGAGCAGCAGCTCCCAGAGTGGCTCTTCGCCGATCTGTTCGGCGATTGCGGTGGATGCGACCAGATCACAGACCAGCACGGTCGGTCGTCGAAGAGTGTCGAGGGGGGTGTTTTCGGCTGCGGTGGGCCCTCGCATCATGAGTGGTCAGGCCGGATTTATGTAGATGTTGTAGGTGCGCATGGTGCGCGTGCCACCGGCGCCCACCACGGAGACGGTGCCTTCGTAGAGGCCGCGGGGCATACCGCTGCAGTCGACCTCGAGGACGAGCACACCGTTGTCGACCTTCACCGTGATGGCCTGGGCACCGATCGAGGTGCCGCCGTCTCCCCTCCGTCTCAGGCCTGATTCGACCCGGGCGGACGTGATCCCTTCGACCCGCAGGCGAAGACTCTGGATCTCGCCTGCCGCGCAGAGCTTTGGTGCCGGGAAGGTGAGCGGTCCGCCGCCGTCCGCGGCCAGCAATGTCGCGATGTTGTCCCAGAACATGATGAATCGTGCCCAGGTCCCGGTGAGGTCCCCCAGACATTCCACCGTCTCGCCTACCAGGTCTACCTCCTCCCCCTGGTCGAGACGTCTGAGCAGGTCCGCCGTTGCCTTGCCGTGACCGGTGATGGCCCCGGCCACCAGGTCGCCGAGCTTGGAGAGCTCGTTCATGTGAAGCTCCTCCCTGTTGCCTCGGTTATTCGGACAGGTCGAGCATGAGTTGCCGCGTCGCCACCCATGCCTTGGCAGTGGCCCGCACCCCGAGGCCCAGGCTCTCGCGCATGGCGTCGATGGCCGTCTCGGTGGTGCCCTTGTCGCCGTCGGTGTTCCACATCTCGGCCCACTCGCCGGCAAGATCTTTCACGGACTCGGCCGTGAGGTCGGTCATCTCCTCGAAGTATTTGCCCAATCGACTCCAGGTGTCCTTGTCGTTTGTCATGGTGTACCTCCACCTGGGGCTCGGCAGTTCGCCATCGCCCTCATCATGTCGACCCAACCGAATTCACAGAGGAAAGAGAATGGCAGATCGTCGAGGCCCACGAAACTGAAAGTCTTCTGCGACGTCACTATGAGCTTCCCGGGGTCTGTGGGGTGTCTCTCCGCCAGCAGGAAGCCGTGGTCGACGTCGATCTTCCCGTCCCCGTGTGTACCCGGCGTGAGGTCGAACTCCATGCCGACGGACCCGGTGCCGACGAAGTACCGGGTGGTCAAAGGGGTGCGCACCGTGAGCACGCCCTCGAGCCCGACCAACTCCTCGACATCGCACGCGTATGCGGCATTCCCCACATCGTCGGGTGGGAGCAGGGCGTTGAGCTGTCCCAACTGCGTCATGGAGATGAAGAACCAGCTGCACTGGGGCCAGTTGAGTGGATTGGTCGCATAGTTCAGGTCGTTCAAGGCGGCTTCGATCTCGAATCGGCCGTGAACAGTCGTCGCGCCGCCATCGATCCCGCCGCCGACGTTGCCGGAGGTGCAGCTGGCGTCTGGGATCGGCTTGGTCGTCAGCAGACCCTGGTCGGACAGCAATTGGGTCCACTCGTGCAACGAAACCGGTGTCGCACCCTTCGCCAGCGTCACCCGGGGGTTCGCTGCCGACGACTCGCTGTCTGCGGCCCGGGCCTCGGGGAGCTCCGCCCATCCGACCAGGTCTCTTCTATCCCACCCCAGGTTCTCGGTTGCGTGCTCCAACAACCCGGAACGGCGCTCAGGATCCTCTTCTACCATCTCGGCGAGTCGCTCGACGTGATCCTGGTCCAATCCGATTTCGCCGGCTTCCCCGATCAGCTCGTAGACGGTCGGTGCGACTCTGCCAGGGAGCAGGCCTTGTTTCTCCTTGAGCCTCCCGATGACCTCGTCGACCGCCTCGTCGACGCCGAGCGGGCCGGGAAAACCGTAGCTTTCTTGCAGGAACCTCCAGACCGGCTCCCATTCGTCTCCGTACTTTCGACCCCGGAGACTCAGAAGGGCATGAGCGGGCACCCGTATCCTCCCAGTTGTGTCCTCAGCGTCGCCAAATTTAGTCCACCCGGATGAGCCCGAGTCGGCGCATCGCCCCTACTACCGAGTGAGCATGATCGACCGGGCGATAGCGACTCTCGACGAGAGGTCCGCCGTCGGGTTCGAGGCGATCGTCGAGTTATTGGGCGATGTCGATCCCGACCTCCTGGAACGGGCCTGGAACGGACTCGTGGCCCGGCATCCGATCCTCACCTGTGTGCGTTCGGGCGACGTCTGGCAGCCATCGGCATCGCCACCAATCGGTCCCGACGAAGACCAGCCCCGGCAGAACGAGCCTCCGGTGGCGCTCCGCATCACCGAGATCGAGGGAGGCGTCCGCTTGACCCTGTTGTGCAACCACGTCGCTTTCGACGGCATCGCCAGCGTGATCCTGATGGGCGACTTGAGAGACGCGTACAACGGTGCCCTGAGCGGGAGTGGATCGCGACCTGCCGACTGGTCGCCGCGGACCCTGGAAGCCCTCATCGACCGCGACGCCGACTGGAGAGCGGCCACAGCTGCGACCGTGCGAAGCGTCTCCTCGTGGTGGCAGGCGCCTCCGTCGACCCATGCCGACCCTGGCGGCACCCCCCACTCTCCCACCACTTCTCACGCTCTCATGGAGCTCGGCCCCGTGCTGCGAGCCCTGGCACCGATCCGCCGGAAGAGACACTGGTCCACCGACGCCGTCCTGGTCGGAGTCCTCGAGAAGGCGTGGGCGACGGTGTTCGGACCACCGACGGCGGACAGCGCCTGGATGGTCGCTCAGGACCTGCGACCTGCATTGGGGGCGACGCGTGGCATCGGCAACCTCAGTGTCACCGCCGGGGCCTCACTCACGGATCCTCGAGCCGACCTGTTGTCCGTCATCGATCAGACCGACGCCTCGATCAGCGCACAGACCCGCGACCTGATCACCGCTGCGGCATGGATCCCGCGATGGAAGTCGATGGCCGACGTGTCTTTTCCGCGCATGCTGCGTCGGAGCCAAGGACGGCGCTATCACCGATCGGTCAGCAACGTGGGACAGTTGGGCGAGTCGCTCCAGCACTGGGGATCGGCGTCGCTGCACCGAGTCTGGTTCGTGGGCCCACTCTCCGACCCTCCCTACACCTCCTTCATCGCCGCCGGTCACGGGTCGTCGACCCTCGTCTCGGTGCGGACATCGCCGAGCTGGCTCACCGGCGAGGACGCAACGGCTCTCGAAGAGGCCGCATTGGGGTTGGTTCGGGAGCTGACCTGACGGTCGGCTCAGCTCCCGCCGCTCAGTCTCTGCAGCGCGTCGTAGGCGGCGTACTTGAACGCTTCCGACCGGGTCGGGACGTTGTAGGTGGAGTCGATGAAGTAATCGATCGTCCCCCGGGTGTGGATCACCGCTTGCGCCTGGTGGATGAGCTCCGCTGCCTCCTCACCGATGACGTGCGCCCCGATGAGGCGACGATCGGCGCGCTCCAGGACCAGCTTGACCATCCCGAGCTGACTGCCGGCGATGGCGCTGCGGGCGTTGTCGGCGAACCACGCCCTGCCCACCTCGTAGTCGACCCCGGCGTCGGTAGCGGCCTGCTCGCTCATCCCGACCATGCCCACCTCCGGGATGGAGTAGACGCCATATGGGGGAATCGGGTCGATGACCTCCTTGAAAGGGATCCCGAAGGCATGACAGATCGCCACTCTCCCCTGCTCGGAAGACACCGATGCCAGGGCAGGTGGGCCGATGACATCGCCGGCGGCGTAGATGCCGTCCACCGTGGTCTTGTACTCGTCGTCGACGAGGATCCTGCCCCGGGAGTCGCACTCGACGCCGGCGAATGCGACACCGAGCTGCTCGGTATTGCCCACCCGGCCGGCGGCAAACAGCACGACATCGGGATACAGCTGCTCCCCGTCGCCGAGCACCACCTCGAGGCGGCCGTCCTTGCGGGCTACCTCACCGCTCGTGCCGAGAATCACCCGGGTCCCGCCCTGCTCCATGTAGGTGCGCAACAGCTCCGAGATCTCTGCATCGAGGAATGGCGCCATCCGCTCGGCCATGTCGATCACCGTCACCGAGACATCGAGGGCGGTGAAGATCGAGGCGTACTCGGCGCCGACAGGTCCGGCCCCGATGATGACCATGCTCTCGGGGAGCCGATCCATCTCGAGGATCGTGTCCGAGTCGTGGACATCGGGATCGTCGAAGGGGATGCCGGGAGGTCGAAGCGGCCTCGACCCGGTCGAGATGAGCACGACGTCCGCCTGCAGGTCTCGCGGCTCGGCGGACGGTGGAGTGACCCTGACCCCCTGATCGACCAGGGTGGCCTCACCCTCTATGAACTCGATGTCGTGCCGTTCTAGGTTCTGGCGGACGGCGGCGCCGGCGGCCTCCTGCACCTCGGCCGCCCGGGCGCGAAGCCGCTCCACCAAGAGCTCACGAGTGAGGCCGATGCCCACTCCGTAGATCTCTCGCTTGCCGAATCCGGTGAGGTAGGTAGCTGCCTCCCGCAGGGTCTTGGTGGGTATCCCCCCGCTGTTGACCGGGGCTCCGCCCGGCCTGGGATCGCGGTCGACCACGGCGACCTTGTAGCCGAAGTACGCGGCCTGGGCCGCCCCCTTCTCGCCGGCCGGCCCGGATCCGATGGTGACCAAGTCGAAATGTTCCATGCTCGCCTCCGGTGCTCCCATTCGAGACACGCAGCCTACGGTGCCGAAGACTGGTCGGGCCGGCGGCGTAAGCGCGATTCGGCGGGCATACTTGCGCGATGGCTGGATCCAACACTCCCTGGGCCGGATGCCAGGTCTGCGGTCACACCGAGCACAACTTCCGGCACCACCTCGACGAGGTGAAGGCACCCGAGTTCGTCCACAGCTCGGTGCGACGGCTACGTGAGCTGGAGAGAGTGGGCTCTGACATCCACCCCCTGGTGTCCGAGGTGTCGCACCTGGCCGAGCAAGAGGAAGGCGGCCGCAAGGCGTGGGCCCTGTGGCTCGGCTTGCTTCTCCGGGAGTTGGAGGACGCCAGCGACGCTCCCGACGTCGCCGCCGAGATAGAGAACTTCCTCACCGGGGGCTACTCGAACTGAGCAGCATCGAGGCGTCCGAATCTCGCAGGCTCCTCGACTCCCGAAACGCTCGACGAGTCGTCTCACTTGGGTCGGATCAGTCGCTTGCTGTGCGAACGGCGCGGGCGATGGCTTCCACAACCTGGTCGATGTCATCTTCTCTGGTCGCCCAGTTGGAGACGGCCACTCGAAGCAGTCTCTCCCCACGCCAGGTCGTCGCGCCCATCCAGATCGTCCCCTCCTCCTGAATGAGCTGTTGGACCCGGTCGGTGAACGACGCGTTTCCAACGCTGATCAACACCTGGTTGAGGACGACCTCGTTCACGACTCGGGCCTGCGGGATGGAGGTCATCCCATCTGCCAGCCGACGTGCCAGCCGACAGCACCCTTCGATCAATTCGACCAAGCCAGATCTGCCCATGGACCGGATGGCCGCCCATGTGGCGAAGCCGCGGGCCCGCCGTGAGGACTCGGGGACGAAGTCACCTCCTCCGTACTCCCTTCCCGACACCTGCCCCGTCAGATACTCCGCGGTGTAGGCCATGGCGGTGGCGTGGACGTCGGGATGGGCACAGAACGCGTAGCCCGAGTCGTATGGCACGTTCAGCCACTTGTGCCCATCGCATCCCCAAGAGTCCGCCATCTCCAGCCCGTCGACGAGGTGGGTCAGTTGGGGGCTCACAGCCGCCCAGAGCCCGAAGGCGCCGTCGACGTGGAGCCAAGCGCCGCCCCGGCGAGTTACCTCTGAGATCTTCTCCAGGTCGTCAAAGGCGCCGGTGTTCACATTGCCGGCCTGGGCCATCACGATCGTTGGCGCCGCCGGCTCGGCATCGAGGACTTGGGCCAACGCATCGGCGTCCATCGCACCGTCAGGTCGCGCGGGGACCAACGCCATCGATTTCTCACCGAGTCCCAGCAGGCGAAGGGATCGGTCGATCGTCGCATGGCGTTCCTCTCCCACCACCACTCTGAGCCGGGGAGCCCCAAATAGACCGTCGACTCCCACGTCCCAGCCCTGATCACGCAGGACCTTCCATCGCGCTGCTGCCAGTCCCACGTTGTTGGCCCCTTGCGCTCCGGTGACGAACCCGACGGATGCTGTTGAAGGTATGCGCAGGAGAGCCTTGAGCCAGGATCCGGCCACGTCTTCGAATGCGATGGCGGCAGGAGACAGGGCTTCGTTGAAGCCGACCTGATCCCAACCGCTGGTGAGGATGTCGGCGGCCAGGGCGGCATCGACCGAGCCACCGACGACGAAGCCGAAGTAGCGCGGACCGGCCGACGCCATCAGCCCCGGTGTCGCCCGGTCGATCAGCTCAGCGATCACGTCCGCCGTCTTGGCGCCCTCCTCCGGCACCGGGCCCATCATTTGGCTGCGGATGTCCGCTCGCGTGGCCGAGGGCGCTACCCGAGAGTCCTCGAGACCCCCTCGATAGGCGGCGATGTGGTCGGCGATCCCGTGGAGAGCCAGGTTCAGTTCTTGCATCGCGAGAATTTATCAACCCACACATGGCGATCGGGCCCACCGAGGATCATCGGCCACCGCACAGCACCGGTCGATCAGGTCAGGGCGGGTCGGGCAGACATGAGCCCTCAGACGAGCGAACGGACTCAGCCCTGAAGGTCCATCCCATACTGTTCACGGGCCATCTCGATGCTGACCAGACCCTCGTCGACATCCTTCGCCAAGGCTGCTCGTGAACGTGCCTTTGGATCGTGGTATCCGCCTCCTCCCGGTAGCTCGAGAGTGAACGACTCATCCGGGTCCATCCGGATGCTCAGCTTGGGATTGTCCTCCCTGCCCGAAGAAGTAGAAAAACCTCCCGGTGCCCCGGGTCCGCCTCCGCCGTAGCCCTGTGCGGGGAACCTGAAGCGATCGGAGAGGGCAGATACCACGTACGGCTCGCCGGTGCGGACCCCGATCTCGATGGTCTGACCGAGGCCACCGCGATAGCGTCCCGGACCTCCCGAGTCCGGTCGGAACTCCTTGCGTTTGAATACGAGAGGAGAGGACGCCTCGATGATCTCGACGGGGGTCGTTGCGATGCCGCTCGGGAAGCTCGTGGTGGACAACCCATCCTTGTCGGGTCTCGCTCCCATACCGCCCGAGGCGAAGAACACTGTCACGAATCGGTCGTCCCCGGTTCCTCGCACAGTGGTGAGCCAAACATTCCCAGAACCCTCGGCTACCACTTGGTCCGGTAGGACCGTTGCCAGAGCTCCAAGGACCGCGTGGGGCAGGAAGTGCCCGACGATGTGTCGGGCGGCCACCGGCGCGGGGTGAACAGGGTTCAGGATGCTCCCCTCAGGCGCCGTCACGGTCACCGGGCGAAAGCTCCCGTCGTTGTGGGGGACGTCAGGCGCGATGACGCACTTCAAGGCATAGGAGGTGTAGGCCGTCGTGTAGTTGAGGACCACGTTCATGCCACGGTCGACCTGACCCGAACTCCCCTCGTAGTCGACGATCACCTCATCCCCATCGATGTGTACGGCGCAGGCGATGGTCAATGGTTCGTCGAGCCCGTCTGTCTGGATCACGTGCCGGTAGGTGCCGTCTGGCACCGCGGTTATCGCCCTCCGTGTCGCTTCCTCGCTCCTGGTGGTGATCTCGTCGCCGAGTTCCACCAGGTCGCCCAGGCCGAACTCGTCGAGGTACTCGAGGAGCCGCTCCGCGCCCACCTGGTTGCCGGCCACCTGGGCATGCAAATCCCCGAGGACCTCACGAGGAGCCCGGACGTTCGCAGTCAGGATCCGGAGCAGTTCCTCGTTGGGCAGGCCGGCTGCGTAGAGCTTGGTCATAGGCACCCACAACCCTTCCTCGTAGACCTCGTGAGCATCGGCCGATAGGCCGCGTCCACCGATGTCGACCGCATGACAGCAGTTGCCGAAGAACCCCACCACCTCGTCATCCTTGAAGACCGGTGTGACCACTGAGAGGTCGTTGAGTTGGCCAGAGGTCTTCCAGGGATCGTTGGTCACCAGGACATCGCCGACCTCGAGCGAATCGATCGGGAAGGCCTCCAGGAAGTGGTGCATGGAGGTAGCCAGAGAGTTGATGTGTCCCGGTGTCCCGGTGACTGCTTGGGCGAGCATCCGCCCCCGTGCGTCGAACACCGCGGCGGAGAGATCTCCTGAATCCCGCACTATCGGTGTGAAAGAGGTCCGCTGCAGTGCGGCAGCCTGTTCGTTGGTGACGGTTATCAGACGGCTCCAGAGGATCTCGAGCACCACCGCGTCCATACGTCCCTCAGCCAAGAGTGACCTCCAGGTTCCCGTTCTCACGAACCAAGCCCACACCGGAGGGGCCGACCACGATCGTGGACTCTCGCTCCTCGATCACCGCGGGGCCGGTCACCCGAGCCGCGGATTCCAGCCGATACCGGTCATAGACATCGGCCTCCCGATATCCACCCTCCGGGAACCAAACCTGTCTCCGTCCCCGCAGACTCGACTCGCCGGACCCCTGGTCTGCCGCGATGTCGGGTCGGGGACGGGGACCACTGATGCGCAGACGCCATGTGAGGATCTCGGGCTCGACGTCGCTCGGCATCGAGCCGTAGAGCCGGTGATACTCCTCAGCGAAGCGCCGGTCGACATGGCCGGCAGGATCATCCGGCAAATCGCTCCCGAGGTCCACCCTGACCGAGTCTCCCTGTCCCTGGAAGCGAACGTCTGCTGAGACCAGGGCTTCTGAGACGGCCACTCCCGACTCGTCCAGAAGCTCGATCCCGGCCGACAGCATGCCCGTGATCGCTTCGCCCACCTCATCCCAGTCAGTCTCTGCGAGCAGCGAAGGGATGCTGCGGGCGAACTCGAAAGAGACCGGTGCGGTGAGCATTCCGAACGCCGAGGCGACACCGGCCCGTGGCGGGAAGACGATCTGTTCGATTCCCAATACTCGGGCGACACCCCAAGCATGCACCGGTCCAGCCCCACCGGTTGCCACCAGTGTGTACCTGCGGATATCTCGGCCCCGTTCGATGGCATGCATCCTGGCGGCGTTTGCCATGTTTTCGTTGACCACCCTATGGATTGCCCCGGCGGCCTCCTCGGCAGAAAGACCCATCTCACGCCCAATGGCGTCGAGAGCGTCACGCGCTGATTCGACGTCGAGGTGCATCCCACCACCGAGAAAGTACGACGGATCCAGGTACCCCAAGACCAGGTCCGCGTCGGTCACCGTGGGATCCGATCCACCGAGGCCGTAACAGACCGGCCCCGGGTTGGACCCTGCGGAGTCGGGGCCGACTTTGGGCAGACCGAAGGGACCCACTCGGGCTATGGACCCCCCTCCCGCCCCAATCTCGATCATGTCGATGACGGGCACCCGGATGGGCAGCCCACTCCCCCGGGTGAACCGGTACACACGAGCGGCTTCGAACGTATTTGCTATCAGGGGGCTTCCTCCCTCGACCAGGGCGGCCTTCGCCGTGGTGCCGCCCATATCGAAGGCCATCACCGGCTTGGCATCGTCCGCCTCGCTCAAGAAGGCGGCCCCGAGAACTCCGGCGGCGGGACCCGACTCGAGCAATCTGACCGGAAAGCGTCTCGCAGTCTCAGTGGCCACCAAACCCCCGGTGGAAAGCATGATCCGCAGTGGACCGGTCACCCCGAGGTCACTGAGCGACTGTTCCAACGAAGACATGTAACGGCTGACGACCGGGAGCACGAAGGCGTTGGCCACGGTCGTGGACACCCGGTGGTACTCACCGATCTCGGGTGACACCTCACTCGACAGGGTCACTGAGATGTGGGGAAGACGAGCGGCCACATGGTCGCGGATGATCTGTTCGTGCCTGGGGTTCCGATAAGCATGCAGCAGGCAAATGGCCAGCGACTCCACGCCAGACGCCAGTGCTTCATCGAGTATGCCGAGCAGTGACTCGACGTCGAGCGGCTCGTCCACGGCCCCCGACGCCAGTACCCGCTCACGCACCCCCCAACGTCTCTGCCTAGGGACCAGTGGAGTCGGCATCTCGAGGAACAGGTCATAGAGGTCGTAGCGCTGCTCCCTGCCGGATTCGAGAACGTCACGGAACCCCTCCGTTGTGACGAGGCCGGTGACGGCTCCCTTCCGCTCGATCAATGCGTTTGATACCAGGGTCGTCCCGTGGAGGACGTCGGCCACCGAGCCGGCGTCCACGTCGGAGAGCAGTTGGGCGACTCCTTCGACCACTGCTTGCGCGGGATCGTTGGAAGAGGTGAGGACCTTGCCGGTGCCCACTACGCGGCCACGGTCCGTGAGCACGAGATCGGTGAATGTCCCCCCGATGTCAACAGCCACCCGCAGGTATCTAGAAGCCATCCAACTGATTCCTCGACAACGTCAGGAAGGGGCTCCCGCCACGCGGTGTGCTCGTCAGCCGTTCACCTGCGGTATGACCAGTTTGGCCAGCAAGTCGAGCTGCTCAGGGTCGTCACTGGTAGGGCCGATCACGACGTACTCACACCCGGCCTCCTTCAGGTCCACCAACCGGGCCACTATGTCGTCGATGGAGCCGAAGAGGTACGACTCCTCGAGGTGGTCCGGGCTGCGATGGGGGCCCATCACCTCGGCGAAGTACTGGTGTTGGACTTCCTTGGCGGCATCGGTGTCGGCGGTGTCTACCAGCATGGTGAAATTGCAGTGCCCGAACCGGGGAGGCTCCTTGTCGACCTTGGCCGCCTCGTCCTGAATCAACTGCCAATCCCGCTTCACCCACTCCTGTTTCCCGGAGCATCGTGACAGCCACCAGTCGGCACCGAGGATCCTCTCCCTCACCGATTTGGCCAGCTCCGGGACGTCGTTGTCGAAAGCGCCATCTGGGATCCTCGAGCCTCCCGCTACCCACACCGGGGGCATCGCCGGGGGGCGCGGCTCGATGGTGACTTCCTCGAATTGGTAGAACTCACCCTCGAAAGTGACCTGATCCTCGGTGAGCAGACGGCGTACCGCATCGAGAATCTCATCTGTCCTCCGGCCCCGCTCCTGCAACTTGGTGCCGGTTGCCTCGAACTCGGGGCCGTACCAACCGGGGCCTATGCCGAACTGGAAACGGCCCCCGTAGAGAAAGTCGATGGTGGAGATCTCCTTGGCCAGCATGACCGGATGCCTGGTGGGCAGGACGAGGATTCCGGTGCCGACGAGCACATCGGGCGCCACCGCAGCGGCCCACGTGCACACGTGGAGCGGCTCGAGCCAGGCCATCCCGTAGAGTCCGGGAGCGTGGAGCAGGTGGTCGATTGTCCACAGGTCGATCCCATAGTCGTTTGCCTTCCTGGAGAAGGCATCTACGTCTTGTCTCGCTCGGTCATAGTCGAGGTTCGGGTAGGCATAGGAAGGAATCCAGGCACCAAATCGCATATCGCTCTCTCCGCCGACGTGGCTGACTCGGATTGAATATAATATGCCCGCGGTGTCGGTGAGCCCCAGACGAAGGTGAGGACGGCTTTGCCTGCGCGACGACCACGGTGGGGTGGCCCAGAGGCGGCTGGAGCGGCAATCGCCCCGTTACCGCTCTCGTCCCCGACCACTTCATTGCCCTTCGGGCCCTGCCCCGCCCACCCGATGTGTCCATGAGGACGGCGCGGGTCGCAGCGGTCCAACTCCCTTCTCTGGAGGGGCTCGATCTGGACAGAGCCTTCGAGGCCGTGACCGATGCCACCGTCGGCCTCGCTGGTAGAGACCTGGTGCTCCTTCCCGAGATGTGGACACCCGGGTACTTCGACTTCGACCGCTATCACCATGCAGCGCGGTCAGCGCCCAAAATCCGATCATTCCTCGCCGGGCTGGCCCAAGAGCTGGGCTCCCACCTCCACGGGGGATCCTTCGTGGAGCAGCGCGGCGACGGGTTCTACAACACGAGCGCCCTCTTCGCTCCCGACGGCCGAGATCTCGCCAGCTACTCCAAGATTCATCTCTTCGGCTACGGAAGTAGGGAACCGGAAGTCCTAGAACCCGGGGAGGAGCCCACCGTCGTCGACACGGAGATCGGGCGGCTGGGGATGGTGGTCTGCTACGACCTGCGGTTTCCCGAGTTGTTCCGTCTGATGACCGATATGGGGGCGGAGATGGTTCTGGTGGCATCGGCCTGGCCGTTCCCCAGGGTGCATGCCTGGTCGACGCTCTTGCGCGCCCGGGCGCTGGAGAACCAGATCTACGTAGTAGCTGCCAACGGTGTAGGCCCAACTCTCTCCGGGCCATCGTTGGCCGGCAATTCGGCCGTCGTCGATCCCTGGGGCACGGTGGTCGCCGCAAAGGGCGATGAACCAGGCGTCGCGGAGGCGACGCTCGATCTGGACTCGGTCGGCGAGAGCCGGAGCCGATTTCGACAACTGGCGGACCGACGACTGGTCTCTGCTCACCGGCCCGAGCTCATGTTTCACCGCCCTGGTGAGCGTCCGCTGCGAATGCCGGTTGCCAAGGTGGCCATCGCGGGGTACACAGGGCGGGATCAAGACGCCGTCGCCCGGTATGTGGCCAAGCTCGAGGAAGAGGGCATCGCCGCCCCAGATTCCACGCCAGTCGTGTTTCCCTGTGGCGTCGACCGGGTGGTGAGCCACCGGGTGATCGAGGTCACCGGTGACCGAACCTGCGGCGAGGTCGAGTTCGTCATTTTGGTCACCGACGAGGGAGTCCACATAACCGTAGGCTCCGACCACACCGACCGAGCCTTGGAACAAGATTCGATCGTCCTTTCCAAACAGGCCGTGCCCAAGGTCGTCGCCAGTGAAGCCTGGCGGCTCGATGAGGTCGGCGACCATTGGGATCAGCTGATACTCAAGTCGTGGGTCGGCGTCGAACGTCGTCCCTATCAGGAAACGGGCGTCGACTTCTTTCTGACACCGGCAGACATCATCACCCTTGTCAGCGCGGCTCCCGGTACCGTCATCTTCGGGGGAACCGTGTCTTCGCTGGACGGCGGTTTCGACTTCGACCCGGTGTTCGAGGGCAGCCTCATCGACCCGGTCTTGGATCGTGCAATCACGTTCAGCTATCGATCGCGGCCCCTGGAGGACTCATGATCCGCAAAGAACCCGTTGGCTTCGTCGACCCCGACCTGATTCCTTGGCATCCCGAGGCAGGCATCGAAGGGCTCTACTCCAAGACACTGGCCAAGTGCACCGAAACCGGTTCGTACACGCGACTTCTCAAGTTCCTACCCGGGACCGACACGTCGTCGGCGGGACCACAGTCGCATGAGCATTTGGAGGAGTTGTGGATCGTCAGCGGGGCGATCCACGATCTGACCCTCGACGAGAACTTCGTCGAGGGCATGTACGCCAATCGCCTCTACCACATGGCCCATGGGCCGTGGAGGGCGTCCAGCGGCGCAATCACCTACGAACTTCGCGACTTCGATCCCGAGAACCGGATCAGCAAAGAACAGCTCGAGTTCATGGATCCCGACCTCCTTCCTTGGGAGACGGTTCCCGGAGCCGATGGAGTGTTCGTCAAGACGTTGACCCGGTGTGAGGCCACCGGGTCGTATGGGCGAGTAGTGAAGTTTCAGCCCGGTGGGACCGTTACGAAGCGATCGGGCCAACACGGCAGGAGCGAAGTTTGGATCGTCTCGGGAGCCTTGGAGGACCGAACTGGTGAGTGGCATCCTTCGGGCACATACGGCAACGTGGACGCCGACCTGCTCGATGGCAGCTGGACGTCGACCGGAGGGTGCGTGGTCTTCGAGGTGCGCAATCTGATCTGACGAGCAGCGTCTCAGCCGAGGGAGAGCTCGCCGGACCGATGAAGTGTCTTCAACCGCATGATCAGCTCCTCGTCGCGTCGTTGAGCCAGCTCGGTGGGGTCACGCTCGGACCAGTCGTAGAACCCTCTCCCTGTCTTCACTCCCAAGTCGCCCCTGGCGACCTTCTCGGTGAGCAATTCTTGGGGCCGGGTGGAGCTGTCCAAGTCAGCGAGCAGGTAGGAGTGAATTGCAGCGATCACATCCAACCCTCCAACGTCCGAGGTCTCGAGCGGGCCGAGCACGGGGAACCGGGCACCGAAACTGTGGCGGGTGGCTGCGTCGATGTCCTCGGCGGAGGCGACACCGGCTTGAAGCAGGGCGATAGCCTCTCGCACTACCGCCTGCTGGAGGCGGGCGCCGATGAAGCCGGGCGCGTATCGAATGAGGCGCACCGGGTACTTACCGATCCTGCGCAGCACGCTCTCGACCATGTCCAGCAGCCACGCCTCCGTGTCTGCTCCTCCCATGACCTCCACGAGCGGCACCAGATGGGCCGGATTCCAGAAGTGCATGACGACGAAGCGTCCACGACTCCGGGCTCCGACCGAGATCTGATCGATGTCGAGCCCGGACGTCGTCGAGGCGAGAATCACATCGTCGGTGACCAGTTCTTCCACCTGTTCGAAAAGGGTTGCCTTCGATTGGGCATTCTCCGAGATGGCCTCGATGACGAGGCCTGCGCCTCGCAAGGCCAAATCGAGGTCGTCGGTGGCGGTGATGGTCGTATCTGGGTGAGTGGCCAGGTCGTGGTCCACGAGTAACTGTCTCTGGTCATTGGAGCGAGCTCCGGCCGCGACAGCAGCACTCTCGCGCCGGGCGTAGATACAAGACTCGAAGCCGGCTCCGGCGAACACCGCTGCTATTCCGGGCGCCATGGTTCCGGCGCCGAGCACGGCCACCCGGCCGATGTTGTCATGGATTCGATCGGCCAACGCGGATACAGTATATGTACGTGACCAACAGCCACTCCCTCCCAGCCCGAATGGGAGAATCGCGATATGGCTGACAGATCACGGAACTCCGGAGGGGTCGACTCCCGGCGAAATCGACTCGACCGACCATTGACGACCCAGGAGGCCGTGGTCCGGGCCCTCAGGGAGTCGATAGCCACCGGGGAGCTTCGCCCCGGCGAGAGGCTCTACCAAGACGCCATCGCCGAGCAGATGGGAGTGAGCCGAGTCCCGGTGAGAGAAGCGCTCAACGTTCTCAGAGCGGACGGCCAGCTCGAGTACACGCCACATCGCGGATACTGGGTCAGCGCACTCTCCCGGGAATCGGTCGAGGAGATCAAGCTGATTCGCGGCCTGTTGGAGAACGAAGCCATCAAGCTCGCTGTCCCCAAACTCGACGACGAGTTGGTTCAGCGGATGGAGACGTTGAACGATGCCATGATGGCGGCGCACGATACTGACGACGTCTCTCGCTTCGCCCACCTCAATCACGAGTTTCACTTCGCACTGTTCGACAGGGCGGAGTTGCCGCGTCTGTCCCAGCACATCGACGTGCTCTGGAAGAGCGCCGACATCTACCGCATGTCGATCTTCACCGATCACGATGATCGGGATCACATGCTGGCCGAGCACGCAGATCTGATCGACGCTTGTCGAGCTCGGGATCTGGAGCGTGCCCTCGAGGTGATGGAAGAGCATCGCAACAAGGCCGTCGACACCCTGACCAATCTGGTCAACGATGGGCCCGAGGCGCCGGACTCTCCCGAGAGCGACGCCGCCGGCGCAGGCTCTGATCCAGCGGACTGAGCGTGGCCATCGATCGCTTCAGCACCCATGACACCAGCTACAGCGATTGGGTCTCCGCCGCCGGGCCCGGGCGGTGGATCCACATCGCCGGCCAGCTCGCCTTCGATGCCGACCGGCACGTGATCGAAGGGAACGTCAGAGCACAGGCGCATCGGTGTCTGGACCGGATCAGCGACTTCGTGGTCGATGCAGGTGGCAACGGTCTCGAAAATGTGGTCTCCATCACCGTCTACCTGCTCAGCCTCGAGGACTATCCCGCTTTCAACGAGGTCAGGTTGCAGAGATTCGGAGACCACAGACCGGCCAGCGCGGCGGTGCAGGTCGCCGGTCTTCTGTTCGAGGCGCAGATCGAGATCTCTGCGGTCGCGTTCGTCCCGGCACTTCAGTGACTCCCGGGGTCGCCCTCACATCGATTTCTAAGTCAGGGAGGAACGATCCTCGAGCATCACTTCCTCCAAACGCCCCGGCTGGAGCAGCTCCTCGCTCTCGAGCTCTTCGGTTATCTGCCCACCCACCATCAGATAGGTCCGCTTCGAGATGTCGAGGATGACCTCCGGATTCTGCTCCAGCACCCAGATGACGCCCGTGCCCCGATCGGCGAACTCGACTACCCAGTTGACGATCTGGTCGACCAGCTTGGGAGCCAAGCCGGCGGTAGTCTCGTCGAGCAGCAAGAGGTCCGAACCAGTGATCAAGGCGCTGCTCACCGCAAGAGCCTGACGTTCGCCTCCCGACAGGGTGGAGGCTCGTTGTTGTCTTCGCTCACTCAATATCGGGAACCGCTCGAAGACCGCGTCGATCAGCCGAGATGCCTCCCGACCAACGCCGAAGGCGCCCAACTCGAGGTTCTCGAGGACCGTCATGTCCCCGAACACGTTGTTGTCTTGGGGGACATAGCCGATGCCATTGCTCGCCACTTGGTAAGGCCCCTTGCCGTCGAGACGTCGGCCCTTGAAGCTGACCTCGCCGCGACTGACCGGGAGATGGCCGGCGATGGTCTTCATGAGAGTCGACTTCCCCGCTCCGTTGGGGCCCAGGATCGAGACGACCTCGCCCTCTGCAACGCGAACGCTCACACCATGCAGGACGGTCAGCTTTCCGTAGCCCGATTCGAGTTCGCTCACTTCAAGCAGCATCGCCATCCCGTCTCCCCAGGTACGCGCTGATGACTTCAGGATCCGAGCGAATCGCATCCGGGTCTCCATCGGTCAAGACCCGACCACTGACCATGACCACCACCCGTTCCACCAAGTCGAGCAGGAAACCGAGGTTGTGCTCCACGACGACAACCGTGAGCCCTTGGGCATGCAGTTCTCTCAAGGTCTGCGCGAGGCGCACCTGGAGGGTGGGTGTCACTCCGGCTGTGGGCTCGTCGAGCAGGAGGATCTTGGGGTTCCGCATCAACTGCCGGGCGACTTCCAGCATCCGCAGCTCTCCACCGGACAACTCATCGGCGGAGATGTCTGATCTGGCCCCGAGGCCGACGAGGTCCAGATAGTCCTTTGCCCTGGCGGTCGCCGCCTCCTCCTCTGCGCGGTAGGTCCCCAGGATGGACGACATGAGATGCTCCCCACGGGAGGGAATCGATGCCAGGAGGTTCTCCAGACAGCTGAGCGTGAAGAACGAACGCGGGGTCTGGAAGGTACGACCGACTCCCAGTGCGGCGATTTCATCCGGGCTGCGTCCCGCCAGCTCTTCCCCGTCGAGTTTGATCGATCCCG
>Ga0299914_10000284_pt1 | contig 30540 bp, 26 predicted proteins | sample RVTome_10_FD_201361 | JGI IMG/M metagenome (GOLD analysis project Ga0299914, IMG submission 201361) | Soil microbial communities from uranium-contaminated site in the Upper Colorado River Basin, Wyoming, United States - RVT153D57 (version 2) ... | reverse complement strand
ACCATCGAGAGTGATGCGCAGAACCTCCGACTGTATCAACAGATTCTCACGACAAGTTCCCTGCACGAGGATGATGTCACCAGGTTTCACGCTACCCAGGATCGATCCGATCGTGGCTCCCGCATTGCAGTCGACATTCGCCGTTGCGGCACCTAGGTGGGGCACGTCGGTCAGGCATAGGGCAAGGAGAACAGCGGATGTCAGGATTCGATTCTGCTGCATTGCTTGAGGGTCCTTCACTCGGGCCAGACCATCACCGCTTTCCACGAGCCGTCGCTCTGCCGCTTCAGCACCATCAGTCCCTTAGCGTGCCAACTGACCGGCGAGGACTCTGGAGACAACTTATACTCGGCTTCCTTTTCGAACCACTTGATACAGCCTCTAAGTGAAGACAGCGATTGTGATAGCACTGTGATACGTGACGCTTGAAACCTCGATCAACACCGAGGTTTACCGACGCACATCGAGTGATACGTTTTCGAAGGTAAGCCGCTGATCGCGTATGCCTTAAGCTGCTTCGGTATCGCTTGATGTCGCTCGCCCGCTTCGCTTTCCAAGCGTGCTCCTTCAACCACTCGGACATCTCTCCATTTAGAATCAATCACTTACGCATTCCGGATCGAGCCGAAAGTGATTTGTGCCCGGATTGTGCCCTAACCCTGCCGCCGTCTCCACACATTTTAACCGGCTTCGGACGATCGGGTGATCCGGCGCGCAGCTGCTTGGTCGCCTAGAAGCGTCTAGGCCGGGACCGATGAATCGCGAGCGCAACAATTTCATCATCGTCGAATGGTGGATTCGGTGGACGGCAAACCCGGAGCTAACCCCGCGGCGGGTCCCTGTCAGCGAACCGGCGTAGCCCAGGTCGGAGGCGTTGAGGCCGCCTACTCCAGGACTGACCTTCTCCAGGCGTCAGGTGCCGAATCGCGGTTAGCGGCGAAGCCTGACAGCTATTCGCGGCGCTCGCAGCCTATACATGAGGTGTGCAATGGGGGCGCGCAGTCTAAAGCCTTTTGTTTTCATGACCGTTGCCGTTTAGGATCACCGCCACAGTATGCCGGCTCTGGCAGGACGTTCAGGAAGTACGGTGATAGAGATCGTGTTGGGCATGGCCTGCCTGCTGCTCACCGACTGCACGCCGCGGGCCCCGGCCGTGGTGATTCGAGCTGTCACCGTCGTCGATGTGATAAATGGATCTCTCCGTGGCAACCAGACCGTTCTTGTTGCGGGCAATCGCATCACGGCCGTCGGCCCAGCTGACCAAGTCCGGATACCAGAGGATGCGGTCGGCCCGGCGATAGAGCCGGCCGTCGGCGACGACCGCGCGGATCTTCTGCGTGTTGCGGATGTCCTCGAGGGGGTTGGCGTCGAGTAGCACCAGGTCGGCGAGCTTGCGGGGCTCGATGCTGCCCAAGGAATCGGCCATTTTGAGGACGCGTGCGGGGTTGTGGGTGGCGGCCTGCAGGGCCTTGAGAGGAGAGAGGCCAGCCTCGACCAGCCGCTCGAGCTCGACGTGCAGGCTGATGCCGGGAACTTGAAACGGCACGCCAACGTCGGTCGCCGCCAGCAGCAAAACACCGGCCTCGTTCAAGAGACGAACGTTTTCCAGCTCGAGTGGGACGATCGGCCGAAGAATCAATTGGAATTCCCGAGCCGTCTCGGACTTGAGCGAGTTCTCCCAATTCCGGCGGATCGCCTGCGGGACGAGTCGCATACGGGCTCGGTCCGAAAGGATCTGCTCCGCATACACGACGTGGTGATACGCGACCAGATCGGCGGTGACCGCCACTCCGTTCCGTCGGTATGCCTCGACGGCGGACGCGCAGGCGGCCGGATCCCGGCTGTCGTAGAGTGCGCGGGCGTGTCGGAACATGGCCAGGAATTTCTCGCCGTCTGACAGCCTGTCATAGTCGGCAAGAACATTCGCGAACCGTTTCCGCTCTGCTTCCGCCGCTATCGAGCAGCCAGCTGCGAGAGCGTCCGGATGCTCGGCCGTGCGTTGGCCAGCGTCGGCGGCCTCAACGGGTGTGACGCGGAACGGCACGTGGCCATCCACAGGGATTCCCCTGCGCCGGGCCGCGTCGATGATCGCGAAGTAGGCCTCGCGGGAGAGGTTTTCGTAGACCTTGACGAGATCGGCGCCATTCGAGACCAGCTGTTCCACCGCGGCGCGTGCCTCTGCTGCCGTACGCACGACGATCGGGTTGCTCCCCAAGGAAGGATCGCCATCCAGCGCAGGGCCTGCGGTGAGGAATCGGGGCGGCCCGCGAAGCTTCCCCTCGGCCAGCCGGCGCCTGACCGACTTGGAGAGCTCGAGCGTGACGTCGCCCGTTCCGTCGTTCATGTTGCGAACACCAGTTACGCCGTAGGCGAGGAACAGCGAGAAGTGCCAGTCCCGCGCCGCGACCGACGTGAGGGATCTATCCACCGCCACGTTCGCCACCGAATGGACGTGCATGTCCCACAAGCCTGGGATGAGGAAGCCGCCCGTGGCGTCGAGCAGGTCCTCGACCGGCTTCTGGCGGAGGTCGAGCTGTTGAATCAGAAGGTTGAGAAGCAAGAGAAGGAGTAAGAAAGGTGCGGTCCATGCGAACCATCGTCATGCCCGTCCTGCTCTCGATGATGTCTGCCTGGCCGGCCTCACTCCAGTCTCAACAGTCGAGCGGCCCGGTGGTTCTTCGCAATATCCGCGTCGTCGACGGTACTGGCAGCACGGCGCTAACGAACCAGACCATCGTCATAGAGGGCGCGAACATCAGCGCAGTCGGGGACAACTCCCGTGTCCAGATCCCGCGTGGCGCACAGGACCTGGACCTGGCTGGACATACCGCTTTGCCGGGACTCGTGCTGTTGCACGAACACCTGATGTTCATGGTCGACGACCAGTTCTCACACGCCCTGCCCTTTAGCGCTCCACGGCTGTACCTGGCCTTCGGCGTGACCACGCTCCGCACGGCTGGTACCGATCATCCGTACGTTGAGATCAATCTCAAGCGCGCCATCGAGCGTGGCGACGTGCCAGGGCCCGAGATCCATCTCACCAGCCCGTACTTCAACGGTCCTGGAAGCGGCATCCTCAGCGAAATCACGCTGAGCGATCCGGAGGAGGCGCGCGCGTCGGTGCGGTACTGGGCGGCCCAGGGGGTCCGGTGGTTCAAGGTCTACACGCACATCACCAGGCCGGTCCTGGAGGCGATCGTGGACGAGGCGCACAAGCACCAAGCGAGGGTCACAGGCCACCTGCAGTCCGCGAGTTGCGCCGATGCGGTGGATGCCGGCATCGACAACATCGAGCACTCATGGTTTTCGTGCCTCATCGATCTGCGACCAAGCGGAGCGGGCGACTCTCGGGACGCGCGAGTGAACGCGCTGATCCCGAAGCTCGTCAAGGCACACGTCACGTTGACGGCGACGCCGGTCGACTGGGTGCGCTCGCTCAGCGAGCGTGAGTTGGACGTGCTGCATCCCGCCGCACGTGAGTCCTATCTCAAGATGCGGGCTCTTGTCGGCAAGCCAGGTGCCCCGCCGGCGCCGCCCCGAGGTGAGGGGCCGCTGTCGTTGCGGTTCGTCAAGGCCGGCGGACGCCTCGTACTCGGATCGGATCCGTGTTGCGGGTTCAGCCTGCCAGGATTCGCGTCACACGATGCAGTCAAGCTTCTCGTCGAGGCCGGCTTCACGCCTGTGGAAGCCATTCGCATCGCCACGCTGGAAGGCGCGAAGTTCCTCGGTGTCGACGACCGCATCGGCACAATCGCGCGGGGCAAAGAAGCCGACCTCCTGATCGTGCGCGGCGATCCCTCGACCAACATCCAGGATCTGTCGAACGTGTCGCACGTGTTCGCCAACGGAAAGCTCCACGATCCGCAGGCGCTTCTTTCGGCGGTGACAGGGCAAGTCGGCTGGCGCTGATCGATCGACTTCTACGGAACTTGGCATTCTCTTGCGCCGCCGATGGCCGTCAGTCGCTCCTGACGCGATAAGGCTTCGGGAAGATGCAAAGACGCACGGGGAACCGCTACGATGACATCGACGACGATACCCGTGGCCGCAGGAGCGAGAGGGCGTGCCGGCCAGCGATCGGTAACGTTTACCGGCAGCGCGCCGTACTTCACCGGGCTGTTTCTGCTTGCTCTCCTTGCGTTCTGGCCATCCTATCTCTCGACAGCCGCGCTCGCGACCGCCTATACCCACCTGCACGCGGCCGCGGCTGCCACGTGGATGCTGATGCTCATCGCCCAACCGCTCGCCATCCGCACTCGGCGGCTCACCTTGCATCGCGCGCTCGGTCGAACGTCATACGTCGTCGCCCCGCTGGTCGTCGCCAGTATGGTCTTGCTCGCGCACAGCAAGACTCATGGTGTGCCACTCGCCGATCTCCCCGGATTCTACGTTCCGTTGTCGCTCGCCGGCCTGTTCGGGCTGTCCTATGCGCTGGCCATCGTCACTCGGCGAACAACGGCGCGGCACGCGCGGTTCATGGTGTGCACGGCGCTCACACTGATCGATCCGGTGGTCGTTCGTTTGTTGTACTGGGCGTACCCGACGCCGAGCTTTCGCTATCAGTGAATTACGTTCCCGCTCACTGATCTCGTCTTCGTCGCGCTGATATGGCACGAAAAGCACACACGGGTGGGACGCTCTGTGTTTCCAGGGATGTTGCTGGTCTTCGTTGTCGCGCAACTCGTGTACCTGGTCGACCTGCACAACGCGGCGCCGTGGGTGGCCTTCGTTCGCTGGTTCGCTGCACTGCCCTTGACATGATGCGAACGCCAGCTCCTTCAAGATTGTGGCTGCCTCGATCAACCCGCCGTTGGCGACATCTTGTCTTGGCGGATTGGTCGGTTCATTGACCACGAGGGGCTCGCGATGCTGGGCCGCTTGGTCCTACCGCAGTTCGGCACGTATGGTAGAGCGTATGAGGAGCGCATGAAATACGCGAGCTTTGGCTCTTGTAGCCTGGCGATCCTCCTTTCGCTCGACTTGCCTGGATGGGTGCCACCGGTCCGTGCCCCAGCTGCACCGGTCTCCAGAGACGACGTCGACACCTACATCGACGGTGAGATGCGACACCGGGGGATCCCCGGTGTTGCGTAGGCGTGGTCCGCGGCGGAGAGATCATTAAGTTGGCCGGTTACGGCATGGCGACCCCCGACCATGACGTGCCAGTCACTGCACGGACCGTGTTCTCCATCGCGTCCGTCGACAAACAGCTCACGGCGCTGGCCGTCATGTTGCTGGTCGAAGACCACAAAGTCTCGCTGGACCAACCGATCACTCGCTATCTTGCCGAAGTGCCACCGTCGTGGAAAGGGATCCACGTCCGACACCTGTTGACGCACACGAGCGGACTCGGCGACGCAGCGCAGGAAGTCGCCGATGCCCCCCGGATCTACACGCGCTACACGACTCGCGATCTGCTGGGCAGAATTCTGAAGACGGATCCACACTCTGCGCCCGGCACTCGATGGCGCTACAGCGGCGATAGCTTCCTGCTGCTCCAACTCCTCGTCGAGCGTGTCAGCGGGGTCGAGTACCAACAGTTCCTCACGACACGAGTTCTCCAGCCACTCGAGATGACCGACACGAGGCCTCTGCGACCGCTCGAGGTACGCAGGCATCGCGCGACGCACTACGAACGTAGTGCCACGGGGCATCTTCAGGCCTACCCGTATCTGTCGACCGATTGGGACCTCTGGAATGACCTCGGAATGAGTATCGCGGATTTCGCCAAGTGGGCGACTGCGTTGGATTCGGAAAGGCTTCTGAGCTCTGCGAGCTTCAAAGCAATGTGGAGTCCCGCGGTGCTGCGTGACGGCAAGCGTGTCCAGTTCCGCGCATTGACAGAAGCGTTCAATTCGTACGGCTTCGGCTGGATCCTGGGGGCCTTCCGCGGCCACCGGACGATCAGCCACGCGGGATATGCTGGTGCCGCCATTCTTCGGCTGCCCGATGATGGCGTGAGCGTCGTGGTGCTCACGAACCTCACGCGCGACTCGGGCAGCAACCCCCAAGGCCTGGCGCTGGGCATTGCGGGTCACTACGTCCCGGGAATCTCCTGGCTGGCATTGAGAGCGATTCCAGATCCAGCACCAGCCGTAACGGCGGGCTTACTAGAGGAGGTGAGACGTCTCAGCGACGGACGGCCCGCGTTGGAGCGATATACACCGGAATTCCGGTCCCTGGTCGAGGAAACAGCGCCGGGATTTCAGGTTGAAGCGCGGCGACTTGGCACGCTGGAGTCGCTCACACTGCTGGAAGCGAACGGCGGGGCCGGCACTGGGCTACTGCTCTATCGGGCGAATTACTCGCGAGGGCGATTGTTCCTACGAGTGCGGCTGACCGGACGGGGTCTCATCGACGGAATCCAGGTCGATTGGGTCTGATGTGCCAAGCTTTCGCCGTCGTCACCACAACCGAATGCGGCGATCCGGGTGTTCATGGTTTAGGCCCGGATTTCCGATTTGGTCGTGGTACCCTGCCCCGCAGAACAGGCGTCCGGCCTTGATGTTCCTTGGGGTCTGAAGCGAGGAACCCCGCCACGGAGGGTGCACCCTGTGGGTGAGAAAGAATCCGAGCCGTTCCAGTTCACCTTCAATGGGTTTCTGAAGGTTGCGTTTCAGGGATCGCGTCACCTCGGACGCCGGCCTCATTCTGGTCTGTGAGTTGGACGAACGTCTCGGGCTGGAGGCGATCGTCGCCGAGCACCTGCGCGACTCTCGCCACAGACTGAACACGCAGTTCCCGTTGCCGGATCTCCTGCGGCAATCGATCTACAGCCGCTTGGCGGGCTACGAAGACCTCAATGATGCGGCCCGGCTCTCGACCGATCCCACGTTTCGCCTGATCGGATCACCGAAACGGTGGGACCGGAGTGGGGCGCTGACCTCGACGCTGCATTGGTTCGAGACCGATCTGTTGGCTCTCAAGGAGAACCTCGTTGGGCTGATGGCCGTGAACCGCGACCTGCTCGGGCAGGCCGAGACGTGGGACCGATCCGACCGCACGGTACTCGACATGGATTCCAGCGAGAGCCCGGTGCATGGCCAGCAGGAAGGCAGTGCCTACAACGGCCACTTCGAGACGGTGTGTTATCACCCGCTGTTTCTGTTCAGCGATCAAGGCGACTGCCTGGCGGCGAAGCGGCGGCCTCGCAACGTTTCCAGCGCCGACGACTGGGACGAGCTGCTGGTGCCGGAGATTGAACGGCAGCAGGCGCAGGGCAAGCGCGTGGCCTTCCGCGCCGACGCCGCCTTTGCGCGGCCGGCGATCTACGAGGCGCTGGAGGCACGCGGCGTGGGCTACACCATCCGCATCCCGGCCAACAAGAATCTGGAGCTGGCGATCGAAGACCTGCTCTTTCGGTCGCCGGGTCGGCCCAGCCGCAAGCCGCTCATCCGCTACAAGAGTTTCCGCTATCAGGCCGAGAGCTGGACGAGGCCCAGACGGATCGTTGCCAAGGTCGAGCACCACACGGGCGAGCTCTTTCCCCGCGTCGGCTTCATCGTGACCAACATGAGCCTGCCGAGCCGCTCGGTCGTCCGCTTCTACAACAAGCGCGGCACGGCGGAGCAATGGATCAAGGAAGGCAAGCAGGCCACACACTGGACGCGGCTGTCGTGCCATCGGTTCCGGGCGAACGAAGTGCGCCTGCAACTGAGCGTCCTGGCTTACAACCTGGGGAACCTCTGGCGTCGGCTCAGCCTGCCGCAGCGGATCAAGAGCTGGTCGTTGACGAGTCTGCAGCAACGGCTCGTGAAGACCGGTGGCCGGCTCGTCAAGCATGCCCGCTACTGGTTGCTGTTGGCAGAGGGGCATCTCCACCGGCGGCTGTTCGGCGACATGCTGCGCCGGAGCTGGGTGCTGCCGGTGCCGGCGAGCTGAGCGCCGACGGCTGATCGAAGCGGTCCAGGGCGAAGAGAGGGTGCAACGCAAGACCGGTGTCCGAGAAATGTCAAGGAAATCGCACAGTTTTGCCGCAATGCGTCTGCGGATTGCAGGCTTCATGATGGGTGAGCCGGCTGACGAGAAGATTTCGTCTCAGGGCTGGATGGCAGGTGTAGGATCCGCTGAGGTCGAGCGGTCAAATCGGAAATGTCAGGTCATAGCAAACTCTGCGCGCGCGGACTGTTCGAGGACCTCATGAAGCGGACTGAACACATCTCACGTCAAACCAGGCGCATCGCGAAAGCGGTGGCTCCGTTGAGCGCCGCCGATGCCAAACGCGCGATCGTGAGGGCGACAGCGTACCTTCGACCGGAACTGACACGCGGCGGCCACTCGCGGTTTCGCGTCCTTGGTGCCGAGCTGAGCTTGACGCGCTCGGACAGCAAGACCGCCCCCGTGCGGCGCCAGATCGAAGTGCTGATTGTCGACTACTTGAATCGACGGCATCTCCGTGTCGCCATCGAGGGATCGCGGGTCGCCGAAGTCCGGGACCTCGCCGGCCAGCCAGCCTACGCGGCCGACGAGATCAAAGAGGCACGAGGGATCGCCGTGCGCGCACCCGAGCTCGCGGCACTCACACACGCGCACGGAGTCTTTGTCGATGCATTCGCACCCGGCCAGCATCTTCCAGGGGAGCGACGGATTGGACTCCGCTTTCTGATGGCCAGCGGTGACGAGCCTGCTGCCGCCCTCGCGTTGGCGGAAGTCGACCTGATTGATGAGCGATTGCTTGGTTACGAGCTGACCAGTGCAGGTCGGCTGATTGGGCAGAAGCGAGGAAAACATGGCCGCGTTCGGTGACTATCATCAGGTCAGCGGTGCGGGTTGGTCGGTGTTCTGGCGCATCAGCAAGCTGCACGGCAGCGGCCTCGAGGTGTGGTTCGCGGATTTCTTGGGCCGGCGAGTGGTCTGGCGCGGCAGCCAGCCATTCGCCATCGTCCCGTATCACCGGCCGATCGTTGGCGATCCCCAGCCACCTCACTACACCTACAAGGACGGCGCCGGCCCACAGTGGGGCGGCGTCGAATTCACCGCGCTCAAGAAGAACGCGCCGAACACCTGGGCCGACTCGACGTTTTTCGCGGCAGTCGACACCGAAGCGGTCGACGTGCACGTCGATCCTGCAGGCCACTTCGGCCCCGCCCACCTCACGATCACGGCGAAGTTTCAGTGTGGCTGGTATCAGTACGTGCACAACTGGGAGTTCGACAGCGACGGCAACATCCACGCTCGCGTCGCGATGGGTGGACAGCTGAACCCCAACGATCCCAGCAAAGCGCACGCCCACCACATGTACTTCCGCGTCGATCTGGACATCGACGGGTTTACTCGCGATCTGTTCGAGGAGTTCGAGCACGCCTCGTACAATGATCCGGGCGGAGATGGGTGGAAGATCATTAATGTGCAGGGCAAGCACTTCGCCGATCCCGCGCGCGGCCGCAAGTGGCGCGTTCGCGATGCGGCCAGCACCAGCCAACTCGGCGCCTTCCGCGGGTATGAGATCGAGGTTCCGCAGCTGGCCGGCAGGGATGACTACTCGACCGGCGACCTTTGGGTGGCCGTGTATCGCGGCGACTCCGTTCAGCAGGGCGACGACGTAGGCGTCGCAGCGCCCAACGACGAGGTGCTCGCCAAAGTTTACGCGGCCGGACCCCTCGACACCGTCAACGGCAACGATGTCGTGTTCTGGGTCGCCATTCACGCCCACCACGAACCACGGCACAAGGCGGAGGAATCAACGTTCCTTCCGTACCACTACGCCGAGTTCTCGATCACGCCGCGCGGCTTCGAGGTCTTCCGCGAGCCCACGGGCGGCCACGGTCACGGCTGAGAGCCGGACCAGCGCGCTTCCGGTTTAAGGGGACTGGTGCTTTAAGGGGACAGGAGCCTTAAGGAGCCTGTCCCCCTATTTTCGTTTCTGCGCGCCTGCCGGCTCATTTTCTACCATTCTTGCTTACACGATTGACCATTGAACTTAGGAGCCGATCTTACCAACCGACTTCGGCGCGCCAGCAACGTCGCTGCTGAGCCGTGCCTCGGATGGCCGGGTTCATCAGTATTAGCATTCGGGCGAGGCGGGCGGGCCCGATCGTTTTGCGTCCGGCGCGGGGCATTCGTGACAGCGCGGCACCTGCAAGTTCACGCCACCGCCAGCGGATTATTGCGGACGCAGTCGGTCGAATTTCCTGCCCATCGGGCTTGAGTAACGGGCGATCATCTGCCAGGCATCGCCACTCTTCTTCCAAATGTCCACGACATAGAAATCTCCGCTCCGGTCATGCCCCGCCGAGGTGGCTTGCTGAGTCAGTAGCAGACTGACAACCGCAAGATCGTCCGCGAGCTTGCGGGCCGCGTGGTGGCGTTGCTCGCGCGGTTCGGGTTTGAGTCTCTTAAGGTTATCCATCCACATGGTGCGAGGCAGGCTGCTCTGAGGGACGTCCGCCACGCGGAGTGTGAATTCGGGGGCGACGAGACGGTCCAAGGCTTCGGCGTCTTTGCTGAGGATAGCGTCACTGAGTTGCTGTTCGAGCTCGCGGGCCTGCTCGGTGAGCTTAGGATCGATATCGGTAGGTGGGGGCAGTTGACGCATTGGACGCTGCTCTTGTCCTGCGGAAACAGCACCGACCAGTAGAGCAAGCGGAAGCACCAACCAAAGCATGAGCACCTCCGTTGCGGAGTATACGCCTGCGGGCTCACCCACCTGCGGCGACCGCTCACTTCGTCGCAACACAGCCGCGCAACCAAATGATCCGCGTTCGATCCTGATAGATGGGCAAATCGTCTGCGAGCAGCCGCTTCTTGGCTGTTTTGAACTCGTAGACAGCGAGATGTGACTGCTCGTCTCGAAATGCGAGCATTTCTCCATCGAGCGATATGGCCCACGTGTCATCCAGATCAGCTGGCGGCGGGCCCGTCCACACGTGCCGGATGGCTTTTACCGGACGCGGCGATCTTTCGTCGGTATCGACGATAGTGCGCGTCTCGCAAGCCCCGCCGCAAAGCGCCTCGGCGACCAGGGCGATCGCCGAGCCGAATGCGAGCATCCGTGACTCTCGCTTCACAAGCCTGTCCTCCGCAAATTCAACAGCCGAAGTTGCTCATCGGACTATTGTCACAGCACACCGTACGGCCAATGGCAACCGCGTGCTCGATGCCGCGATGTTCCCGGTTCTCACGTTCTGTCCGGCCCTGAGCCCTCGATAGCGTCCTGCCGACTCATCGAAGCTGCCGGCGTACGCAAAGGAGTCCGACGTCCACGTCAACAGCGCAAGGCCGCCCCGTATGGCGCCGAGCAGCACGTCTGGTCCTGCGAGCCGCGGCAGATAAGCGCTGTTTTCGGGACGCGGCTGAGGTGTATCCCGGGTTCTTCCAGAAACTTCACCGCTGGCCGAGGACGACTTCGACAGCCGACGATCTTAAGCCGAACGGTTCAGATCATGCTCTACCTCAGCTTCCTGTTCGAGATTGCTCGTCCGGGCGCATAATCACTGCTCCAGTCGTCCGATTAAAGTGGGACCCTGCCGCGCACGCGTGGCTTCTGGCGGCACTCGACTCGGTTGGCGACTCAAGTCATCATCGTTCTTCGTGACGCAAGCGCGGTTCAGCAGCCTCTCGCGTGAGCGTATGCGTCGTCGAGACTTCTTGAAGCATACGGATTTGGCCGCGGCGACGCTGTCGGCGACCCCGCTGCAAACGCTCACGTTCAGCCAAAGACGCTTGCAACGACGGGGTGCTCCGAAGCGACGAGATACTCGCCACATTCGTGGCATATGCGTGCTTGAGTGATCGCCACCCTGAAGAGGCGCGCGTCTTGAATGCACTCGGCAACTGGAGCAGGATTGCCCGTGAGGTTGAGGAGCGTCGTATGACGCGCGATCGAGTGATTCGCCTGTCGGTGGGTCTGGTGGCGTGCGGCATCTTCGTGCCGCCGCTCGTCACCGGCCTCGCGACCGTCGTGTCGCTCGTCGTCGCGGTCACGCTGGGTGCGGTGCTTGCGGTGATCGGCGTCGCGCTGCTCGCTTCGCGTCTCCTTCTTCGTCGCTGGAGTTCCTGCAGTATCGACGCTCGTTTGCCGTGTGGATCGCGGTCGGCGTGTTGGCCCTCACACAGAGCGTTCGACTGAGTGTGTTCATGCACGACGTCACGCGCGAGTGCTACTCGGTGTTCCCGCCACCGGGAATTTTCGGCGTCGTGCATCCAGGTTTCGTCCACCACGCGTGCCTGACAGCGTATACCGAGGCGGCAGGAATGTCGCGGCGTCAAGGTGTCAATATCTACGACCCGAAGAACTATCTGGAACGCACCTGCGAGCCCGGGCACAGTTCCGATTGCATCTCTGTAAAGATCGGACCCATTAACGTCGATCCCTTCCAATATCCACCGCCGTTCCTGCTCCTGCCGCGCGTGGCGCTCATCTTCACGCACGACTTCTTCACCATCCGCGCCGTCTGGTTCACGGTGCAAGTGGCGCTGCTGGGATTGGCGGTGCTGTCGACCGCGCGCTGGATAGGTGGACGCATCGGGCGCCGCGCCATGCTGTTCGCCCCCGTGCTGGCCATTTCGATCCCCGTTCTGATCGGCCTACAGGTGGGCCAATTTCAGGTCTCGACTTTTTCGGTGTCGATGCTCGCGATGGTGCTCTTCTCACGAGGACGAGAGGCCGTGGGAGGCGGCCTCCTAGGGTTTGTCACACTCGGAAAAGTCTTCCCCGGATTGCTCGCGCTCTATCTATTGGGGAACCGCCGCTCGGGCGCGGTCGCCTGGACGGCCGCCTCCGCTGTGTTTTTCACAGTAATCGCCCTGGTGGTGATCGGCACTCAGCCGTTCGTGGATTTCCTGACGTATCAACTTTCGAAACTCTCTACAGGCGAGGAATTTCCGTGGCTGAACGAGCCCGATTCCCTCCCTATCAATTACGGTATCTACGCTCTCGTGATGAGCGTCCGCTCCCTCGGCGCCAGCCTTGTCACTCACCGTGTCAGCAGCGCTGCCGTATCGGTTTACGGGATCGTCGTCGCTGGCCTCGCCTTCATCGCAGGTCGGCGCCTCGCGCTGGCTTCAACACAGGACAGGGAGCAATTTCGAGTAAGGCAGGCCCAGTCGTGGCTCGCGTTGTTGACGCTCGGCTCGCTTCGTAGCCCATTCGTCCCCGAGGCGTATGCCATGCCGGCAACATTCTGGCTGCTCACGCTGATCGCGGCTGAAATGTCGCGCCTCTCATGGAAACATGTCGCGGCGCTCCTCTCGCTCGGTGTGATGTTTTCGACGGTGTTGGAGAATAACATCCCATTGCGCACCGTCGTTCCAATCGTCGTCTTCAGTCTGGTGCGCGAAGTGTTGCCGCTTTCGGTGAATTTGTGGGCAATCTTCCGGACCGTGCCATGTCGCAGGAGCTTGGCGACGTCGTGCCGGCCGCAGTCCACTCGGCAGGTGCGTAGACGCGCAGTGTCAGGACACCGGACCTATTCTGGCGCCTGTTCGGAGTTGCGCCATCTCTGCGAGCTCTGAAAGTAAGGGCGGCGGAACATCATGATGCACGACCCTCAACGCGCATTGCACGTCGTATTGGCCGTTGTGCTCGCGATCATGGGACAGGCGTGTCACTCACCCGAACCATCATCGCCCGCGGCAACGTCATTGCCGGGCACTTACACGTTTCCGTCGTGCTACGTTGCTCCCGAGGGGAAATACGGCGCCAGCCCTGCCCGCTCGCTCTACCTCCGCATGCGCGACGGCGTGCGAATCGCGGTCGATGTCGTGCTCCCTGAGGGCCTGCCGGCGGCGACTCGTATCCCCACCATCCTGATCATGACACGATACTGGCGCGCCGAAGAGGGTCGCCAGCCCAGTGGGCCATGGCGACCGACGGAGTTGACGGCCGACGGCGTGACATTCTGGGTCAGCCATGGTTTCGCCGTCGTCATCGGGGACGTGCGGGGGACTGGCGCATCCTTCGGCGTGTGGCCGCATCATCGTTCGCGCGACGAGACCCGGGATTTCAGCGAGATCATTGACTGGATTGCCGGGCAGCCATGGTCCGATGGGCAGTTGGCAGGATTCGGGACTTCCTATAGCGCTAATACTGCAGACTGGATGGCAGAGCGAAATCACCCGGCGCTGAAGGCGGTGATCTCGCGGTTCCCCGACTACGATCCGTACGCCGATCTTTACTTCCCGGGCGGGTTGCCGAACAGCTACATGGGTAGGAACTGGGGCCTCGAAGTCAAGGACATGGACCTTAACGTGAAGCGCCGTTACGACGACGGCCCTCGGGGAGTCAAGCCGGTGGGCGGAGGCGAAGGTGCACGGTTGCTGGCGGCAGCGATTGAGGCTCGCCGACATGTGCCGTCTGTCTGGGAGGCTCTGAGTGGCATCACCTATCGAGATGACCACCCGCAGGAGTGGGGCGGCTGGTCCATGGACGACTGGGGAATCCATGCCCAGCGCGAAGCCGTCGGGCGCTCGGACGTACCGATCCAGTCGTGGGGCAGTTGGATGGATGCCGGTACTGCGAACGGCGTGCTGCACCGGTTCACGACACTGACGAATCCACAGCGGGTCTTCGTCGGCGCGTGGAGTCACGGCGGCGATCATGACGCGAGCCCTTACCAATCCGAAAATGCCGCATCGAATCCGCCATTCCAGATGCAGCTTCTGGAAGATTTGTGTTTTCTCGAGCGGCACCTGAGTGGGCGCAACACAAGTCGCGACTCTGCCGAGCGACTCCTGGTCTATTTCACGATGGGTGAAGAGCAGTGGAAAACCACACCAACGTGGCCGCCGCGCGGAAGCGAACCGCAGCGGTGGTATTGCGCGAGTGGAGGCATGCTCAAGCGAGACGCGCCCACAGCGCCCGACGGCGCCGACAGTTACGCCATCGACTTCCAGGCCACCACGGGGACCAGGAACCGTTGGATGACGAACAACACGGGAGACGACGTCGTCTACGGGGATCGCGGGACGGCGGATCGCCGCCTGCTCGCATACACGAGCGAGCCACTCGCGGAGGATGTGGAAATCACGGGACAGCCAGTCGTCGCGCTGCACATCACTTCGACGCACACGGACGGCGCTTTCCTGGTTCACTTCGAGGAAGTGGCACCTGACGGCTACGTGAGGTACCTGACGGGGGGCCAGCTGCGTGCACTCCATCGACGAATCTCTGACGACGAGCCCCCGTACCGCGTGCTCGGACCGTATCACTCCTTCAAACGCAAAGATGGCAGCCCGCTCGCACCGGGTGAGACCGCCGAGATCACGTTCGAGCTCATGCCGGTGTCGGTCGTCGTGCGAGCCGGTCACCGCCTTCGAATTGCCATCGCAGGTGCGGACGCGGACACCTTCCGACGGATCCCGGAGGAGGGCGCGCCGACCATCATGGTGTACCGCAGCGTCACGCACCCGTCGCACATTGCCCTGCCGATCAAGGGTCGCTAGAGGCAAGGGAGCTGACGATGGGACGCGACGAGGTCTGTTGTTGGATCGAATCGGGGCCACTCCCTATCAGCGTCGTTGGCGCGACTTTGACGGGCCCCATCTCTTCCACTGGTTGGAACGCGCGAGCGGCACGGAAGCAGAAAATGACAGAGAAGCACTCAAGTAAGATGGCTCAGGGGAGCCGGATAGTTGCGAGTTGGAACCAGATGGAGTCCTGGCTGAGGCTGTTCCATCAATTCCGTGCGGCCGCTTGAATCCGCCAGAGTCCTAATCCTCGCGCAAGGCGGTCATCGGACTGATGCGGGTCGCACGCAGGGCCGGCAGCCACGCAGCCACTACCCCGACGAACAGCACGAAACCAGCGACGGCAGCATAGCTGGGTGCGTGGAGCGCTGGGGTTTCATAAAGCAGGCTTTGCGTGACTCTGTTTGCGGAGGCTGCGCCCACCACACCCACCGCCGTGCCAACTGTTGTAAGCCCTACTCCCTTCCCAAGAATCATCGTCATGATCGCCTGTCGATCGGCGCCAAGGGCGGACCGAATCCCGATTTCGCGCCTGCGTAAGGCAACCTGGTAAGCGAGCAAGGCGTACAGCCCTGCCGCCGACAGCAAGAGCGCGATCGCGGCAAATAGACTGAGCGCCTGCATTTCGAAGCGTCGCCCGCCGAGCTTCTCTGAAAGGTGATCGTCCGCACGCACGACGTGCGGGATGGGCAGTGAGGCATCGATCGCGCGAATCTCCCGGCGGACCGCGGGAATCAGGTTGTCGCCGCCCATCGACGTCCGTATTGTCATGTCCATGCCCCGCGGGAAGGCCGGTACGAACGCCCCCAGAATGGGTGCGACGTCGAGGCCTTCGCGGCGCATGTCCTTGACGACACCGACGACGGTGCTCCATCGGCCATTTTCCGGCGGCGATGTGCCACCGACCAGCCGCTTGCCGACCGAGCGCTCGCCGCGCCAGAACCGGCGCGCCAGAGTTTCGCTCACGATGAAGACGCCCGGCGCACCTGACGCATAATCCCGTTCGTCGAAGTCCCGGCCGTCGAGTAGTTCGATACCCGCCGCGTGGAAATAGCCTGGAGTGACTCCCTCGATCGCCAGCCTGGGCGCGCCGTCTTCCCGTCGGGCGGTTCGTCCTTCGATCGTCACCCACTGGTCGGCATTGCGCCGGATGAAGAAATCGGTGATGCCTCCAACGGCAACGACGCCTGGCAGCCGGCCGATGCGGTTTCTGGCTTCACGAAAGAACGCGACCACCGCGGCACGATCTGGATAGTGGTCGCTCGGAAGTTCGAGGTCGGCGATCAGCAGATTCTCAGCCAGGTATCCGGGGTCCTCACGCTGGGCATGGATGAAGCTCTGGGCGAAGAGCAGGGCTCCGACGAGGAGCACCAGCGCGCCGGCGATCTGCCCGGTGACGAGCAGATCCTGCAGGCGACCCCGGGGAAGACTCGACTGGTCCCGACTGCCAACCGCCGCAGCCTTGGCAGCCGTGAACGCAGGGAATGTTCCGCAGGCGATTACAACGACGAGCCCGCCGAGAAACGCAACGGCCAGCCCGGCGACGTCGAGACCAACGTCCTCCATTCTGGGGAGCGCGCGGGGCGCGTATGCCAGCAGCAGGCGGATTAGCCCGTAGGCCAGCAGAACGCCGGCGACGCTCGACGCTACCCATAGGCTGATGCCCTCGGCCAGAAGCTGGCGGACCAGTCTGGCCCGCCCCGCGCCGAGAGCAGACCGCACCGCCAGCTCGCGGCGCCTCCGGGCGGCTCGTGCCGAGAGCAGGCCGCCGGCGTTGGCGCAAGCGATGACGAGCAGGCATAGGACTGCGGCAAAGCCGAGCCACATGCCTCGGCGCGTTGGGCTGCCCACCACGTCATCGAACAGGGGGATGATCCGGATATCGACGTTCCTGTTGACGGCATGCGCCTCTCGCAAGCGTGCGGCGATCACCGCCATCTCCGCTCTTGCCTCGTCGAAGCCGATCCCCGCCTTCAGGCGGCCCAGCACCTCGAATTGATCGCTGTCGCGGACCGATGTGGTCTCGGGCCACAACGGCAAAACGGACAGCGGCCTCCAGAATCGCGTGTCTCTGGTGGGCAGCTGGAAGGTCCGCGGCATGACGCCGATCACCACGTGGTCCCTGCCGTCGATCCGGAGCGTCTGGCCGAGCGCCGCGTCGGACCCTGCAAATCGCTCCTGCCAGAGTCCCTCGCTCAGCACGACGACCCGCTCTCCGCGCTCGAACTCCTCGCGCGAGAAGGTCCGTCCGATGAGCGTCGGCGCACACAGCAGCGCGAAGAACTCGGGGCCGACCAGGCCTTCCTGCGCTCGCTGCGGCGCGTCGATCCCCGCAAACGTGACGACACTGGCGCTCATTCGGCGGTAGAAGGTCATGGATGCAAACGCGTCGCTCTGCTCGCGCCAGTCGAGAATGTTGGCCATCGCGGAGCCATCCCACCGGTCCTGCGCGATCAGGTGTGTGCTGATCCTCGCCAATTCGCCCGGACGGGCATAGGGAAGCGGCCTGAGCACCACGGCATTGAGGACGCTGAACATAGTAGAGGTGGTGCCGATGCCGAGCGCGAGGATGGCCGTAACCGAGGCGGCGAAGAGCCGATCCCGCCTCAAGCCGCGAAAACCCAGGCGCACGTCCCGGACGAACTCGCCGAGCCAGCGACCGGGACGCACGTCGCGGCATGCCTCCTTGACTTGATCCAGCCCACCCAGTTCCAGCCGGACCTGGCGGCGGGCGTCCGCCTCGTTCATGCCGTGTGCGACGTAGTCGGCCCTCTGGCGCTCGACATGATCGCGAAGCTCGGCATCGAGACGTTCGTCGAGAGACGGCCTCCGCCCCCACGTGAACCAGCTCACGACGTCTTCTCCGCTGCCGCCTTCAAGATCATCCCAATGGCGTCCGTGAGGCGTTCCCAGCTTGCGTGCTCGCGGTCCATGTAGGTGCGCCCAGCGCGGGTGAGACGGTAGAACTTCGCTTCTCGGCCCGTGTCGCTCATCTTCCATTCGGCCGCAAGAAACTTGCGGTTCTCCAGCCGGTGCAGGGCCGGATAGAGCGTCCCTTGCGTGACCTGGACGACCTCGCGCGAGATCTGTTTCAGGCGCTGGGCGACGGCGTAGCCATGCAGTGGGCCGGGGGCCAGCACTTTGAGAATCAGAAGGTCGAGGGTCCCTTGCGGCAGGTCGGATTTGGGTGCCGTCATTGATGCCTTGTACTTCGACATATACCGCACTCACATGTCGAAGGTCAAGGCGTGGCCTATCGCCAGAAAACAGGCTCGCTCGAGTCTCCCTGTTACTCTTGGTCCTGCCGGGTGAGCCGGACCGGAATCGAACCGGCTCCGGCGGAGGCGTCGGATACCTGGAGGATTACTCCGGTGTAGTCGTACACAGTGGAAACCGACTGGCAGGTTGGTCGCCGGGAATTGTGCCCCAGATTGTGCCCTAACGGGTGTCTACCCTCGACAAACACCGTCACTTACGGGGACACACGGAGAAAGAGATGCCGGGGGTCAAGTCGTTGAAACGACTGCGGAAATGTGATTCGGTACGTCTCCACACTGTTCCAACGCACCGCTTTCCAAGCGTGCTCAATCGACCACTCTGACATCTCTCCGTTTAGAATCAATAACTTACGGACACACAACGATTAGGATTTTGCCGATTGTGATAAGTCCTCCAATGTGCCGCGATCACTTACGGGCTTTTCCAGTATAGCCGCGCCGTTACTGCTCGCTCGGCGAAACGACTGGGGCGTCAATCTTGGCGACTTGAACTGTTGGAAACTGCTTCGAAATTGGCCCTCCGCGGGCCCCGCTGGGCGTGCGGGTCGGACCGCGTTAGAATCGGCCAACTCATCAACCGCCGACGCACAGGGCATCCGACTCTCTCGTGTCGGTGGTGAGCGTGTCAGAAGCCCTACTAACCCATGACATCAATCGTCGGCACGCCCGTCGTTGTCCTCGTCATTCTGGTCGGGGCGATTGTCGCTCTCGTTGTCTTGCTGACGCGCAGCGTGCGCGCCGAGCGGGCGGTGCGCGCGAGCGAAGCGCGGGTTCGTCTCGTCGCGGATCGCGCCCCCGTCATGATCTGGACCGCCAGGCCAGACACGTCCTTGGACTTCCTCAATCACACGTGTGTGGGGTTCACGGGACGGCCGCTCGAACAGCTGTTGAACGAGGGCTGGTTGGACAGTGTCCATCCCGAGGATCTGGACCGCTGCCTTCAGACCTATGGGCCTGCGTTCGAAGCGCGCAAGCCCTTCTTCATGGAGTACCGCGTTCGCCACGCCGACGGCGAGTACCGGTGGCTACTGGCGACGGGCGTTCCGAAGTACGGCGCGGACGGCAGCTTTGCCGGGTATATCGGCTGCGATGTGGACATCACCGAGCGGAGGAATGCCGAGGACAGAATTCGCGAGAGCCAAGCCGCACTGGCGCAGAGTCATCAAGAGACGCAGCATCTAGCGGGCCGGTTGATCGAGGCGCAAGATACCGAGCGGGCGCGCATTGCCCGAGACCTGCACGATGACGTGAGCCAGCAGCTGGCGGGGGTCTCGATCGCATTCAGCGGCCTCAAGCAACGGTTGGGCGGGTATGGCGTCAGCGAGGAGTTACAGCAGGAGCTCGTGGACCTGCAGCAGCAGACGCTCACGCTGGCGCGCAACGTTCGCCAACTCTCACACGACTTGCACCCGACCGTGCTGCGGCATCTCGGACTGGGGAAGGCCCTGGCCTCCTACTGTGGCGAGCTCGAGCGGTCACATGGCGTCGTGATGCGGTGCGGCACTGACGGGGAATTTGCCTCCATTGGCCCCGAGGCCGGGCTCTGTCTGTACCGCATCGCGCAGGAAGCGCTGCGAAACGTGGTGGCGCACGCGGGCGCCAGCCGCGCGGACGTTCGACTGTGCCGAAAGGACCATCAGGCGGAGATCACGATCACCGATGACGGCCATGGGTTCGATCTCAACGACCCTGAGAGACGCCACGGCCTGGGGCTCGTGAGCATCACCGAGCGGGCCAAGCTTGCGGGAGGCACGGTCAGCATCGAGACGGGATTGAATCGTGGTACGCACGTGAGGGCCACGATTCCCGTCAACGGGAGCATGAAGACCCGTGTTGACGCGGGCGTCGAGGGGCAGCTGGCGTGATGCGCCGGCACACCGTCCTGCTGGCCGACGACCACGCGATTGTCACCGATGGCCTCGCGCGGATCCTGCAAGAAGCACACTTCGACGTCGTCGGCGCCGTTCGCGACGGCCTGCAGCTGCTCGACGCCGCAGTACGGCTTCGTCCAGATGTCATCATTACGGACCTGTCGATGCCAGGGCTCAGCGGCCTCGACGCGCTCGCTCATCTGAGAGCCGCGCACGTCCAGAGCAAGGTCATCGTGCTCACGATGCATCACGATGCGGATCTGGCGACCGACGCGATTCGCGGCGGGGCCTCGGGCTTCCTCTTGAAGGAGTCGGCCGGCGACGAACTCCTCGTCGCCGTTCGGCACGCCCTCGATGGCAAGGTGTACATCACACCGACCGTGACGAAAGAGGTCCTGGAACGATTGGCCAGCCCTGCGCAGGCGGAGGCCCCACAGCTGACGTCACGACAACGCGACATCCTGCGACTGATCGTGAAAGGCCAGCGCATGAAGGAGATCGCGGCGAATCTGGGCCTGTCAAACCCGCACGGTGGAAGGTCACAAATACCAAATGATGGAGGCCCTCGGGGTCACGTCGACGGCTGAGCTCGTCCGGTATGCCCTCGAACGTCGGCTGTAAGTCCCCCCCGTACTTTTTCGGGCCCCCTCCTCGCGTAGTTTTACTCTCCCTCCTGATCCGGCAATCCAAAGATAATGCCGGGTCGCTGTCGGTGTCGGTTGAGCAAACACCATGTATCTCCCACGAGTGCTGCTGGCAGAGGACCACGCGGCGACAGCCGCACGCCTGCGCAAGCTGCTCGGAGTCGAGTTCGACGTCATCGCGTGGGTCGAGGACGGACGGGCGCTGGTCGACGCCACGGAGCGGCTCTCTCCGGACGCGATTGTGGCGGACATTGACATGCCGGGAGTCGACGGCATAGCGGCTACCACGCTCATTCGTCGCCTCGACCCGGACGCTCGCATCGTGCTCGTCACGGTGCATTCCGAATCGATGCTCGTCGAGGCTGGGCTGGCGGCTGGAGCGCTGGGATACGTACTGAAGGATACGGCTGGCGACGAACTCATCCCGGCGATCCACGCCGCACTCGCCGGCCATCAGTACCTCAGTCGCGAGCTGAGAGGGTGGTAGCGCGTGCCGCCCTGACGGAAACATGGTGATGGCGCGGTCACCGGACGCGAAGGCACTGGACCCGAGAGCATCGACGTTCTCGATCGCGTTCGCACGGGGCGCGCACGTCGACGAGATGGATGCAGACAACAAGCAGCATTAGAAGGAGCCACGCCACCATGAGTTCTGACGACAAGATTCAGCGCTCGAGTCTCCCCATCCCCGACATCCAGCGTCCCGGGCTGATCACGTATGACGCAAAGGATCCGGACACGACGTTCCCGCCGATCCGGGACGTCCGTCCTCCCAAGGGCGCGCCCAATGTGCTGGTCATCCTCATCGACGATGTGGGCTATGGCGCCAGCAGCGCGTTCGGCGGGCCGTGCCACACCCCCAACTACGAGAAGCTCGCGGCAGGCGGACTGAAGTACACGCGCTTCCATACCACGGCGCTGTGCTCTCCGACGCGGCAGGCGCTGCTCACCGGCCGCAACCATCACTCGGTCGGCATGGGCGGCATCACCGAAATCGCGACCTCGGCGCCCGGCTACAACTCGGTACTGCCGAACACCAAGGCGCCGCTCGCGCTGACCCTCAAGCTCAATGGCTATTCGACGGCGCAATTCGGAAAGTGCCACGAGGTGCCGGTCTGGCAGACGAGCCCGGCGGGGCCGTTCAACGCATGGCCCACCGGCGGTGGCGGCTACGAATATTTCTACGGCTTCATCGGCGGCGAGAACAACCAGTGGGACCCGGCCCTGTATGAAGGTACGACGCCGATCGAGCCGTACAAGACGCCGGCCGAGGGCTATCACCTGACGGAAGACCTGGCCGACAAGGCGATCGCCTGGGCGCGCCAGCAGAAGGCGCTGCTGCCTGACAAGCCGTTCTTCATGTACTTCGCGCCCGGCGCGACGCACGCGCCGCACCACGTGCCGAAGGAGTGGATCGAGAAGTACACGGGCAAGTTCGCCCACGGCTGGGACAAGCAGCGCGAGATCACGTTCAAGAAGCAGAAGGATCTGGGGGTCATCACCGCCAACGCCGAATTGACGCCGCGCCACAAGGAGATCCCGGCCTGGGATGACATGGATCCCAAGCTCAAGCCGGCGCTCGAGCGCGAAATGGAAGTGTACGCCGCGTTCATGGAGCACACCGACCATCACGTCGGACGGATCCTCGATGCCCTCAAAGGCATGGACGTGCTCGACGACACGCTGATCTATCTGATCATCGGCGACAACGGCGCATCGGCAGAAGGCACGCTCCAGGGCGCCTTCAACGAGATGGCCAACTTCAATGGCATGGCCGCGCTCGAGACGCCGGAATTCATGATGTCCAAGTTGGAGGAGTTCGGCGGCGAGAACTCCTACGGCCACTACGCGGTGGGTTGGGCCTGGGCCATGAATTCACCGTACCAGTGGACCAAGCAGGTGGCCTCGCACTGGGGTGGCACGCGCAACGCCACGATCGTGCATTGGCCCAAAGGGATTCAGGAAAAAGGTGGCATGCGCACCCAGTTCACCCATGTCATCGACATCGCGCCAACGGTACTCGAGGCGGCGGGTATACCGGAGCCGACCATGGTGAACGGCGTCCAGCAGAGCCCGTACGAAGGCACGAGCATGCTGTATTCATTCAACGATGCCAAGGCGGCCGAGCGGCACGAGACGCAGTACTTCGAGATGTTCTGCAACCGCGGCATCTACCACAAGGGCTGGAGCGCCGTCACCAAGCACCGCACGCCCTGGGTGATGATCGGCGGCACGACGCCGGCCTTCGACGACGACGTCTGGGAGCTCTACGACGGCAGCAAGGATTCGACGCAATCGAAGAACCTGGCCAAGGAGATGCCGGAGAAGCTGCATGACCTGCAGCGGCTGTGGCTGATCGAAGCGGTCAAATACAACGTGCTGCCGATGGATGACCGGTTGTCGGAACGCTTCAACTCCGATCTGGCCGGCCGTCCCGTGCTGGTCAAGGGCAATTCACAGGTGCTGTTCGGGGGGATGGGGCGTCTTTCCGAGAACAGCGTGGTCAACATCAAGAACAAGACGTTCGCGGTGACCTCCGAGATGGAGGTGCCGGCCACGGGCGCCGAGGGCGTCATCATCGCCCAGGGCGGCCGGTTCGGCGGCTGGAGCCTGTATGCCAGAGGCGGCAAGGCAAAGTTCTACTACAACGTGCTAGGCATCAAAGCGTTCGGCGTCGAAGCCACCACGCCCATTCCCAGCGGCAAGACCCAGGTGCGCATGGAGTTCGCTTACGACGGCGGCGGCATGGCCAAAGGCGGTACGGTCACGCTCTATTGCGACGGCAAGGAAGTGGGCAAAGGCCGTGTCGAGCAGACGCAGGGGATCATCTTCTCCGGCGACGAAACCACCGACATCGGCTATGAGTCAGGCACCACGGTCAGTCCCGACTACACCGCGCACACCAGCCGCTTCAACGGCACGATCAACTGGGTGCAGATCGACCTGGGCAAGGACTCGGAAGACGCGGACCACTACCTCTCGGCGGAAGAGCGGATGCGGGTCGCGATGGCGCGGCAGTAAACGCATTCGGCCCCGGCGGTCGATCCCACGGGAGGTTGGTTCGACGGGACCTGAAAACCCCAACAGAAATCTGGAAACGTTAAAGGAGCTTCTTTATGACAACCCAGTCGGACACGCTCGGCTCGTTCATCACGCCTGACGCGGTCGAGACGCGCCTGGGCACGCTCAATTTCAAGGACGGCGTGCCCGACCCCGCCACGACGCAGAAGCTGTACGACGAGCTGGATTACATTCAGGCGGTCAATGCCTTCATCAGCGGATACCCGTTGGTAAACCAACTGGCTCTCCGCAAGGGATTCATCGCGGCGGGCATCAACGACAACGAGTTTATCGTCACGCCCAACCTGATGGACTCAAAGTCGCTGTTTCTGACGGCCAATGCCGACACGTACTATTTCTGGGGTTATCTCGATCTGACCAAAGGACCGCTGGTGGTGGAGACTCCCCCCGGCGCCCTGGGTATCTTCGATGACATGACCTGGAAATGGATATGTGATTTTGGATTGCCCGGCCCGGACCGGGGCGAAGGCGGCAAATATCTGATCGTGCCGCCGGGCTACAGCGGAACGCTGCCAGAAGGCGGTTATTTCGTAGGCCGCTCGGGCACTTGGCAGATCTCCTGTTTAGGCCGGTTATTCCTTCAAGACAATGATCCCAAGCCGGTGGATGAAATTGTCAAGAGATCGCTCAAGGTCTATCCCTATGTGCCCGGAAGCATGGGATCGAGCATCGGCAACTATTTGAACGGACAAGGCGGGCTGGGACCGCTGAGCACACCGGTAGCGCCGAGGTTTGTGGATGGAACAGGAAAGGTGATGAACACCATTCCGCCTGCTGACGACACATATTTTGAATTTCTCAACGAAGTGATTCAAGAGCAGCCGGCCGGAGCGGTGGACGCTGAAATAGCCGGACAATGTGCGGCCATCGGGATTGTCAAAGGAAAGCCTTTCAAGCCGGACGCCAGGATGAAGAAGATTCTCACGGACGCGGTCGCCGTTGCCAATGCGGCCAGCCGTGCCAACACCTTTAACCCACGCGACGCGGAAGGCTTCCACTACTACGGGCCGACTTCTAACTGGGTGAACTCCCTGTTCACCGGCGGTTATGAATTTATGACGCCGCCACCCGAAGTGACCGCGGAAGGCGTCAACCCCTATCCGAGCGATGGCGCGCGCAAGCTCAATGCGCGCATCTGGTTCTTTTATCTCGCCACCGGCATCACGCCGGCGATGTGCATGCGCCTGACCAACATCGGCTCGCAATACCTCGCCGTTTATCTGGATAGCAAGGACGTGCCCTTCGATGGCGGCAAGACCTATCAGGTCACGCTGCCGAAAGACATTCCCGCTGCCAGGTTCTGGTCGTTCACTGTGTACGACAATCAAACGCGCTCAATGCTGGACACCCCACAGCGCTATCCACGCGCGGGCAGCCAAAGTTATCCGTCGCCTGCGGCAACACCCAGTGCCGATGGATCAACCAGGGTCTACTTTGGCCCCACGCAGCCCGGTGGTGTCGATCGCGGCAACTGGATTCAAACCACACCCGGTAAAGGATGGTGTGCGTTGCTGCGGTTATACAGCCCGCTGAAGCCGTTCTTCGATAAGAGCTGGCGGGCGGGAGAAATTGAAGAAGTGAAATAGGAGATTGACGCGAGGAGACAGACTATCACACCAGAATACCCCGTGAAAACCCGTACGGCTTCTTGTAATTGCGGGCAGCTCCGCGTGACGTGCAAAGGCCCTGACCCGGAGCGGAGATCCCTGTGCCACTGCTACTTGTGCCAGAAGCAGTCGGGCAGCGCGTTCGCTATACAAGCGCGATTCCCACGTGAGCAGGTGATGATCGAAGGCGAATCGACGGCGTGGAAGTTTCCGATCGAGGGCGCGGCGCCCGTCACGTATCGCAACTGCGCCAGCGGCGGAGGCACGTTTCACTTCTGCCCTGTCTGTGGTTCGACCGTCTACTACCTGATTGACGCCGACGACGCCCATATCGGCGTCTAAGTCGGCGCCTTCACCGACCCGACGTTTTCGCCGCCCATGATTTCCGGCTTCAACCCTTAATAAGGAAGGCGCACATGCAGACGACTGATACCCGCATCGGCACACTGATATTTGAGAACGGATTCCCTTCCGAGGACACCACGCGGAAGGTCTTCGACGAACTCGATTATCAGCGCGCCGTGCAAGCCTTCTTGTGGGGCTACCCGGCTGTATCGTTCGAGTCGATTCGCGTCGGGAGCAAACGCGACCTCGGCGCCGATCTCAACGACTTCGTCATCGCCGACAACTATGCCGACCCCAAGGCCGTCTGGCTCACCGCGAACGACACCACCATCTACTCGTTGACCAACGTCGACCTCGGGAAGTCGGGACCGATTGTCATCGAGATTCCGCCTGGAGCGATCGTCGGAATACTCGACGATTTCTGGCAGCGATCACTCACCGATCTCGGCCTCCCGGGACCCGATGGTCCGAACGGCGGGAAGTTTCTACTGCTCCCGCCGGACTACGAGGGCAACGCTCCGCAGACCGGTTATCACGTCCTCCAGGGCACGATGAACAACTACAACGTAATGATCCGCGGCATCGTTCAGAACAACGACAAGGATGCCGCCGTTGCCAATGTCAGGAAGGTCAAGGTCTATCCGCTGAGCGAAAGTGCAAGTCCGAAGCCCAACAAGTTCTTCTCGATGTCGGGGAAGGCATCGAACACGCTTCCGCCCAAGGGGATGGAGTTCTGGGAGCGCCTGTCGGCGGTCATCAACAACAACCCCGTTCACGAGCGCGACCTGTTTTTCATGGGCATGCTCAAACCGCTTGGCATCGAGAAGGGCAAGGCGTTCACGCCCGATGCGCGGCAGCGCAGGATTCTCGAAGAGGCGGCACAGGTGGGCGATGCCATGGGCCGCGTGATGCTCTTTGACGGGCCCGACCGATTCCACCAGGTCGGGGAAGGTCTCGGGGTCGAGCCGTTTCCCGGAACGAAATGGCACTGGGTGTTCCAGGTCAATCCGGTCCAGCACACCGATACCTACGGCCAGATCGATGAACGGCTGCACTACACCTATGGCGCGATCTACACGACGCCCGCGCTGGGCGTGATGAGAGCCGGCCCGGGTGGCAATTACATGCAGGCGTTCAAGGACAAGGACGGCAACCGCTTCGACGGTGGGAAGAAGTATCGTCTGCGCGTGCCCGCGAATGCGCCGGCCGAGCAGTTCTGGTCGCTGACCCTCTATGACACCGAAACCCGCACCATGATCCAGAACGCGGCCAACGACTCGGCCCGCTCGGGGCTCGACACGCTCGAGACGAACGCGGACGGCTCCGTTGATCTGTACTTCGGGCCCGCCGGAAGCGCCCCCGCGGGCTTGGAAGCCAACTGGATTGAGACCTTCCCTGACACAGGGTTTTACCCCATGTTTCGGATCTACTACCCCAAGCCAGGCTTGTTCGACGGGACTTGGAAGCTGCCCGACGTCGAGTTGGTGAAATAGCCGAGGAGGCGATAGCCCTAATGTTGCGCTTGCTTACCGTAATGCCGTCAGCCGCTGTTGGTGTTGCCCTACTCCTCGGATCTCTCGTCATGGCGCCGCCCGCGTTCGCCCAGTACATGGGCACTTTCACGGCGACTTCGGCGTGAACTCAGGCAGCCAGCCAGGGCCAGGGTTCTACGTGGCCATCCCGTTCGCCCAGTGGAACGCTGACAGCATCAAAGATGCTGACGGCAACACCGTGCTGGGCGGGCAGTTCCAGGGCTTTGACGTCCGGGCCGTATTCCCGACGATGATCGTGGTGACCTCCAGGAAACTTCTTGGCGCCAACTACGGGTTCATGGTGGCACCGCCGTTCTCCACCATTCGTCCGGAGCGTGCGGCCCTGGAGGCGGTCGAACCAAACTGGGGCTTCAACGACACGTATGTCGTGCCGCTCCATCTGGGCTGGCATACCCCCCGCGCGGATTTCGTTGCCGGGTATGGCTTCTTTGCGCCCACAGGGAAATATGAGGCCGGCGCGAGCGACAACGTCGGACTTGGCATGTGGTCGCACGAACTGCAAGGCGGCACCACGGTCTACCTCGATCCGGCGAAGAAGTTCAGCGCCGCGACGACCGCGTTTCTCGAGATGCATTCGAACAAGAAAGACCAGGATTTGAGGGTCGGCACGCTGCTGACACTCGAGGGCGGCGTCGCCTACAACGTGCCCAGGATCGGCGGGGCCTTTGGCCTGGGTTACTACCTGCAGAACAAGCTGTCGGACGACAGCGGCACAGACGTTCCCGTGTCCACGCTGCAGGCGCTCAATCTGTATGGCCACAACCGGTTGTTCGGCATCGGGCCAGACGTGACGATGGCCGTCTTCCAACGCGGCGGCACGATTGGCCTGATCAACGTCCGCTATCTCTGGGAATCGGGTGGGCAGAGCTCATTCCAGGGCAGTACATTCGTCGTCGGTCTGACGATCGCCAAACCGAAGGTCAACTGACGGTGTCCGGCTGTTGCCAGCCTGCCACGAGTGGCCGTCGTGCTGTTGGGTATTTCAGCTCTCGGTTGGACCTGGTCGCCAGTGCGGGCGCGACGTCCTCAACTCTCGGAGGAGCAACATGAGTGATCGCTCACAACCGAACATCGTCTTCATCCTGGCCGACAACATCGGCTGGGGAGACTTCAGCGTGTACGGCGGCACGACGGCCACGCCACGCATCGACGCGTTGGCCAACGCAGGCATTCGCTTCAACAACTACAACGTGGAAGCCCAATGTACCCCCACGCGCTCCGCGATCATGACCGGACGACAGTCGGTCAGGACCGGCTGTTACACGGTGCCTCTGGACCCACATATGCCCTATGGACTGGCGCCGTGGGAATACACGATCGCCAGGCTCCTGTCTGACGCCGGTTATGCGACGGCCTTGTACGGCAAGTGGCACCTGGGTGCGGTCGAAGGGCGACTGCCTACGGATCAGGGGTTCGATGAGTGGTGGGGCTACAAGGACAGCATGGACGAAGCCGGTTGGACCTCGTATGCGGTGTATCGCGAGCTTCTCAAGTCCACGGGTGGTGAGTCACCCAAAATCTGGCAAGGCAGAAAGGGCGAACCATCGACGCCGGTGCGCGACCTCAATATGGAAGTGCGGCCGTTCATGGACGAAATGATCGCCAAACACACCACGGACTACATCGCCAAGCAAGCCCAGGCAGGCACGCCGTTCTTTGTGTACACGGCGCTGAGCCATTCGCACCCACCCGAGAAGGTGCATCCCGAGTTCGACCAGACGTCACCGGATCGCATCGGCGCGTATGCCGACATGATTGCCGAGATGGATTTTCGCGTGGGACAAATCCTGGACGCGATCGCCCAGGCTGGAGTCGAGCACAACACGATTGTGATCGTCAGCAGCGACAACGGTACGGGGGGGATTCCTGGAGTCCAAGGTGGTTCGAGCGGGCCCTGGCGAGGCTACTTTTCAAACCCTCCCTATGAAGGTTCCATGCGGGTGCCGGCGATGATCCGCTGGCCGAGCCACGTACCCGCAGGCGTGGTGTCGCAGCAGATGCTGACGGCTCACGACTGGCTGCCGACGTTGGCAGGGATGGTGGGGGAATCGAACCGCGTGCCGGCGGATCGCCCAATCGACGGCATCGATGCCTCCGCGTTCATGCTTGGGACGAGTACGACAACGGGACGGGACGCGTATCTCTTCTTCGGGCCGGACGCGGGACCGATGTCCGTGAAGTGGGGGAATATCAAGGTCATCCTTCGGTACGCCGAGAGTTTCGAGACCCCCATCGAGACGCCGTATTGGCCGCGCGTCTACGATCTGGGCAGCGATCCGCACGAGGACTACAACCTCATGGTCTACAAGATGGACATGACCTGGATGCTAGGGGCCGCGTTGAAGTTCGTGGCCGAGTACCAGAAGAGTGTGGCGGCGTTCCCAAACATTAAGCCGGGCGAGGAATTCAAGGGGTACAACAAATGAGTCCCCGACGCCCTGGTGTTCGACGACGAGCAGGGCCGAGAATCACGTATCGATTTGAACGATTCGAATTAGACCGACAACAAACGACCCCGATGATCGTCTTCTCGACACGTACCGACGAGCATCACGACGTACGCGAAGAAGTGCCGCTCAAAACTGTGTAGAAACTGTGTAAGGTCGCCTCGAAACTACCCACAAACACCGACTGAACCACCCCGGGATTGTCGGAGAGCTGTTGGTGTGAGTTAGACGTGTACCTATCCGTTCTCGTGACAGTACTTCGTACTGCAGCATGCGAAGAAAGCCATGCAGGCGCTCGGCGGCCTCCCC
>Ga0299914_10000283_pt1 | contig 30550 bp, 31 predicted proteins | sample RVTome_10_FD_201361 | JGI IMG/M metagenome (GOLD analysis project Ga0299914, IMG submission 201361) | Soil microbial communities from uranium-contaminated site in the Upper Colorado River Basin, Wyoming, United States - RVT153D57 (version 2) ... | reverse complement strand
CCCGCTAAGCGGGAGCAACTACGACCGCAACGCGAGGTTTTGTTGGCGTTAGCCGACCAGCCGCTGGACGACGAGCGTCCGCGTGCCTTTCGGCGTCTCGATCTCGACCGGGACGCCGACCCTGGTGTCGCGCAGGGCCTTGCCGATCGGCGACTCGGCGGAGAGGCGGCCGGCGGCGAGGTCGGCCTCGGTCGAGCCGACCAGGGTCCAGGTGCTGACCTCCCCCTTGCCCTCGTCGAGCACCTCGGCGGTGCGGCCGAAGGCGAAGGCCTCGGCGTCGCCGTCGACCGCGACGACGACGGCGCTGCGCAGCCGCTCGCGCAGCCGCTTGATCTTCGTCTCCAGGTGCGCCTGGTCTTCCTTGGCGATGTGATACTCGGCGTTCTCCTTGAGGTCGCCGAGCTCGCGGGCGGCCTTGATCCGCGCGGCCATTCGCACCCGTGCCGGTCCCTCCAGCCCCTCGATCTCCTCGCGCAGGGCGGCGATCCCCTCCGCGGTGATCGCCTCGCCGCCAGTCTCGTCCTCGCCCATCCCCCAACCTTGTCAGATCGCCCCGTCTGTCAGGGGGTGACGATGGCGAAGCCGGGGTCGGGCTCGTCGAGCAGGCCGAGCAGCTCGCCCAGCTTGGCGCCGTCGCCCTCGACGCGCAGGCGACCGCTCTCGGTCAGCTCGGCGAGGTCGGCGGTTTTGAGCAGCAGCTGGTTCAGCGCCTCGCGGTCGACGACCAGCGCCGCCTCGGCGGGCGGGTCGTGGCGGCCGGGGCGGTGGCGCAGGACGCCGTTGCGGACGGCGACCCGGTGCTCCTCGTCGGGGTCGGTCACCCGCCAGTCGACGCGCAGCTCGGCGTCCCAGGCGCGCGGGCCGTCGAGGCGGATCGCCATCGCGTCGAGCAGCTGGGCGACGCTGAGGTGGGCGACGACGTCGGGCGGGGCAGGGGAGGTCGGCGTGCCGGCGACGCCCTCGCGCAGCTCGCGGGCGCCCATCAGGAAGAAGTTGCGCCAGGTCGCGTTCTCCGCCCCGAAGCCCAGCCGCTCCAGAGCCTCGGCCTGCAGCTCGCGCGCCGCGCGGTTCTCCGGCTCGGCGAAGACGAGGTGGTTGACGAGCTCGGCGACCCAGCGGTAGTCGCCGGCCTCGAAGGAGGCACGCGCCTTCTCCAGCAGCTCCTCGCCGCCGCCGGCCAGCTCGACGTGGCGGCGCGCCCGCTCGACCGGCGGGTGCTCCCAGAGGTGGGCTGGGTTGCCGTCGAACCAGCCCATGTAGCGCTGGTAGATCGCCTTCACGTTGTGGCTGACGGAGCCGTAGTACTCGCGGCAGTGCCACTCCCCGGCGAGGCTCGGCGGCAGCTCGATCTCCTCGGCGATCTCCGGCCCGGTGCGACCCTCGTTGATCAGCCGCAGGGTCTGGTCGTGCAGGTAGGCGTAGAGGTCGCGCTGCTTCTCCAGGTACTCGACGATCCGCTCGCTCCCCCAGCAGGGCCAGTGGTGGCCGGCGAAGAGCACGTCGGACTCGCCGGCGAAGAGCTCGATCGCCTCGTCGAGGTAGTGCGCCCAGAGGCGCGCGTCGCGGACGAGGGCGCCGCGCGGGGTGAGGACGTTGTGCATGGAGCGCGCCGCGTTGTCGGCGATGCAGAGCGCGCGGGCGTCGGGGAGGTGGAGGTTCATCTCGGCCGGCGCCTCGGTCCCCGGCGTCAGCTGGAAGCGCATCCGCACCCCGTCGACGACCTCCTCCTGGCCGGTCGCGGCGACGTCGAGGTTGGGCGGGATCAGGGTGATCGTGCCCAGCGAGGTGGTCTGGCCGAGGCCGGCGCCGAGCTGGCCGCGCGGGCCGCGCTCGAGCAGCGCGCCGAACATGTAGCCGGCGCGACGCCCCATCGCGGTGCCGGCGAAGACGTTCTCGCTGACCGCGTGGTGGAGGAAGCCGGCGGGGGCGAGCACGGGGATGCCGCGCTCCTCGACCTCCTCGGCCGAGACGACGCCGCGGGCGCCGCCGAAGTGGTCGACGTGGCTGTGCGTGTAGAGCAGGCCGGTGACGGGGCGCTCGCCGCGGTGCTCGCGGTAGAGGGCCAGCGCCGCCGCCGCCGTCTCGGCCGAGACCAGCGGGTCGATCACGACGATGCCCTCCTCGCCCTCGACCACGTGCATGTTGGAGAGGTCGAAGCCGCGCAGCTGGTAGAGGCCCGGCGCCAGCTCGAAGAGGCCGGCGACGCGGCCCAACCGGGCTTGCCGCCAGAGGCTCGGGTTGGCGGTGGCCGGCGGCTCGTCGTCGAGGAAGCCGTAGCTCTCCAGCTCCCAGACCGTGCGCCCGCCGGCGCCCTCGACCCGAGCCGGCTCGAAGGGGGCGACGAGCCCGCGGCGCGCTTCCTCGAAGTCGTCGCCGCTCATCGCCGTCCAGCCGCTTCCGTCGTCAGCCGTTGCGCGGGCCGGTAGACCTCGCCGCGCTCGCCGCGCAGGCCCTCGAGCAGCGCCACCGCGCGCCCTGCGCCGATCGTCTCGGTCAGCTCGAGCGGGCCGAGCGGCCAGTTGAAGCCGAGCCGCATCGCCGTGTCCATGTCCTCCGGCGAGCCGACCTCCTCTTCGAGCGCGAAGGCCGCCTCGTTGGCGATCTGGGCGAAGAGGCGGGGGACGATCGCCGCCGCCGCCGGGTCGATGCCCGCCAGCGCCTCGAGGTCCGCCGTCGGCCCCACCGGCTCATGGTTGCCCCGCCGCGAGAGCCGGTGGGAGGGGGCCGGGGAGCCCGGGTCGGGGGGGTCGGCGTAGTCGTAGAAGCCACGGCCGCTCTTGCGTCCCAGGCGGCCTTCGTAGACGAGCCTTTCCTGGGTCGGGCTCGGCTTCCAGCGCTCCGGCTCGCCTCCCTGGGCGTAGAAGGAGCGGGCGACGCTGAGGTTGACGTCGACGCCGATCAGGTCGATCAGCTCGAAGGGGCCCATGCGGAAGCCGCCGCCGAGACGGCAGACCCGGTCGATCGTCTCGACCGGGGCCACGCCCTCTTCGAGCATCCGCAGCGCCTCCAGCGTGAAGGGGCGGGCGAGGCGGTTGGCGATGAAGCCGGGGCTGTCCTTGGCGCGGATCGGCGTGCGCCCCATCCGGGCCCCGACCAGCGTGGTCGTCTCCAGCGCCGCGGTCGAGGAGTCGGCGGTGGCGACCACCTCGACCAGCTTCATCAGCGCCGGCGGGTTGAAGAAGTGCATGCCGACGACCCTCTCGGGGAGAGGCACCTCGGCGGCGATCGCGGTCACCGGCAGCGAGGAGGTGTTGGTGGCGAGGATCGCCTGTGGCTTGCAGGCCGCCGCCAGCGAGGCGAAGAGCTCGCGCTTCAGCTTCAGGTCCTCGGGGGCGGCCTCGATCACGAGATCGCATTCGGCGAGGTCGCCGACGCTCGCGGCGGCGCCCACCCGGGTGCCGGCGTCGTCCGCCTCCTCTTCGCTCCACAGCCCTTTCGTGGCGCCCTTCGCCAGCGCCCGGTGCAGCCGGTCGTTGGCCGCTTCGAGGGCGGCCGGGATCGGGTCGTGAAGGCGCGTCTCGAAGCCGCCCAGCGCCGCTACCTGGGCGATTCCGGCGCCCATCGTGCCGGCGCCGACCACGCCGATGCAGCCGACCTCGGCCTTCACCGGCCCTCGAACCTCGGATCGCGCTTCTCGAGGAACGCCCGCATTCCCTCGACTCGGTCCTGGGTCGCCATCGCCAGCTCGTAGAGGCGCCGCTCGGCCTCCAGGCCCGCGCCGAGCGCCGTCTCGTCGGCGGCGAGCACCGCCTGCTTGGCGAGGCGGGCGGCGATCGGCGGGCGCTCGGCGACGGTCTCGGCCAGCTCCATCGCCTCCTCCAACCAGCGGCCCTTCTTCACGACCTTGTTGACGAGGCCCATCCGCAGCGCCATCTCGGCGTCGAAGCGGCGCCCGGTCAGCACGTACTCCATCGCCCGCTGCTTGCCCAGCACGCGCGCCAGGCGCTGGCTGCCGCCACCGCCGGGGATGATCCCGAGGGTGATCTCCGGCTGGCCGAACTGGGCCGTGTCGGAGGCGACGATCATGTCGCAGATCAGCGCCAGCTCGCAGCCGCCGCCGAGCGCGAAGCCGGAGACGGCGGCGATCGTCGGCGCCTTCGTGGCGGCGACCCGGCGCCAGAAGGAGGCAGCCGGGTGGCGCAGCGCCTCGGCGAAGCTGCGCTCGCTCATCGCCTTGATGTCGGCGCCGGCGGCGAAGACCTTCTCCGAGCCGGCGATGACGACGCAGCGCACCTCGGGGTCGGGGTCGAGTCGCTCGAGCTCGCCGGCGATCTCCTCCATCATCTCCGGCGAGAGCGCGTTGCGCGCCTCGGGCCGGTTGAGCCGCAGCAGGGCGACGTGGCCCTGGCGCGAGGTCTCGATCAACTCGGGCAACGCGAGCTAGGCCTCCTCGGTCATCGGGGTCATCGCATTGATACCCGTTGCGGCGCGGCCGATGATCAGCTTCTGGATCTGCGAGGTCCCCTCGTAGAGGGTGGTCACGCGGGCGTCGCGCAGGTAGCGCTCGACCGGGTAGTCGTCGACGTAGCCCGAGCCGCCGTGGACCTGGATCGCCAGGTTGGCGCACTCGACCGCCGACTCGGTCGCGTAGAGCTTCGCCACCGAGGTCTCCGTCGTGTTCGGCTTGCTTTCGTCCTTGAGCGCGCCGGCGCGGTAGACCAGCATGCGGCTGGCGTCGCGCTTGAGGATCATCTCGGCGATCATCTCCTGCACCAGCTGGAAGCGGGCCAGGGGCACGCCGAACTGCTTGCGCTCCTTGGCGTAGGCGACCGACGCCTCGACGCAGCCTTCGCAGATGCCGACGCATCCGGCGGCGACGCTGTAGCGGCCGTTGTCGAGGGCGCTCATCGCGACCTTGAAGCCGTCGCCGACCTGGCCGAGCATGGCGTCCTCGCCGACCTCGACGTCGTCCAGCGAGATCTCGCCGGTGTCCGAGGAGCGCAGGCCCAGCTTGCCGTGGATCTCCTGCGTGGAGAAGCCCTCGCTGTCGGTGGGGACGAGGAAGCAGGCGAGGCCGCGGTGCTTCTTCTCGGGGTCGGTCTGGGCGAAGATCAGCGCCACCTCGGAGAAGTTGGCGAGCGAGATCCACATCTTCTGGCCGCTGATCGACCAGCCGCTGTCGGTCCTGGTGGCGCGGGTGCGCAGGTTGGCGGCGTCGGAGCCGGTGTCGGGCTCGGTCAGGCCGAAGCAGCCGAGCGCCTCCCCCGAGCACATCCGCGGCAGCCACTTCCGCTTCTGCTCCTCGGTTCCCCACCTCTCGATCGAACCAGCTACGAGCGAGGTCTGAACTGAGACGACCGTGCGGGCCGAGGAGTCGGCGCGGCCGACCTGTTCGACGATCAGGCCGTACCCGATGTAATCGAGGCCGCGGCCGCCGTAGGCCTCGGCGACCGGCGCGCCGAGGTAGCCGACCTCGCCCAGCTTGCTCGCCAGCTCACGGTCGAAGCGGGCTGCGCGGTCGTTGTCGCGCACCCGCGGCATGATCTCCTTGTCGGCGAATTCGCGCGCGGTTTCCGAGATCAGGCGCTGCTCGTCGGTCAACTGGAAGTCCAAGGTCAAAGCTCCTTTCCGAGCGTTTCCCCGAACGCTTCCTGCGCTTCGCGCGTGCGGGGGCCTGGCGCCGCCGCAAGCTCGGCACCGTCGATTGCTGATACAGCTTGGATCTCGCGCGTGGTCGAGGCGAGGAAGGCCTCCTGAGCCGAGCGCAGGTCGGCCACCGGCCAGGCGCCCTCCTCGACCTTCAGCGCTCTGACCAGCCGGTCGCGGGTGATCGACTCGAGCACGCCGTTGTCGAGCGCGGGCGTGCGCAGGTTCCCCTGCGGAGAGACCCAGAAGATCGCCGAGGTGGGCGGCTCGAGGACGATGCCGTCGGGCTGGACGAGGACGGCCTCGTCGGCGCCCTGAGCCTGGGCGAGGCGGGTCGCCTGCATGTTCGCGGCGTAGGAGAGCGACTTGACCCCGTTGAGGATCACGGTCGGGCTGTAGGTGACGGTGGCGACGCGCACGCTCGCGGCGTGGGGCGGGATCGGCTCGGTCATCGCCAGGCGGCGGCCGCCACGGGTGACGATCAGGCGCAGCTGCCCGTCGGCCTCGCCGAGCTCCGCCAGCAGCGCCGCGATCTCCCGCTCCAGCGCGTCCCGGTCGAACTCGAGCTCGATCGCGACACCGGAGCGCTGCAGCCGGTCGAGGTGGTCGGCGAGGGCGAAGGGCCGCCCCGCGTAGAGCCGGATCACCTCGAAGGCGCCGTCGCCACGGTAGAGCCCGTCGTCCTTCAGCGGCACCGTCGCCGCGGCCGTCGGCGCGATGCGCCCGTCCACGCTCGCCAGCTCTCTCAGCTCTGCCGCCATTCGAGGCGCGAGGCTACCTCAGACCCGCCCCCAAGCGAACTGCATCGACTTTTACACCCCGTAGGTGTAAAAGTCGATGCAGTTCGCCCGATGTGCCGTGGTGGGGGCTCAGACGGCTTCGAAGACAGTGGCGAGGCCCTGGCCGACGCCGATGCAGAGGGTGGCGACGCCGTAGCGGCCGCCGCGGCGGCGCAGCTCGCGGACGAGGGTGCCGGCGAGACGGGCGCCGGAGCAGCCGAGCGGGTGGCCGAGGGCGATCGCGCCGCCGTTGACGTTGAGTCGCTCCTCCTCGATGCCCAGCTCGCGGGCGCAGGCGAGCACCTGGGAGGCGAAGGCCTCGTTCAGCTCGACCAGGTCGATCTGCTCGAGCGTGAGGTCGGCGGCCGCGAGCGCGCGCGGCACGGCGAGGGCGGGGCCGATGCCCATACAGGCGGGGTCGACGCCGGCGACTCCGAAGGAGACGACGCGGGCCAGCGGCTCGGCGCCCAGCTCAGCCGTCCCCCGCTCGGAGGCGATCAGCGTGCAGGCGGCGCCGTCGTTGAGGGTCGAGGCGTTGCCGGCGGTGACCGTGCCGCCCTCGCGGAAGGCGGGGCGGAGCTTCGCCATCCGCTCCGGCGAGGCGTCGGCGCGGGGGCCCTCGTCGGCCTCGACGAGGACCGTCTCACGGCCGCGGGGCGCCTCGATCGGGACGATCTCCTCGGCGAGGACGCCCGCCTCGGCGGCGGCGACGGCGCGCCGGTGGCTGCGCAGCCCGAAGGCGTCCTGGTCCTCGCGGCTTATGCCGTAGCGCTCGGCGACGTTCTCGCCCGTCTCGCCCATCGCCTCGGTGGAGACGCCCAGCTCGGCCATGCGCGGGTTGACCAGGCGCCAGCCGAGGGTGGTGTCGTGCAGCGTCTGCGGCCCGCGCGCCAGGCCGCGCTCGGGCTTCGCCATCACCCAGGGGGCTCGGCTCATCGACTCCACCCCGCCGGCCAGGTAGAGGTCGCCCTCGCCGAGCTTGACCGCGCGCGCCGCCGCGTTGATCGCCTCCAGGCCGGAGGCGCAGAGGCGGTTGACCGTGGCGCCGGGCACGCTGTGCGGCAGGCCGGCGAGCAGGGCCGCCATCCGCGCCACGTCGCGGTTGTCCTCGCCCGCCTGGTTGGCGGCGCCGAGGTAGACGTCGGCGATCCGCTCCGGGTCGACGCCGGTGCGCTCGACGACGGCGGCGACGGTGTGCGCCGCGAGGTCGTCGGGCCGCACCCCGGAGAGGGCGCCGCGGTAGGCGCCCATCGGCGTGCGCACCGCGTCGACTACGTAGGCGTCGGCCACGCGGAGCATTAAAGGGGACCGGCGCCCGCGGCGTATCCTTGGTCCGTGTTGCTATTCCTCGTCACGCTGGCGATGCTGGCGCTGATCGTCGGTGCCCTGCTTCTGATCGGCCGCTTCTACCCGGGCTCGGGCGCCGAGCTGGTCGACTGGAAGCCGACGCGCTCGCCGCAAGTCGAGGCCCAGAACGAGCTCGACGACGTGCGGCAGATGCTCAGCGCGCAGAACGAGATGCGCCGCCGGCGCGGCGCCCCCGAGCGCAGCGAGGGGGAGCTGCGCGAAGAGGTAGAGGCAGAGGAGCTGGAGAAGCTGCGCCGGCGCTGATCGCCGACGAATCTGCGGTTGCCCCGCCTATGTGAAGGTAAATGCAGATTCGTGGCTGAGGCGAATCTCTAAACTCCGATGGGAATTAAGGCGAATGTCCAGCGAGCATCCGAGAGGAGCGGTCCCATGGCCCTGAAGCTAGGCGACATAGCACCCGATTTCGAGGCCGACACCACCGAGGGCAGGATCCGGTTCCACGATTGGATCGGCGACTCCTGGGCGGTGTTGTTCTCCCACCCGAAGGACTTCACGCCGGTCTGCACCACGGAGCTTGGCTACATGGCGAGCATCGAGCCGGAGTTCGCCAAGCGCAACGTGAAGATCATCGGCCTCTCGGTCGACCCGATCGACAAGCACGCGGACTGGGCGAAGGACATCGCCGAGACGCAGGGCGCGGCGCCCAACTACCCGATCGTCGGCGACGCCGACTTCGCTGTCTCCAAGCTCTACGGGATGCTGCCGGCGGACGTCTCGGGCGACGCCGCGGGGCGCACGCCCGCGGACAACCAGACGGTGCGCAACGTCTTCGTCATCGGCCCCGACAAGAAGGTCAAGCTGATCCTCGTTTACCCGATGACGACCGGGCGCAACTTCGACGAGGTGCTGCGCGTGATCGACTCGCTGCAGCTCACCGCCGAGCACAAAGTCGCCACCCCGGCCCAGTGGCGGCAGGGCGAGGACGTGATCATCGCCGGCTCGGTCTCCAACGACGAAGCGAGGGAGATCTACCCCGACGGCTGGGAGGAGCCACGCCCCTACATCCGCATCGTCCCGCAGCCATAGGCCGGAGAGCGGTCAGGCGCCGGCCTGCAGGCGGTCGAGCAGGTCGCCGAGGATTCGCGCCGTGGCGCCCCAGATGAGCTGTCCTTCGACCTCGTAGGTCGGGGTGTGGATCGGTACGCCTCGGCGGATCAGGCGGCGGATCGCGTAGGCGTCGCGGAGGAGATCCAGCGAGAAGGTGAGCACGGTCTCGACCTCGCCGGGGTTGGGCTCGAGCGAGAGCTCTCGCGGGTGGGGAATGCGGCCGACGAAGGGGTGGACGCGGTAGCCGGTGACGAAGGTGTTGGTCGGCTCCAGCCGCTCGCCCAGCTCGACCAGCGCCGGGTCGAGGCCGATCTCCTCCTCGGCCTCGCGCAGGGCGGTCGCGCCGAGGTCGGCGTCGCCGGGATCGCGGCGCCCACCCGGGAAGGAGATCTCGCCCGCGTGGCGTCGCATGTCCGCCCGCCGCTCGGTGAAGAGGAGGCCGGGCTCCTCGGGCCAGCCGTAGAGGGGGAGCAGGACGGCGGCGTCGGTCGGCTCTGGCGAGTCATGTGTCATATAGACGCCGCGGTCGCCATGCGCCTCAGATGATCACCTGGACGGTGCCGCCATCCACCGACCAGGCGGCGCCGCTCGCGTAAGAGGCGCGCTCGGAGCAGAGGAAGACGATCGCCGCGCCGATCTCCTCCGGCTGGGCGAGGCGGCCGATCGGGCGCTTCGCGCCGGCATTCGCCAGCGCCTCCTCGCGGCTCGCCGCACCCGAGAGCTCGCGCGACTGATCGAGCAGGCCGCCGGGCTCCATCCACATCTCCGCTTCGACCGGGCCGGGGCAGATCGCGTTGACGAGCACGCCCTCGCCGGCGTGGCGGTCGGCGAAGAGGCGCGAGAGCGAGAGCTCGGCCGCCTTCGCCACCGAGTACTCCGGCATCGCCGCCGAGGGTCGCTTGCCGGCGGTGGAGCAGACGTTGACGACGCGGCCCCAACCGCGCTCGGCCATCGGCGGGATCGCGGCGCGCATCGCCCGCAGCGGCGCCATCACGTTGAGCTCGTACTGGGCGCGCCAGTCCTCGTCGGGGACGTCATCGAGGTCGCGCCAGCGCGCCGTGCCGGCGTTGTTGACGAGCACGTCGAGGGAGCCGAAGCGCTCCTCGGCGCCGGCGAGCAGCCGCTCGCCGGCGTCGGCGTCGGTGACGTCGAGCGCCAGCGCGCCGGCCTCGCCGCCGCTCGCGGCACCGGCCGCCCCGACCTCCTCGGTCGCCGCCGCGAGCCGCTCCTCGCCGCGCGCGACGAGCAGCACGCGGCCGCCCTCGGCGCAGAGCAGGCGCGCCGTCTCGCGGCCGATGCCGCTGCTGGCGCCGGTCACCGCGCAGGCGCGTCCCCGCAGGCCGAGGTCCATCAGCGCGCCTCCGCGCTCATCCGGGCGCTGCCCGGCGCCTGCCCGCGAACAGCGCCGGGTCCTCGACGTCGGCGAAGCGGGCCATCGCGTAGACGAGGTCGGAGGCACGGTTGACGAAGCGGATCACCGTCTCGCTCGCCAGCTCGCCTTCCCCGGCGAGGCCGGAGATGGCCCGCTCGGCCCGGCGCACAACGGTGCGTGCGACGTCGAGCTGGGCGGAGAGCCGGTTGCCTCCGGGGATGACGAACTGTGGCGGCAGCTCGACCGCGGCCATGTAGCGGTCGATCTGCTCCTCGAGCTCGGCGACCATCGCCTCGGTCGTGCGGCTGACGCCGTCCTCGAGCCGCTCGGCGGCCTCGGGCGCCGTGGCCAGCTCGGCGCCGGCGACGAAGAGGTCGTCCTGGAGTCGCAGGATGTCCGCCGCCAGCTCCGCCTCGCCGGCGTCGCAGAGGGCCCGGGCCAGGCCGAGCTGCGAGCAGGCCTCGTCGAGGGAGCCGTAGGCCTCGGTGCGGGCGTGGTGCTTGGGCACGCGCCCTCCGTACCAGAGCGAGGTCGAGCCGTCGTCGCCCTTGCGCGTGTAGATCTTGACCACGCGCCCATCCTAAGGCCCTATCCCCAAGGGTCCCAAAGGGTCGCCGGGGCGCGTCCTCAGGCGAGCGGGTTGAAGACCAGGCCGGTGAGCACCTTCGGGTAGAAGTAGGTCGACTTGGGGGGCATGTTGGCGTCGCTCTCGCAGATCGCCCTGGTCTGCTCGACCGGGACCGGGCGGAGGAGAAAGGCGACGTCGTAGGCGCCCTCGTCGAGCAGGCGCAGCGAGTCCTCGACGCTCTTCGCGTAGCCCAGCCCTCGCTTGGCGAGGATGTCGTCTTCGCCGAGGCCGGCTATGCCCTTCAGCACGAGCGTCTCGAGGATCGCCGCGTCGAGACGGCGGTAGGCCTCGGGCATGCCCTGGAGCTGGCGGTCGAGCGCGGCGACGGCATCCTCTCGCAGGCGCAGCCGGAAGGCGCGCCGGTGATGGGAGTCGTAGAGGCCGAAGACGCCGATCCCCTCCGCGCCGCGCGGGTCGAGCTCCTCGTCGGGGACCTCGGTTGCCTCGAAGATCTCGCGCAGCCCCTCGCCGAGGCGGCGCTGGCGCTCTGGGTCGGCGGCGAAGCCGGAGAGCAGGCGGTGGGTGGGAAAGATCGAGAGGCCGGGGTCGTCGAGGCCGGTCAGCGCCATCAGCGTGTAGCGGTGCGGCCCCTCGCCGCCGACCTCGTCGCGGTAGGCGATCGCCGTCTCGTAGCGGTGGTGGCCGTCGGCGATCAGCAGCCGCGCGTCGGCGAGCAGCTCGGGGATCGTCTCGGCGAGCCCCGGCAGGCGCCAGACCCGCGTCACGGCGCCGCTCGCGTCGGCGGCCTCCCCCCAGGGCGCGGCGTCGCCTATCTCCGCCGCGGCGGCCGGCCAGGGGTCGACCGTGCTCAGCGAGAAGATCGGCGAGAGGTTGGCGCGCGTCGCTCGCATCAGCTCGAGCCGGTCCCGCTTGGGGCCGGGCAGGGTGCGCTCGTGGGGGAGGACCGTGCCCGCCGCGAAGTCCTCGACGCGGACGCGGGCGAGGATGCCGTGCCGGGTGCGGCGGGCGCCGTCGGGGCCGGTGTACTCCTGCTCCATCGCCCAGATCGCGGGCTCGGCGTCCTCGACCAGGGCGCCGGCCTCCTTCCAGCCCTCGATCGTCGCCGCGGCGGCCGCGTAGGGGTCGCCCTCCCCCTCGGCCTGCGGGCCCGTCTCGCCGTACGGTTTGGGCAGGTCGACGGCGACCGCGTTATAGGGCGAGCGGGCAAGCAGCTCGGCCCGCGTCGCCGGGTCGATCACGTCGTAGGGCGGCGCCACCACGTCCTGGAGGCAACCGACGACGTCGAGGTCGTAGCGGAGCGAGCGGATTGGCTGCACGTCGGCCATCGGGCCGCGAAACCTAGCGGTTGCCCGGCAACGGCCCGGGCCCCGCCGCCCGATCCGGCTCTACACTGGCCCCAGCGGGGCGTGGCGCAGCCTGGTAGCGCGCGGCCTTTGGGTGGCCGAGGTCCCCGGTTCGAATCCGGGCGCCCCGATGTCATGTCTGTCTTCTGTCGTGGCCGACGAGGCGGATCGAAGCGGAGCTGTGAGTCGATGAGCTTCCGGTGCGCCTTTTGAACCCCACAGGTGCATAAAGCGCACCGGAAGGGTGAGCGATGAGACGCTGGCGACAGCTCGCTTCGTTATGTAAAGCGGACGATCGTTCCCTTTCGCTCGGTGGGCTTGGCGCCGATGATGGCGTGCGATGACCGAGATCCCCCAGATGGAGCGGCGCAGGGAACGGGCGATATTCGAAACCGACCGGCATCTGATCGCCGGCGACGTGACCTTGCCGCCGGAGGGCTACCAGAGCCGCTTCTCGGACTCGCTCAACCGCCTCGACCTCGGTTTCATCCCGCTCACCGAAGTCGAGATAACGCCGCTGGGTGGCGGCGAGACGGTGCGACGCGATTTCGTCGTGCTCGGCAAGGCGCACGTCAAACTCGCCTTCCCGGTCGACGCCGCCGGCTGAGCGCGGTCGGGTCGCGCTACGCGCGCGCCCCGCGCCGCCGGCCGCCCCGGGCGTAGGAGCCGAGGTCGAAGAGGAAGGCGAGGGCGACGACGAACCACTCGAAGCCGACGACGCCGTCGGATGAGCTCCACATCGCCGCGTAGGCGAGCGTCGTCCAGGGCAGCAGGAAGAAGCCGAGGAAGGGCACGAACCAGCTCTCGAAGGCGCGGCCGAGCAGGTCGCTGAAGAGCCAGAGCGCGAACAGCGCCAGCCGTGGCGAGATCAGGGCGAAGAGGGCGACGAAGCAGCCGATGCCCGCACCGTACCGGCCCACCCCGAGGTGCACCTCGGGGGCGTAAGCTGGGGGGCGTGTTGTTTGCGAGGAGGGAACGGATGTCGATGCCCGAGGAGGCGCCGCCGGGGCGCAGCGAGCCGGCTTTCGCGGTGCCCGAGCGCCACGCCGTGCTCGGCACGCCGCTGACGCCGCCCTTCCCGGAGGGGATCGAGGTCGCCTACTTCGCCCTCGGCTGCTTCTGGGGCGCGGAGCAGCTCTTCTGGGGCATCGACGGCGTCTACACGACGGCGGTCGGCTACATGAACGGGACGACGCCGAACCCGACCTACGAGGAGGTCTGCCTTGGCAGGACCGGGCACGCCGAGGCCGTCCTCGTCGCCTTCGACCCGGCGCGGGTTTCCTATGCCCGTCTGCTCGAGGTCTTCTTCGAGGAGCACGACCCGACGCAGGGAATGCGCCAGGGCAACGACGTCGGCGCCCAGTACCGCTCCGGCGTCTACTTCGCGAACGACGCCCAGGGGGAAACCGCGGAGATGGCCAGGCGCACCTACGACGAGGCGCTGCGCGCCGCCGGCCACGATCCGGTCACCACCGAGGTCGTCCCCGCGGCGCCCTTCTACTACGCCGAGGAGCACCACCAGCAGTACCTGCACAAGGTGCCGAACGGCTACTGCGGCCTGGCCGGGATCGGCGTCGCCTGTCGCATCCCTGGCGCGACGGCCTGAGGGCCCCGGCGCCCGGCGCTGCGATTAGCATCCCGCGCTCGTGACGCCCTCGCTCGGCTCCTACATCGGCGGCTGCCTGGCCGTCATCGGCATCGTCAGCGCCCTCGCCCTCGGCGGCTACTGGCTGCGGCGCTGGGTCGCGCCTGAATTCTCCGGCGCCCTCGCCCGCCTCGGCGACGCGACGATCGCCGTCGCGCTGCTGATCGGAGCCCTGCAGGCGCTCGGCACGCTGGGCCTGCTCACGCTCGGTTGGACGATCGTCGGCTGCATCGCCACCGGCCTCGCGGCGGCGGCGCTGGGCTGGTGGATGTCGCCGGCGGAGCGACGCGAGGTGCGCCCCCCCGAGGTGCAGCTGCTGGCCCTGCTGATCGCCCTCGGCGTCGCCTCCTGGGTCGTCGCGGAGTGGACCTTCCCCTCGCTGCAGAGCCTCGACTTCGGCATGTTCGGCGGCGACACGACCTGGTACCACATGCCCTTCTCGGGGCGGATCGCGCAGGAGGGGTCGATCGTCGACCTCCACTTCACCGACCCGCTGCGGCTCGCCGCCTGGTTCTACCCGGGCAGCTCGGAGCTGATCCACGCCGGCGGCATCGTCCTCTTCGGGACCGACTGGCTCTCGCCGCTGATCAACATGATCTGGCTCTCGATCGGGCTGCTCGCCGCCTGGTGCGTGGGCCGCCCCTACAGGGTCGGACCGGCCACCCTGGTCGCCGCCGCGCTGGTCTTCTCGGCCGGGGTGATGATCGAGACGCAGCCGGGGGAGGGGCGCAACGACATCATGGGCCTCGCCTTCCTGCTCGCCTTCGCCGCCTTCCTGATCAATGGCCACCAGCGGCGCCCGCCGGCCGCCGGCGCGGTCGAGGACCGGCCGGAGCGGGACGCGCCGCTGCTCGACAAGGGCCCGCTGATCCTCGCCGGGACCGCCGCCGGGCTCGCCGTCTCGGTGAAGCTGCCGCTGCTGGCCCCAGTCGGGGCGATCGCCGTCGGCATGGTGCTGGTCAGCGGCGCCGGGCGGCGGCTGATGACCGCGGCGGCGATCGGCGTCCCTGCCTTCGTGGTCGGCGGCTACTGGTACGTGAGGGCGGCGATCCACACCGGTGGCAACCCGATCCCGCAGATCGGCTGGGGACCGCTCAGCCTGCCGCGTCCCGACCAGATGCCGCTCGACCCGCGGCCGCGCTTCGCCGTCGCCGACTACCTGCTCGAGCCGACCATCTACCGCAAGTGGTTCTTCCCCCAGCTCGACAACGCCCTGGGGCCGCTCTGGCCGCTGATCCTGATCGCCGCCGTCGCCGCCGCCGTCTACATCGCGGTGCGCTCGCGCAACCGGATCCTCCGCGTGCTGGCCGGCGCGGCGCTGCTCACCGCCGCCGTCTACCTCGTCACGCCGCTGACCGCGGCGGGGCAGGAGGGCTCGCCGACGGGCTTCTTCACCAACACCCGATACCTGATGCCGGGCCTGCTGCTGGCGCTGACCCTGCTGCCGATCGCGCGGCCGCTGCGCGCCCCGGAGAGCCGCGCCTGGCAGACGCTGGCCTTCCTCACCGCCCTCTACGCGATCCTCGTCCTGACCACGCCGCGCTGGTACCCGGGCTACATGGCCGGCACGGTCTTCCTCACCCTGGCCCTCGTCTGGGCCCCGGCTGGGCTCGGCCTGGCGCGGGCGCGGAGGATGGTCAGCCGCGGCTCCGTGGCGCTGGCCGCCGCCGCCATCGTCCTGCTCGCCGTCGTCCTAGGCCGCGCCCAGGAGGTGCAGTACTACCAGCAGCACTACACGCGGGTGCTGCCCTTCCTGGGGGAAGGCGGGCCGCGCGAGGCCTACACCTTCGCGCACAACCTCAGCGACAAGCGGATCGGCATCGCCGGCTCGGGGCAGATCTTCTTCGGCCAGTACGGCTTCTACGGCCGCGACCTGGACAACTACGTCCAGTACGTCGGCGTGCCCGGCCCGCAGGGGGAGTACCGGCTGGCGACCAGCTGCCGGCAGTTCCGCCGCCGCGTCAACGCCGGCGACTACGACTACCTGATCGTCAGCCAGTACACGCAGGACTCGGCCGACTCGCTCTACTGGTGGCCGATCTACGCCTGGCTGAAAACCGCTCCCCAGCTGGAGCTGCTGATCGAGGAGCCGGAGATCACCCCGCAGCCCGACTACGTCTTCGAGGTGAACGGCGAGCTGGACCTCGAGGAATGCGACGAGCTGGGCAAAGGCTGACCCTTCTTGACGTCGACTGTTGAGTTGACCACGCTATGAGGGGGTCAACTCCACAGTCAGCGGCCTCATGTCAGACCGGCGCCAGGGCGTGTTCGCGGATCAGCTCGGCGGAGCGCCGCGGCTGCTCCCACCAGAACATGTGGCCGACGCCCTCGAGGGTCTCGAGGCGGGCGCCGGGGACGGCGGCGGCGATCTCGCGGCCGTTGGCGTGGCCGAGCAGGCGGTCGGCGTCGCCGTGGATCACCAGGGTGGGGAGGTCGACGGCGCCGAGGCGCGCGTGCGTGTCGTGGGCGCCGCAGGCGCGCATCTGCTGCAGCACTACCGGCTGCGGCGCCGGCAGCCGGGAGCCCATCTCGACGAAGGTGGCGAAGCGCGAGTCCTCCGCGCGGAAGCCGGGGGAGAGGTTGATCTCCCACATCGCTCGGAAGACCCGCTCGGGCTCCCCGGAGGCGTAGGCGGTGCCGAGCAGCTGCAGGTCCTCGGGCGCCATCAGCGAGCCGTCGGGACCGCCGCAGTAGCTGGCGCCGATCGTCAGCGTGCGGATGCGTCGCGGATGGGCGAGCGCCAGCTCCTGGGCGATCATGCCGCCCATCGAGATGCCGACGACGTGCGCCGTCTCCCACCCCAGCGCGTCGAGCAGCCCGGCCGTGTCCTCGGCCATGTCGGCGATCGCGAAGGGCAGCTCCGCGCGGCCCGACAGCCCCATGCCCCTGTTGTCGAAGATCACCGTGTCGAAGCTCGGCTCCAGCTGGTCGAGGAAGGGCCGCCCCCAGGCGAGGTGCGTGGCGCTCATCCCCTGGATCAGCAGCAGCGGCTCGCCCTCCCCGGCGCGCAGGTAGTGCAGCTCCGTCCCGTTCGCCTCGACGCTCGGCATGCGTCGACGATCCTACGCCAGCCACGCTCCCAGCGCCTAATCTAAGCCCACCTGCCCCCGTAGCTCAGTGGACAGAGCGTCGGACTTCTAATCCGAGGGTCGCTGGTTCGAATCCAGCCGGGGGTGCTGACTGCGGTAGGGATTCGAGCGCTGCACTCAGTCAGGCCCGTCGGCGGGTCGTTTCGACGAGGTCACCGGGCGGCGGCTGCGACGTATCGACCGGCCGTCCCCGGCTCCGGTTCCTCAACGCGCACGACCAGGCCGGCGGCTCGCAGGACCTCGAGGTGGTATCCGACCTGGCCGGCGGTCAGGTCGGATGCGTCCGCGAGTTCGGCTTCCCCCGTGCCGGTCTTCTCTTTCGCGATGTAGCCGAGCATCTCCAGGCGCTTCGGGTGGTGGATCGCGCGCCTGAGGGCGGTGTCGCCGCGATGCCGTCTGCCGTTTTCTCGCATTTGCCCTGTGCCTCCAGCGCCCCGGGTGACGGATGTGGGAAGGTACCCGGGGCGCTGGTGCTGTGCTGACCTCTGTGGCGGGGAAGTCCGTTCCGCGCTTGCTTTAACCAGAGTAGTAAACAGTTACAGATCGGTACCGGGAAGGCAAGCTCGAATTTCGTTAACGCTCATTGCTTGCTGATCGGCAGCCGCGACGAGTCCTCCGGTATCCGCGGGCGCGCCCGCTCGAAGGCCATCAGCGATACGACCACGGTCGTACCGGCCTCCCCCGATTCGGCCATGCGGTTGATCGCTCTGGCCGCGATCTCCTGCACGCCTTTCAACGCGGCAAGGAGGCCCTCGGCTTCGCCGCTCCAGCAGGCGGTGAGAAGATCGTGGAGTTCGAGCTTGCCCTCCGCGTCGAGAGTGGGCTCATCCGAGATCACGCAGAGGGTGTCGTCGTTGGCCATCGCCCTCTTCCGGTAGGCCGCAAGCGCCTCCGCCAAGGTCCATTGGAGGTGGACGCCGATGGTTTCCTGGCGCTCCTCGAGCCCCATCGCCTCGTACGTCTCGCGATCTGTGAAGGGTCGGGTAATCGCCCGGTAGACCGCCCTCTTGAAGTTGCCCTTTCCCTTGTAGCCCACGAATTCGATGCAGCCGGCGTCGTAGAGATCGCGAAGATGATTGGTCACGATCGGCGTCTCCTCGTCGATCATCCCGGCGATCTCGGATGCGCTGAACTCTCCCTCGTGGAGGATGACGAGCGCTTCGTGGCGGATGCGGTGATTCGCGGCGTACGTAGGCGCTTCTTCCGGCAGCCGGGTTCGCTCCCTGGCTGGCCTCCGACCGGGCTTTAGCTGCGCGTGCCCCATTTCCCCATTCCTCCGATCAGGTCCGTTGAGGGTTTTAAGGAGTGCTGGAGCATAAGGTCTTCGCTGCCGCTGGGGCATCATTAGCGTTAACTAATTCCTCAGCGCTAACGATTTTCTTACTCTCTCCTTCCCGCACCCGGCAATCCGTCGGGCGCTGACGAGCGGGAGGGGGTGAGCGAGATGAAGATCGCATCCGCTGCGTCGGTTGTGCCGCTTCTGCACACGGTAAAGTCGAAGTAGGCACATCCTGAAAACAGGCCGGTCTTCGGCCGCTTGCACAGGACCGGGGATCGGCCTAGCCGCCAGCGCAGCCTTAGCTACGGCACGTGCCGGTTGCCGCCGGTAGGGCCGCGTGGTCGCGGGTCGCGGTGGCGGGCGGTAGATTCTCGGCGTGGCCGAGGTGCTCTATTACGCGATTCCGGCGTTCGTCGTGCTGCTGATCGCCGAGCTGCTCTCCTTCAAGTACCTGCGCGACGACGACCTGGTCGGCTACGAGTCGAAGGACACGCGGACCAGCCTGGCGATGGGCGGGGGCAACGTGGCGATCAACGCGGTCTGGAAGTTCGCAGTCCTCGTCGCCTACGCCGGGCTGTACGAGCTGACGCCGCTGCGCATGCCGGCAGACATGTGGTGGACCTACGTGCTGCTCTTCTTCGCCGACGACCTCGCCTACTACTGGTTCCATCGCGTCCACCACGAGGTGCGGGTCTTCTGGGCGAGCCACGTCGTCCACCACTCCTCCCGGCACTACAACCTCTCGACGGCGCTGCGGCAGACCTGGACGCCGATGACGGCGCTGCCCTTCTGGGCGCCGCTGGCGCTGCTCGGCTTCGCGCCGTGGATGATCCTCACCCAGCTCGCGATCAGCCTCATCTACCAGTTCTGGATCCACACCGAGCGGGTCGGGCGGCTGCCGGCGCCGATCGAGTTCTTCTTCAACACACCTTCGCACCACCGCGTGCACCACGGCGCCAACGAGGTCTACCTCGACCGCAACTACGGCGGCATCCTGATCGTCTGGGACCGCATCTTCGGCACCTTCCAGGGTGAGACGGAGCGCCCCCGCTACGGGTTGACGCGCAACATCCGCACCTTCCGGCCGAGCCGGGTCGCCTTCCACGAGTTCATCGAGATGGCGCGCGACGTGCGCGCCGCGACGAGCTGGCGCCACAAGCTCGGCCATGTCTTCCGTGGCCCCGGCTGGTCGCCGGACGGCACGGGCGGCGGCACGCGCGGCTGAGTCGAGCAACCTGGCCTGCCACCCTTTTCTGGATGGCGCCGTGGAAGCTGCCCCTGGTCGTCGCCGCGCTGGTCGTCCCGGTCGTGGCCGGCTTCCTGCTCGGCGGGCCGGCGCTCGGCGTCGCGCTCGGCGCCGCCGCGGTGCTGGCGCTGCTCCTCGTCGCGGCGCGGCAGCGCCCCTACGGGCCGATCGAGCCGCCGCCCGGCGACGGCGGCGGCCACGTGCTGATCGTCGCCGCCGCCGAGGTCGAGGACCCGGCAGACGTGGCGCGCATCGCCCGCGTGGCGGGGATCGACGGCGGCAGGGAGGGGGACGGCGGCGTGCGGGTGCTGGTGCCGGCACGGATCGGCTTCCTCGACCGCTGGGCCTCCGACGTGGAGGGGGCTCGCCACCGCGCGCAGCAGCGCCTGGTCGCGACGGTGGCGGCGCTGGCGAAGGCCGGCGTCGCGGCCGAGGCTCGGGTCGGTGACGAGAATCTCGTGCAGGCGGTCGAGGACCAATTGCGGAGCTATCCGGCGACGGCCGTGGTCCTCGTCAGCGACGAGGCGGAGGCAGTGGAGGCCGGCGACGCCGCGGCCGAGCTTCGCTCCCGCCTGCGGGTCGAGTTCCACCACGTGCGGGTCGGCGATGGCGGGTAGGCGCGCCGCGCCGGCGAGCGCGCCCCGGGTCCCTATGAAGACGCGACCCCTATACTCCGTCCACGGCCGTGACCCGAAGGGCATGGACCCCATGGACCTCGTCGAACTCGTCGACCCACCGCACGCACAAGGCGACGTGAAGCTCCTCCGCGCCAGGGACGAGCTTCGAGCCGCGCTTGCCCCGGCGCGCCGCGAGGGCAGCTCGATCGGCCTCGTGCCGACGATGGGCTGCCTGCACGAGGGGCACCTCTCGCTGCTGCGCGCCGCCCGCGCCGAGTGCGACCTCGTCGTGATGAGCCTCTTCGTCAACCCGACCCAGTTCGGCGTCGGCGAGGACCTCGACCGCTACCCGCGCGACGAGGAGCGCGACCTGCGCCTCGCCGCCGAGGCCGGGGCGGACCTCGTCTACGCGCCATCGGTCGAGGAGGTCTACCCGGCGGGGTTCGCGACCCACGTCGAGGTGGGCGGCCTCGCCGAGGTGCTCTGCGGCGATCCCTCGCGGCGCGGCCCCGAGCACTTCCGCGGCGTCACCACCGTCGTCGCCAAGCTCTTCAACTCGGTCCAGCCCGACGTCGCCTACTTCGGCCAGAAGGACGCCCAGCAGGTTGCCGTGATCCGCCGCATGGTCCGCGACCTCGACGTCCCGGTGCGGATCGAGGCGCTGCCGACCGTGCGCGAGGCCGACGGCATGGCGATGAGCTCGCGCAACGCCTACCTCGACGAGGCGGCGCGCGAGCGGGCGACGGCGCTCTCGCGCGCCCTGCGCGCCGCCGAGGCGGCCGCGGGCGCCGGCGAGGGCCTGGCGCGCGCCCTCGAGCGGGCCCGCGCCGAGCTCGACGCCGCCGGGGTCGAGCCCGAGTACCTGGAGGCGCGCGACGCCGAAGACTTGACCCCGGCCACCGAGCTGCACGGCGGGCCGGTCCTGATCGCGGTCGCCGCCCAGGTCGGCGGCGCCCGCCTGATCGACAACGTCGAACTGCGGGGCGACCGAGAGAGAGGGGCAGGAACCTGATGCAAAGGCAGATGCTCAAGTCGAAGATCCACCGGGCGACGGTGACCGACTGCGACGTCGACTACATCGGCAGTATCACGATCGACACCGAGCTGATGGCGGCGGCGGACCTGATCGCCAACGAGCAGGTCCACGTCTGGGACATCGACAACGGCGCCCGCTTCGTCACCTACGCGATCGACGGCGAGCCCGGCTCGGGGACGATGCAGGTGAACGGAGCGGCGGCGCACCTGACCCGGCCCGGCGACAAGATCATCGTCGCCTCCTTCGGCGCCTACGACGAGCGGGACATGGAGGCCTACTCGCCCGTGGTCGTGCACGTCGGCGAGGACAACGCGATCGTCACCGTCGACAGCCGCCCGGAGGTGCTGCTCTCGTGAGCTCCGGCGCGCGCTCGCACACCGCCCCGCCACCCGAGGGCCGCAAGCCGGTGACCCTGCCGCGCCTCGCCGAGATGAAGTCGAACGGCGAGCCGATCGCGATGGTCACCGCCTACGACTACCCCTCGGCGAGGGTGGCCGAGGAGGCCGGCGTCGACATCGTCCTCGTCGGCGACTCGGCGGCGATGGTCGTGCTCGGCTACTCGGGCACCGAGCCGGTCTCGATGGAGGAGATGATCGTGCTCGGCAAAGCCGTGCGGCGCGGGCTGAAGACGCCGCTGATGGTCGGCGACATGCCGATGGGCAGCTATGAGGCGAGCAACGAGCTGGCCGTGCAGAGCGCCCAGCGCCTGGTCAAGGAGACGGGCTGCCAGACGGTCAAGCTCGAGGCGGGGGGGATCTCGGTCGAGCGCGCCCGGGCGATCGTCCGCTCCGGCATCCCGGTGATGGGCCACGTCGGCCTGACGCCGCAGACGGCGACCGCCCTGGGCGGCTACAAAGCGCAGGGGAAGACGGCGCAGCAGGCGATCCAGCTCTGCGAGGACGCCCTCGCCCTGCAGTCGGTGGGCTGCTTCGCGATCGTCTTCGAGGCGGTGCCGGCCGCGATCGCCGAGGCGATCGCCGAGAAGCTCGAGATCCCCACGATCGGCATCGGCGCCGGCCCGGCCACCTCCGGCCAGGTGCTCGTCTTCCACGACCTGCTCGGCATCACCACCGGCCGCATGGCCAAGTTCGTCAAGCGCTACGCCGACGTCCACGACCAGATGGTCGACGGCATGCGCCGCTACGTCGACGACGTCCGCTCACGCCACTTTCCCGAGCCCGACCACGTCTACAGCGTCGAGCCGGCCGAGCTGGCCGAGTTCAGGCGCTATCTGGAGCAGGAGAGCTTGACGTCGGCGAAGGCGTGGGATTGGGAGCCGCTGTCGTAAAGTTCTAGGCCACGACTGAAGCAGGTGCGGTCACGCGGGCTATTTGCAGGCATTTGCTTCCCACCTATATGCAAGTACAAGGGCTATGAAAGCAGCAGCAGAAACACCAGCAGCACCAACAGCAACGGGAACGGAAATCGGCGCGGTGGGTGGCGCACCGGCGGCGGTGAGGGCCATAGCACCAAGGGTGCCGAGAGCAATGCCAAGTGTGGCCTGCGCGGTGAACACACTCGCCTTCGCAAGAGCGCATTCCCACGAGCCCGCGGCACACGCACCACTGGGGTCCCACCGGTTAACCGGGTCCCCTCCCGCATAGGCATAGGCTTCCCCAGTCTTCATCACCAGCGGGTCGACGCTCAGGAACTGCGCCGTAACCGGGTCATAGACCCGCGCCCGCAGGTAGATCAGCCCCGTACTCTGGTTGCGGTACTGCCCGTTGAAGCCAAGCTGCGTGATCGCCGTGCCTTCGTGTTCGGCCACCGCCCCATAGGGCGTGTAGGTGTATTTGCCTCTCGCTTCGCCCGAGGCGTTGGTGATCAGCCGCGTAGAGCCGAGGTGGTCGTGGTGCAGGTAGGTCGCCGTTTCGGAAGAGATCTGCTCGAAGGGAAGCCCGTCGGGCCCGTAGAGGTAGTAGCTGGTTCCGTCGTATAGGAGGAGCGGCAGCTCCCCCGAAACGTCCCAGGCGAACTGGGCTTTGACGCCGGAGATTTTCTGCGAGGCTCGGAGCCCCAAGCCGTCATAGGCGTAGTCGTCTTCGATTTTCGCCACTTCGCCTTCTTCGTCCCGGTCGACAGAGATCAGGTTGCCGGCCTGGTCATAGCCGTAGGTCGTGCTCGGCCCCGAGGCCGGGTCGGCTTCGATGCGCTGCCCCATTTCGTTGAAGGTGTATTCGGTCGTCCCCGCTTCTTCGAGCTGGGAGGCGGCATCGTATTTGAGCGTGGTGGCGCCCAGTTTGGTCGGGTTGTTGGCGGCGTCATATTCGAAGGAGGTCCCGGCTCCTTTTTTCAGCCGCTCGCGTTCGTCGTATTCGTATTCGGGTTTTTCGGCTCCCGGCAGCCCCGTCTGGGTCGCCGATTTGACCAGGCCCATGCTGTCGCGGGCGTAGGAGATGGAGGCCAGCGTTTCGGAGGCCTTCTTCATCGTCGTTTTGGTCAGCTCGCCGGCGGGGTTGTATTCGTATTCGTCCTTGTTTTCCGAAGCGGCTGGGAAGGTCGTCGTTTTCAGGGCCGAGTCGCGGTTGTAGGCGAATTTGGTTTCTTTGCCGAGCCAGTCGGTGATCTTTTCCACCCGCCCGGCTTTGTCATAGGCCCTGGTGACCGCTTTGCCGTTGGGGTAGGTGATTGTGGTCTGCTCGTTGCCCAAGTTGTATTCGTATTTGACGACTTCTTCGTTGCCGTTCTCGACTTCGGTCAGGCGGCCAAGTTCGTCGTATTCGTATTCGGTCGTCCCCGTACCATCTTCCATCACGGTCACGTTGCTGTCTTTGTCGTATTCGTAGGCGACGTCGGCCGTGCCGCCTTCGGAGTAGTCCACTTCTTCTAGCCTGTCGCCTGGGTCATAGGTGTAGGTGGTCGTGCGCCCTTCGGCGTCTTTGAGCTCTTCGAGGTTGCCAGCGTCGTCGTATTTCTTGGTCGTTTTGCGTTCCAGCGGGTCGATCTCTTCGGTGATCTGGCCGAGCAGGTTGCGCTTGTATTCGGTCGTTTTGCCGTTTCCGTCGGTCGTGCTTTCGACCTGCCCCATCGAGTCATAGGCGGTTTTGGTCGTGTTGCCGTTGGCGGCTTCGACTTCAATTTTCTGGTTGGCTTCGTCGTAGGTGTAGGTGGTGGCGTGGTTGTTGGGGTTGGTCAGGACTTCGAGGTTGCCGGCGGCGTCGTATTCGCGTTTCGTTTCGTGCCCGAGCGGGTCGATAACGACTTCGGGGCGGCCCTGGGCGTCGGGTTTGATTTCGGTTTCGAATTCGGCCGGCGTGCCCCCTTCTTCGTTGCCGCGAGGGCTGACGATTGAGATCAAGCGGCCGTTTTCGTCGTGTTTCCAGGTCGCCTCGTCGCCTTCGGCGTTGATTTCGGATTCGCGGTTGCCATATTTGTCGTATTCGAATTTCGTTTTGCGCCCGAGCGGGTCGGTTTCTTCTTCAAGGTCGCCGTTTTCGGCATATTTGAATTTGATTTCCTGCGTTTCTTCGCCCGGGGCCGGCCGTTCGATCGTTTCGGGGTCGCCGGCGGCGTTGCGCACGATCGTCGTCGTGGTGCCTCGCGGCGTCGTTTCTTCGATCACGTCGTGCGTTTTGTTGTAGGCCCATTTCGCTTCGTTTTCGTTGGCGTCCTCTTCGCTGGTGCGGTTGCCGGCGGCGTCGTAGCCGTAGGCCGTCGAGTGGTTGTTGGCGTCGGTGAGCTTGAGCAGCTCGAAGGAGGGGCTGTATTCGTATTTGGTCGCCTGGGCGAGTTCGGTGCCGTGCGCTTTGACGACTTCCAGCGGCCCTCCCGCGGCGTTGAACTTGTAGAAGGTTTTCGAGCCGTTGGGCTCGGTGACCGTGGTCTGCCTGACGCCTTCGACTTCTTTGTATTCGAATTCACGTTCGCGTTCGAGCGGGTCCGTCTGCAGGGTGACGCGGTCGGAGCCGTCGTATTCGTTTTCGGTCGTGAAGCCGCGGCCGTTGGTCATCGCGGTCAGACGGTGGGATTCGTCGTATTTGAATTTCCACCGCGGTTCTTCTTCGCCGGGCAGCGTGACCGTGGCCAGGTTGCCCGATTCGTAGCTGTATTCGACGACGTTTTCCAGCGGATCCTCGATGCTGGCGACCTTGCCTTCTTCGTAGGCGAAGGAGAGCGTGCGGCTGGCGTCGTCTTCGACCTCGTCGAGCTTGCCTTCTTCGTAGGACAGCGCCAGCTCGTTGCCGTGGCGGTCGGCGACGGCGGTCAGCTGGCCGGCTTCGGAGAACTCGAGCTCTTCCTGGTTGGGCAGCGTGTAGAGGTAGCCTTCTCCTTCTTTGGCGAGGGTCGCCTGCACCCAGCCGCCGGCGGCGTACTGGCTGCCGCCGGTCGCATAGAAGACGGCGGTGGAGCCGTTGTCCTGGTGGACGGTTGCCGTTTCGGCTTCTTCGTCGATCTCCAAGCGGGCGCTGTAGGGGCCGGTCCAGCCGAAGCCGAAGGGGCCGGCTTCTTTCTGGTTGGCGGCGAGCTGGGCGTTGTAGGAGCGGATGATGCCGAGGGCGGGATTGCGCCCCCCGAGCGGGGCGATGTCAGTCTGAGACTCGGTCAGGTTGCCGCTGGCAACGTCGATCGGGTCCCCGGTCAGGCACTTTGGCATCTCGATGTGGCCGGGGTTGCATTCGCCCCACTGTTCTTCTTCGGAGGTTTCCGCGGCGGCTCCGGATATATAGATCTCTGTCGAGGCGTCGAGCGAGTCGGAGGTGAGCTCCACCGATTCGGGGCAGAATTCTGTGCCGCTGGTCAGCTGGAGTTCGACTTCTTCGGCGGTCAGCGTCCCGTTGCCGGCGCCGCTGGTGCCTTCGGCATGAAACCGTAGGCCTTCGAGGCTATACGTGCATTCAATTTTGAAAATGATCGTACAAATAACTGTTACGGCGCCGTCCTGTGCTTCTAGCTCACCTAAGTCCTGGCTCGTCCTTAACAGGTCGAAGTGAATCGGTTCTTCCTCGGTGGCGCTCGATGTAAGCGTGCAGTTGTTGTGCGTCGAGTTGCTTCCGCAGCTGGAGAGCGTCAGAGCTGAAACCGCAACTTCCTGCGGGGCGCCGGGCGATCCGATCGTTGCCTGCGCTAAGGCGTCTAAGCATAAGATGTCGACGACTTCGTTGTAGACCAGCCAGCTGGTTTCGGGTGTGAGTTCGAAGTGAGCAGCCGTCACCCGATTGCTGGGAGAGCATGCCTCTTCGGCGGCGGCGCAGAGCGCTGTCGTCTCGGCGGTTGCCGCAGGCGCGGTGAGGAGCGCGGTTGCCAGGACGGCGGCGATCGCGATACCGAGTGCTTTGGCCGGCCTCATGGGGTTCCTTTCCCTGGGCGCCCTTGCGCCCGACGACGACGGATTTACGGTTTCCCCGCCGGGCGTGCTCGCCCCCCATGGACCGTTGGCGATGCTATCTATCACAATTGTCATGATTGTGCAAGAAAAACTAAGCAAAAGCCCCCGGCACCGGGCCGAGGGCTGGAGCGGACGCATCTCGGCGGGGCGATCGAGCCCCGGCCGCCGTGCGCATGCCGCGTCGGGGGATCTCGATCTACGATTGGCGGACATGCCCCTATACGAGTTCGAGTGCGGGAAGTGCGGGAGGCGGGTCGAGGAGCTGGTGCTCGGCGAGCCCCATCGGATTCCCTGCCCGACCTGCGGCTCCGAGCGCACGCGCCGCGTCTTCTCGCCTCTCTCGCCTCCCTCGCGCCAGCCGCGCGGCGCCGGGGTGCGCGCCGATGAGTCGCGACGGCGCGAGCGCGAGGCGGCTCGCTCGGAGCGGTTGGCGAAGGCGAAGCGCAGGCGGGCGGCCGGGGAGCTCTGATGGCGGCGGCGGAGGAGCGGCGCGAGGATCTGGTCGCTCTCTACAAGGAAGTCCAAGCGTGCAGGCGCTGCCCCCTGCACGAGACGCGCACGAAGGCCGTCTTCGGGGCCGGCGACGCGGACGCCGAGGTGATGTTCGTCGGCGAGGCGCCGGGGGCCGAAGAGGACCGGCAGGGCCTGCCCTTCGTCGGCCGCGCCGGGCAGCTGCTCAACCAGATGCTGGAGGGGATCGGGCTCTCGCGCGAGGAGGTCTTCATCGGCAACGTGCTGAAGAGCCGCCCGCCGGGCAACCGCGACCCGCGGCCGGGCGAGATCGAGGCCTGCCGCCCCTACCTCTTCGAGCAGGTCCGCCTGATCGAGCCGAGGGTCGTCTGCACGCTCGGCAACTTCGCCACCAAGCTGCTCAGCGGCAACCCGACCGGGATCACGCGGGTGCGCGGCACGCCGCAGGTGCATGAGCTCGGCGGTCGCACCGTCTTCCTGCTGCCGCTCTTCCACCCCGCCGCGGCGCTGCGCACGCCCGCGGTCAAGGAGGCGCTGCGCGCCGACCTCGAGCGGCTGCCCGAGCTGCTCGCCGGCCCGGCGCCGGCGCCGCTGACGGCCGAGGAGGAGGACGTCGAGGAGGCGCCCGTGCCCGGCCCGCCGCAGCCCGGCGAGGACCAGCTCGACTTCTTCGGCTGATGGCGGTTACGGAATCCGCCGCCGAGACGGAAGCGCTCGGCGCCCGGCTGGCCGCCTCCCTGCGGCCCGGTGACGTCGTCGTCCTCAGCGGCGAGCTCGGCGCCGGCAAGACGACGCTGATCCGGGGCGCCTGCCGGGCGCTCGGCATCGAGGGCCCGATCACCTCGCCCACCTTCACCGTCGGCCACCGCTACGTGGGCGGCCGGCTGCCCGTCTCCCACCTCGACCTCTACCGGCTCGACTCGCTCGACGACGAGGAGCCGGCGCTGCTCGACGACTACCTCGGCGAGGACGTCGTGAGCTTCGTCGAGTGGCCCGCCGCCGCCGGGCCGGAGCTGGCCGGTCGCCGCGTCGTCGCCGTCCGCCTCGCCCATGCCGGGGGGGACCGGCGCGAGATCGAGATGCCCGCCGCATCCGGGCGCGAATAGGCGTGTTCGGAGGGGGGACGGTGCATGTAGCATCGATCCGCACTTCGATCTTCGAATGGAGGGTTGCCCCGATGAAGGGACTCACGACGCTGACCACGCTGCTGCTCGCGATCTCGCTGGCGGCGAGCGCGGTGCCGGCCTCGGCGGAGGCGGCGGCCTACAGGCACTACGTCGGCTGCGGCCTCTCCCAGAACGCGAAGCCGTCGCACAAGTGCCCGAAGAGGAGCAAGAAGGGCGCCTTCTTCCGCAGCCTCAGGGCCGAAGTCCTTTACAAGCTCTGCGTCCGCTTCCCGACCAGGAAAGTGATCTGCACCAAGAAACCGGAGAAAGCGGAACGGGGCACGCTCTACGTGAACAAGATCACCTCGAACATCCCCGGCAAGCACCGGGTTTCCTGGTTCGTCAAAGGCAAGCGCGTCGGGGTGTTCGTCTTCAGGGTCCCCCGCTGACCGGGGCGGCGGCCAGATAGCGGTCCTCGGCTTCGACACGGCGACGGATGACACCGCCGTCTGCGCGACACGCGGCGGCGAGGTGCTGGCCGAGGAGCTGCTCGGCCTCGGCGCAGACGGCGCGCCGCGTCACTCCACGGCCCTGCTGGCCGCGGTCGAGCGTGCGGCGGAGGCGGCCGGCGGCTGGGGGGCGGTCGAGCGGATCGCGGTCGGGCTCGGGCCGGGCTCCTTCGCCGGCATCCGCATCGGCATCGCCACCGCGCGCGGCCTCGCGGCCAGCACCGGGCTCCCCGTCTCCGGGGTCTGCACGCTCGACGCGCTGGGCCAGGCGCTCGGCGAGGCCGCGGCGGGCACGTCGCGACCCCGCCTGGCGACGCTGGACGCGCGCCGCGGCGAGGTCTTCGCGGCGCTCTACTCGGCGGCGGGCGAGCGCACGTGGGAGCCGTTCGTCGCTTCGCCCGAGGAGCTGGCGAAGCGCCTGGCCGGGCTGCCCGGCGCCCCCCTGGCTGGCGGAGCGGGAGCGGTACGATTTCGGCATGAGCTGGCGAGTCGCGGCGTCGAGATCCCCGGCGACGCGGACCCTGTCCACCGGGTTGCCGCCCGGCATGTCTGCGCCCTCGCCGCGAGCGGGCGGGAGCGAGCCGGCGGGCGGCTGGAGCCGCTCTACCTGAGGCCACCCGATGCGCAGCGATGGCGTGAGCGAGACACTGCAACGAGACCCCGCTGAGACGGCCGCCGGCACGGCGATCCGCCGCCTCGCCTACAGCGACCTGCCGGCGGTGATCTCGATCGAGCGCCGCTCCTTCCCGACCCCGTGGTCGCTGGCGATGTTCGTGCTCGAGCTCTCCAAGCCGTCGGGGATCTGCCTTGCCGCGACCGCGGGCGACCAGCTGCTGGGCTACCTCGTCTGCTCCCGCTACGAGCAGGTCTGGCACCTGATGAACGTCGCCGTGGCTCCGGAGCGGCGCCGCGCCGGCGTCGCCCGGCGGTTGATCGCCCAGCTGCTCGAGGAGAGCGGCGGCCGGCTGCCGCTCACGCTCGAGGTGCGGGTCTCCAACCGGCCGGCGATCGCGATGTACGAACGGCTCGGGTTCCGCTCGGCCGGCGTGCGTCCCCGCTACTACCGGGACAACGGCGAGGACGCCCTGATCATGTGGCTGGACTGAGGCCGCCGCCCTCGACGCGACCCGGGAGCCCCCGCTGATCCTCGCCATCGAGACCTCCTGCGACGACACCTGCGCGGCCGTGCTGGACGGCCCCCGCGTGCTCTCCAGCGTCATCTCCTCCCAGGCGGCCGCCCACGCCGAGTTCGGCGGGGTGGTGCCGGAGGTCGCCTCGCGGCACCACCTCGAGCTGACCGCGCCGGTGGTCGAGGCGGCGCTGGGGAAGGCGGGGGTCGCGCTCGAGGACGTCGAGTCCGTCGCGGTCACCGCCGGCCCGGGCCTGATCGGCGCGCTGCTCGTCGGCGTCAGCACCGCCAAGGCGCTCGCCGCGCCGCGCCGCCTGCCGCTGGTCCCCGTCGACCACCTGCAGGGCCACGTCGCCGCCAACTTCCTCGAGCCCGAGCCGCTCGACCCCCCCTCCCTCTGCCTGCTCGCCAGCGGCGGCCACACGCTGCTGGCGGGCGTCCGCGACCACGCCGGCTACGAGCTGCTCGGGCAGACGCTCGACGACGCCGCCGGCGAGGCCTTCGACAAGGTCGCGCGGCTGCTCGGCCTCGGCTACCCCGGCGGCCCGGCGCTGGAAGGCCTCGCCCGCGAGGGCGACCCGGGCGCCTTCGAGATGCCGCTGGCGATGAGCCGCGACCCCGGCCTCGACTTCAGCTTCAGCGGCCTCAAGACGGCGCTCGCCTACCTCTGCCGCGACCTCGGCGCGGAGGGCGTGCGGGAGCGGCGCGCCGATCTCGCCGCGAGCTTCCAGGCCGCCGCGGTCGGCCAGCTGGTCGCCAAGCTGGAGCGGGCGCTGAAGGGACGAGAGTGGGGGGCGGTCGCGCTCGGCGGCGGCGTCGCCGCCAACGGCCCGCTGCGCGAGGCGGTCGCCGAGCTCTGCGAGCGCCGCGGCGCCCGGCTCAAGCTCGTCGGGCTGGAGCTGTGCACCGACAACGCCGCGATGATCGGCTCCGCCGCCCGCTTCGCCGAGCCGATCGAGTACCCGGCCTACCTCTCCTACGACGCCTTCCCCAAACGACCCACCGACGGGCCG